>OAVS01001043.1_pt1 | contig 11504 bp, 10 predicted proteins | sample 1550601 | NCBI WGS metagenome assembly OAVS01 (sample SAMEA2580093, study PRJEB22360) | human gut metagenome | biome: human gut; feature: human-associated habitat; material: faeces | place: Denmark | collected 2008/2010
TTCTTCTTTATTTTCCTGTCCTGGTTAAGAATCTGCTGTCGAAAAACCTACTGATAACACAGCTTGGCATAATTTCGTAGGCTTTCTCTCTTCCAACAACTTTCTTCCTGTTTTATTTCACCCACTATTCGTCAGACTTTACCTTGTTTCGTAGGCATCCCCTATCCTAGCAAAATTTTTTCTTATCATTTCACCATTTATATATATTTTTGATATTGTGTTTATCATAGTTATATTGTATAGTATTAATATAATTACATAAGGAGGTTGATATATGAACCATATAGCCAATAACAGAATATTAAATGCAATGCTTTTATCACCTGATTTAACTATCAGTGCTGTTTCCAATCGTCAATCCGAACTTATTTTGCTTCTCAACACTATCAATTCAAGACTAAGTAATGCCCCTGACGGAACACTCCGCATTGCTAAGCGTGGCAACGCCCATCAATATTATCACAGAACAGATTCTACTGACAGAACAGGAACATACATAAAAAAGAAATCTAATCTTAATCTTGCGAAGAGTCTGGCTCAGAAGGAATATGATCTGAAAGTCAAGCATGAAATCCAACATGAACTTCATGCTATTGAAACTTTTCTTAAGAACTATTCTCCTGAACAGATTGAACATTTATACAATTCTCTTAATGAGATAAGACAGGAACTTATTACACCAGTCTATACACCTGCCGAAGATACATTGAATCTCTGGAATAATGTTCAATATAATTCTCTTGACATTCCTGATGATACTCCTGACTTCTACTCTGATAACGGAGAACAGGTGCGTTCTAAATCCGAATTAATATTCGCCAACAACCTAAAACAGCACATTATTTATTAATATCATGAATATCCGCTTGTGCTTTCTACCGGGGTAACCGTCCATCCTGATTTTACCTGCCTCAATATTAATACCCGTCAGGAATTCATATGGGAACACTTCGGCATTATGGGAGATTCTGATTATATGAACAAAACATTAAAGAAGATTAACGATTACGCTAAATCCGGTTATGTATTAGGCAGGAACTTTATTGCCACCTTCGAATCTTCTTCTATTCCTCTCAATTCCAATACCATTGATATTAATATTAATGAATATCTTTTATAGTCAATGAAGCTTTAATGGTTCAATTCTTTCACACAACACCTACTCAATTAACCAAAGTTGTTAATTGAGTAGATGTTTTTCGCTCCCCAAAAATCAACTAGCAACTTGAAAAGCACACTAATCTTAGTAATATATACTATATAGTAGGTCTTTTTCCCACCATCTCATCTCCCAGCTAATAAATTCCAACAATTTTCTATAAAAAAGACCTACCAACATCCTTATAAAAAGCATGTTAGTAGGTCTTCTCTATTAATGTTCATTCGGATGATAAGTATCAACCACCTTCTTCAGTGATTCTCTTATATTACCAGTTTCTGAATAAGCTTCTTCCTTAAGCTTCTCAAGGTTATCAAAGAAATTCTCTTTATCAAACTCAATTGGTTTTCCAATGTGGATAAGCTTGTTATCTGTCTCCTGAAGACCTTCTTCTTTCATAAGAAGCTCTTCGTAGAGCTTTTCGCCAGGACGGAGTCCTGTGTATTTAATTTCCATGTTGACGCCAAGTGTGTAACCTGACAGTCTGATAAGGTTCTTTGCGAGGTCATCAATCTTAACAGGCTCGCCCATATCAAGAATGAATATCTCTCCACCTTTGGCATATGCACCTGCCTGAAGAACAAGTGAAACCGCCTCTGGTATAGTCATGAAATATCTTATAATATTAGGATCTGTAACCGTAACCGGTCCACCAGCCTCAATCTGTCTCTTAAAAAGAGGAATGACTGAGCCGTTACTTCCAAGTACATTACCGAATCTTACAGCAACGAAATCTGTCTTGGATATCTCGTTATACGTCTGAACAATCATCTCACAAATACGCTTTGTTGCTCCCATTACATTAGTTGGATTAACAGCCTTATCTGTACTTATCATAACAAACTTCTTAACCCCATACTTATCAGCCATCCTTGCAACATTCCATGTACCGACAACATTATTCTAAACAGCCTCATCAGGACTGACTTCCATAAGCGGTACATGCTTATGTGCTGCTGCATGATATACAATATCTGGCTTATACTGTGCAAATACGCTTTCAAGTCTTGAAACATTTCTTATCGAACCAATAAGAGTAACAACATTGGCATCAGGATAATTAATCTTTAATTCCTGCTGAATATCATAGGCATTATTCTCATATATATCAAATATAATGAGCTGCTTAGGCTTGTGACTTACAAGCTGGCGGCACAGCTCTGAACCAATAGAACCGCCACCACCTGTTACCATAATGACCTTATCCTTAACATAACCCATGATAGATTCAATATCTACTTCAATCGGGTCTCTTCCAAGAAGGTCAAGCACATCAACATTACGGATAGAGTTAACATTAATCTCTCCATCTACCATCTGATATACACCTGGCAGAATCTTAAGAGTACAATCAGTCTCTTTACAAATGTTTAATATATCCCTTTTAACTTCATTAGATGCTGATGGAATTGCAAATATAATCTCATCAATATCATAAAGCTTTGCTGCTTCCTTAATCTTGTCCCTTGTTCCTATAACCTTGACGCCTCGTATGTATTTACCAACCTTGCGGCGGTCATCATCAATAATACATGCAATATTAGAATTCGCAAGATAACTCGAATTCTGTATTTCTCTCATAATGACATTAGTTGCCTCTCCGGCACCAATAATCATTACATTGTTGGAAGTCTTAATATTTCTGTATTTGTTAAGAACAGTTCTTATCATTCTGTACATAAAACGACTTGCACATATTGCAATAATAAGGTATATTGCCGCATTAAAATAACAGCTTCTAGGAAGCATATTACCCATAATCTTATTGCTTAAGAAATGCACTACTTCTACAGTAATACACGCTTCAGCAATCCTGTACACCTCAGCTATACTCGCATACTGCCACAGACTGTGATAAAGTCTGAACAGCCAGAATATAAGCAGAGACATTACCGTGTACGGAAGCATGTTCTCTACATAATTACTAATATACTGAGGTTCAATAGATACAATACCTACATCAAATCTCATAATAAGTGACAGATATACACATGCATTCAGTAAAAATGTATCTGTTAAAAACAAGAAAAATCTTCTTACCAGAAGCTGTATTCTGTCCTTTTTAGTCTCACCCATCATCTGTTCCTCGTTTCTTTAGCAGGCTTTTTAGCAGCTAACCCACATACTGTACCAATTCCATAAGAAATATGCAACAGGAAAAATAAAAATGGCAGTGCAAAACATGTTTTATTGCGCTCCTTCTTTGCTCCTATTACTGCAACAATCGACATAACTACTGCCAACAGCCAGTATGCTCCCCACATAAGTCCTGTAAGACCGTATACAATACGCGAAAAAAGCGACTTCACAGCAAGCAGCTTACATGACACACTTGCAACTGTTGTAACAATAATAGCCATAACAAAAGCCCATGGAACAAAATGATATATAGAAAGGCATCCCGGACATACCTTACTTGTCTTTCCAATCCAGTATCCATTAGCATATTTCTGCTTAAGCATCTTCGGAAGTGAACTTCTTGTATGCTGGTATGATATTATATCCGGACAGAATCTTAATTTAAACCCTGCTTTTCTCATACGGTAATGAATTTCATTATCCTCAGTTCTTGCAAGAGACTCATTATAATGTCCGATTTTATCAAAAACCTCTCTTCTATATGCAGCATGGAACAGTGATTTCATATATATCTTTTCTCCTGTTCCATTACCACCATTACGGTAGGGTGCTATGCTTGAACCAAACATAGAACTCTCGGCAAGAAGAAGTGTATCCTTCCATGGTGTCTCTTCATCAACTATATTAGGCCGGACACCACCAACAACCATCTCGCCTTCTTCTAAAACTTTAACATTCTTGCTGACGAAATCTTCTGGAATATGTGCATGCGCATCGACTCTTATAACAGCTTCCCCTGTATAATTATCAAGCAGCACATTCCATCCGCACGGAAGTGTCTTCTTAGGATTATCAAGCACAACTATCTGTCTTGCTCCCATCTTATTCTCATCTGCGAACTTCTGCATAACAGCCTTAGTTCCATCAGTTGACGCCGAATCAACAAGTACAACCTCCATAAAATTATGGTCGTAATCCTGTCTGCTTATGTCATCTAGAATATTCTTTATCGTATTCTCCTCGTTATATGCAATAACGGCAATCGTAATAAACATAATCTACCTACTTCTTAATAGTCATTCTTTCACTGCCAACAACAGATGTAAATGTATCCCATAATACAGATGCATCCGCCTGCACACCAAAATGTTTCATACTCTCAAGGTTATAACGCATCTTTGCTGGTAACACTTCATTAATATATATATTATCAGTGCTTTCTTCATCAACAGCCTCGCCAAGGAGCTTGTCCTCATCCTTATAGGCAATGCTTGTCCTTGATGTTAGTCCGGCAGGAAGAAGAAGTGTCGCATACATCTCCTTAGTGTACTTCTTAACATACTTAGGAACCTCTGGTCTTGTTCCAACAAGAGTCATATCACCGGCAAGTATATTAAAAAGCTGAGGAAACTCATCCATTCTGTACTTGCGTAAAAATGCCCCAACCTTAGTAATTCTTGAATCATTATCTACAGTTACAGCAGCACCTAACTTGCTTGCATTATCAACCATAGTTCGGAACTTATATATACGGAAAATCTTTCCATACTGTGTTACCCTTGCCTGTCTGAAAAACACTGGTCCCGGTGAGTCCAGCCTTATTGCAAGTGCAATTATACCCATTGGAATAATTAGGACTGCCAGCATAATGCCTGCAACAACCACATCAAATGCTCTCTTCACCTTAAGCCACATTCTGTGCTTCATAAGTATATTGTAGTATTTTCTGACTTCCTTAGTTCTCATCTCATCAGGAAGAAGTCGCCATGGTCTTAATTCCATCGTATCAATCCCCTCTTAAATATTGATAAATAATCAGTAATACATGTCCGATTATTTCAATTTGTTAAACTGTTCGATAACATATTCAACCTGCTCATCTGTCAGACATGTGTGCAGTGGAAGTGTTATCTCGTTATGGTACATATTATATGAATGTGGGAAATCCTTAATATCAAATCCCATGTTCTTATATGCTGTATGCATTGGAAGCGGCTTAAAATGTACATTAGTTGCTACACCTGCCTCGGCAAGTCTTATAATCAGTGCATTACGCTCCTCAACATCCTTTCCAAGAAGTCTTACAAGATACAGATGACCACTTGAAGTATATTCATCCGTAAAATGCTTCATAATATCCACATCATCGGCTGCAATCCCTTGTGTGTATCTCTCAATAATATCTCTTCTTCTCTTAAGAAGTCCCGGATATCTTTCTAGCTGCACCAGCCCAATAGAAGCCATGATATCAGTCATATTACATTTGTAATAAGTTCCTTTGATATCATATTCCCATGCACCAAGCTTAGTCTTTGCAAGCGCATCCTTAGACTGACCGTGAAGTGAGAAAAGCATTATCTGCTTATAGATATCCTCATCGTCAACCCCAGGAACACTTCTCCATGTAAGAGCTCCGCCTTCTGCTGTTGTAAGGTTCTTAACTGCGTGGAACGAAAAGCTGGTGAAATCAGCCTTCATACCGCTCATAACGCCACCCTCACTTGCACCGAACCCGTGTGCAGAATCAGCAACTATAGCTACTCTTCCGATTGCTTCCTGTAATTCATTCCCTGGCTTAAATATATCCTTCTTACTCTCTACAATGTTTCTTATCCTGTCATAATCCACCATAACCCCGCCAATATCTACAGGTATGACTGCCTTGGTATTCTCATTAATTGCAGCCTCAAGTGCATCATAATCAAGATGATATGTGCCCTTTTCTACATCTATAAGCACAAGCTTTGCATTAACATGTGCAACAACACTTGCAGATGCAGTATAAGTATAAGCCGGCACGATAACCTCATCGCCCTCGCCTATTCCAAGTAAACGGAGTGCAGTCTCAAGACATGCTGTAGCTGAATTAAGACATGCCGCCCTGTTACATCCTACAAACTGAGCAATATTTCTTTCAAACTCTTTAGTTCTTGGACCTGTTGTAATCCATCCCGATCTGAGTGCTTCGGCAACTGCCTGAATCTCTTCCTCTGTTATATCCGGTGGTGAAAATGCAATATTCATAACTCTTATCTCCCTTTCGTACTCTACTTTGTAGATGACTTTGTTGTTGCAGGAGTGACTGTTGGAACCTGTACCTGTGTTGTAGTCTCCTGGGTACCTCCACTTATCATTTCTGGAAATGCATATGTCAGATCTCCTGCTGTATTAGCAATTGATATTGTATAACTAACTGTATTATATCCATTCTGCGAAAGTGTAATCGTCTTCTTTCCAGATGATTTGTTAAATGAACACGGAACAGTTCCTATGTATTCACTATTGACATAAAGAACCGCTCCCTTAGGTGCTGTTACTGATACCTTATATCCACTTGTATTATCTGCCGCTGTACTTGTTGATGTACCTGATGAAGTCATGTCGATAACCTTCGTAACATAGGCTGAATTTATAATCTCAGAATATTCCTGATAGTGGTTGGCTACCAGCTTAACTCTGTGAGTTCCATAAGAAAGTGAAACTGGGGAAGAATAATCAACCTCAACACCATCAATGCTCATAACCGCACCCTTCGGAGTAACTGAAAAATTAACAGCCCCCATCTTAACCGGATCACTTTGTACTTCAGAAAAATCAACTGATGTAGTCTCATCTTTAGCTATAGTCACTGTCTTACTTGCTGACAGGCTGCCATTACGTACATTGACCGTATATGTTCCAACAGGTGCAGTCACCAGCATATCCTTTGTAATACCCAGTAATTGTTTATTACCTATGCTTACATAACCACCAACAAGTGCATCTACGCCTGTAAGTTTAAGATATCCGTGTCCTGCAGTTACGTTCACCGAATATACTTTCTCTCCAACGCCCCTGATAACCAGCTTATCCTGGTCAACGAGCTGTGCAATACTTATACGTTCTTCTCCTGAAAGCACAACTGTGTAACTTTCATATATCATATTGGAAGCCCCAATGCTTAACTTCCTTGAATTCTCATCTACGGTTATTCCTGAAACATCATATCTTACCCAGGCATCACTGTTTCCGTGTATCTTCACCGCCTTGCCCTTCTTATCCACATATACATCATATATTCCACCCATATCCATGGTAGAAGCTGCTTTTATCTTTCCGTAAGCATCCTGAATATCTGTACTGCCTGTATAAGGGACTTCATATTCTGTTCCTGTCTTTATATCTACAAACCGCATTCTGCCCGTGTCAGCATCTCTCAATGTAAGAACTCCTGTAAGTGTAGGATTCTCTCCATCACCCTTAATCTCCTTTGCGGCACCTGGTGCGGGGGTAATACTGCTTCCTGGTATCACCGCCCTGTCATTATTTCTGGAAAATGTGCATGCTGTCTGACTTACAATTAACACCATAAGCATACACACTGCAATTATTCTTTTCATAAGCATTCCTCGCAAATACTTTTACCCTTGTATCATCAGATTTTATCACATACCACACATTTTATCAATTAATTCTCTTCTGCGCATATTCTGTTCAATAACAATCTTTAATTTATCTATATTCTTAGCAGGAACCCACGCCTTTCCTGCGTTATAGTACTGATTTATAATCTTCCAGAATTTTTCTGGAAAGCTCAATAATGTCACAAGCATGTCAATATCATCATCTTCAAGCGGCTTTAATCTGTCATATTCATCAACCAGTCTGTATGCCACATTAATATTCCAGTCATGCTTTTCCATAACCTTTCTTAAAAACTGGTAAAGATCTGCAACCTGAAAATTAGTCACTGCATTGCCGCCATTACCAACATCAAGAAACACATTATGATAATTATAGCTTCCATGCACAAGCTCATTAGTCTGTTCCATCCTGTCAAAGCGCTCATCAAAACGTTTTGAATTAATATTCCTGCTCGCTTCATCCGCTTCCCTGAAAAATGTATCAACCGCACCAAGCGCAATCTGTTCAAATTCATTTTTCTTTTTCTTGCCACGCATATAATTAGCTGCCTTTTTAATTTCTTTTGTATGTCTTTCCATATTAGTGCGTAACCCTGCTCCCCTGTCAAAATGTACAGCATTATGTACGATGCTTTCACTGGCCTTTAATTCTGACGCGGGCTGCTCATCTGCGTTCTCTGCAAGCGCCATACATTCCCATTGCTTTGTAATATTTGTATTTACATTATTCCTTAAATATCTTACACCATTAGACGAAACAACATTTAGACAAATATGAAGTCTTGCCAGAGTCCTTACCGCCTCCATCACGTCATTCACAGACTTGACATCACATTCCCTGCCTCCAAACCAGTTCTTCATTACATATCTGTGCCCATCATCTCCAACAGTAAAAAGCTCTCCATCCTGATTTCTCACATATGTATCCACATTTTCAAAGCCTGCATCACTAACTGCTTTTGTCACTGCCTCATCTCTCAGATAAAACCCATCATTTCTTGAACACTCGAGAAAAAGTCTGCATCCTCTGTCTGTAAAAAGAATTACTCCTCCACGACCTTTTACCATTTTATTAACCTGAATATCATAAAATCTAATACATTCCAATGATTTATCGTTCATATAATCCCCCATTTCCGCACTTAATACAGACGCCCTTTGCTCATACGTCTGCGTCTGCCTTATCTTATGACATTTATGGCTGCTATATTCCTTGGATTTAATGATACGACGAATTAAGAAAATCATAATCTTGATGAAAATGTAATTTTTTCTTATAATAGATAGATGTGAGCTTTTTTCACATTTATAATAAATATTATTATAGGGGGAAATCATGCCTGAAAACTTTCATATTGACATGCCGGAAGCTGTCAGGAACATTATACATACAATTGAAGAACACGGCTTCAAAGCATATGCCGTTGGCGGATGCATAAGAGACAGTATCCTTGGACGAAACCCAGATGACTGGGATATAACCACTTCTGCTGTTCCATCACAGATAAAAACTTTCTTTAAAAGAACTGTTGATACTGGAATCGCCCACGGAACCGTCACTATAATGATAGATAAAACCGGATACGAAGTTACAACCTACAGAATTGATGGCGAATACGAGGATGGCAGGCACCCGAAGTTTGTAGAATTTTCAGACAGGCTTGTTGATGACCTGTGTCGCCGTGATTTTACGATAAATGCCATGGCATACAACGACACTGATGGATTTGTTGATGAATTTAAGGGTCTTGATGATTTGGATGCAAAAATAATACGCTGCGTTGGTGAACCAGAATTAAGATTTACAGAGGACGCTCTGCGAATGATGCGTGCCATAAGATTTTCTGCACAGCTTGGCTTTACCATTGATGAAGCAACATGGAATGCAATTAAAAAGCTTTCCCCTTCAATCAGCAAAATAAGCATGGAGCGTGTGCATGTAGAGCTTGGCAAAACGCTTATGTCTGCACATCCCGATTATGTTGCGCAATATTCAGAAGCAGGACTTTTTGCCCCAATACTCCCGGTAATTGACAATGCTCTAAAGAGCCGCTACAAGCGCAAAATACTTGCAACATTACAACACACACCTGATAATATATACTTACGCTACGCTGCACTTTTCATAACTTCTACACCTGATGAAGCAGCTAAGACTCTCCGTGCACTTAAGCTGGATAACAAGACAGTTAACACAGTATCAAAGCTTGTTGAATTATCAAAGATGGATATAGAAGAAACTGAACCGGCTGTTCGTACTGCCCTTAATAAGTATGGCAGAGATTTCCTGCCTCTGTGGCATGAGCTTATGATGGCTGTAATCCAGGCATCTGAAGACATCACAGGAATAAGTAATCCGGCGAAGGTAAAGCATCTTCTCACATTAAAGCGTCTTGGAACAGATATTCTTGCACGCGGTGACTGCTTTACAATAAAAGACCTCGACATATCAGGCAATGACCTTATTGAATATGGCCTTCAGGGACACGAAATCGGTGAAACACTGAAATCCCTGCTTGATATCGTTATAGAGAACCCTAAGCTCAATGATAAAGCTACTCTTATTGCAATGATTGAACATATCAAATAATATAATCATAAAATAACCCTCACCGGCTGCCTTCTATTCTGGATACATATCAATTACATCGGCTTTGGTGAGGGATTCTTTTAATTAATTGCGAGTTTATTTTTAATTATATCAATGTTGTAATCAGGTGCAGCCGCAATCACTACATCATATATCGGCTTGATATCTGCCACTTCTTCCTCAAGTTCTGAGGCTATTGTCTCCAGAGTTTTTGATTTCTTTACCTTTTTTATAATCTGATTAATCATCATAGATTGTTCGCCCTCCGCAAATGCTTTTTCAGAAGCCTCCTTAGCAGCTTTCTCTACTATTTCCTGCGCCATTCCCTGTGCAACTTCCTGCGCATACTCCTCAGCCAACACTCTTCTGACTTCTTCCTCATCATAATCATATATACTCACTTCGACGACCTCCTCCCTGTGCTGTTCGAAGAAATCGACAAGTATATCCTCATCTATGCATTCGTTCATTGCCTCTGTTACTGCAATTCTGACATTGTCACCTTCAACACCCATCTTGAACCTCACCTTATTAACAAATGTCATGTAATCACGCAGCGTTTTGCACTTATTAAGGATATGTACATCTTCGTTAATGTTGATAACACGCACCTTAAGCTCCAGCTCCGGATTGTCTGTCGGAATCTCGTACATATCTGACAGCCTGATTTCATCCTCATCTTCAACCCATTTTTCCAGACCATTGTAGAATGTCACAAAATGCGGAACAGGAATCTTAATCATACTTCTCCTGTGAAGCATGGAATTACTGAACAGCTCCCTGAATACATCAGACACATAGTGCAAAAATCTTAACGGCATATTAGGATTCTTACTCGACTGCTGCTCAAACATATACAGGCTCATACATAGTAAAAATGAAGCATCATTCTTATACTTCATATATGAACCGCCGTTTAATGTAGTCACCTGCAAATCATCCACATTCGTGTAAGCTGAATTGTTAAGTGCATTATACAGTTCTAAAAGATTCTTCTTATCCCTGTACAGCATACAGAATACATTGTCCTTAAATTTAGATGTTACATTGTCTTTCTTCTCTGCCATAGACATCCTCCCCGTCTCTTTTGCAGGCAGATATCCACGCACATATACTAATATTGTCTATATAAATATATTAGCATCTACAGATATCTAAAACAAGCCTGCATTATTCAATTATGTGTTAATGGGTTATTGCTGAATGACTATCCAGCTTTGATAAGCAACTGCCTGATTAGATAAAATCATGTCAATTGCGTCAGATATAAGAA
>OAVS01001044.1_pt1 | contig 11489 bp, 15 predicted proteins | sample 1550601 | NCBI WGS metagenome assembly OAVS01 (sample SAMEA2580093, study PRJEB22360) | human gut metagenome | biome: human gut; feature: human-associated habitat; material: faeces | place: Denmark | collected 2008/2010
CGCCACACGCGGGCGCGCCGCCGCCGCAGCCGTCACGCGAGAGCCACCACGGTCCAGCCGTCCGCCGCGATTGCTCGTACCGCTCGCGCGCGCGAACTCGTGTAACGGTATCGCAGACGCGTCGTCGCGACGGCTTGACAGCGAGTAGAGTGGAGGGGGACGGGCAAAGTCCGATTGATGGAAACGATCCATGAACCAAGGAGGATGCATCATGCCAGGGCAGACAGATGAGAACAGGCTCCACGTTCTTCGTCACGCCGCCTTCACGGCGCGAGACGTGCGGGAGATGGAACGGCCACTGCTTGAGAACGGTGTCCCCCTGATGAGGATGGCTTCCGCCGCCACAGCCCATGTCGTCGCCGAAATGATCGAAGATGAGGGCGTCGCGTTGGAGGAGTCGAACATTGTGCTGCTCGCCGGCAGCGGCGACAACGGCGGCGACGGGCTGTTCGCCGCGACGATGCTGGCGAGCAACGGCGCTTCGGTCACCGCCGTCGCGGTCGGCCGCACGCTGCATGGCGAGGGCTTCGCCGCATTCGTCCGCGCCGGCGGCAAGGTGCTGATCCTCGACCCGGCCTCCGAGATTCCGGGGTGCGCTGCCGGCTTCAGCGCTGGAGAGGCCGGTGAAAGGCTTCGGGCCGCGGTGGAACTCGCCCAGCACGCGCATGTCATCATCGACGCGATGACGGGCATCGGCCTGAGCGGGGCGCTGCACGGCATCGCGGGCACGGTCGCATCCTCGCTGGGCGTCGACGGCACGATCCCCGACCGCACCGCCCTTCCCGCCGGCGACTCGACCGGCGAGTTCCCGTTGGTCGTCGCGGTGGACGTCCCCTCCGGCGTGGGAGTCGACGACGGTGCCATCACAGGCCCGTATATCCCTGCCGATGTCACGGTCACGTTCGGCGCCCTGAAGCCGTGCCTTATGCTGCCTCCCGCGGCGTACGCCTGCGGTCGCGTGACGCTGGTGGACTTCAGTTTCGACATCGACGGCCATATGCCGTTCGTCGAGGCGGTTTCCGGCGACAACGCGGCTGAGACCGTCCGACTCCCCCGGCTTGCAGACACGAAGTACTTACGTGGCGTGACCGGTCTGATCACCGGCTCCGAACGATACCCCGGCGCCGCGGTGCTGTCGTGCAAGGCCGCGGCCAAGACAAACATCGGCATGATCCGCTACATGGGTCCGCAGGTGTGCCGTGATATGGTGCTCGCCGCGGTCCCGGAGGCCGTACTCGGCAAGGGGCGCGTGCAGGCCTGGGTCGTGGGCTCCGGCGTTCCGACGGGTGAGACCGAGGATGATGATTTCCAGCGTGAGACCATCGCCAAGCTTCTGACGCATTATGCGCTGTCCTCTGACGATGACCCGGATGACGATGATGACCTCGCCTATGATATGCCCCCGCTGGTGGTCGACGCGGGCGCTCTCGACCTGCTGCCCGACGAGGTGCCGCCGCAGGTCGTCATCACCCCGCACGCCGGGGAGCTCGCCTCGCTGCTCACCGCCAGGGGCGAGGATGTGGATGCGTCGGATGTGCAGAACGAGCCATTGCATTGGGCGTTGCGGGCTCATGAGCTCACCGGCGCCACCGTGCTGCTCAAAGGTGCGGTCACGATTGTCGTGGGCGAGCCGGCCGACACCGATCGGGAGTCGGATGCGCAGGGTGGATTCGCGGATGATGAGCAGCATGTGCGTGTGGTCGTCTCCGGCCGCGCCCCGGCGTGGCTGGGCACCGCGGGGGCGGGCGATGTGCTCGCCGGCATGCTGGGGGCGTTGCTCGCCCAACAGGACGACGAGGACGTTTCGGCTCCCGATGTCGCCGCCTGCGCTGCCTACCTGCACGGATATGCAGCCGCTCAGGCGTCGCAGTCGGATCAGCGCGGGTTCACGCCCCCGACGATTTACGGTTCCGATGACCGTCATCTGCGCACCAAGCTGGGGCATCCCATCGTCGCATCCGATGTGATCGGCATGATTCCCGCGACTTTCGCGGAACTGCTGTCGTAAGGGCGCGAGGGCGGTCGGGATGCGGAGGCCGGTATCGCATGATACCCGGCGTCGATGCATCCCGACCGCTTGCGCGACTGCGCCGGCCGGAGACCTATTCCGTCCGGATCAACAAATCAGACACCATCCTATTCCCCCTATTCCAACGTTGAGGAGCATCATGAGCAACTCCCCCATCACCGATGTGATTTTCGATTTCTGTGGCGTTCTGCTGGACTGGCAGACCCGCGCATGCCTGACCGGGCATTTCCCCCAGGACACGGTGGACGCGATATGCGCGCCCGACGACCCGCACGGGTTCTTCCGCTATGAGGACCGCATGGACGCCGGCGAGGACTTCTCTCACATCTACCCCGACGTGGTGCGGGAGCAGGGCGAGGACATCGCTCCGATCTTCGCCTACTACATCGAACATTACGGCGACACCCTGCCGCGCATGCTGCCCGGCATGGAAGATCTGCTGCGCGACCTGAAGCGGCATGGGTACGGTGTGTGGGGACTGACGAACTGGTCTCATGAGACGATTCACATCGCGTTCGAGAAATTCCCGCAGATTGGCGAACTGCTGCAGGACACCGTGGTCTCCGGCATCGAGAAGATGCACAAGCCGAACGCCGACATCTACGAGCTCGCACTGCAACGATTCGGCCTTGAAGCCGGGCATTGCGTGTTCTTCGACGACACGGCGAAGAACATCGTCGGGGCCAACGAGGTCGGTATCCACGGTCTTCTGTTCGACAATGCTCTCCAGGCCCGCGAATCGCTCGCTTCGCTCGGTGTGAGGCTGTAGGAATAACCGGATTCGGCGCTCTCAAAACTCGCAGATATGGGGCAAAAAACGTCAGTCGTCCGGTGTATCTGCGAGTTTTGAGAGCGTGCCTTGCGCATACCGCACCGCAAGCCCGCCGCATGATAAATTGAGCTTATACCCCCGCACCTGGTGAAATGCCGGCAATCCCAATGATTTCAATGGTTTCGTCCATGGTCGGCCTTATAAATGCTGCTTATGACACTGCTGCAGCTGAAATACATCGTGAAAATCGTCGAGTGCGGATCCATGAACGAGGCGTCGCATGAACTGTACGTCTCCCAGCCGGCGTTGAGCTCGTCGGTCAAGGAACTGGAGAACGAGCTCGGCATCGAGATCTTCACTCGTTCCTCGCAGGGCATCGCCCTGACGGTGGACGGCGCCGAATTCCTCACTTACGCCCGTCAGGTGCTCGACCAGGCCGACCTGCTTGAGGAGCGCTACAAGAACGCGAAGCCGCGCAAGCAGCTGTGCTCCGTGTCCACGCAGCACTACATGTTCGCCGTCGAGGCGTTCGTCGAGATGATCGACTCCATCAAGTCCGACGAGTACGAGTTCACGATCCGTGAGACCCGCACGAAGGACATCATCAACCAGGTCGCGAACATGCTTTCGGAGATCGGCATCATCTACCTGTCGGACTTCAACAAGGACGTGATCGGCAAGATGCTGCGCGAGAAGCATCTGGAGTTTCATCCACTGTTCCGTGCGCCGCTGCACGTGTTCATCTCGCGCAACAACCCGCTCGCCGGCAAGAAGAAGGTCACGATGGACGACCTCAAGCCTTTCCCGTTCATCCAGTACGAGCAGGGCGAGGAGGGCAGCTTCTTCTTCGCCGAGGAGGCCGTGTGGCCGGAGTACTCCCCCAAGCAGATCAACGTGACCGATCGTGCGACGATCCTGAACTTCATCATCGGCCTGAACGGGTACACGGTGTGCACCGGCATCGACAACGGCGACCTGAACAACGAGAAGATCGTCACCGTGCCGTTGGACACCGACGAAACGATGCTGGTGGGCTGGGTCACCAATGAGCGCGCCAAACTGTCGAAGGCCGCCGAGACGTATATCGAGAAGCTCAAGTCCGTGGTTGCCGACCACGGTTACAAGCTGATTGACTGAATGCGATTACGGGCTCCCTGTGGCGGGGAGCCCGATTTCGATCCGTGTCTCGTTCAGAAGCCGCGCACGTTGTAGTCCGCGGACAGGTCATTCATCGCGTGCAGCAGCTTGTAATTATAGATGAACGGTCCCACTGCGATGAGCGAGCCGAGGATGCCCCACAGCCAGAATGTCGAGGCGGTGACCGTGACGGGCAGACCGCGCGCGGCCTGTTCTTCGCCGATGCGGCCGGATACGCGGTGATACCACACCAGCCAGCCGATGCCCAGCGTGACCCATCCCACCAGGAAGAACATCAGGCAGTAGTGCATTGTGTGTTTGCCGTCGCGTTTGAACGCGAGCAGGTTCAGGCTGTCTCCCACTTCGCTCATCTGCCAGATGTCGTAGATGCTGAACGTGACGAGACCGAGCAGCACGTATTTCAGCAGTCCGCGCTGCGTACGCAGGGGTGCGACCGGCCGGGGAGCATAGGGCTGTTGCGGCTGGAACTGGGGCTGCGGTTGAAAGCCGGATTGCTGCGGCTGGGCGGCATACGGCGCGTTCGGATTGGTCATGGATCCTTCTTCCCAAGAAGACCTTCACTGTTATGAGCAAACGGCGTTGATTTACCCTGTTTCCCATTACAGGTCCGTGTCCCTGAATTATGTGATCCATCAGTGGGTGGCGCATTTTGGCGCACTCCCGTTGCCGTCAGCGCCGGTGGTCGATGATGCGCCGGATACCGTCGCGGATGGACTGGGGGTTGCGCGGTTCCCCGCCCAGCGCCCGGTGCAGTGTCAGGCCTTCGATCATCGCGTCGAGCAGCACCGTGGTCTCGGAGTCGAAGAACCGGCCCATGACCTTCTGTGTCGCCGACATCCAGCGGTCACTGATGTCGCGGAAAGACAGGTCGCGCGCGGCGAGCGTGTAGAACTCAAGGTTGATGTTCAGGTCGCGCTGGTTACCGAGCATGTCTCGTTCGATGCTCAGCGCGATGGCGTCGCAGGCTTCGTCGACGGTCGAGGCGGACTGCATGCGCGCGGCGAATTTCAGTACGGAGGCCCGGGCGAACTGGTCGAACGCCTGGTGCAGCAGATCGTGCATGCCGTCGAAATAGTATGTCATGGAGCCGAGGGGCACGTGCGCCTCGGCGGCGACGACGCGATGCGAGGTGCCTGCCACTCCACGTGACGCGATGACGCGCAGCGCGGCGTCGATGATGTGCTGCTGTCGCTCGGGGTCGACTCGGGATGACTGGGATGGCATATCGGCAATCATAGCATTCATGCGGGTTCCGTGCTGTCCCCCTCGTATATGTACGTTCGTACACATCAGAAAACGGGACCTCTGCCCCTCCTGCAGTCGGCCATTGCCGGCCAATGCGCCGCTATTGCTCGGAATCGAGCACCGAATCCACAGCGGCCCAGCGCCGACGCAGCAGCATCCACAATCCGATGACCATGGTCAACGCTCCGAGTCCGATGCCGAACAGCCCGGAGGATTGTGCGGCATGTTGCGCGCCCTCGGCCTCCGGCAGAACGTCCTGCGTGACCACGAGCGAGAGCATCGCGTCGATGAACGTCACGAACTTCACCGATGCGTCGACACGTCGCACAGCTGGAAATCGATGTCCGGGTAGGCCTTGCGAGCCGCCTCGATCATGTCCGGCGAGCTGTCGACGCCGAGAATCTCGGCGTGCGGGTAGCGTTCGCGCAGCACGGCCGTGCTGTTGCCCGGCCCGCAGCCGATATCCAGCATGCGCTTGACGCCGCCGCCGTCCTCCGGCAAAGGCCACCTACAAGCGCCGGATAGGACTGACACGACATGATGAATGCTACCAATATAGTAGTAATTACTATATAATTTCATAAGTATTGCTAAAATATTAGTATGTATGATTTGTTAGATGAGCCGCTTCCCGGAGAAGTAATGGCCGGTATCGCCCGGCGAATGACCATGAGACGCAAGGAACACGGCATGACGCAGTCCGATCTCGCCCGAAAATCAGGGGTGAGTCTCGGGTCGATTCGTCGATTCGAACAACTCCATGAGATATCACTGAACGCACTGGTCGGCATCGCCTTCGCCTTGGACTGCGAACGGGATTTCGACGCACTGTTCTCCCAGCCGTATTACCGCTCGATCGATGACGTGGTCACAGCGACGCGCCACGGAAAGGACATCGGATGACCCCGCTACTGGATGTAGACCGCGTGCGCGTGCTGCTCGCAGGCAATACCGTCGGAATGCTTACCATGTCACCTTCCCGCACACTGGCGTTCGCCTACGACAAGACCTGGCTGACGCACGGTTTTTCCATCAGCCCGATAAGCCTTCCGCTCAGAGATGGCGTGTTCGTCGCCCAAAGAGATCCGCTGAACGGCATGTTCGGCGTGTTCGACGACAGCATGCCCGACGGATGGGGACGACTGCTGACCGACCGAATGCTGCGTCAACATGGCATCGACCCGTATTCGGTCGGCCCGCTGGCGCGTCTATCGATCGTAGGTCATGGCGGCATGGGCGCACTGGAATACGAACCCGCTTCAACAATCGACGATGACCTGCAATCATTCACCGATCTCGACTCACTCGCCGAGGAATGCCTGAATGTGTTGAGCGCCGACTTCTCGAATGACCTCGACCAGCTGTTTGTCCTTGGCGGTTCGTCAGGCGGAGCCCGCCCGAAAATCCTCACCACAATCAATGGCGAGGAATGGCTCATCAAGTTCCCCTCATCCGTGGATGCACCCGATATCGGCGAGATGGAATACCACATATCGAATCTTGCACGCACTTGCGGAATCGACATGCCGGAAACCAGGTTGTTCCCTTCACGTCGATGCGCAGGCTATTTTGGCGTCAAGCGCTTTGACCGCATACCGCTCACGAACGGCGAAATCGGCAAGGTGCACATGGTTTCCGCCGGCGGCCTGTTGGAGACTTCACACCGCATCGCCAATCTGGACTACGCCTTGCTGATGCGATTGACCATGCGCATGACCGGCGGCATCAAGGAATGCGAACGATTGTATCGACTCATGTGTTTCAATGTGTTCATCGGCAATCGCGACGACCACGCGAAGAACTTCTCCTACCTGCATGATGCGGAGTCCGGCGCTTGGAGCCTCTCCCCCGCGTACGACCTTACCGAGAATCCCGGTATCAACGGCGAACACACCACTGCGGTCAATGGTAAGGGGCGCGGCATCACCGTTGAGGACATGGCAGACATCGGCATGAAAGCCGGCATCCCACGAACCCTATGCATATCGATTGCGCGGAACATGCGCGAACGCATCGCGGATGCCGGTTTTACCGTACGCAACTGAAGGTGGACCGAACACCTTCGAGCGGACCCGACCTCACCGGAAGTCGATTCAGCGGAAACGTTCGTCGAGCAGGGCGTCGCGGCGGGCGTGGTGCGGATGCGGCCGTGCATCGGGAAGACGCATACGCCAAGTATTTCATCGGGCAGAGCTATCTGGCACCGCTGGTCTCGGGCAAGGAAGTCAACGTTTCCAACGTCACATTCGAGGCGGGCTGCCGCAACAACTGGCATATCCATCACAAGGCCTGTCAGATTCTCATCGCCGTGGGCGGGCGCGGCTACTACCAAGAGTGGGGCAAGGAGCCAGTTGAGCTCAACCCCGTCGACGTGGTGTACGTGGCGCCGGAGACCAAGCACTGGCATGGGGCCGCGCCGGATTCCGACTTCGCGCATATCGCTATCATGAACGCGGTGGACGGCGCCTCGAACGAGTGGCTGGAGCCGGTCGAGGCCGAATACGACGCGTTGCGTTGAATCGAAGGCCTGTCGCTCGCGCTCGTCAGAACACCACCGCCGACACGATGGTCAGCGAAAGCAGCGAGAACAGCGTGCTTACGAGCACGAAGCCGACCGCGTAGTCAGGCATGTTGTTCCTGCGGGCGGTGAACATGGCGATGGTGGTCATGGTCGGCAGGCCGGCCACCAACGTGATCATCATGATCATGTCGTGGGTGATCGGCAGCTCCGGCAGCGCTCCGGCGGCCGCGGTGAGTAGCGCGTACAGGCCCAGCGGGAAGGCGATCATCTTGGCGACCAGCCCCACGTACAGTTCGTAGCGTTTCAGCACGCCCCACCATTTGGTCAGCGCGAACAGGCCGCCCAGGTAGATCAACGACATCGGCGTGGCCATGCCGCCGATGGTGCGCAGCGGAGTCAGGACGATCGAGGGAATCCTCACGCCGAGCATGATCAGCACCAAGGCGAGCATAATCCCGATGAACGCGGGGTTGACGAATCTCCCCAGCAGATTGCGCACGCGCAGGCCGAGCGTGGGCCGGCCGGGGCTGGTCGTGATGCGACGGTCCTCGTTTCGACGACCGGCTCGCACAGCCATACGCCGTACGTCCATAGCAGCGTCTGATCGACGATCGACATCAACGCGACGTAGATCGCACCCTCGTGCGGCCATAACGCCATGATGATCGGAATGCCGATGAACCCGGCGTTGCCGAAGATCAGTGCCGCCTGGAACACGTGGCTACGTGATCCCTTAAGCCGCAACGCCCACGCGACCAAGCGGAACACGAGGATAAGCAGGGCGTACATCACCGCGGTCAGCAGCATGGCGCCCCAATTGGCCTCGACCTGCGCGCGGTCCGCACCCGCCATGGCGTTCGAGAACACCAGCAACGGGATAAGCACGTTGAGCAGCAGCGAGCACATGCCGTCGAGCGCGGTCTGGCCGTAGAAGCGAAGCCTCACGCATCCGTATCCGACCATCAGCATGATGAAGAAGCCGACCAACTGGCCAACCATAATAGCGAATTGACCCATTGCCCCTTACATCTCCAGCATCGAACGCAGCCATTCGAGTTCGGCGGCGATCTGCGCGTCATGCACGGTGATGATACCCTTGCGGTACGGGTCGTCGATCTGCTCGGCGCTCAACGGATTGCCCGCGTCACAGTAGAAGAAATGCACGTCGTGGCCGTTGAGCAGATCGTAACGGCGGCGCAACACCGCGTCACGGTCGGTTTTGTCTGGCACGACGGACAGGAAGGTAAGCACGACGGTCCACCGGGTGAAATCGGTGAGATTGAAACCACTGGTGCTTTTAAGCTCGTCGATCAACTTGGCGCGACCCGCGTCCAGCAGGGTGAACACGCGACGCTGGCGCCCGTCGCGAATCGACGCCTGTTCGGAGATCAATCCCGCTTCGACGAGCCTATTGGTCGCCGGATAAATCGCGCCGTCGCTGAATTTGCGCGTGTACCCCTGCAGCTGCTCCATCTTCTTGCGCAACTCGTAGCCGCACATGGAACGCTCCGAAAGGAACCCCAGAATCATCATCTCAATCAAGCTCATGATTGTCCATCATAACTCGTTTGAACATACCCGTGGCACCGTCTCGTCACTCCGTCGGGCGAGGAGCAGCCTCTCCCGGTCGCCACGACTGGAGAAACGACTCGTTTTTTGCCGCATCGTCGCGGTAGGCTTTGCCGAACTCGTCGATGAGCCCATGGAATTCCTGAAGGTCGGCGACGTCCAGCCCGGTGTCCAGCACCACGGGCGCATACGCCTTATGGAACGCCGGATATCCGGCCGGCGCATCGAAGCCGAGGAACGCGAACAAGCGCCGTGCGTAGGTGTCGGCCACGAACGTGCGGCGGGAGAACACGTAGAGCATCATATCGTCGGCCGTTTCGCCGCCGATACCGAACAATCCGAGCAGTTCGGCGCGCAGCTCGGCGTCGGTGATGCCGTCGGCTCCTTCGGGAGAGGCGTCGCAACGCTCCACATACCAGCGGCTCAACGAGCGCAGGGTCTTGGATTTGTTGACGTAGAAGCCCGACGGCCGAATCAGCTCCTGCAAACGCTCCGGCTCCACGACCGTCAACGCATGGGGGTCGAGCATGCTCTCCGCCTTCAACGCCGCGAGCGAACGGTCCACATTGCCCCACGCGGTGTTCTGCGTGAGCACCGCGCCCACCATGATCTCGAATGTGGTGTCCGCCGGCCACCATCCGGTCGGGCTCAGTTCCGCGGACAGCGCGCGGTACAGCGACTCGATGTCGCCGGCTGCGGGCCTGCGCCGGGATTGCCTGCCATTGCCGCGCGCCGATGCCATGGTCAACGGTACAGGCGCTCGATGAGAATGTCGGAGACGGTGAGGCGCGCCTCGCTGAGCAGGTTGTCGAGCATCACGCCGGCGAGATCGGCGGCGGGCATGAACGTGTGCTGCTTGTCGAGTGAGACGTAGTCGTGGCTCTCGCGGTAGAAGTCGGTGTCGATGCCGCCGGGGTACACGCCCACGACGGTGACGCTCGACCCCTTGTACGCGGCCTTGAGGCTCTGTGTATACCCCTTCTCACCCCATTTGGTGGCGCAGTACACGGATTCGTTGGCGTTGCCGCGCGTAGCGGCGGTGCTCATCACGTTGGCGATTTTGAGGTTCTGTTCGTCGCATGCCTTGAGCGTCTGGACGCACCACAGAATCATGCCCTTGAGGCCTTTGAGGCATTTGTCCACGTCGGCGGCCTCGTAGGCGGTCGGCGTCTTGAACGAGGGCTGCCCGGCATTGTTGATCAGCAGGTCGATGTGCCCGATCTTGGCGATATCGGCCACCGAGGCTTTGACGAAGTCCTCGTCGGACACGTCGCCGACGAACCCGCGGTAAGAGCCCCGGGGGAATTCGCCGGCCAGTTCGGTCTGGCGTTCGGCGTTGAAGTCGATGCCGGCGACGAACCATCCGCGGTCGATGAGCTGTCGCGTGAGTTCATAGCCCAGTCCGAGGGCGCTGCCCGTCACGATGGCGATGCGTTTGCCGTTCGTCCGTTCCATGATTCGTATGCCTCCCTGCCTTCGTCGGTTCGTCGCTGTCCGGCGATCACTGCCCGATGCCGCGACGAAACGCTGTTGAAAACGTATGCACAATGCATTTTATCGAATCCGTCCGACCCGTCGTCGCCATCGCCTGCGCATGGGGCGGCGAATCAGCTCAATTCGCGTAGGATGCGGCGCATGAATGGAATGGTGACCGCGATGGTGAGCACGTCGGACACCGACTGTGCCATTTCCACGCCGAGTACGCCGAACGCCAACGGCAGCACCAGTACGATCGGCGCCAGAAACAGGCCCTGCCGGCACAATGCCAGGAACGAGGCGATGCCGGTGCGGCCCATGGTCTGGGTCATCATATTGCCCATCATGTTGAAGCCATTGAACACCACCGTGCAGCATTGAATGTGCAATGCGGACACACCCACCGCCACCACGGCCGGGTCGGAGCGGAAGATCTCGACCAGATGCGGGGCGAACATCCACAGCAGCGCGGCCAACGCCACAAGCACGCCGGTGGCGAGCCGCACGCAGAACCAGTACCCTTCCTTGACGCGCGCGTACAGGCCGGCGCCGTAGTTGTATCCGCACACCGGCTGGAAGCCCTGGCCGAGGCCCACGATCACCGAGTTGGCGCCCAACATGATGCGCATCACGATGGCCATGCCGGCGATGGCCGCGTCGCCGAACGGGTTGGCGGCGATGTTCACGCAGGTCACGGAGATTGAGCCCGCACCCTGCCG
>OAVS01001047.1_pt1 | contig 11474 bp, 8 predicted proteins | sample 1550601 | NCBI WGS metagenome assembly OAVS01 (sample SAMEA2580093, study PRJEB22360) | human gut metagenome | biome: human gut; feature: human-associated habitat; material: faeces | place: Denmark | collected 2008/2010
GAACGGCACATGAAAGCCATGTGGATCTGGAACGACTCCCTGCTGCCATACCTGACGCTCGACCTAGGTAAGTACAAGACCATTTCGGTGGCTGTGCAGTATCTCAAGGGCGGTTACGGTTCTGTGGATATGGGAGCCATGATGGCCTGCCTGGTTCTGGCAATCATCCCCATCATCGTCTTCTACCTGGTATGCCAGAAGTATATTGTGAGTGGAGTTATGGCGGGCGCGGTGAAAGGCTGAATCCCAACAATCTGGCTCCCCTCTTTGAGGGGAGCTGTCATCGTAGATGACTGAGGGGAGCCTTGATGAAGCGCAGGTTACTCCCCTCAGTTGGCTTCCGCCGACAGCTCCCCTCAGGGAGGGGAGCCGAACGGCACAAGGAGTGAACTGATGAACTGGCTGGCACCGGATTCGAAATTCATGCGCGCGTGGAGCAATCTCATCGATGGCATATGGGTCAATATTCTGATGCTGGTCACATCCATTCCGATTATCACCATCGGTGCGGCTCTGACTGCCGGCCATGATGCTTGCCGTCGCTCCATCGAGGGAGAGGGCAAAGGCGTCACAGCCAACTACTTCCGCTCATTCAAGGCTAATTTCGTCAAGGCCACATTGCTGTGGCTGCCGTTCCTGGTGGTGCTGATCGCTTTGGCCTGGTCGTGGATTGTGCTGCAATTCACCCCGCTGCTCATCATCAAGTTCGCGCTTACCATCATCTGGCTCATCGGCTTTGAGTGGGTATTCGCGTTGCAGGCCCGGTTTGAGAACACCGTGGCCGGTACCCTGAAGAACGCCTTTATTTTCGGTATTTCCCATATCGCGATGACCGCGGCGCTTGTCGTCGTGGACGCTGTGTTCGTGGCGTTGCTGGTGGGCAGTTGGTTCTATATGCCTGGAGGCTTGTTCCTGTTGGTGATCCTCGGCTACGGCACCATGCTGATGCTCCACATCCCCGTTACCGAGCGCGTCTTCAAGCCGTATCTTCAACAATAAGAAAAGGCCGTTGCGGAGGAACAGTGGCCTTTTCTTATTGCCATAGGGCGATTATTTCTTTGCCTGAGTGATTTGGTATGCCACGAAGAGGATGGCCAGCCAGATTACGCCGGCGATAACAGCGATGCGGTAGCTGGCGGAGAAGCACATCAACACCACAACCAGTGCCAGGAATACCAGCACCACCCATGGGGTCACCTTGGCGAACGGCAGCTTGAAGTGAATCGCGTCGAGCGCCTCCTGCCCGGACTTGCCGGCCAGGTCGGAGTCTTCCGGAGCGCCACCGGCTTCCACCACCTTGCGGAACTTCATCTCGGTGAACATAATCATCGTCCAATTGATAATGCCGGCGATGGTGGCAATCGACATCAGATAGTTGAACGCGAATTCAGGCCACACGAACACCACGACCACGGCGATGGCGGTAATCACGGCGGAGGTCAGCACGCCGGCCACCGGCACGCCCTTGGAATTGAGCTTGCCGAGGTATGCGGGGGCGTTGCCCTGCTTGGCCAGCGAGTACAGCATGCGTGAGTTGGCGTACAAGCCGGAGTTGTAGACGCTCATCACGGCGGTCAGGCACACGAAGTTGAGGATTCCGGCGGCTGCGTGGATGCCCACGGAGTCGAAGATCTGCACGAACGGGCTGGACTTGCCATCGATGGTGTTCCACGGCACCACGGCCATGATCACGCCCAAAGCGCCGATGTAGAACACGAGGATTCGCCAGATGATGTCGTTGGTGGCACGCGGAATCGTGATCTTCGGATCTTCGGTTTCGCCGGCGGTGATGCCGATGAGTTCGGTGCCGCCGAAGCTGAACATCACCACGACCAGTGCCATCAGCAGACCGGTCCACCCATTATCAGTGTGGCCCATGAGTCCGTTCGGGAAGAAACCACCGCCCACGGTGAACCAGTTGGCGAAGCTTGCCTTGATGCCGGAGGCGGTAGGCAGGGCAAAGATGATGACTGCGAGGCCACCGATAATCATGGCGATTACGGCCACGATCTTGATAATGGCAAACCAGAACTCGAACTCACCGAACTTGGAAACACCGAGCAGATTTGCAGCGGTGATGAGCACCAGGAACACGGCTGCGGAGACCCACGTCGGGATTGCCGGGAACCAGTAGTTCACAAAGCTGCCAACTACGGCCAGTTCCACCATTGAAACGAGAATGTAGTTGAACCAGTAGTTCCAGCCGGAGATGAAGCCGGCGCGCTTGGACCAGTAGCGGGTGGCATAGTAGCTGAATGCGCCCGCCTTAGGGTCCTCGACGGACATTTCGCTCAGTGCACGCACAATCATGAAGATTGCGAAGCCGCCGATGAGGTAGGCCAGCAGAATCGATGGGCCGGCTAGGGCGATGGATTCGCTGGAACCGTAAAACAGGCCGGTGCCGATGGCGCCGCCGAGGGCGATTAGCTGGATATGGCGATTTTTCAATGATTTGCGCAGGGTCGCGGGTACCGGCACATCGTCGGTTTCGCGCGGCTTCTTAGGCGCGTCAGTAGTGCTCATGTTGTTCTTCTCTCGTAAGCCGCGGGCGGCGGTGTAGTCCGTCAGCGATTATGCTCAACGATGGTATTGTATGCCGATTGGTTCCACAAGACCGTGCGGAGACCATGCTGAGTTGGCATCAGCGGGGCGATTCTTCGGTTGGTTGGGGGATTTGCCCCGTTGAGGGTCCGTGGACGGGGTGGTTCTTCGATTGGTTGGGGGATTTGCTTCGCTGACGGGCTCTCAGTGGGGCAAAACCGCGATTTGTTCGAACATCTGCTTCGCTGAGGGGCCGTGAACGGGATGTTTTTTCGGTTGAGTGGGTGGGTGCTTCGCTGAGGGAGCATTGCGCAGCTTTGGGCAGTTACGTAGTGGGAGTGGGGGGCTCTTACTCCCATTGGATTCCGCGAGTGGCTAAAAGCATTGTTTTACACTGGATACTACGACGGGATTTTGGTGGCTGCGATTGCAGGCCATCCGCGGCGAAATCGCTGGAGGTGCTCGATGGCGTATATCGAATTTGACAAGGTGGTCAAGGAATACCCGTCTGGCGGCACGTCGATTCGCGCGCTTGATGAGGCAAGTTTCACCGCCGATCAGGGCGAGCTGACAGTGATTCTTGGGCAATCCGGTGCCGGTAAAACCACGGCATTGAATATTTTGGGCGGTATGGATACCGCGACTTCCGGCCGTGTGGTGGTTGGCGAGCGTGATATCACGGGCTTGCGGAAGCGAGACTTGATTACGTATCGCCGCAACGACGTCGGCTTTGTATTCCAGTTCTATAACTTGGTGCCAAATCTCACCGCCCTGGAGAACGTGGAACTCGCCTCGCAGATTTGTCCCGACCATTTCGACCCGGCTGAAACGCTGCGCAAAGTCGGACTGGGGGAGCGCATGAATAACTTCCCGGGCCAGCTGTCCGGCGGCGAGCAGCAGCGCGTCTCCATCGCCCGCGCAATCGCCAAGAAGCCGAAGCTGCTGTTGTGCGATGAGCCGACCGGCGCCCTTGATTACGAGACCGGCAAGGAAGTGTTGCAGCTATTGCAGGATATCTGCCGCGACGAGGGAATGACCGTGATGATCATCACCCATAATTCCGCGCTCGCGCCGATGGCTCACAAGGTGATTCACTTCCGTTCCGGAACCGTGACCAGCGAGGAAATCAATACTGCGCCGCAGCCCATCGCAGACATCGAGTGGTAGGCGGTTCTTATGGCAACGGCAAGGCATTCTCATACCGGCTTCCCGGGTGGCCGACCTGTGAAACATCTCGTGAAACAGAGAAGCCAATCTGTGAAACGTCCCGTGAAACAATCTGAATCCGATGATCGCGGATCCAGCGTCTCCGCCGTGTTTGTCAAAGATGCCTTGCGTTGTTGGCTGCGCAGCTGGAAACGATTCGTGTCTATCGCCGTCATCACCCTACTCGGTGTGGCCGTGCTGACCGGCATCTACGCCGGTTGCCGTGATGCCTTTTTGGCTGCAAGCCGCTTTTACGATCAGCAAGGACTGCACGACTTGCAGGTGCTATCCACCTACGGTTTGACCGGTGACGATGCAGCGGCGTTGCGTCGCGTCGAAGGTGTGGAAACCGTGCAGCCGGAGCGCTCGCAGACGGTGACCGCTACGGTGAAAGGCACGAAGAAGACCGTCACCATGCAGGAAATCGGCACCGAAGGTTTGGATCAGCCGTATCTGCAGCAAGGGGATATGCCGAGCAAGGCCGGCGAAGTGGCGGTTACGCAGCAATTCCTCAACGACAGCGGGCTTGAGATTGGCGATGACCTCACTGTGACGCCGCGGTCCGCATCCTCAACCGTTCTGGTGGGCGCAGAGGATAAGAGCAACAGCGGCTCCAGTAAAAGCTCTGATGGAGATACGGACACCGTGGGTGCTGCGGAAGACGCCACCACGAGCAACAACGAAAAAGAGCAGTCCCCGCAGTTCCCCACCGAACTCACCATTACCGCAGTAGTGCTTGACCCAAGCGACCTCAACAATCCAGTCGGCTATTCCGGCATGACCGCGTTCCGGTCCACCTCGTCCGAGGATTATGTGTTCTTTGCGCCCAGTGATGGCGTGACCGGCAATGTATACACGGCAATATCCATTGCGGTCGCAGGCGCGTCCCAATATGACACGTTCTCCGATGACTACGATGCCGCAATCAAAACCGTGGCTGACCGCATCGAGAGTCAGATACAAACCCAGCGGCAGAAAGCCCGCCGCCAACAAATCGTCACAAGCGCTCAGAACACGCTCGATGCCAAGGCCGATGCGCTCAAGCAGCTTGACGAAGGCCAACAGCAGATCGACAGTAATCGTGCTGAGCTGGAGGCCAACGAGACGAAGCTCGCAGAGAGCCGAACGCAACTCGAACAGAACAAAGCCTCCATCACTGACGGCGAGCGGCAAATAGCCGAAGGCCGCGCGCAAATAGCTTCCGCGCGTCAGCAGATTGCACAAGGTCGTCAGCAGATAGCCGATGCCCGCGCGCAGCTTGAGTCCGGCAAAGCCCAACTCACCAGCGCCAGGCAACAACTCGATGCCGCGCAGGCTGAGCTGACCGCCAACCGGAGCAAGGTCGAACAAGGCATTGCGCAAATCGACCAAGGTGTGGCACAACTTGACCAGATGCTGCAGCTTATCCAGCAAGCCGATGATCTGCTATCCCAGCTCGATCCGAATATCGATGTCGATTCATCCACATGGCAGACTGTGAAACAGCTGCTCGCCAGTGTGGGAATCACTGTGCCCGACGTGCCGTCCATCAGTTCGCTGAGACAACAGTTAGATGCCAAACAGAATGAACTGCAATCGCAGCGCAGCGACGCGATCAAGCAAAAAACCGAACTGCAGCAAACCTTGGATGGCACGATTGCCCCTGCGCAGAACACCTTGGACCAGCAGAATGCGCAGTTAACGGCCAAAGAACAGGAAGCTGCAGCCGGAGAAGCGGAGCTCAACGCCAAGTTAGCCGAGCTCGAATCGAATGCCGCACAACTGGAAACGCAGTCGGCGCAGCTTGAAGCGCAGGCCGCGCAACTGGCCGGCGGCAAACAGCAGCTTGAAGAGGGCGAAAAGCAGCTGAAAGACGGAGAACAGCAGCTTGAGGACGGCAAACAGCAGCTGGAGGATGCCCAACAAGAGCTGGATGAGAAACGCAGCGAGGCGGAGAGCGAGTTCGCCAAACAGCAGCGCCGTATCGACGACGTGGCCAACGCGCGCTGGTACGTGCAGACGCGTTCCTCAATCGATGGATTCAGTTCGCTCAAGTCAGACGTCAGCTCCATCGAGTCCATAGGCCGCGCATTCCCGGTGGTGTTCTTGCTGGTCGCCGTGCTGATGAGCTTGACCACCATGACCCGCATGGTCGAAGAAGATCGCGGACTTATCGGCACGTATCTGGGTCTTGGCTATGGCGGCATGGTCGTTTCTCTGCGATACTTGCTGTTCGCATTGCTCGCTTGCCTAGTCGGTGGTGGCATAGGCCTGCTGGTCGGGTTCCTTGGTATCCCGGCATTCCTACTGATTGTGATTAAAGGGCTGTATATATTGCCGGACGTGCGGCTTGAATACGACTGGGGGTACGGCACCGCCGGCATCCTATTGTTCGTGGTTGGTGTGGGTGTGGCCACCGCACTTGCCTGTCGTAGCGAAATTCGGCACACACCTGCCGCGCTGATGCGACCGAAAGCGCCAAAGGCCGGCGCCCGTATTCTGCTGGAACGTATCAGGCCGGTATGGAACAGGCTGAGCTTCTTGGGCAAGGTCACCGCACGCAATATCTTCCGGTTCAAGTCGCGCCTGTTGATGACCGTGGGTGGTGTGGCCGGCTGCACTGCACTGATTATCTGCGGATTTGCGATTAACGACACCGTGGACACCATCGGCGTCAAACAGTATGGGCAGATCTATCAATACGACTTGATGGTGGTGTCGAATGACGATGATGCGGCCGCGATGCGCAAGCAGGTCAAAAAGGATGGGCGGACCACCGAAACGTTGAACTTGCGCGTGGATAGTGCGGAGATGAGCAATGCTGCTCAGGAAAGCGAAACCATCCAGTTGATGGCGGTACCCAATAATTCGCTGAACAAATTGAACGATATGGTCACCTTGGAAGAGGCCGGCGATGAGGGGTGGTTTGGACTGCCTAACTTCTTCGGCGCATCAGGTGGCGGCACTGTGACGCTGGATGACAGTGGTGTGATTGTGGCGCAATCCGCTGCCAATTCGTTGGGCGTGCACACTGGCGATACCGTTACCGTGAGCAACGGCGGTAGCAGCCGCGCTAAGATAAAGGTCGCCGCGGTGGTGCGCAACCTCATCGGATCCGATGTGTACATCAGTGAGCGGCTGTACGACCAGAAATTTGCGGCACATGACATTGACTCATCTGCCTCGGATGGTGAGTCTTCCACTCTGACTTGGAACGCGATGCTTGCCAAACTGAAGGGTCCCGATGGGGAACAGGCCGAGTATGCGGATCGGCTGGGTGAGGAATCGTCGGTGGTGAAGGCCGTGAGTTGTGCGCATCTGGAGGCTACGTTCAAATTCGATTTGATGGCCGCCGTGGTGGCGCTGATTGTGGGGCTTGCCGGCGGATTGGCGTTGGTGGTGCTGTTTACGCTGGCCAACACGAACGTATCCGAGCGCGTACGCGAGATGGCCACGCTTAAGGTGCTGGGCTTCTATGACCGTGAAGTGCACAACTACGTGAATCGCGAGATGATGATTCTGACCGGCATGGGAGTGGTGGTCGGATTGCCGCTCGGTCGCTGGATTGGCGGGCTTCTGACGGCTGCGCTGAATATGCCGTCACTGTACTTTGAAGTGGAAGTGCATTGGTACAGCTATGCGATTGCTGTGGCGGTCACGTTGGCATTCGCGCTGCTGGTGCAGCTGTTCACCAACCCAGTGCTTGACCGGATTGAGCCGGTCAGTTCGCTCAAGTCCGTGGAATGACCTTGCTTGAGCCCCCTCTGATGAGGGGCTGTCAGCGAAGCTGACTGGGGGGAGAGAAGACAAGATGGAGAAAGTTCAATTTCTTGGTGATGAATTGAACTTTTTGGCCTAATGTTCGCGGTATCATCACGTGTGTTCGTGAGCTGGGTGATTTTCGCGACATCTATCGGTGATACAGTTTGAACTTGCATTGAACGAGTGCCGTAGTCGGCGTGAACAGGGCCGGGCGGCAGAGAAGAGAAATGAAATCAGTATGGCCGATACGAATGCGAACGGTAACGCGCAGCAGTCCGGGAGCAAGCTCAAGTCCGTCGAGAGCCTTGATCAGACCAATGCGATGGAACGAGGCCTCAGCAACCGCCATGTACAGTTCATCGCCATCGGCGGCACTATCGGCACCGGCCTGTTCCTGGGCTCCGGCAAATCGATCTCGCTGACCGGCCCCTCGATCGTCTTCGTGTATATCCTGGTCGGCGTCATCATGTTCTTCCTGATGCGCGCCATCGGCGAGATGATGTACCGCGACCCCAGCCAGCACACCTTCATCAATTTCATCACCCGCTACCTGGGCAACGGATGGGGGCATTTCGCCGGCTGGACGTATTGGGCCGCGCTCGTGCTGCTGGGTATGACCGAGATCACGGCCGTCTCCACGTACTTCATCACCTTCTTCGACACGTTCGGCATCGACCTGACCCATTGGAAATGGCTGATCGAGCTGTGTTTCCTGGTGTCGCTGGTGTCCGTCAACCTGATCGCCGTCAAGGTGTTCGGCGAGGTGGAGTTCTGGTTCTCGATGATCAAGATCACGCTGATCGGCGCGATGATCGTCACCGCCGTGGTCATGATCGTGATCGGCTACCAGTACCCGGCCGCGCGGATTCATGGCGTGGATCATGTGAGCCCGGCGGGCCACGCCGGACTCGACAACCTGTTCGCCGGCTTCTCGTTCGCCCCGAACGGCTGGATGGCCTTCCTCATGAGCTTCCAGATGGTGTTCTTCGCCTATGAGCTGCTCGAGTTCGTGGGCGTCACCGTCTCCGAGACCAAGAATCCTCGTGAGGTGCTGCCCAAAGCCGTCAACGAGATCATCGTGCGTGTGCTCATCTTCTACGTGGGCGCGCTCGTGGCCATCATGTGCATCGTGCCGTGGACCTCGTTCAAGCCGAACGAGGACGGCTCTTTCGCCTCCCCGTTCATCATGGTGTTCCAGTACGCCGGGCTGAACTGGGCGTCCGCCCTGGTGTTCTTCGTGGTGATCACCGCCGCGTCCTCGTCGCTCAATTCGCTGTTGTATTCCGCCGGCCGTCACCTGTACCAGCTGGCCGAAGAGTCGCCGAGCCCGATGCTCAACAAGATCGGTCAGGTTTCCGATCGCAAAGTGCCGGCGCGCGCAATTCTGGTGTCTGCAGTGCTGATTCTGCTCTCGCCGATTGTTAACGCCATTCCAGGTGTTTCCGGTGCGTTCGTGCTGTTCTCGTCTGCCAGTTCCGCGGTGTTCCTATTTATTTACATTCTGACGCTGGTGGCACACCGGAAGTACCGTCGTTCGGACGACTTCATCCCGGACGGTTTCGTGATGCCTGCATGGAAGGTGCTGAACACAGTGGCGATTGTGTTCTTCGTGTTTATTTATCTGACGCTGTTCTTGGCGGACGATACGCGCAATTCCGCGATTGCCGGCTTGGTGTGGTTGATTGGCTTCGGTGGCTTCTCGCTGTTGCGCGAGCGTTACCGCAGTCGTGATTTGAAGGCCGCGCTAGAGCATAAGGAGTGATTGGACGGGCTGATTGGCTGGCGGCTATTAGGGTGTGTTTACGCTATTTAAGTTTTGCGTGATAATTGTCGTATGTGTACGCCGAGGTATGACATCACGCTTGACCAGTTCATGGGGGTCGCGCATCTGTTGCCGTGCCAGCGCGGCAACGTGGCGGTCGGCAACTGCACGTTCGTCAACGCCCTGCTGTGGATGTGCCGCACGGGAGCCCTGTGGAGGGACTTGCCGGAGTGCTACGGCAAGTGGATCACCGTCTGCCGGCGGTTCAACCGCTGGTCCAGGAGCGGCGCGATAGAGCACCTGTTCACGGCATTGCAGGAGGAGCGGATCATCGGGGTGGGGATCCGGGTGCTCGCCATGGACTCCACGAGCGTGAAGGTCTACCGGCACGCGGCCGGGGCGCCGAAAAAGGGGACTCCCGGTCCGTCGGCGTCTCCCGGGGAGGGCGGAACACCAAAGTCCACGTGGTATCCGGCAGCGGGAGCATGCTCGTCAGGATCCATTTGAGCCCGGGCGACGAGCACGACGCGGCCCACGGGTGCCGCTCGATGGCCGCGCTCGGCGCGTTCGTGGGCGCGCACCTGCTCATGGACCGCGCCTACGAGGGGGGGGATTCCATCCGCCTGCTGGCCGAATCGTCCGGCCTGACACCGGTCGTGCCGCCCAAGAAGAACCGCACGGACCCATGGGACTACGACAGGCAGGCGTACAAGGGGCGGAATGTCGTGGAACGCGTCTTCAACCGCATGAAGCACCACCGCAAGGCCGCCACCCGCTACGACAGGCTCGATGAGACCTTCCTCGCCAACCTCCAGCTCATCCTCATCGCCATCTACCTGAAAAAACACAGCCAAAAACCCAACTAGTGTAAACACACGCTAGTCCTAATGAAATCCCAGACTGGCTTAAATCTCCTATATAAAATGCGGCGCTATTGCTGTTTTCGTGGGTGTGGGTTCGTTGTTGAGCCGTTGGTTTCGTAAGCGTAGGGGGCGTTTCCGCGTATTCTGTTTTCCGACCAAAGAAATGAACCACGGAGAACGCCTGATGAACGGCATATTCAGACGTCTCTTCAACGTCAAGGGCATGGTCGTCGGGTCCGCGAGGATCGTCGATGGCCCGCTGCGTCCTGAGCCCGTGCCTGAGGTCCATGCGCGCCGGGAAGGTGGTGCCGCGCCGCTCGCGCTGCGGGCGGAGGCGACGTGGTCATGATCGGGGCGGCGGCGTGCGCCATTGGCGGCGCCAAGATTTCGGCTGCTGGAGGGTGGGGCTGGTCGCCATGATGCCGCGCGTCGACTGCCCCATGCGCGGCGTGGTCGTCGCGTCGGTGCCGTGGGCGGAGCCCGGCAGCCGGTTCACCCGGGATCTCGAGGTGGAGCGCGCGTGCCTGATGACGGTGGCCAGCCAGGAGACCGTGAGTGGTCTCCCGTATATCGCATGGCGCACCGCGGGCGACATCGCCCGCAGGGTCGCCGGCCGGCCCGGGGCCGGAATGCCGTCGCCGTTCGACGGTCTCACGTCGATTGGCGTGGCTAAGACCAGCTACAGGAAGGGTCACACGTACATCACCGTGGCTGTCGACCACGAGCGAAGCCGGGTCTATCCTGGCATACGACGGGTACGGCAAAGACGTGTTCGACCTGTTCTTCCGACAATTGACGCGCCGGAGCGGCGGCGCCTCCATCTGGATCGTCACCGGCGACGGCGCACGCCGGATCGACTCGTGCGTGCATGAATGGTGCCCGAACGCCGAGCGCGTGCCCGACGGGTTCCACATCGTCTCCTGGATGGCCGACGCGCTCGGCAAGATCAGCAGACGCCTGTGGAACCAGGCCCGCGGGAACGGCGACGACGAGGCGGCCAGGCGCATGCGCGGCGTCAGATACGCCGTACTGAAGAACCCTGACCGATTGGCCGGACGGCAGGACGAATCCCCCACAGCGTTGAGGAACACGGACCCGAGGGGCCGGCTCTACCGCGCCCGGCAGCTCAAGGAACTCTTACGCGGTTTGCTCGGACACCCGATCGGACAGGCCGAGGACGAACTGAAGCATTGGGTGTTCCGGGCGTCCCGCAGCCGCATCCCCGAAGTCGTCGAATCGGCCAGGAAGATCAGACGCCGGCGTCCCGACATCCTCAGGACGATTGGGTCGGGCTATCCGAACGCGAGGCTCGAGGCGTTCAACAACAGGATCAAGGTCACCATCCGCATGGCCTACGGCTT
>OAVS01001048.1_pt1 | contig 11442 bp, 6 predicted proteins | sample 1550601 | NCBI WGS metagenome assembly OAVS01 (sample SAMEA2580093, study PRJEB22360) | human gut metagenome | biome: human gut; feature: human-associated habitat; material: faeces | place: Denmark | collected 2008/2010
GCGGCGGTGATCCTCGGAGCCGATGACGGCCTTGATGCGCTTCTCGTCCGGCAGACGCGGGTCCTCGAACAGGCCGAGGCGGAACTTGAGCGCAAGGATGCGCGCGACAGCCTCGTCGATGAGCGACTCGTCGAGCAGACCGGTGTGCACGGCCTCGATGGCGCCGTCGTAGAACCCCGGCGTGGTCATGACCAGATCGTTGCCGGCCTTGACCGCGTCGGCGGCGGCGTGCACGTAGTCGGGCTTGACCTTCTGCTCCCATACGGAACGGCCCACGTTGTCCCAGTCGGTGATGAGGGTGCCGTTGTACTTCCATGCGCCGCGCAGCTTGTCGGTGAGCAGCCACTTGTTGAACGTGACCGGTACGCCTTCGATGGACTCGTAGCCGAGCATGAACGTGCCGCAGCCCTCCTTGGCGATGCGTTCGAACGGCGGCAGGAACCAGGATTCAAGCTTGCGGTGGCTCAGGTCTGTGTTTTAGCAAGTTGGCGTCCGCTTTGTGAGCGGTGTTTTTCCGCAGTGTAGGCAGCGGGTTTTCCGCAGGGTGTGCGGTATCGGCCGCTGCCTGTCTGCGTTGTGTTGGTTATTTGGTCATGAGGGCGTGTTCGCTTCGGTAGGAGCGGCCCTCGAATCTGATGAGCCGTCCGTGGTGGACGGTGCGGTCGATGAGGGCGGCGGCCATGTTCTTGTCGCCGAGCACGCGTCCCCATCCGCTGAATTCGATGTTGGTGGTGTAGATGATGCTCCTTGTCTCGTAGGAATCGGAAATGATCTGGAAGAGGAGCCTGCTGCCCTCCTCGTCTATGGGCAGGTAGCCGAACTCGTCGATGATGAGAAGTCGGGCCTTGCCGATGCTCGCGAGTTCCCGGTCGAGCCGGTTCTCCTGCTGGGCGCGGCGCAGACGCATGAGCAGTCCGGTCGCGGTGAAGAAGCGCACCGGGACGCCCCGCTCGCAGGCGAGCCGTCCGATCGCGATGGCCAGGTGGCTCTTGCCGGTGCCGACGGGCCCGTAGAGCACGAGGTCCTCGCATCCGGCGACGAAGTCGAGGTTCTCGAGCTGCGCGCGCCCCCAGTCGGCGGGCATCTTCAGGTTGGTCCAGTCATAGCCGTCGAGGGTCTTGTCGGCGGGGAAGCCGGCCTGTTTGAGCAGGCGCAGGCGTTTGGATCGCTCGCGCGAGTCGAGTTCGGCCGTGAACCATCGTTCGATGAAGTCGAGCTGGTTGGGCGTGGCCTCGGCGAGCGTGCCGGCGAGCACGCTGCGTGTCAGGGTCAGGCTGCGGCTCATCTTCAGGATGCGTTCGCTTTTCTCGGTCGTGGACGCGCGCCTGCGTCGGGTCTCCGGGATCACCGGATCGGGTCTGACGCTCACCGTTCTTCCCCTCCGTCGTCCGTGCCGGTGATGAACCGGTCGTAGCCGCTCAGGTCGGGCTCCTCGATCCCGCCGGGGTATTCCCACTCGCCGTCGCGCATGCGCAACGCGATCGGGGTGAGCGAGTCCGCGTGCAGGCCCATGTCCCTGTTCGAGCGCAGGATCTCGCCGCACGCCTGCATCGCGGGATCGAACCCGGCCGCCCGGCACGCGTCCCCGATCGCTTTGAGGCTCTCCCTCAACGTCTTTTCGTCCATGGAATCAAGCCACGCGCGTATATCGTCGGGCACGTCCGGGCGGATCGAGCTTTCCCGCCACGCGCGGGGTTTGACCGCGAGCCGGGGAAGCACGAGCGCGGGATCCTCCACATTGCGCGACCGTCCGTACTGTCTGGGATACTCCGCGAGGAGCTCGCCGGTGGCGGGCGAGGTGAGCGTGACCGTGTCCCACCGGATCGCGGCCAATACCCTGGAACGCGCCGAATCGGGGCCGGCGAGGTACCGGTTCGAGTCGATGTCGACCAGCCCGTACTTGTCGGCCGTCCGGCTTTCCCAGCGAACCGGGTCGAACGCCGTGGACGGCAACGGCATCAACGCGGCCCTCTCCTCGTCGAACACCTCGGCCACGGGCACGTCCGGCAACCTCGGGCAATACGAGTCCCTGGCGAGCCCGTCGCACCGCTCCAGCAGGAGACGGCTCAACTGCCCATACGATTCCGCGCGCATGGGCGGCACCATGAGATTGCGCCGCAAAAACCCGACCGCGTTCTCCACGCTGCCCTTCTCGTTGCCCGAGTACGGGTTGCAGAACCGGACCTCGAGCCGGTAATGCGCCACGAACGCGGAGAACACCCCGGTCAACGCGACCTCGCCCTTCGCGTTGCGCCGGCCGGCACCGGTCGCGTTGTCCATCACGATCACGGGAGGAACACCCCCGATATGCTCGAACACGAGCATCAAACCATGGCACAGACACTCCGCGTTCTCGCCCGGCAACGCCACGCACAACCGCATGTTCGAATACGGCAACGAGGCCACCAGGCAATGCACGTCCGCCATCTCGCCAGCGATCCGGGCCCGGGCCACGCCGAAATCGACCTGCATGCTGCCCGCCGCCCACTCGAGCCGCACGTACCCCTCGCGATCCGGCACGCCGCGGTTCGCCTCGCGCCACCGGTGCACGTAACGCATCGTGGTCGAATACTCGCCGTCGTAGTCCGTCTGTATTTCGTCAAGTCGGTGTTTCGTGTTTAGTCATGTATTTTTTTCGGGTTTAGGCAGTTGCATGCATTTTCCTTATTTTTCCGGTTGCGCGGAGGTGTTCCTGCCGAACATGAGGGCCTCACTGACGCGGCGGCTCTGGCCGGTGAACTCGAGGAGCCGCCCGTGGTGCACGATGCGGTCGATGATCGCTGCGGCGAGTTTGTCGTCCGCGAAGACCGTGCCCCATTTACTGAACTCGATGTTCGTGGTGAATATGATGCTCCGTCTTTCGTAGCTGCCCGCGATGATCTGGTAGAGCAGGCGCGCCCCGTCGATGTCGAAGGGTACGTAGCCGAACTCGTCCAGTATGATCAGGTCGGCACGGCCGATGTCCCGGAGCATCGTCTCGAGCGTGCCGTCGCGTTTGGCCTTGCCCAGCTGGAGGACGAGCTCGGCGGTCTGATGGAACCGCACGCCCAGCCCCATGTCGATCGCCTTCATGCCCAGCCCGATCGCGAGATGTGTCTTTCCGCGCCCGGTCTTGCCGTAGAACACCAGGTCCTGCGCGCGCGGGATGAAACCGAGCCCTAGGAGCTCATCGAGCATGTAGCCGTCGGGGAGCCTGACGTTCGTGAAGTCGTAGCCGTCGAGACCCTTGACGACGGGGAACCGGGCGCGGCGCAGGAGCCTGTCGTGCTTCGCGCGTTCCCTGTTCGCCAGTTCCGTGTCGAGCAGGCGGTGGACGGCGTCGACCTGGCGGGGCGTGGCCCAGCCGGCGAATTCGTCGATGCTCGCCTTGGAGATGAACAGCTTGCGGGCCTTCTCGTAGAGCCCTTCGTCCGTCTTCGTGTTCATCGCCCGCCTTCCTGCACGCCGACGTCCGCGGTGAACGCGATGTCGTATTCACTCAGATCCGGCCTGTCATCGTCGTATTCGATACCCGCCACGCCCTCGGCGAGCCTGGCCGCGAGCAGTGTGACACCGGCGCGGTCCGCCCCGCCGGTCGATTCGAGGATGGAAAGCATCGCCTCGACCGCGTTCGCCCACCCGGATTCCCTGTCAACGCGTTTGAGGGTCTGCAGCGCCTCGTTGCGTGTCTGTCTGTCCTGCCGATCCAGCCATTCCCGCAACGGGTCCGGCAACGCGTCACGTACCCGGCTGTTGGGCCAGGACGCGGGCTTGTTGCACAGCAGCGCCAACTGCATGGACGGGTCCTCGCTGTTCGTGCTGGCCTGGCCGTACGCCCGAGGATGGGTCGCCAGATGCTTGCCCGACGAGTCGAGGACCTCGACCTCGAGCGCGCGGAGGCCCACGATCACCCCTCTGCCCGCGTTCGCCCGGTCCGCGGAATAACGATGCCGTCCCTCGAGCGTGACCACGCCGTACCGGTCGGCCTTCATATGCCGCCACGTGACCACGTCGAAACGCTTCCCGGGCAACGGCAGCAGCGCCGCACGGTCCTCGGAGAACAGGCCACGTTCCTCCGTGTCCTTGCGGTAATGCGGTTTCGTGGCCAGCTCCAGGCACCGGTCCGGCAGCCCGGCGCTGAAGTTCTCCAGGCTCCATACGCTCGGCCGGGGCACGAACAGCTTGCGCCGCACCATGCCGACCTTGGACTCCACCGCGCCCTTCTCATGACCGGAATACGGGTTGCAGAACGAACAATCGAACCCGTAATGCGCCTGGAAGGCCTGGAACAGGTGCGTCAGGCGCGGCTCGCGCTCCCCGTACCCCTTATGGCCCACGCCGGCGGCGTTATCGAACACGATCCGCTCCGGCACACCGCCCAGCCACTCGAACAGGTTGCGCAACGCCAGGCACGTGCACTCAGCGTTCTCGCCCGGCATCAACTGCACCAGACCGACGTTCGAATACGGGAAATCAAGCACGAAATGATGCATCCGCTGCACCACGCCGCGCAACAGCACGTCGACCTCGCCGAAATCGGCCTGCGCCTCGCCTGGATGCCATACCAGATCCATGAACGCCTCATCACGCTCCGCCGCGAACTCACGCCTGAGCCGCGCCACCGCCCGCGTCACCGTGGACAGGGAGACCTCCGCGCCATGCTCGTCCCTCAACCGCTCCCAGATCCTGGTCGCGGTATGCCGCTGCTTGCGCCAGTTCGCGCGATCCTCCGCGAGCCACTGCTCGATCACGGGCAGATACGGGTCGATCACCGACGCGCGCGGCTTTCTCACCGACGGCACGGCCGACAGATCCTCCTTCGCGAGGTACTTACGCACCGTCGGCTCGCTGACATGTGTTTTCCGCGCGATCGACGCGACGGATTCCCCGTTCCGCCGCAAACGACGGATAGACTGTACTTGGGGCATGCTGATCATAATCCTTTCCGGTCCTTTCTGGCGGAGATACAAGCACCATCCAGTTAAGACCATTCCGTGGTCGGCATGCTCTGCCTAAACCCGAAAAATCATCGTGACTAAACCCGCAACAACTAATTGAACACAAACACCGTCTCCGCCAGCAGACGGTCGTGCACGCGCCTGATCGTGTGACGCTGCTTCCTGGGCATCATCCGATCCGCCTCCAGCCACCCGTCCACCAGATGCGCGTACGGGTCGATCTTCGACCCGTACCTGCGATCCGCCTTCGGCTTGGGCGAGCAATCCTCCATATCCGCGTACTTCGCGACCGTCCCGCGATCCACATGCAGACGACGCGCTATCTGCGCGCGCGACATTCCCTGCCGGTCGAGTCTCCTGATATCTTGCACAATGGGCATCGGTATCGCCATGTTCCTTTCCTTCCCGAGCGCCGGCCGGCGGCAACCGGCCGAATCAAAACCGATTGGCAACTCGGGAATATACAGGCCGCGGCACCGATGCCTCTCACATCACCGGGAAACGATGACGACACCGGGGAAAACCATCAGCCCACACTGCGGAAAAACACTGCCGAACCTGTCGAACAAACATTGAAGCAAAACACTCAGGTCCGCTTCGGAGGCGTCACGGCCGCCCTGGGTCTCGGAGTATCCGGCGAAGTGCTTGGCGCAGGCGAGGATCGCGTCCTTCGGCAGCGTCTCGCCGGCCTGGGCACCGCCCTGATAGCCCTTGACCATGGCGGAGGCCATCTCACCGATGAGCATGGGGTCCTCGCCGAAGGTCTCGTCCACGCGACCCCAGCGGGTGTCGCGCGCGATGCACAGCACCGGGGAGAACGTCCAGTGCACGCCGGTCGAGGAGACTTCTTCGGCGGTGGCACGGCCGGCCGCTTCGACGGCCTTCGGGTCCCAGCTCAACGCCATGCCGAGCTGGGAGGGGAAGATCGTGGCGCCGGGCCAGAAGGAGTAGCCGTGGATGCAGTCGTCGCCGATGACGAGTGGGATGCCGAGACGGGTCTTGGTGTTCACGGTTTCGACGGCGCGCGGCAGGTCCTCGGGGCTGGTGTGCAGGATGGAGCCGACGTGCTTGTTCACGATGAGCTCGTCGAGGTCGCCACCGCGGGCGTCGAGCTGCATCATCTGGCCGACCTTCTCTTCGAGGGTCATGCGGGAGAGCAGGTCGGCGATGCGCTCGGAGGCGGGCAGGTCGGGGTTCTTGTAGGGCAGCGTTTCGACTGTGGTTTCCGGTGTGGTCGCGGTCATGGTTGTGTTCGCCTTTCTGGGTTCCGTGCGGTCACTCGATGACGAAGGTGTTGAAGGAGCGCGGGGCGAGCGTGGCCTTGAAGCCACGGGAGGCGTCGGCCGGGTCGGCGAACTCGAACGGGCGTTCGTCCTCCAGCGCGTTCTGGGTCACGACCACGATGGTGCCGTCCGGGTTGCGGAAGGCGATGGCCATGGAGTTGAAGTGGCTGGTGGTGCCGAGCACCTTCGCGCCGGGGCGCACGTACTTGGAGAAGTGGCGCATCACGTAGTATTCGGGGTTGTGGCGCACCTCGTGCGTGTCGGCGGTGATGGTGAACAGGGAGTTCTGGCGCGACCCCGGCCAGCCGACCACCGACCGGGGTTTTCGTAATCCTAGACCAAACACACCCGGCACCTGGCAGGCCGCGGCCGGTACGACAAGGGCCAGAACGCCCGCCAGGACGCTCCGGCCCGAATCACGGCCGGCATGGAACCCGGTCAGCGCTGGAACACGTCGGGGTGCTTCGGATCTCCGGGAATATCGTCGAGCAGGCCCTCGAGGCCGAGGAACTCACGCCAGAAGTCGAGCGGCTGGCCATACGGGTTGGATTCGCGGCCGTGCGCCTGGATGTTCGCCTTGGCTTCGAACACGTCTTCCTCGGTGAGCCCGTCGAAGTAGCTTTCGAGACGGATGCGGTTGGACGGCACGTAGTACAGGGACGCGATGATCTCGGTGAGCCGTTCGACGCGTTCGATCGGCAGCGAATCCCAGTGGCGGAACTCGATGAAGTTCTTGAGACGCACGTCGTTGAAATGCGTGGAGATGATGTGGTTGATTTCGTACGCGTTGAGCTCGCGGTCCGGGTAGACCTCGCCAGCGTTCTCACGGAAGGCGGCGCGATGCAGCTCCTTGCGGCTCAGCCCCGATTCCACCGCTTCGGGCGTGTGCGTCAGGTCGGCGAACATCAGCGGCGTGGACAGCACGTCACGCGCGTAGTCCTCCCAGCCGAAACGCTGGTCGAACAGGCCGGGGGTCACGTTGGTGCGCTGGAAGTCGAGGTAGTCCCACATGCGCTGGCGCAGCAGCGGATACGGGTTGAGACGGCCCTCGAAGTAGGGGGTGTTGCGGAAGAACCATGCGAGAATCGGCCCGATGGCGGTGCCGACGCGCATCTTATCGATCGAATCCTTCTCGTCGACATAGTCGATGCTCACCTGGGTGGAGGCGGAGCAGCGCATCATGCACGGACCGAACTGGCCGACGCGGCCAAGGAAGTCGGTCATCGCGTCATAGCGGCCTTTCGGATTGACCGGCACGTCGACGAAACTCGACTTCGGCTGGTATCCGTAGTTGACGAAACGGAAGCCCAGCTCCTCGAGGATCGGGTCCGCCTCACACCGGAAGTCGGCGTACAGGCCGTTGAGGTCGCCCGGCTCATGAAGCACGCCGATGGAAGCCTCCACCTGGCCGCCCGGTTCGAGCGACACCGCAACGCCTTCGCGCGCGAGTCCGACCAGATGGCCGTTCTCCCAGTATTCCTTGCTTTCGTCATAATACGGAGCGAGCCGTTTGAGGAACGCTTCGATGCCGTTCGGCTCGTAGTAGCTTACGGGCGTGTCGGCGGCGGCATGCACCGGCAGATGCTCAATCTCGACACCTAAACCACCGGTGCCGCGCTTGGAGCGCCCCGCCTCGAAGAACTTCAGAAGGCTCTCGACATGCTTCGGGTTCGGCTCGGCGAGCAGGTGCGCATAGCTGATTCTGGGAGTGACCATGAACGGTATCGTAGGCGAGTCGCGCGACGCGCGTCGCCGCGCGCCCGCGAATCGGCTATATCTTTTTCCGATAACCGGCACGTCGCCGGACATCCGCCATATCACGCCGCAACGCCGCACCGCGCCGTCGCACCACACCGCGCCGCCACGCCCCCATCACCGCACGCCACGCCTCCGCAACGCCGCGCCACACCGTACGGCTTTGCCGTTATGCGCGATGTCGGATACACTCATTGATTTGTAAACCTTGTTTACAGAAACGTCCGGCAGAGAGGCCGGACCACACCATCAACCCACCATCAACCCACGGCGAACAGCCGGAATAAAAGAAAAACAACAGAAAACAACAGAACACGGAAAACAGCAACAACCCATACAAAACACCGGCAACCATAAGCACGTCGGAAGCACACCGGAACGCACACCGAAGCGCACCGGCGACCGCTCCGGTTCCACACCGAAACCACGCCGAAGGCCATACCGGAAACGGACCGAGGACATATCGGACACGCCCGGCACCCCACCGGCACGCCGGTGCGCCACAATCGAAAGGAAGGAAAGCGGCATGACATCCCGTCAGGGCAGACAAGCCATAGCCGCGACGGCCGCAATGGGCGTGGCCGTCGCGCTGGCGTTGCCGACCGCTGCGTTCGCGCAGTCAGCAACGCAAGGAAAGGAGACCGCTACGACCACGTCATCAGGCACCACCTACTACGTGTCGTCGGCACACGGCGACGACGCCAACGCGGGCACCAGCGAAAACGCGCCCTGGAAGTCCCTGACCAAGGTCAACGACATCGCCTCGGACCTCGGTCCGGGCGATTCGGTGCTGCTGGAATACGGCTCCGAATTCAACGACCAGTACCTGCACATCAAGGACACCGCCGGCAACGCCGACGCGCCGATCACGATCTCCGCCTACGGCGACGCCGACGAAGGCAAGCCGGTCATCGCGTCGAACGGCGTCAAAGGCAGCCAGTGGGAGCAGGACTACCGTGCCAACGTCGGCAACCACAAGAACAAGGGCACCGTCTCAACCACGCTGCTACTCAAGGACGTGTCGTACATCACCGTCTCCAACCTGGAGATCACCAACGACGACGCGGACGTCTACGATCCGATCGACACGTGGAAGTGGACCGACACCCCTGATTCCGACGGCACAAAACTCGACCGCAGCGCCTCGCGCATGGACCGCACCGGCGTGGCCGGCATCGCCGAGAACGGCGCGACGATGAGCAACGTGACGCTCGACAACCTTTACATCCACGACGTGGACGGCAACATCTACAACAAGCACATGGCCAACGGCGGCATCTACTTCATGGCCCACTACCCCATGGAGAACACGAGCGCCGAAACCGACGTCTGGCTCAGGGAGCACGTCTCACGCTTCGACCACGTCACCATCAGAAACAGCACCGTCAAGGACGTGGATCGTTGGGGCATCGCCGTCGGCTACACCGCCTACCTCAACTACATCGACGCGAACTACGGCGACGGCTCCATCGACGACGCCCTCATCGCGAAGTACGGTTCCACCAACGTGCGCATCGAGAACAACTACGTCAAGGGCGCCGGCGGCGACGCCATCACCCTGATGTACTGCGACCGCCCGGTCATCGAACACAATGTGGGCGACAGCGTCTCGAAGCACATCAACACGCAGGACTACACGCAGCCCGGCTCCTACGGCGGACGCGTGGCGGCCGGCATCTGGCCGTGGCGTTGCAAGGATCCAGTGTTCCAGTACAACGAGATGTACAACAACCTCAACGCCGAGCACGGCAACGGCGACGGCCAGGCGTGGGACGCCGACTACGGCGACGGCACGCTGTACCAGTACAACTACTCGTACGGCAACAGCTTCGCCTCGCTGATGATCTGCAACTGGTACGCGGTTAACACCACGTTCCGATACAATATCTCGCAGAACGACCGTCAGGGCGTGTTCGACCTGCCGTCGAACGGCCCCGGCAACCACATCTACAACAACACCGTCTACGTGGACGCCGACAGCCAGGTGCTGACTAAGCGTTCCAACTCGCAGTCCCTGTTCGAGAACAACATCTTCATCAACGCGACCAACACGAAGAAGACGGAGACCTGGAACCGCGGCAGCCAGAACGGCGGCCAGACGTACGACAACAACATGTACGTCAACTACGCGAACAAGCCCACCTCCGACGCCAACGCCATCGAGGCCGACGACGTGTCCGCAGTGCTTGCGGGCGCCGGTTCGGCTCCGACATCCGCCCTCAAGAGCGGCGCCGAGCATGCGCGCACCGGCGAGAAAGCCGCGTTCGACGGCTACCGTCCGGTCGCGGGCTCGAAGGCGATCAACGCCGGCAAGGTCGTCTCCGACCTCAACGACTACGCGGTGGAGAACGACTTCCTCGGCAACGCAGTCAAGGGCAGGCCCGATCTGGGCGCCGTGGAAAGCGACGTGGTGTCCGTCACGATGGCCTCCTCCAAGTACGAGACCGGAACCGAAACCGATTCCGGGACCGGTGACAAGACCAAGGTCATCCACGTGACCTTCACCGACAAGAACCCGGTGACCGTCAAGGAACTGCTCTCCAACGTGTCCGCCGACAAGGGCGTGGACAAGGCCGTGTACCGAGTCGCCGACGCCAAGTCCGGCAAGTCCGCCGACGCCAGGTCCGCCGAGTCCGAACCGAACATGCTCGACCGCCTGCTCTCCCTGCTCCCAGGCTCCGACCGGAACGCCAAGGACGACGAGACGAAGCTCGCCGACTCCGAACCGGTCCGCGATGGCGACATCCTGCGCTTCTCCGCCGAAGGCACGGACGAGACCGACGAGTACACGATCCGCCAGCGCATCACGTGGGATTGGGTCGCGGACTACGAGCAAGGCGTCGCCGACTTCGACTGGAAGGCGCAGCGCCGCACGTCCGCCGGCGGCGAGTGGACCACCATCTCCGCATACGACGGCTCGTGGCCGAACACCGTGTACGACCAGTACTACGGTGTCGGCGTCAACGGCACCCTCGCCGAACTCTCCGGCGACCGCAAGCAGACGCACGGCCTGCTGATCGACAAGCCCGGCGACGGCCTGCCCACGGCCATGGCGTGGAAGGCGCCGGAGTCCGGCACCGTCATGCTGTCGCTCAAGACGTTCGCCGACAAGATCGCTGAACCGTACCTGCGTCAGAACGCGGACAACGCCGGCAAGAAGGTCACATTGTCGCTGATGCGCAACGACGAGACGCTCTGTTCGGCCGACGACCTGTCCGTCTATCAGAAGTCCTCCGAACAGTTCGCGCAGTGCCTCGCCGAGCACGGTTCGATCGACGTGCAGGAAGGCGACTGGATCCGCATCGTCGCCGACGCCGAGACCGGAGTCAAGGCGCCGTCGCTGCACATCAGCCCGGTCATCACATATGAGGACAAGGCGCCCGCCGCGCCGAAGCAGAACGTGCGCTACGACGTCTCGTACGCCGCGACGGACGCCGTCGTCGGCACGCAGTCCGCCGCGCACGGTC
>OAVS01001053.1_pt1 | contig 11393 bp, 7 predicted proteins | sample 1550601 | NCBI WGS metagenome assembly OAVS01 (sample SAMEA2580093, study PRJEB22360) | human gut metagenome | biome: human gut; feature: human-associated habitat; material: faeces | place: Denmark | collected 2008/2010
CTTCCGGGGTGGACTTGATGAAGGTCGGGGTCTCGACCTCGGTGAAGTCCATGTCTTCCAGCGCGTGGCGGGCGGCCTTAGCCATGTCGGAACGCAGCTTCAGATTGTACTGCATGGACGGGCGGCGCAGGTCGAGGTAACGGTACTTCAGACGCACGTCCTCGCCAGGCAGCTTGTTCTCGGACTCATTCTCAAGAGCGGTGGAAACCTGGAACGGCAGGGCGTCGGACTTGGCGAGGATCTCGATGGTCTCGGCCACAACCTCGATCTTGCCGGTGGCCAGATGGGTGTTCTCGTTGCCATCCGGGCGCAGGCGCACTTCGCCGGTAATCTGAATCACGAATTCGCTGCGCAGCGGGCGGGCCATATCCTCGTCGTAAATGACGACCTGCACGAGGCCGGTCGAATCACGAAGGTCGATGAAGGCCACGCCACCGTGATCACGGCGTCGGTCAACCCAACCGGCGAGGGTGACCTTCTGGCCGACCAGGGCCTCGGTCACTTCAGTGGCATGATGTGTTCTGTAAGCCGTCTGGCTCATTGTCTTAGTTCTCCTCGAATTTTCGCGCGAATACGTCAGATTTCGACGGTTTGCTGGGCAACCACAGTATCCGGTTCCCACGACGTGCAATCGGCGGCAACCTGCTCGCCGGTGACGATGTTCTTGACCTCGTCACCGGTCGATTCCTCACCCTCGGCGGCACTGGCCGGGAACCACACGTACGGGATGCCGAGCTTGTCCGCATACTTGATCTGCTTGCCGAGCTTGGCGGCGGTGGGTGCCACATCGGTGGCGATGCCACGGGCACGCAGCTGGGCGGCGATGCGATTGGCGGTCGGACGGTCCTCTTCGTTCCACACGGCGACCAGCACAGCGGCAGGGCTCACACGGTTGGCGTGCGCGCCGGCGGTGTGCAGCATGTAGCTGACCAGTCGGCTCAGGCCGATGGACAGGCCCACGCCCGGATACTTGCGGTTGCCCTGGGAGGCGAGGTTGTCGTAGCGGCCACCGGAGCAGATGGAACCAAGCGAGGCGGCGCCGTCGAGGAAGGTCTCGTAGACGGAGCCGGTGTAATAGTCGAGTCCACGGGCGATCTTCAGGTCCGCGATCACGGAGCCGGGGCGGATGGCGGCGGCCTCGTCGACAATCATGGCCAGGGTATCGAGTCCCTGACGGGCCAGCTCATAGGCCTCGGAATCCTCGGCGATGCCGTGCGCCTCGCACAGCGCGTCGAACTTGGCAGCCAGCTCGGCACCATCGGAGGCGGTAAGCTCGGCCAGTTCGAGGCAGGCGCGCGCCTGGGCCTCGGTCGCACCGCAGGTTTCGGAAAGCAGTCGGGCCACCTCGTCGGCGCCGATCTTGTCGAGCTTGTCGATCTCGCGCAGCACACCTTCGATGTCCGTCAGACCGAGTCCACGGTAGAAGCCTTCGGACAGCTTGCGGTTGTTGGCATGCACGGTGGCCTTGGGCAGGCCGTATGCGCGCAGCTCTTCCAAGGCGGAAACCATGACCAGCGGCAGCTCCACCTCATAGTGGTCAGGCAGGTCGCCCGCACCGATCACGTCGATGTCGGCCTGCACGAACTCGCGGAAGCGGCCCTCCTGCGGACGCTCACCGCGCCAGACCTTCTGAATCTGCCAACGCTTGAACGGGAAGGTCAGCGCACCCGAGTGCTCGACCACATACCGGCTCAGCGGCACGGTCAGATCGAAATGCAGACCCAGACGGTCCTCAATCGGAGTGTCGGATTCGTGACCGACCTCCTGCAGACGGGAAAGCAGGTAGATCTCCTTGCTGGTCTCGCCTTTTTTCAGCAAAGAAGCGCCGGTTTCCACCGCTCTCGTCTCAATGCCGATGAAGCCGTTGAGCTCAAAAACCTTACGAAGCGTATCGATAACACGCTGCTCCACAACACGTTCGGAGGGGAGCCACTCCGGGAATCCTGATATTGATGCACCTTTAGCCACGAAATCAATATAATAGGTGAGGGTTGCGTCAAAGCATGCCGAATTATCGGTATGCGAGGCGTTCCCACTCACTCACTCTATGCTTGTAAGGAGCTGGCCATGGCCGACGAGACTGTCACCGAAACCGAAAACACCGCTGCGACCGAAGAACAGGCAACGACACCCGCACCCGAGGCCAGCCCGGCCACACCGACTCCTGCTTCAATGCCGAAGCCGCATGCGCCCTCCCCCGCCTCTTTCGCCTAAAAAGCTTGGCCTTCGCTAAGAAGCCCCCCGCGGCCAAGGCCCACGTTGCGGCCCCGGCCGCGCACGCCGCATACTCCGACGCCGATGTCAAGGCCGCTGAAGCCTTCGGCCGCGTGGACGACAACGGCACCGTCTTCGTCAAGGAGGGCGACACCGAACGCGAGGTCGGCCAGTTCCCGGACGCCTCCAAGGAAGAGGCCCTGGCGCTGTACGCCCGTCGTTTCCTGGATCTCAAGGCCAAGCTTGATCTGCTGGCCAGCCGCCTGACCTCTCCCAATGTCAAAGCCCGTGAGATCGACGAGTCCCTGAAGCTGCTGGGCGAGGAGACCTCCGAGCCCGCAGTCGTGGGCGATGTCGCCGCGCTCAAGAAACAGTTCGAGACGCTGAAGACCGCCGGCGAGGCCAAGAAGACCGAACTGTCCGAGGCCCGCAAGGCCGCCGTGGCCAAGGCCGTCGAGGAACGCACCGCCATCGTGGAGAAGGCCGAAGCACTGGCCGCCTCCCTGGGCGACAACACCAACTGGCGTTCCACCGCGGACAAGTTCCGCAACCTGTTCGATGAATGGCAGAATCACCAGCGCACCACCATCCGCATCGACAAGCCCGAGGCCGAGGCACTGTGGAAGCGCTTCTCCGCCGCTCGCACCACGTTCAACCAGTCCCGCCGCAAGTGGGCGCAGGCTCGCGACAACGAGCGTTCCCAGGCCAAGGAAGCCAAGGAAGCCATCATCGCCGAGGCCAACGAGCTGAAGGATTCCACCGCCTGGGGCGAGACCTCCCGCAAGTTCAACGAGCTGATGGACCGTTGGAAGAAGGCCGGTCGCGCCGGCCGCAACGAGGACGACGCCCTGTGGGCCAAGTTCCGCGAGGCCGCCGACACTTTCTTCAACGCCCGTCAGGCCGACCGCGATCAGATCAACTCCTCCGAGAAGGAGAATCTGGCCGCCAAGGAGGCGCTGCTGGTCAAGGCCGAGGCTTTAGTGCCGGTCAAGACCGACGCGGAAGCCAAGAAAGCCCGTCAGGAGCTCGCCAAGATTCAGGAAGAGTGGGATCAGATCGGCTACGTGCCGCGTGACGCCATGCGTCGCATCGAGGGTCGCCTCGACGCCGTGGACAAGCAAATCAAGGCCATCGAGGATGCCGCCTGGAAGCAGACCGACCCGGAGGCCGATGCCCGTAAGTCCAGCTTCGAAGAGCAGCTTCATGCTCAGCTCGCCGAGCTTGACGAGAAGATCGCCGCTGAGTCCGACCCGAAGAAGAAGGCCAAGCTCGAGGCCGAGAAGGCCACCAAGGAGCAGTGGCTGAACGCCATCAAGTAAGCCTTCCGCTTATGCCCTCGCTGGCGGGGGCTGTCCAACATAGTCGGACTGGGAGTGGTTCCATACAACGGCCACCCCCAGTCGGCAAACCGACAGCCCCGCCAGCGGAGGCAAATTTGTAGCTGCCGGCCCCGCCAACGAGCGGGGCTCATTCATATCTACGCCCGTGTGCCGGTTTCAGGCACGGCAGCAGATAGCTTCGGGTGCGCAGCCAGATATTCGTGCAGCGGCTGGTTATAGGACATTTCCAGTTCGCCATAGTTGCTGCCTGCACGGAATGCCGAATAGTTGTCGCCGCCCTGCAGCAGGTAGGAGTTGGAGGCGATGATCACCAGATCGTCGTCAGCGATCGGCCTGCCGTCGATGGTGAGGTCCACGATGCCGACGGTGGCCTTAACCCCTGTATGCTGGTTGCCGTTTCCATCGGAATCCCCGAGTGTGCATGTGGCGCCACCATCTCCGCACTGGACGTACCGGTATCGCACATTCGAGGAGATGCCGAGCCATCGGTGTTCCAATTCACCGTCATCGTTGCGATGAAACTGCTGGGCGAGCACCGCCTTGAGTCCGAGTCCGGTGAGGGTTTCGTGCGCGGCGTGGAACTGGAGGGCCATCAGACTGTCGACCTCACGAATCGTGACCTTGCCGTCCTCGTCCATATCCAGCTGTTTGGTTCTCAGGCTGCCATCGTTTGAGAACCCGACCACGGGCAATCGGGTGCCGGCATACACATTCCGCATGATCGACTCCCGGTTGGCGTCCGCCACAAGCATGCCCACCGATCCTTCATGTCCGACGGACGTGCGCTTGTCGAAATTCGTTCCCGGCGCCAGAGTGCCGATCACCGCGTTCCCCGCCCTGGCCGCGTAGTTGGCCTTCGTGTCGAGCTGCCGCGAGCGCGCTACGCTGCCGTTCGACACCACGCCGGCGGACATCCAGGCGGCCTGACGCGGATGGGCGTCCAGCCCCTCCACGTTGAGCACGCCCGGAACCGCAGTGGCCTCGGTGCCGTTGCCGAGGTTCACATCGGCCACCTGGACCTTGGCATGACGACCATGGCCGGTGATGATCAGATCCTGCACGGCCATGTTCTGGCCGAAGCTACCGGCCTCATAGATCGGTGCCCCTCCGTCGGTGACGCCTTGTTTTACGGCGTGGGTGTGGCCGGTGTAGACGAGGTCCACATCACGTCCGAGACCGGTTGCCGCCGAGGCGTCGGCGTGCAACAATGCGACCACCGCATCGACTTTGCCCGAACGCTTCAGTTCACCGGCCACGCGGTTGAGCGCGTCGACGGCACGTTCGCTCAGATCGGCGTCTTCGGTGATCTGCGGCGTGGACACCGAGCCAAGCGCGTCCGTGAGCGCGCCCACGAAACCGATGCGCTTGCCATTCACCGTGCGAATCGTATAGTCCTTGACATGGCTCAGTTTGCCGGTAGCTGATTTATTGGCCGAGGACACGTTGGCGCAGAGCCAGTCGATGCCGTTGGCCGGAGCGGCCACACGATTGTTGAAGTCGGCCACGCTGCGATCGAATTCATGGTTGCCCACGGCAGAAACCGTCAGCCCCCACACCTTGGCCATGTCAAGGGTGGGTTTGTCTTGCCTCACGGCCGACTCATAGGGCGATCCGCCCACCAGATCGCCGGTGGAGACGGGAACCATATTGTCGGAGTTGTGACTGTCCGCCAAGGTGAAGGCGGCTGCGACATCGGCCCCATGTTCGATATGACCATGGAAATCGGTGATGTCGGCGATGGTCACCGTGCGTGTGCCGGTGGCCGGATCCTCGCCGGAAAAAGGAACGGCTCCTGCGGCACCCGCGATATTGGGTGCCACAAGAGCCGTCATCATGATGAGCGCGACGATGACGCTCATCGTTCTGCGATGTCTGCCCGCCGTGAACCGGCGGCGGTTCGTGTCCCTGTTCACGCTTTCACGGTAAACGCGCAGGTTGAACCGCATGGGCTTCGCATTTGGCCGGCAGATGAATTCCCGGTTATTTCCGCCCACAGCGTCTGGCCGAATCGGGCCGTCTTCGTTGGTTCGGCGGTGCCATTCGCCAAGCTCGGCGGCGCAGATGGCGGCCACAGCGGCGTGTTCCGACTCGCGGGAGCCGAAGCACGCCGACTCGTTTGACCGCCCGACGGGCCTTAGACGGGCCTTATTCGCTGGCGTTCAGAGACATACGAGGAGCCATATGCTCGGCGAAGAAGCTCAGCATCGATTCGACGGCCTCCCGGGTCTCCTTGAGCCAAGGCATGCCCACGATGTAGTTATGGGGCAGGCATTCGCGCGGAGCGGCACGATAGTCCAGCAACTCATGGTCGATGCCCAGCTTGCGCAGCTCGACACCCAGTTCGAGGCTGGTGGCTTCGAGGAAGTCATCAGTGCTCGTGGCCATCCAGACCGGAGGCAGACCAGCATTCACGACCAGCTGAGCGAGCCTTTCGAACTTCGTCCCCTTCACACGCTCAACATAGCGCGTGAAACACGGAGCCAGCTCCTCGACAAGCCCACCGGCATCATAGGCGTTCTCATCGAACAGCCGGTCCAGATCGGCCATCGCGGATTTGAGACCCAAGGCCCTCAGACCAAGCTTCGCGGGATGCACGTCGAGCAGGGAAGCATATTCGTCGTTGTTCATGGCGGCCGTCAGATGCAGCACCAAGGTCACACCCGCCGAATCCCCGGTAAAGAAAACCTGGTTCGTATCCAGCAGATACCTGCCGGAGGATTTCGACACCCACTCCAAGGCCGAGGCCAAGTCCCTCAGCTGCGTGAGGAAGTCCACCGCGGGATACAGGGGATAGCTCACGGACACCACGGCATACCCATGACGGGCAAGCTCGATGGCATGCGAGCGGTTAATCTCCTTGAAGCCATAGAAGTACGCCCCTCCATGCACCTCGAAGATCACCGGAACAGCCGCTCCGCCACGGACCACGGCATCACGGGGCAACAGCACGTCCAACAGGTGTCCACGCGTCGCGTCCGGCAGATATGGGATGTCGCCATACAGCACCACATCATCCGGAATCTCACGCTTGAATGCATACCGAGGCAGGTCGTTATGGGCAAAATTCGTACGATGCTGGAGCACGTCAGCAGCGATGGCCGGATCGACGCCCTCCAAATCCTCGTCGAAATACGTCCAGGTTTGCGCGACCTTCTTCTGTTCTTCGGTCAGACCGTCGTTGCGCTCGAAAAGGAATGCGTCGGCGCCTTGCAGATCGGTGATCATCAAATCTCCGCCTTCATATCCTCAAGCTCAACGCCGTTGGTCTCGGGCAGCTTCTTGGCGATGAACCAGTATCCGAGGACGGCCATCACGGCGTACAGGGCGAAGGTCCAAGTCAGGCCGAGGCTATCACGCAGCGGCGGAAAGGTGGTGGAGACGAGGAAGTTGCCGATCCAGTTGGCGGCGGTGGCCAGCGCCACCGCAACGGCGCGGATGCGGTTCGGGAAGATCTCGCCGATGACGACCCACATCGCCACGCCCCACGTCGCGCAATAGGTCAGGAAGAACCCATAGGCGCCGATAATCATGATGATGGCCCACGCACCGGGCAGCTCGATGCCGCCATCGGCGGTCATCGTGGATTGGGCGAAGCAAACGGCCACCACGACCAGAAGCACAGCCATGATCAGGGACCCGACCTTGAGCATGGCGCGGCGACCGACCTTATCAATGATCAGCATGCCGAGCACGGTGACGGCGGTGGCCAGCAAAGCACGCACCACAGCGATGGTCATAGACGCGGACTCGGTGAAACCGACAGCCTTCCACAGGCTGGAATCGTAGAACATGATGACGTTCGCGCCGGACACCTGCTGGAACAGGGCGACGCCGATGCCGATCCATACCACGGATTTGAGGCCGAAGGTCTTGCCGCGCAGATCGGAGACCTTGGGCTGCGTCTCGCCTTCGAGGCTCTGGGCGATCTGCTCGACCGTCGCGGAGGCGTTGCGGTCGCCCACGACTTCGAGAAGCACCTTCTCGGCGATGGCCTTCTTGCCCTTCATCACCAGATAACGCGGGGATTCGGGCAGTGCGAAGGTGAGCGCGAACATGATGACGCCCGGGACGGCTGTGGTCATCAGCATCCAGCGCCAAGTCTCGAGTCCGGCCCAGAACGTCACGGCGGCGCCGCCCGAGCCAAGAAGATAGGAGTCATTGACCACAAGGGAGGCCACGATGCCCAAGGCGATGGCCATCTGTTGGAAGCCGGTGAGGAATCCTCGGCGTGACGACGGCGATATCTCGGAGATATAGGCGGGGCCGATGGCTGAGGTGAATCCGACGCCAAGTCCGCCCACGATGCGGAAGATCACGAACACCCAGATATTGGACGCCAGACCGGTGAACAGGGCGCTGAATACGAACAGCGCGGCGGCAAGCTGCATGACGCGCACACGACCGATGCGATCGGCCAGCGTGCCCGCGAACCATGCGCCGACCACGCAGCCGATCATGGCGCTGGACACCGAGAAACCGCTCATGGCGGCGTTCAACCCGAAGCCGGAGTCGGGGCTGGCGATGGCGTCCACGGCGCCGTTGATGACCGAGGTGTCATAGCCGAACAGGAAACCGCCCACGGCTCCGATGGTGGCGACGGTGATGAGCTTGGCATGCAGTTTCGTTGGCACTTCATTGTTTTGATTCATGGATTGCCTCCTTTGCCTTTCATGAACCTGGTTCGATGATAGAAGCAATTCGGCGGGATGGCATCGGTGGACTGTGACCTATCAGGGACAAAGTGTGACCTATGGTGTGACGCCTTCGTCACAGAGCCACCAGTTGGAAGACGCTCACAACGATTCCGTTCACCGGCCCTTCTTCGAACTGGTCTGTCAATCGTCATCGCAGTTGTGCGAGAGCTCGATGTCACGCCACTGCCCGGGCGTGAGACCAAATTTACGCTCGAAAGCCGCTTGGAACCCCCTTTCATTGGGAAAACCAGCCACCCGTCCCACTTGGCCGATGTCCGCATCGGGCATGCGTAGCCGTTCGCAGGCCACTTTGAGTCGTAACTCATTGACGTAATCCATAAACGAAGTGCCTGAATATTTTTTGAAAAGCCGGGAGAAATACTCACGCGAATATCCGAAGTGCCTTGCCGCTTCGCTGGTAGTGATGGACGAAAGAAAATGATCCCGGGCATAGCGATAAATCAACGATATGGACTGACTGTCCCCGTCGTCAGGTCCATCAATCGCCTTCGACTGCATGAAGTCGTCGAATATCCTGCCCATCAACGCGAAGAACGCGGCATTGGCGTTCACATACTTCATCTGGGATGCGCCGACAAGCTGGTCGTATATCTCATCGCATAACGGGGCAAAGGCCACTCCCCCATGCCTGTTGCAGCGGTCATAGTCCACTTGACGCTGCGCCTGCAGAATCCGTGGAAGGAATGCGGACATCTCAACCGGATTGACCGTGACGGACAACGCCTGCGGCGTGGTCCCCCGGTCCTCATCCTTCACCATGTGAACCGCATGCACGGCCTCCGGCGGAATTACACGCGCCTGTCCCGGCTGCAGCACGGTCATGGCGCCATTCACTACGACGGACATGGGGCAGTCCTTCGCGTACAGCACCTCAAGACCGCTATGCCAGTGATATCTCGCTTTGTCATAGCTTTGATGGGCTATGACCAGCGCCGGAAACTGCGTCGTTGATACCAACAACTCCTGCTTGGAGTCATCGACATAGCGCATACCGCATCCTTTCTCCGAATGGATATCATCTCCGAATGGATATCACCCAACCATGTTCCATCATCGATGTGCTCATCGTATCGACGATCCTTGCCGCAAAACATGAAAGCCAGTCATCCGGCCGGCTTTCATGTTGGAGGGAGGCTACGCTACTCGGCATCGTTGGAAACGGGACCATCGTTCGACGGCTCGGACTCCGTTTCCGCGGGAGATCCCGCCTCTCCATCGACCGCAGAAACAGAATCCCCCGTCTCGGCCTCAGGCTGTTCGAAGGTCTCGCCCTTGAAGGTGAACTCACCCAGCAGACCTTCGCCCTCGGCGTCGACGATAACCTTCTGACCGTCTTCGAGGTCGCCCATCAGGATCTTCTCGGAGATGGCGTCCTCGATGTCACGCTGAATCACACGGCGCAGCGGACGAGCGCCGAGCAGCGGGTCAAAGCCCTTCTGCGCGAGCAGATCCTTGGCGGCGTCGGTAAGTTCGAGCGACATGTGGCGGTCGAACAGACGGTCGTTGAGCTGCTTGACATCCAGATCCACAATCTGACGCACCTGCGGCTCGGTGAGCTGCTTGAAGACGATGATGTCATCCAAACGGTTCAGGAACTCCGGACGGAACTGCTGCTTGAGCTCGGAGCTGACCTGATCCTTCATACGCTGGTAGCTGGATTCGCTGTTGGCGCCCAGGTTGAAGCCCGTGTTGGCGGCCTTGGCGATGTCGCGCGTACCGAGGTTGGTGGTCAGGATGATGATGGTGTTCTTGAAGTCCACTTTGCGGCCCTGACCGTCGGTCAGATGGCCGTCATCCAGCACCTGCAGCAGCGTGTTGAAGATATCCGGATGCGCCTTCTCGATCTCGTCGAACAGCACCACGGAGAACGGCTTGCGGCGCACCTTCTCGGTGAGCTCGCCGCCCTCCTCATAACCGACGTATCCCGGAGGCGCACCAAAGAGACGCGATGCCGCATACTTCTCGGAGAACTCGGACATATCGACGCGAATCAGCGCATCCTCATCGTCGAACAGGAACTCGGCCAGCGTCTTGGCCAGCTCGGTCTTGCCCACGCCGGTGGGGCCGGCAAAGATGAACGAACCGGACGGGCGCTTCGGATCCTTCAGGCCCACGCGGGTACGGCGGATGGAGCGGGACAGGGCGGACACCGCCTCATCCTGGCCGATAATGCGCTTGTGCAGCTCGGCTTCCATGTTGAGCAGCTTCTTGGACTCAGCCTGGGTCAGCTTGAACACCGGAATACCGGTGGTGGCGCTGATGACCTCGGCGATCACGTCCTCATCCACGACCATCTTGACGTCGGACTCGCCTTCGCGCCAGGAATCTTCCTTCGCCTTGCGCTCGGCTTCCAACTTCTCTTGGTTGTCGCGCAGTTCGGCGGCCTTCTCGAAGTCCTGGCCCTTGATGGCCTCGTCCTTGTCGGCGGAGATCTTGGCGATCTTGTCGTCAAGCTCCTTGAGCTCGGGCGGTGCGGTCAGACGCTTGATGCGCAGGCGGGCACCGGCCTCGTCGATCAAATCGATGGCCTTATCCGGCAGGTTGCGATCCTGAATATAGCGGCTGGAAAGCTCTGCGGCAGACTGCAACGCACCATCGGTGATAGTCACGTGATGGTGGTTCTCGTAGCGAGAACGCAGGCCCTTCAAGATTTCAATGGTCTCGGCGATGGTCGGCTCATGCACCTGGATGGGCTGGAATCGGCGTTCCAGCGCCGCGTCCTTCTCGATGTACTTGCGGTACTCGTCGGTGGTGGTGGCGCCGATGGTCTGCAGCTCGCCACGGGCCAGCATCGGCTTCAACATATCGGAGGCACCCAGTGCGCCGTCGGCAGAGCCAGCACCCACGATGGTGTGGATCTCGTCGATGAACAGCACGATGTCGCCGCGGGTCTTGATTTCCTTCAGGACCTTCTTCAGACGCTCCTCGAAATCACCACGGTAACGGGAACCGGCCACCATGGAACCAAGATCCAGCGAGTAGACCTGCTTGCCTTTCAAGGTCTCCGGCACATCGCCGGCCTGAATCTTCTGGGCCAGTCCTTCGACCACAGCGGTCTTGCCCACGCCAGGCTCGCCGATCAGCACCGGGTTGTTCTTGGTGCGGCGGGAGAGCACGACCATAA
>OAVS01001075.1_pt1 | contig 11105 bp, 10 predicted proteins | sample 1550601 | NCBI WGS metagenome assembly OAVS01 (sample SAMEA2580093, study PRJEB22360) | human gut metagenome | biome: human gut; feature: human-associated habitat; material: faeces | place: Denmark | collected 2008/2010
ACCGGCGATTCTGCCGCGCCTGCTGGATCAGGCCCGCATGGCGGGGACCTGCCAGGTCGAAGTGGCCGACAAGCTGGACTATTTCCCCAGTCAGCTGCCGGTCGCCCGCGCTTCGAAGGTGTCGAGCTGGGTATCCATCTCGATCGGCTGCAACAACACGTGCACGTTCTGCATCGTGCCCACCACGCGTGGCAAGGAGCATGACCGCCGTCCCGGCGACATCCTTGCGGAGATTCGCCGATGCGTGGATGAAGGCGCCAAGGAGGTCACGCTGCTCGGCCAGAACGTCAACTCGTTCGGTTACGGCATCGGCGACCGGTATGCGTTCTCCAAGCTGCTGCGGGCCTGCGGAGACATCGAGGGATTGGAGCGTGTGCGTTTCACGTCGCCTCATCCGGCGGCGTTCACCGACGACGTGATCGCGGCGATGGCCGAGACGCCGAACGTCATGCACCAGCTGCACATGCCGTTGCAGTCGGGCTCCGACAAGATCCTGCGTGCGATGCGTCGCTCCTACCGTTCCGCCAAGTTCCTAGATATCCTGCGCAAGGTGCGCGAGGCGATGCCGGACGCGCAGATCAGCACCGATATCATCGTCGGATTCCCTGGCGAGACGGACGAGGATTTCGAGGCGACGATGGATGTGGTGCGTCAGGCGAGGTTCCAGTCGGCGTTCACATTCGAATACTCGCCGCGTCCCGGAACCCCCGCGGCCGAAATGGAGCAGGTCCCGCATGAGGTCGTGCAGGAACGGTTCGACCGGCTGGTGAAGCTTCAGGAGCAGATCACGGAAGAGGAGCTCGCCAAGTTCGAGGGCCGTGACGTCGAAGTGATGATTACCGGGGCCCAAGGCAAGAAGGATTCCGCGACACATCGCGTCACCGGTCGTGAACGGACCGGCGTGCTGGTGCATATCGGCGTGCCGGACGGCGAGCCGATGCCGCAGATCGGTGATTTCGTGACCGCGACCGTCACCCATGCCGGTCGCCACAATCTCATCGCCGACCCGGATGTCAACGCCGGCCAGACGTATGCGGTCCGCCGGTGAGCGGGACAGACACCGCGATATAAGCGAGACGACATCATGAGTGAGACCATGAACGAGACCATGAACGATGTGACCATGACCAATAAATTGACGAATAATGACATGGCGTCGAACGTGACCGGCCCGGCCTCGTCAGGCTCCGAAGGCCGGTCAGCAAACCCGTCCGTGGCGATGCCGAGGGTCGTCAGCATCGTCGGGCCGACCGCGTCCGGCAAGACCGGCCTCGGCATCGCCGTCGCCCGGGCGCTGGCGGAACGGGGGGAGCGGGCCGAGATAGTGAACGCGGACGCCTACCAGATGTACCGCGGCATGGACATCGGCACGGCCAAACCGACCGCGGACGAGCAGGCGGCGGTTCCGCATCATCTGCTCGACATCATCGATCCGGACGAGGCCATGTCGGTCGCCAGATTCCAGCAGGTAGCGCGAGCCACCATCCATGACCTGCAATCACGCGGAATCCGCCCCATTCTCGTCGGCGGGTCCGGCCTGTATGCGCGGGCCGCCATCGACGACATCTCGTTCCCCGGCACCGATCCTGATGTGCGCAGGCGACTGGAGGAACGTGAGCGCAGCGAGGGGGCCGGAGCGCTGTTCGACGAGTTGCGGGCGAAGGACCCTCAGGCCGCGTCGCGCATGGACCCCCACAACCCGCGTCGTACCATCCGCGCGTTGGAGGTCATCGAAGTGACCGGGCGTCCGTATTCCGCCAGCCTGCCCCGCTACCGGTACGTCATCGCCTCAGTGCAGATCGGGCTGGACCTGCCCCGCGAGGAGCTGGACCAGCGCATCGACATCCGCACCAAGCAGATGCTGGAGGGTGGTTTCATCGAAGAGGTGGAGCGGATCCGCCCCCATCTGGGAGCGACCGCCGGGCGGGCGCTGGGCTATCAGCAAGTCATCGATTACCTGGACGGGCTGTGCGATCTGGATGACACGTTCCGAGACATCGCGCAGAAGACCAAACGGCTCGCCCGCAAGCAGATGGGATGGTTCGGGCGTGACCCGCGCATCCATTGGCTCCATGCGCTCAATCCGCGACTGGTGGATAACGCGATGGCCGTTATCGACCATGCCGACGCGGGCGATTACGACCCGATCGATGCGCAGGCGGACGAGTATACGCAACATCATCTGGGCGACCTGCAGTAATGGCAGAGCGGCCCGTGGCGACCGGTACCCCGTGGTGACCGGCAACAGAGTCGCCGCGGCTTCGGTCAGTGGGCGGGCCCCTGCTCCCAGCCGGCGATCAGGAAGACCCGCGTGGGGTTCGCGGGGCGCACGATGTCGGCGAACATCTGGCTGAAGGCGTTGATGTCACCTCGATATGCGGCGTGTTTCGCCTGCTTGTATGACTCGCGCGTCACGCCTCCCCAGTCGAGATCCCACCCGGCGTCATGCGCGAGACGGGACGCGAAGATGCGAAGCGTCATGGCGTTGCCTCCCTTGAACGGGTGCAGGTAGCCCAGTTCGTCGTAGACGTGGGCGAGCTCCCGGACGAACACGCCCCGGTCGAGGTTGTCCAGGTTGCGTTTGTCGGCAAGCTCGGTCGAGATGTTCAAGGCGCCGGTCTCGATCAATTGCGCGGGAAAGAACGCCTCGGGGTTCTTGGCCTGATGCCGCTTGTCGGTGACCTCGCGGGTGACGTTCGAGGTGCGCAGCTGTCCGGCGTCGGAGAACACGCCGTCGAACAGTCCCCGGTGGATGGCGATGAGCTCGGCAATGTCGCCGCTCGGATTCCAACGGCGTTCAGCCAACAGCACCGTTCGGGCGAACACGCTGCTGGCGTGGTCGGTGGCATGATCGTCAAGGCTCCCGTCGGCGAGCCTGCCGCTGACGATCCCGGAGGTCTCCCGGTCCGCGGCGTCGATCAGAGCGGATACGTCGTTGTCGCCCTGCTCGTATCCCGCCGCGGCGCGCATCGTCGCATCGCCCGGCGTCATCGCTTCCAATGCGCAGTTTTTGAGTGCAAATGCGACTGCGCTCGCACGTTCTGCTGGAGTCATAGTTAGATGGTACATGCGCCGATGCCCCTCGCGCGGGTTTTGACGCGAATTGATCGGGAAATAACGGGTGATGGGTAGAATCTGAAGACGCTATGGCACGAACAACATCCTCATCAGGCAATGGTCCTTCCAACGACTCGCCGCGTGGCACCCGCACGCAGCGTGCTTCGTCGCGCGTCGGCGAGACCGGGAAGAGAGCTTCCGGCGGGCGTGGCGGCATGGGGGACGATGCCCGCACCCCGGTCGAGGAGCCGCTGTGGAAGCGGATCATTCTCGCGGTTCCGCGCGGCTTCGGCTCACTGGTTCGGTCGGTTGCCGGAGTGGGTGAATTCGACCCCGTGTATCGCCGGGATGGCCTGTGCTTCCTGCTGATCGTGCTCGCCGTATTCTTCTGCGCTTCCGAATGGTTCCGCGTGAACGGGATCATCGGCCGGGTGCTGCATGCGTTCTCGGCCGGCGTGCTGGGCGTGATGAGCGTCGTGTTGCCGGTGCTGCTGGTGATCGTGGCCATCCGTCTGATGCGCAACAGCGGCAAGAATTCCGACAACCCCCGCGTGGTAAGCGGCTGGGCGATACTGTTGTGGTCCGTCTGCTCGATCATCGACGTGGTCGTGGCCGCCGACGCGCGTTCGTTCGACATCGGCCTGCTGCAAAGGGCCGGCGGACTGCTTGGTTTCGTGCTGGGCTCGCCTTTGGCATGGGGATTGTCGAAGGTGTTCGCCGTTATCGTCTTCGTGGTGGTCGGCTTGTTCTCGCTGCTGATGATCACCCGCACCCATGTCACTCAGGTGCCGGATCGCGTCCGCACCATCGCTGCCATGATCTCGCAGCGTTCCCTGCATCCTCGGCATGAGCCGGATTCGGCCGCGCAACAGGATCAGTTCCCCAACGAGGTGCGTGTGGGTGACGGCGATGAGACCCTGGCGTTCGCCGAGGGTGTCCCCGCCCATGACGGTACGGACGAAACTGAGTCGGACTCCGGGGACGTGAAGGGCGGATGGTTCTCCCGTCTGTTCCGGCGCAAGTCCGCGGAGAAGACGGATGACGCGTCACTTGACCGGTATGCGGGGGATGACCCGTTCGCCCACGCGGCGAGTCGGCATGGGCAGGCCGCTGAGACGTCACTGGACGCACGCGGCAATGTCATGCCCCGCACGGTGTCCTCCACCATGGGCGCGATGGCCGGAGCAGCTGCCGGCGCCATGTCCGGGGGCGTGGCGGTTTCGTCCGGCGGGCTCGCACGCCGCCGATGCCGTCGCGACGATGACATCCGGCATGGCCGCCGCACACCCCGGTGCCGCATCTTCCGGTACCTCAGGCGTACCGGCGTATGCGACGGATCCCGACAGGGGAGCCGGGGCGGCCGGGAGTGCGAGGTTGGTCTCATCGACGGTTGCCGGTACGTCCGATCCGTGGGCGGCGATGCCCGCCGCGGGCGCTGCCGGTGCGATTTCCTCCATGTCCCCGGATGCCTCCTCGGGCGCATCGGCCGGTGCGGGCGAGAACATGAATCCCAATGTGGACGACCCTGCGCTTGCGGCGCCGGACGCCCCGTACCAACTGCCCGACCTGAACATGCTGTCGCACGGCCAGCCTCATGCCGTGCGCACGCCGGCCAATGACCGCGTGATCCGCGCGTTGACCTCCACGTTCCAGCAGTTCAACGTCGACGCGAAAGTCGTCGGCTTCCTGCGCGGCCCGTCCGTCACCCAGTACGAGGTCGAGCTCGGCGCGGGCGTCAAGGTCGAGAAGGTCACGAACCTGCAGCGCAACATCGCCTACGCGGTGGCCAGCTCCGATGTGCGCATCCTCTCGCCGATCCCCGGAAAATCGGCGATCGGCATCGAAATCCCGAACGATGACCGCGAGATCGTCCACCTCGGCGACGTGCTGCGCTCCGACAAGGCGATGAATGACCCGAACCCCATGCTCGCCGGCGTCGGCAAGGACGTGGAGGGCCATTTCGTCACCGCCGACCTGACCAAGATGCCGCACCTGCTGGTGGCGGGCGCCACCGGCTCCGGAAAGTCGAGCTTCATCAATTCGATGCTCATGTCGATCATCATGCGTTCCACGCCCGAGCAGGTGCGCCTGATCATGGTCGATCCCAAGCGCGTGGAGTTGAGCGCGTATGCGGGCATCCCGCACCTGCTCACACCGATCATCACCGATCCGAAGAAGGCCGCACAGGCGCTCGAATGGGTGGTCAAGGAGATGGACGCGCGCTACGACGACCTGCAGTTCTTCGGATTCCGCCACGTCAAGGACTTCAACGAAGCCGTGCGCGCGGGCAAGGTGCATGCGCCAGCCGGTTCGAACCGCAAGGTCGCCCCGTACCCGTACCTGCTCGTCGTCGTAGACGAGATGGCTGACCTGATGATGGTCGCCAAGAACGACGTCGAAAGCTCGATCCAGCGCATCACACAGCTGGCGCGTGCCGCGGGCGTGCACCTGGTGCTCGCCACGCAGCGCCCGTCGGTCGACGTGGTCACCGGCCTGATCAAGGCGAACATCCCGTCCCGACTGGCATTCGCCACATCCTCCGCCACCGATTCGCGAGTCATCCTCGATTCGGTGGGCGCCGAGACGCTGATCGGCCAGGGCGACGCCCTGTTCCTGCCTATGGGCTCGATGAAACCCATCCGCGTGCAGGGATCGTGGGTGAACGAGTCCGAGATCCGCAAGGCCGTCGAGTTCGTGCGCACACAGCGCAAGCCGCACTACCGCGAGGATATCGAGCAGATGGCGCAGGAGGCCGAGAAGAAGGCCGTCGAGCCGGATGAGGACATCGGCGACGATATGGACGTGTTGCTGCAGGCGGCCGAGCTGGTGGTCACCACGCAGTTCGGTTCCACATCGATGCTGCAGCGCAAGCTGCGCGTCGGCTTCGCCAAGGCCGGCCGACTCATGGATTTGCTGGAGTCGCGTGGCGTTGTCGGCCCGTCCGAAGGCTCGAAGGCCCGTCAGGTGCTCGTCCAGCCCCAGGATCTGCCTGCGGTGCTCGCGTTCATTCGTGGCGAGACCGATGCGATGCAGGCCTCTGCGCCCGCCGCGGCCGCGCAGCAGGGCGAATTGGCGTAGTGGGTGCCAAGTCGGCCTGACCGGCAGGCCTGACCCGGCCATGATGCAGCCATATCTGACGGGATTCCCAGAGAACTCGAACCGCATATTCATCCAAGGTAGGAGTGTGGGGGTATCGTGAACACTATGGAAAACGATATGCAAAACGATACAACGGAACGCTCGGCGACCGCCAAGAAGTCGCTGCTGGACGGCTGGAACGCACCGCCGAACCTCGTCACGTATTCGCGCATCGTGCTGGTCGTGATATTCCTCGGCCTGTACATCGCCGCAGGCTCGTGGGGAGAGAACAACATCCCCATGCGATGGGCCGCGGCCGTGCTGTTCATCGTCGCCGCGTCCACCGACAAGGTGGACGGGTGGATGGCCCGCAAGTACAACCAGGTCACCGAACTCGGCAAGCTGATGGATCCCATAGCCGACAAGCTGCTCACCTGCGCCACGCTGATCGTGGCCGCGGTGTTTGGCGAGCTCGGTCCCGTCTGGCTCGGCTGGATCATCGTCGCGCTGTTTCTGCTGCGTGAGGTGGGCATCACCGTCATGCGCTTCTTTGTCATCGACAAGGGCGGCAAGGTGATCGCCGCCGCCTGGCCGGGCAAGCTCAAGACGCTGTTCCAGTGCATCGGCCTGTCGATGCTGCTGCTGCCCGTGTGGGTGTTCAATCCGGCCCAGACCGCGCCGGTGTGGATGACGGGATATTACACGCTGACGTACGCCCTGATATACATCGCGCTGATGCTGTGCCTGTATTCGGGGGCGATATATCTGATCAACACGTTCGGGAGCCGCAAGGACTGAGCGAGTGGACGCCGTCGTGCCTGCGCACGGCGGCGTTTTTGTTTGATGGCGTTTGATGGAGGGGGATTGCGATGAATGATGCCGATTCGTGCCGTTGCGACGACATGGCCGCGCGGATTCTGCGGTTTTGCGAGGCGCATGACGTGAAGATAGTTGCGGCGGAGTCGTTGACCGGCGGGCTGCTGGCCGATGCGTTCGTGCGCGTGCCGGGCGCATCCCGCGTGTTTCTCGGGTCGGCGGTCACCTACGACATTCGTGCCAAGGCGTCGATTCTGGGGGTCGACCGCGGTTTGTTGGAACGCGAAGGGGCCGTGCATCCCGAAGTGGCCCGACAGATGGCGGCGTCGGTCGCCGGGCTGTACGGGCAGCCCGAATACGCTGACCGTGTCATCGGATTGTCGACCACCGGCGTGGCGGGGCCCGGACCGGATGGAGACAAGCCCGCGGGACTGGTGTATGTGGGAGTGCGGATTCCAGCCGCCATAAGCCCTGACGGCGTGCCGTCCGTGACCGCCCACGAGCTTCATCTGACGGGTGGGCGCGAGGAGGTCCGTCGCGGTGCCGTATTCAGCCTTGTGCAAATCGTGAGCCATTTCACAGGAGATATGCAGGAATAAACCGCCGCCGGCGGTGTTGAACACAGTGGAAGCACTTGGACGATATGAAAGGAGGGTCTCATGGAAACGATGACCCGAACGGGCGAGCGGATGGAAACGGCTGGCATCCCCGTCAAGCAGGTGCAGCCGGGTACGGCCAGGATGCGTGATCTCACGCCGGCGCAGCGGCGTGCCGTGTTGTTCGCCCAGCAGCAGGTGCTGCGGGCGCGTGCGGCGAAGAAGGCCAAGGATGAACGGCAGGCGGAACTGAATCGTATGCGTATGGAGGAGGATTCCTTCGAACCGCGTCAGCGCGCGGTCTCGCGTGGCGTCGAGGCGTTGCCCGAGGGAAAGGATGTGTCGCTGCGCGAGGCCATCGGCCATGTGCTGCGCGATCTTCGCACCCGCGACAACAAGACGTTGCGTGAAGTGAGTGAGAAGGCCGGCGTGTCGCTGGGCTATCTGTCCGAGGTGGAGCGCGGGCAGAAGGAGGCAAGCTCCGAACTGCTGAGCTCCATCGCGGGATCACTGGGTGTAAGCACCGCGCAGATGCTGCGGCTCGTCGCCGATTATCTGGATTCGATCGGCGAATAGCGATTTGCGGCGCCGGATGCCGCGTGCATATGCATATCGTCGTATCGTGTGCATGAGAGGAACCGTCCGCATGGGCTTGAGGCCCGGCGGGCGGTTTCGTCGTGTTCGGGGGTGTGGCGTCGATTGGTATGCCGGCATTCGCGGCGGCGGGGCCGGGTTAGACTGGGAGACATGCGAGAACGGGAATTCTGGGAACTGGTGGATGAGGTGTTCGGTCATGGGTATGGCCGGAGCCTGGTCCAGGATCAGCATCTTGACGCGCTCGCGGGACTTACCGCGGCGCAGGCGCTGTCTGCGGGGGAGCAGCCGCGCGTGGTATGGAACGTGCTGTGCGACCATATGGACGTTCCCGATCCCCAGCGTTGGGGCTCCGATCACAACGCGCCTCCGATGCCGGTCCGCTGACGAGACACGCGGAACGTGTGATATCGAACAGGTGTTCGCCTATTGGGGTATAGTTATCCACAGTGCACGATGATATGACGTAGTGCGCCGCACGGTTCGACACGCCGACGAATTCCTTGCGACAGTAAGGGGGAGTCGGTGCGGATCGATGGATGCCGGGGAGCCTTCGACCACATTGGCCGGATTCGTTTGCGCCGGGGTTCGTATGTTCCGTACGGTTGATGCATGTGGCATATGGCGCATATGGATGACAACGTAAGGAGATTGACATGGCACAGCGTACGACCTCGAAAGGTGGGGCGGGCAAGGCCGCGTCGAAGGCCTCTGTTCGTGAGGCCGCAAGCAATGGGCCGGTGGGGGACGGCATCGATCCCCGACGCAAGGCGGCTTTGGACTCCGCTCTGGAGCAAGTGGAGAAAAGCTTCGGCAAGGGATCCGCGATGCGCTTGGGCGACAAGCCCGAGCAGAACGTCGAGGTGATTCCCACCGGATCGCTGGCGTTGGATCTGGCCCTGGGTATCGGCGGTCTGCCGAAGGGGCGCATCGTCGAGATCTATGGCCCTGAATCGTCCGGCAAGACGACGCTGGCGCTACATGTGGTCGCCAACGCACAGAAGAACGGCGGGGTGGCGGCATTCATCGATGCCGAGCACGCGCTGGATCCGGTCTATGCCCGGCATCTGGGTGTCGACACCGATTCCCTGATCGTCTCGCAGCCGGACAACGGCGAGCAGGCGCTGGAGATCGCGGACATGCTCATCCGGTCGGGTGCCCTTGACGTCATCGTCATCGATTCGGTCGCGGCCCTGGTTCCCAAGGCGGAGATCGAAGGCGATATGGGTGACAGTCATGTCGGTCTGCAGGCCCGTCTGATGAGCCAGGCGCTCAGGAAGATGACCGGCGCTCTGGCACAGGCCGGCACCACGGCCATCTTCATCAACCAGCTGCGAGAGAAGATCGGCGTGTTCTTTGGCAACCCCGAAACCACGACCGGTGGCAAGGCGCTGAAATTCTATGCGTCGGTGCGTCTGGATATCCGCCGCATCCAGACCATCAAGAACGGCGAGGAGGCCGTGGGCAACCGCACCAAGGTCAAGGTCGTCAAGAACAAGATGGCTCCGCCGTTCAAGTCCGCCGAGTTCGATGTGCTGTATGGCGAGGGCATCTCCAAGGAGGGATCCGTCCTGGACATGGCATTGCAGTGCAACGTGGTCAAGAAGTCCGGCTCATGGTTCACGTATGACGGGGACCAGCTCGGCCAGGGCCGTGAGAACGTGCGCAAGTTCCTCAAGGACAATCCGCAGATCACCGAGGAGATCGGCAACAAGGTCAAGGCGGAATTCGGCCTCATCGAAGTGCCCGATCAGCTGGCCGACGGTGAGTCCGCGACGGACGGGGATGCCCCTGAAACGGCGCCGGAGGATGGCGCGCCCGCTGCCGCCGCATCGCCTGCCGCATGATCAGCGCAGAAGCGTTCCTCGCCGCTCATGGAACATGTGAGACGCCGGTTGTCGAACCGGGCGTCGACTCCCCGCGACGCGGAACATGGTCACATGGGAACCGCCCGGCTCGGCGCTCCGCGCGGAGCATGTCGCGGCCTGGGCGGGAGCCGGAGGATCCCTGCGATGTCGATGCGTGTCGGGAGTCCGCATTGCGCCTGCTGGATGCGGCGGATCGTCCATCGGGCGCCCTGCGAGACCGCCTGATCGACAAAGGGTATGACGATGAGACGGTCGCCGCAGTGGTCGACAGGCTGATCGAGGTTGGTCTGGTCGATGATGAGTCGTACGCGCAATCTGCCGTGCGCTACTGCGTCGGCCGTCTGATGGGATACCGCGGTGCGGTTATGGAACTGGCTCGCAAGGGGGTCGACCGTCCGCTGGCGGAGCGGGTCTGCGACGAGGCCCGCATGAGCGGTGTCTTCGAGGACGCCGCATGGGAGTTGGGGCGGCGCAGCGCCGCCAAGACACAGGGCATGGACCCGAAAGTGCGCAAGCGCCGGTTCTGGTCCTCGGGCGGGCGCAAGGGGCACGACGCCGAAACCCTGCGTGCCGTAGCCCATGAGCTATTTGATTAGAATGAACTATCTCAATGAACTATCTCTTAGATGAGATACAGCGCGGGGCAAGCGGGGGAGATGCCCCGGTGGCTTGGCGGGGTGGCGGGTTGCCGGCCCGGTGGTTTGTCGATCCGGTGGTCTTACCGCATTGCCGGCGTGAGAACACCCTCCGACGCTTCGCGCCATCTCCCGCCAGCGGGAGGGAACGGGGCTGCCGGCATTGCGTTGTTTCGTTCGCGCGCCCTCATATTGGTGGGAGGAATGTGTTGGCGGGAGGTATGCGGATTCGGGGGGGGTAAAGAAAAGCGAGACCCCCGATACCCCGGGTTCTGTCGCGTGTCGCCACGCGGATGGCCATCCATCTCGACCTGACGTTGCCGCCAGGCTCTAGCGGCCTACCCGAAGACACGGGCGAGCAGCCCTTGCCGTCTTCTGCTTGGCCTTGCTCCCGATGAGGCTTGCCATGCGACCGACTGTTACCAGCGGACCGGTGGTCTCTTACACCGCCGTTTCACCCT
>OAVS01001084.1_pt1 | contig 11011 bp, 10 predicted proteins | sample 1550601 | NCBI WGS metagenome assembly OAVS01 (sample SAMEA2580093, study PRJEB22360) | human gut metagenome | biome: human gut; feature: human-associated habitat; material: faeces | place: Denmark | collected 2008/2010
GCCATGGACGGCGCATAAAAGCCGGTTTCGTCAGCCTGCGAAACACTCCGGGCATAATCCGTACAGACACTTGGCAGCGTAGTGTAGCGAACGCAAGAATATGTATGCACGCCGTCCCCTGCGCTTACGTCCCGACCTACAAAAAAAGAACCCCCGCGGGATGCACCCGCAGGAGTTCTTAAGCCCAATTTGTATTTAAAGGAGGAAGAAAAATTCTAGGCCTCTAAATGCCAGATTTCATCATTGTACTGCTTGATTGTTCTGTCAGAAGAGAAGAAACCAGCCTTGCTGATGTTGACAAGCATCTTCTTAGCCCAAGCCTTCTTATCCTCATAATCAGCGTAAGCCTTCTCTTTTGTCTTGCAGTAATCCTCAAAGTCTGGGAATGTCATGAACCAGTCTTTGTTGAGGAGCTCGTTGTAAAGTCTCTCTAAGTTCTCCTTAGAACCAACCTTCATCATCTCATCACTTACAAGGAAGTCAACAGCCTTCTTTAAGTCTGCATCCTTGTCATAGTAATCCTTAGAGCAGTAGTCGCCTCTCTCATATCTGTCGATGACAGTCTGTGAATCCTCACCGAATACATAGATGTTCTCATCGCCGACAAGCTCAGCTATCTCTACGTTTGCTCCGTCACTTGTTCCAAGTGTAATAGCACCGTTAAGCATGAACTTCATGTTTCCTGTTCCTGATGCCTCCTTAGAAGCAAGAGAAATCTGCTCTGAAATATTTGCAGCCGGGAATAATTTCTCAGCTAATGTTACGTTGTAGTTCTCAACCATGAATACCTTAAGGTATGGACTTACCTCAGGATCATTGTTGATAATCTGCTGTAAGCAGAGGATTGCATGGATGATATCCTTTGCAATGATATATGCAGGAGCTGCCTTTGCACCGAAGAAGCATGTGATTGGTGTAGATGGCTTCTTGCCTGCCTTGATTTCAAAGTACTTACGGATGATGTAAAGCACGTTGAGCTGCTGTCTCTTGTACTCGTGAAGTCTCTTAACCTGGATATCAAAGATTGAATTGTCAGGTACGTCGAGATTCTGAGTCTTCTTTAAGTAAGAAGCAAGCTCTGTCTTCTTTGCGTTCTTGATGTCAACAAGCTTTGTGAGAACAGCGTCATCATTGATGAAATTGCCAAGCTTCTCTAACTCGTTTGCATCCTTCTTCCAGCCGTCACCGATAAGCTCTGTGATGTATGCTGAAAGCTCCGGGTTACAAGACATTAACCAACGACGGAATGTGATACCGTTTGTCTTGTTGTTGAACTTCTCAGGATATAACTTGTAGAAGTTGTTGAGCTCTGTATTCTTTAAAATCTCTGTGTGGAGGTATGCAACACCGTTTACAGAATATCCGAAATGAATATCCATGTGTGCCATGTGTACAAGACCATCCTTGATGATGTATGTGCTCTCGTCAGCTACCTTTGCGCGAACCTTGTTGTCAAGCTCACGGATGATTGGCATAAGCTGTGGAACTGCCTTCTCCAAGAAGCTGATTGGCCATTTCTCAAGAGCCTCTGCAAGGATTGTGTGGTTAGTGTATGCACAAACCTTTGATACAATCTCAATAGCCTCATCCATCAGAATGCCCTTCTCCTGAAGGAGACGGATAAGCTCTGGAATAACCATTGATGGATGTGTATCGTTAATCTGAACTGCTGCATAATCAGCAAGGTCATGTAAATTAGAGCCCTTTGCCTCTGCCTCTGCAAGGATAAGTCTTGCTGCGTTTGATACCATGAAATACTGCTGGTATACACGAAGGAGACGTCCCTTATCATCTGAATCATCAGGATATAAGAATAATGTAAGGTTCTTCTTGATATCATCCTTGTCGAAATCAATTGTGTCGCCTACGATTGACTCATCAACTGACTCGATGTCGAATAAGTGAAGCTTTGTTGTACGGTTGTTGTATCCAACTACGTCGATATCGTAAAGTCTTGACTGTACTGTGAATCCGCCAAAGCTTACAGGATATGTGATATCTGTCTTTGTAAGCCAGCTCTCCTTTGTAATCCATGGATTTGGAGTCTCCTTCTGGAGATTGTTCTCAAATACCTGCTTGAATAATCCGTAGTGGTAGTTGAGGCCTACACCGTCTCCGTTGAGCCCGAGTGTTGCGATTGAATCTATGAAGCATGCTGCAAGACGTCCAAGTCCACCATTTCCAAGTGAAGGCTCAAGCTCGATCTCCTCGATTTCAGCAAGTGACTTTCCGTTCTTCTCAAGAGTCTCTTTAACTTCATCGTAGATACCTAAGTTGATAAGGTTGTTTGATAAAAGCTTTCCGATAAGGAACTCTGCTGAGATGTAGTAGAGCTTTTTCTTTCCTTTGTTTGAAACCTTTTTCTCTGCCTTGTCTTTTACAAGCTCAAGTAATGCGTAGTATACTTCCTCGTCTGTACTAACGCTGATTCCCTTCTGAAGCTTTGTTTCGATTTCCTGCATGATTGCCATTTTGATTTCCTCCCAAATCTGTTATCATGTGTACACGCCAATGTGTCAAATTAACTAATTTTCATTTAGCGTGCTTAACTTCCTTGTGTCATTTGATGAATCAAGTATAATCCATTACACTGCACAATTCTTGCAATATACAGTCGAAAACTTGCACAATCCTATCATTTTTCGGTATTTTTAGTGGCTTTTCAAGAAATAATATGCTAAAATATCATCATGAATATATTAGAATATGAAAATTATCACGAAGCCAAAACACATGTGGAGCTTACGTTCCCATACAATACCTACCTGTGCTCTATTCCTCTTGATTTTTCCGGAGTTCCGCTGCACTGGCACGATGACATGGAGCTTATCTATATAAAGAAGGGCTGCGGTCATATATCTGTGGATTTTAAGGAGTACCATGTCACAGCGCCAAGCCTTGTGCTGATTCTGCCGGGACAGCTTCACTCTATAGACCAATATATGGATGAATCGATGGAGTACGAAAATATCATATTTTCCCTGTCGATGCTGCTTCCCGGAAAGTACGATTACACCAAGGAGGATTTTCTTACCCCTCTCTTAGCCGGCAGATTCACAGTTCCGACGGTTTTTACACCGGTGTATCCATACTACGAGGATGTCGTGGCTCCAATAGATGCATGCGATGAGATTTGCAAGACGATGCCGCAGGGCTATCAGCTTTATATAAAGAGCAAGCTCTACGAATTCTTTTTTGTGCTTGATAACCGCTGCCGTAATCTGACAAAGCCACTAAAAAGCAAAAAGACTCTTGATAAGATGAAGGTTGTGCTCAAATATGTGGAAAATAATTATGCCGACAAAATCTCTATCGCTGATATCGCTGATGTAGCCGGGTTTTCCGAGTCTCATTTTATGAGGTATTTTAAAGAAACCATGGGCACATCGTTTGTTGACTATTTAAAGGACTACCGCCTGACCATGGCTGCGAGACTTTTGCAAAGCTCAGACAGCTCGGTGCTTTCTATTTCCGGTGAAGTGGGGTTTGAAAGCCTGTCATATTTTAACAGAGCCTTCAAAAAGCACTATGGCATGACACCTCTGCAGTACCGCAAGGGCAGTTGACACCACTCTAGGTAGTTGCAATACAATATTTCTTAAATAAACGATGGTAAATAAACATGAAAAAAAATACATACATAAAAATGACTGCCCCATTCCGTGAAAATAACAGGGCAGCCCGAAAGCTTGAATTAATCAATAAAATATGCACTTATTTAGTTTTTATCACATACCCTGTATACGTGCTGTATCTGTGCTTTACAGCCGGTCATATGCTTGCACTCTCAATCATTGCTCCGCTTGTCGGCTTTATTGCAGTATCGGTTTTCAGATATATCGTAAACAGACCACGTCCATACGAAAAATTTGATATGACGCCTGTCATTCCAAAGGATACCCACGGCAGGTCTTTTCCTAGCAGGCATGTTTTTTCTGCATTTATAATTGCATTTACTGTTTTAATATGCTCACCTTCTGCTTCGCCTTTATGGTTCACCGGAATTTTGCTTGCAGTCCTTGCAGCTATCATTGCCTGTGTCCGTGTGATATCAGGTGTGCATTTTATCAGCGATGTTGTCGGTGCTTTTGTTTTTGCAGTCATTGAAGCATATATAGTAACTGTTTTCTTTTTATAAATAGCTGTTAGTTGTTTCCACCATCAACACTCTTTTTTATGGCGTTTCCGGCATCATCTACGGCATCCTTTGCGCCGTCTATTACATCCTTGCCGGCATCGCCTGCTCCGTCTATCACATCTTTTCCGGCATCGCCTGCGCCATCTATCACATCCTTGCCAGCATTTCCGGCGCCATCTATGATATCCTTGCCGGCATTTCCGGCATCGTCGGCGGCAGAGCCACCTCTTTGTGTATTTTCAACCATTGAGGTGTCAGCCACATTACTATTGTTTCCACAGGCTGCAAAAGCGCTTGCAGCAGCGAGTATCAGGCAAAGTGCCAATAAATATTTCATTTTTTTCATTGTATCAGTCTCCTTTTCGTTTTGGAGATAGTATGGGCAATTTTTCGTAATTTATACATCATTCTTCTGAAATATTAAGTTGTCACAACGATATAATAGCGGAAATTTTTAACAGCAACTGGATATGCATTCATCTCAAATCTGATATCCGGATTTCTTTAACTCTTCCCTATACAATTCAGCTATATATGCCGGACCATTGCACCACAGCTTTGTTTTCTCATCATAGTAAATGAACCAAGAGCAGAAGTTGCTACGGTATCATATGTTCCAAAAAAGGAATTTAACATTCCAACCGAATGTCTTGATGAACCAGCTGTTAAAGCTGTTGGTGTAACTTCAAATGTAACTGACTTCTCAGTTTCTATATAATTTTCCTGTGACTCAGCAGCAAAAGCGGTAACATTCATTGAAAGAAGCAGTACAACACACAATACAATAGAAAAAATTCGTTTTCTTATAAGTAATTTACCTCCACACATTTTGTATAATTATCCCCACCTAAATATACTAAATTGAGAAATCAAATCTACTGCCAATTTTATTATCCTCTGGCTTGATAGAATCCCATTCGATATTTTTTATCTTGTCTAAAAGTTCTTCTTTTGAATTAGCTTCAACAGTAGCTCTTTTTATATTGACTTGCGTTGAACGCTCTTTTTTCTTAGCTTCTTTTTTTTCGGCAGCTTTCTTTTCTTGAATTTTCTCAAGGTAATCTTTCTGATTTTCAGAAGTTTTTTCTAACTGAGCAAAGAATGAGGTGCTTCCGTCACTATTAAAAGAAATACCGAATTTTGTGATTTTCATGTCACTATCTATGCTGTTTCCAATTTCAGTTGTTTTTCCGAATGCTCGTTCAAATCCAAACTGTGCGTTAATTTCTTCTGACATACGCAAAGCACCTTGAATGCTATGCATTTTTTCGGCATAATACTTGGAGTTTGATGCCATTTTTTCCATTTCTTCCTTTGAAAAAATGACAGTAAACTCTTTATCGCTTCTTGATAAAATATCTTTGGCATTATCACCATTCTCAAAATCTGCTACATAAAAATCCATATCATTTCTTGACCCTCGAAGATCTTTAAGAACTTTTTGAGCTGCTCGGCTTAGATTTTTTTCACCTAAACTTTCTACTGAACTTTTCTTAGTTTCTGTAGTTTTAGTAGATTTTGTAGTTTCATTTTTCTTATCAGTTCCACTTGTTTGGTAGTTGTTTTGATAGTTTCCATAGGTAGTAGCAGTTGTGTTCACATTCATTGACATATCCTTTGTCCTCCTTGTCTGAATCCATTCATTCACAATTAATGTTTTGATAACACAGTTAATTGTTTGTTTATAATATCCGTAAGAAAATTTGGTTGATGTTGTTGAAATTGTTTCAATGGTTTTACAAATACTCATCAAACCCCAAAATTTCTAATATATTATCTGTATCGTCATTTTCTCCGATAAATATAATCATATAGATTGTTTTTTAAGAGAAATTTTAAATTCCACTTACTATACTTTAGAATTTTGGTGCTATTGGTAGGACTTCTCACAGCACTTTTCGTAAATTGTGTGGACGATGGGCGTGACAGCATCCACGATTCAGAGATACGAAGCAGGAACGATTGATAACACCAAGAAAATGACCTTAGAGGGTCTGGCAGATGCACTTCATGTATCTGTGGAATGGCTGAAAGGTGAGACTGACGAATACGAAACAGACATTACGGATAAAAGAGAATTACAGATTCGTGATGCAATGACTTCCATTCTGAATAAACTCCCTTATGATATGGAACAGTCCGAAAGTGATTTTTCCAAAGACCTGGATCTATGTTCCTTAGAGAAATCACACACACCATCAACGCATTTAATGATATGGGCGATATTGTAAGACTGTATTCCAAAAATCCTGAGACAGCAAAGAATCGACTAGCCAATCTTTTATCAGCAAAAAATCCCGATTCGGTATAGTACGATAATCGAAGCTATGATACCAATCCAGATCGCATATTTTACAGGTTTACGACTTGGCGAAGTATGTGGACTGACATGGCAGGACATTAACCTTGAGGAACAATATCTGACTGTAAGACGAAGTATCCGCTACAATGGAGCAAGACACAAAACTGAGATTGGACCGACAAAGAGAAAGAAAGTCCGTATCGTAGATTTTGGTGATACACTTACTGAAATGCTTCCATCTTAAAAGGGATAACCGAGCACAACCCGGTTATCCCTTTTATGAAATTATATGCCGTAAGTCTTAACGCTGCATATTATTCCTCATCTTTTTTCCTGCGTACACTTAACAATGCAAGCAGACCGGCAAGTGAAGCAGCTAATAATGTCACCCAGAGCATTGGATGGCTGTTATCGCCAGTCTGAGGTGCTGTTATCTGTAGGCTGTCGTCTGCATTATTTCCACTGTCACTGCCATTCGTTTTCTTGTCATCAGGTACAGCTGCCAGATTACTATTTGGATTATCATTGCTGTTGTTCTTATTACCGTTGTTGTCTTTACTACCTTCATTATCTGATGTATTCTTGCTTACCTTAAAGCTTGTAACTGCTGAGCCATCTGCCCATACGATTTCAAATGAATGTGTTCCGACAGAAAGTGTTTTCAGGTAATCTGCCTTTAAGATAATAATCGTTGAACCTTCTTTTGCGGTGTAGTTCTTTGCATCAATTATGCTTCCATCTACTTTTACGCTTTCAAATTTAGAAAATTCTCCATTTCCTATGATAGTGATGGTTTCGTCTGTATTCTGCTTCCACTCACTGTCTGCACCAGATATAATTTTATAAGATGCCAGAGCTGCATTTACCTTTATTGTAATATCCTTTGTCTTTGTTACGCCATTCTTAGTATATGATACTGTCAGTATCTTATCTCCATTCGCTGACATATCTATTGCGGATACATTGGTTGTATAATCCTGCACAGATTCACTATATCCGTCTGCATAGTACGCGGTAACTGCAAGGTCATCCATATTCAGGGTATCGCCTGCTGTATACGTGGTCTTTGTCTTTGATGCTTCAATCCGCTCAGGGGCAAGGGCTGCATCGTGGGTAATCTTCAAATTACCATTAACCATTGTAATATCATAGTTGGCTGTCACATCCGCACCTGCAGCATTTTCAATCTTCACACCACTTACGGAGATCGTTCCATTCTCTGTACGAGCTGTTGTGCTTGGTGTAAGGGTTATTTCTTTAATGCTGTCACCTGTAATGAGTCCATCCTCTGATACGGTATACAGACTTTGGTTAATATCATTACCCCAGACAATATCCTGTTCCTGTGCTGTTATGGTAACAGGCTTCTTATTTATGGTTACTGTCTTTGAAGCCTCAACGGTGGTATAGTTATCCTTCGTAATCCGATAGTATACGGTATGCGTACCTTCATTGCTAAAAGAAGGATTATCACTGCCGTAGGTTACGCCATCTGTGCTGTAGGTTACATCTGTTCCTTCAGGATTGGTCACGCTCACGCTGATGCTGTGTGGCTGTCCATCATAGGTTGTGCTGTAATCCGTTGCCGTATACAGGATGGTTCCGTTATCTACCGTAAGAGTAACTGTTTTCTCTCCTGCCGCAAAGATTCCATTTGCTGCAGTACTTACCTTAATCTTAAAGGTTCCTGTATGGGTTACGGTAAGTGTTGTATCTGAAAGCGTGCCTTCTCCGGTTCCGCCATTCGTTCCAGTAACAAGTGTATATGTTGCAGCTCCTGCATTATTGTCGATGCTAAAATACTGTGATACATCAACGGTTGCACCTGTATATACTATACTGCTGTCTGTTCCTGTTATGGCGACAGGGGTTGCGGCTTTATTCTTAACCGTAATCGTGCCTGTGATATTGCCTGTACTTATATCATAGCCCTGACAGTCAGCAGCATTATAATTCGTCAATGCAGATTCAGGGATAGTCCACCTAAAGGTGTTCTCTGCTTCCGGCGTTTTGTCATAAACTCCTCCGTCACTCTCAATGGTCCATGTCACAGCCATATCTTCTGTAGTTGGTGACGTTGTTCCTTCAAATGTTACTGTTGCCGTCTTGCCAAGCTCCGTGTTCGTTCCGCTTATAGGCGTTGTATCATATCCATCATAGCCATAGTAAGCTGTAAATGTATTATTTTCCGGTACTGTCGGCGCAGCTACACTTTCTATCTTTCTCTTGTCTGTTGTAAATTCTTTGGTTACTGTAAGTGTTCCATCTGCATTCTTTGTAACGCTCGTTGCGGTATTTCCTGATACGGTAGCTGTCACATTATCTGCAAATTCGTAGCCTGTATCTGCTGTAAGTGTAACGCTTGCCGTGTAGCTCTTATTATATCCCGCTGTGGTATCACTTGGTGTCCATGTAATCTGTGGTGTGGTGCTTTTTACACCTTCTGTTGTACATGATGCTTCGGTATCCAAAGCAGTATTAGACACCGGAATATCAATATCTGTAATTGCTACTGATGTGATACTTATTATGTCAGTTGCATTTACCGCATAAGTCAGATTACTGGTACTGTCTGTAGTTTCCAGCCAGATTTTGCAGGCTGATAAATCTATATCTGATGTCAAACTGAGTGCTGACTTAATATCTGAAGCATTTATCGTCTCTGTTCCTGTAATCTGTTTACTGTAATACCAGTCATTTGTTCCGTCATTGCCCTGTACGACAAGTGCCACGGTTTGTGATGTGGTACCCTTCACCACCTTAATATCACCTGTTGTGGTGTTATATGTTACTGTACCAATATCCTTACCTGTTCCGTCCAGTCTTAAAGTCATCGCCGCACTGTCTGTTATCTTTTCCGATTTTGTATCAGATGATGCTGCTGTCGCAGCAGATGCGAAGAGAACAGATGACAGATCCAGATTGGAAGCGGGCTGAACAGGGCTCCCGGAGTCGATGTCGACACGGCCGAGGATGACATAATAGCCCCGATCCGCGCACAACGCAAAGTCACCACTACCACCGTAAGGCGAGCGCAGCCAGAACCACTCTCCGTTCCTCAAGTAACTACTCATGGCAAGTACTGTACTGTCATCGGTTCCTGCCCACAAGTATTGGTCATTATCATAATCTCCCTGTAACGCATACAGTTTGTCTGTGGTGGTATAGGTTACACTACTATTCTTCGTATCCTTCGTTGTCACTGTGGTGGCATTCATCAAGCCCTGCTCGGCTGAGGTGAAGTAGGATGTATTCGTAGCCATACCCTGCAGTGTATCACGAAGTTCACTTGCTCCGTAGTGATTTGCGTATACTTCTGTTATAGTCGCTTCACTATAAACACAATCTGACCATAGATTTTCATCATTCTTATTGCTTATGTCTGAATTAAACTTCTGCCCTGTTGCTATGGGGTTTGCGGCAAAGATGATGGTATTATCCCCTGATACACCCTCATCCTTTCCTAAGATGTACCATTCCTGTGCTGTTGTTCCATCTGATTTCTTACCAAATACCAGCTTTCCTTTGGTCGTAGCAGTACCATTAGCATCCGGGGTAAATGCGGTCATTAACTGGGCCTTCGTAGCATATGCTGTCACGCTTGGTTCTGTTCCGGAACCGGTTGCAGCCTGCACCGTATTTGCTCCGCCTGACATAGCAGGAACCAGTCCTGCCACCATAGCAAGAGAAAGAACAAACGCCATTCCTTTCTTAAAATTATGCTTTAATCTTCTCATCTGAATCCTCCTTTGTTTTTGTAAATATAGTATTAAAATAGATACGTTTTCTTAATTTCCATGTATGACCATGCTTTAAATTCAAATCAAATGATCCCCCCTTATCAGACAGAAAAAAGCACCAATCAATACGTACATCTAATCCATGTACATATTTATTGATGCTTTTATCCGTTTCCTTTTATGAATACGAACAGTCGAAAAAAAGGCGCAATCAGAGTGCTGTGCTGTGCTGTGCTGTGCTGTGCTGTGCTGTGCTGTTAAGATTATCTCTCTGACCGCCATGCCTGTCCACCTCCGTTGCAATATTTCTATATTATTCAGAATAGCAGAAATGTCAGGATTTATCAATCATTTTAATCTGATATTATAGTAATATTGGCTGGATGAGCCTAAGTATCTTCTCAACGGTTTCTGTGTTAGTTTCCCTTTTCCGATACATATTTACTCTGAAATCACCATCAAAATCAATCAGCTCTTTAATTTAGGCTTCGTGATGAGTGCTGCAATATACGAAAAGATTAATGCTGCCGATACTCCGACCGCACAGGCTTTAAAGCCGCCCTTAAACAGGCCTATAAAGCCCTCACTGTCCACAGCCTCCTTCACACCCTTCCAAAGTACATTGCCAAAGCCCAAAAGCGGTACATTTGCACCGGCACCTGCCCACTTTGAAAATGGCCCGTATATGCCGACGGCACCAAGCAGCGCTCCTGTGCACACAAGCATTACCATAATTCTGCCCGGCATGAGCTTTGTTTTTTCCATTAAAATCTGTACGATGGCGCAGATGATACCGCCCACGACAAATGCTTTTACATAATCCATTATATC
>OAVS01001094.1_pt1 | contig 10874 bp, 8 predicted proteins | sample 1550601 | NCBI WGS metagenome assembly OAVS01 (sample SAMEA2580093, study PRJEB22360) | human gut metagenome | biome: human gut; feature: human-associated habitat; material: faeces | place: Denmark | collected 2008/2010
TCGATACCAATAATCTCGAAGGTGGCACCTTCTTCTCGCCGGAAGACGAGTGATCTGCCTCTTTGACCAATCGTTCGTTCACTAGGCAAGCAGATGTTCGGGCATATGCCCACCTGCTTGCCTGAAGAACGGACATATAAGGAGTAAACCCAATGCCTACACCTAAGAAGGGCCCGCGTCTGGCTTCCAGCCCCGCACACGAGCGCCTCATGCTGGCAAACATGGCGACCAGCCTGTTCCAGAACGGCCGCATCACCACCACGCTGCCGAAGGCCAAGCGCCTTCGTCCGCTGGCAGAGCGCCTGATCACCTTCGCCAAGCGTGGTGATCTGCACTCCCGCCGTCGCGTGATGCGCGTCATCCGCAACAAGTCCGTGGTGCACATCCTGTTCACCCAGATTGCCGAGCAGATGGAGCAGCGTGAAGGTGGCTACACCCGTATCGTCAAGATCGCTCCGCGCGTTGGCGATGCCGCTCCGGCCGCTGTGATCGAGCTCGTCACCGAGCCGGTTGCCAAGAAGGCTGTTGTGAAGGAAGCTGAAGCCGCCGCCAAGGTTGCCGAAGAAGAAGCTCCGGCCGTTGAGGCTGAGGCCACTGAGGCTGCTGAGGCTCCGGTCGAGGAGACCGCCGCCGCTGAGGCTGAGGCTCCCGCTGAGGAAGCCGCTGACGCCCAGCAGGCCGAGTGAGCTGAATAGCGTTTCGCTAAGCTAGCTGAAAGGGCTGGAATCCGTTTGGGTTCCAGCCCTTTTGCGTTGTTTTCATAGAATCTACAACGTACGTACGGCCCGAATGGCCTCGGCTCTTGCGGCCAGCTGATCATCGGCGGGATATGCGATATGCTCCAAAGTCAGGCCCTGCGGCGCAATCGGCCCGCTTGAGCCTTCACGTACTGGCTCGGCCATTTTGCCGGCAAACCACTCCAGTGATTTGCGTCCCGAACCAACTTTGATGCATGAGCCGACCAGGGAGCGCACCATATTGCGGGCAAAGGCGTCCGCCACAATCGTGAACACTACCAGGCCGGACTCCAGCGACGGAGTCCGATATGCTTCATGCGATGCCATCTCATCCGGTACTAGGGGAGTGATCGGCACCCGCCGCCAATAGGCGGTCTTGACTTCACGGATCGTAGTGCCTCCCGGATTCGGAGTGGCGAAGGAACCAAAATCGTGCAGGCCGATGGTCAATGAGGCTGCGCGGTTCATAAGCTCCAGATCCAGCGCTTCATCCACGGTAAGTACGCATCCACGCAGGCGCGGGTCGACCTCAGACGAACGATCGGCGACCCGATACACATAAGTGCGCTCCAATGCGGAGAACCTGGCATCGAAGCCGACCGGAGCTACGGCAATGCCATGAATGACGATGTCCGAAGGCAGCACAGCCTTGAGTCTGCGAGTCAGCGCCTCGGTGACCGGAATGGTCATGTGACCTACGCAGCGATTCAGTACCTCATCGGATACATCCAGATGCGCCACTTGGTGGGAGGCATGTACACCGGTGTCGGTGCGTCCAGCCACTGTCAAGCGTAACGGTTCGGCCGCGTCATCGGTCGGCACCCGCAGCACCTTGTGCAGCGCATCTTCAATGGTGCCTTGCACTGTACGAAGATTGGGCTGTTTGGCCCAGCCATAGAATCCGCCGCCGTCGTAGGCCAAGTCAATGCGCAGTCGTGTCATAGCCATTCATTGTAACGAGTGCGGTCGGCGAGACGAGTGCGGTCGTCAAGATGCACGCGGCCGGCGAAGTGACCTGCCTGTAACATTCTCGCGCGTTTGTTGAAACGGGCCCGCCTTAGGTTGAAACCATCAAACCCGGTTACGGCTTGCGGCGTCAGCGTGCGCTCAACACGCCTAACCGCTTGAAGCCACAGAAGCCGCCACAGCAAGGAGCAGGCACGATGATCGAATCCGCAGCACGCAGACTGGCCCATGAACTGGTAAACCGCCGCGAAGCGATCAATCGAGAGCTGTCCCGCAACGGTGTGCGTTTCGGCATCTACAAGAACGGCGAATACCATGACCGGCTGTTCCCGTACGACCCTGTGCCGCGCATTATCGAATCCGACGAATACGACTGTCTTCCAGAGGGCCTGAAGCAGCGCGTCAACGCCCTGAACGCCTATCTGAAGGACATTTATTCCGATAAGCGCATTATTCATGATGGCGTCGTGCCGGAAGAATACGTATACACCTCGGCCGGCTACTTCCCGCAGGTCAACTGTGTGACCCCTCCCGGCGGCATTTTCGCGCATATCGCCGGCGAGGACCTGGTCCAAGGCGAGGACGGCCGCTGGTGGGTGCTGGAAGACAACCTGCGCATCCCCTCGGGTGCCAGCTACCCGCTGTTCGTGCGCGACATCGAGCGCCGCATCTCCCCGCGCCTGTTCCGCGACGTTCGTATTCGCGATAATCGCGAATACCCGCGCCTGTTGCGCAAAGCCATGGACTTTGTCTCCACCGAGGGCATCGCCGTGGTACTGACTCCCGGCCGCTACAATTCCGCGTTCTTCGAGCACGCCTATCTGGCGGAGAAAACCGGTGCGGCGTTGGCCTTCCCCGAAGACCTCGAAGTGGTGGACAACAAGGTCTACTTCCTCGACTACGCCGGCAAACGCCACCGTGTGGGCGTGGTTTACCGCCGCCTGTCCGACGAATTCCTCGACCCGTTCGCCTTCAATCCTGATTCGGTGATCGGTGTGCCCGGTATCCTGTCCGCCTACCGCGCGGGCAACGTGGCCATCGTCAACGCGCCGGGCAACGGCGCGGCCGATGACAAGGCCGTCTACTACTTCGTGCCGCAGATGATCAAGTACTATCTCGGCGAGGAACCGATTCTCAACAACGCGCCCACGTACATGCCGATGTTCGAGGCCGACCGCAAGGAAGTCCTGAATCGGATGGGCGAGCTGGTCATCAAGGATGTGGCCGAAGCCGGCGGTTACGGCGTGGTGTTTGGTTCGTCGCTGGATGCCGCCGCACGTGAGGAGCTCGCCAACCGGATCAAGGAGGAGCCGCGTCGATTCATTGCCCAAGAGGTGATTCAGTTCCGTGATATCGATGTGGTGGACCCGAAGACCGGCGAGATGTCGCCGCGCAAGTGCGATTTGCGTGCCTTCGTGGTCACCGGCAAGAATACGCACGTGTGGTATTCGGGCTTGACTCGATACTCGTCGGTGCCCGGCCAGATGATTGTCAACTCGTCGCAGGGTGGCGGATTTAAGGATACGTGGGTGTTGGCACCCGAATCCGGCGTGGAGCACGAGTACGGTGCCGAAACGCAGGTGGCGAACCTGCTGAGCCAGTCCCGCCACCATTCGTTGTCGCTGGTTACCGCTTCCAAGGCAGACAACCTGTATTGGCTGGGTCGATACACCGAGCGCGCCTTCACCACGCTGAACCAGTTCTTCCCGTTCTACGATCGTGTGATGGACACCGATGTGGACGCCTTCCGTCCGTTCGCTCACGCACTCGACCTGCCCGAAGATTTCGAGGACTTCGACGGGTTCGTGAACAGCTTCCTGTACGACGGGTCCAATCCTGATTCGGTGCGGTCGGCCGTAACTTCCGCATTCAACAACGCCGTGATTCTGCGCCCGGAATTGAGCTCGCGTCTGCTGCAGTACGTGGAGTTGGCGATGACCAATATCACCGATGCCGCCAAATACGCGGCCGATGCCGAGGACATCTACAAGCAGCGCGATATTACCGATGACATGCTCGCTTTCTGGGGCGGCATCGAGAATTCGCCGGTCGACCCCACGCTGAAGGCGTTCATCTTCATCGGCAAATATCTGGAACGCATCGACCTGTACACGCGCTTCGGCCTGACGATGGAGGATCTGGAAGCGCCGCTCAAGAAGCTCGCCGCCTATTCGATGACCTTGGACGGCATGCCGCTGCCCAGCTGCTTCGCCGACGGACTGAGCTGGCTGGTCGGTCAGCTGCCGTCTCGCGGATATCAGGAAGTCGCCGACCTGCTGAAGAAGTACCTTGACGACTACTCCGGCCGTGTCAGCGCGCTGGCCATCAAAGACATGGGCTCACTGAGCTCCATGAACATGGACGCCAAGCGTCCCTGATCCCGACCTGACACCCTGACGGGTTCAAATGCTATGGTGGTATGGCGAAAAAACCGTGCGCCCGAGTGCCGGCCTGTGCATATCAGCAGATTGCCGGAATATATGCGTGGGCTGTGAGCGCACGGACCATACCTCAGCCATGGCTGTAGTGTCGTTATCCCGAGAATATGCCGGTTGCCGGCTCGTGTGCAAGTGCAGGAGACGTTGTGAAAAAACTCGTGTTCGACTATGAGATGAGGCTGTCCTTCAGCGCACCGGTCACCGATCACAGGTTCCAGCTTCGCTGTATTCCCTCCACTGGCCCTCGCCAACAGGTGATTGACGTGGAAGTGAAGATTCAGCCCGAAACCGAACTCGAAACCACCATCGACTCCTTTGACTCCGTGGTGATGACCGGATTCATCCCTGAGCCGCACGACATATTCAGCTACTCGGTGACCGGCATCGCCTTCGTGGACAATGCGCATATCCATAAGGAAGCCTATAAACCGCTGTACCGATTCAATTCAGCGCTCACCATTCCCGGCCCGAACGTGGAGGCGATGATTGCCGTATGCCGCGAACGCTTGGCGGCGCTGCCTTCCGACGCCACTCCGGTGCAGCAGGCCGCCGAAGTGATGGATGAGGTCTACAAGGCGTTTGTGTATACGCCCGGTTCCACCACGATTCGCACCACCGCCGAACAGGCCTTGGCTCAGCGCAAGGGCGTATGCCAGGATTATGCGCACGTGATGCTGTCCGTGTGCCGGCATGTGGGATTGACCGCGCGCTACATTGCCGGTTTGCTTGGGGGAGAGGGCGCGACCCACGCTTGGGTCGAGGTGTATCAGGATGGCCGATGGGTCGGACTGGATCCCACGCATAACCGATTGGTGGACGACAGCTACATCACCATCGCCCACGGCCGCGATTACCGCGACTGCATGCTCGACATCGGCATCTTCTCCGGCTACAACGTCCAGCAGTCCCAATGGGTCAACGCCTCCGTCCACGAACAGGTGGCATAAACAAAATTCCAAGCCCCCTCTGATGAGCTGAGCCGTGAAGAAAACGCCGGAGGCGTTTTTAGGCGAAGGCGAACGACAGTGAGCAAATAAAATGGCAGCTGGAAAGCTGTCCTTAATTGCGTTCGAGCTGTCAGCCGTAAGGCTGACCGAGGGAGAGAGCACTCAATGCAGAGTGGCCCCGCCGCCGCTTCTACCACCACCAATATTCGGATTTTCGTCGTTGCAACATTCGGATTTTGGTAGTTGACCAATTCGGACTGTTAATCGGCTCATCGTCTGACCCATTGCAATCTCACACAAAATCGCATTATCCCACGCCGAATCGAGCTCAGCGAAACTCCGATTTGCCAGGTCGGCAGAATGTGGCATAATGAACAAGCTGCCATTTTGGCAGCATGGATAAGTGTCCGAGCGGTCTAAGGAGCACGCCTCGAAAGCGTGTGAGGTGAAAGCCTCCGCGAGTTCGAATCTCGCCTTATCCGCCTTTAGGGTTCCGGGTTTGTCCCGGAACCCTTTTTGTTTTTGATACGAACGTCCGTATTCGCTCCTGTGCTGTATCGTATACGGCGTGTCGGGTGGAAAATAGCGAAAAGGATAACGTTGTACTCAGCGGGACTTGCGTACTAAGTACAACCATCGTATTATCGATATCAACAGAAGTACAAGGTTGTATTAAATATCCAGAACGCACATTCACCGCTGATTGGCGATGCCGCAAAACAGGTGAACCAAGAAGATGGGCCGATTGCTTTTGGTATTTAGCACAACGTTGTCTTGCGGTATTGAAGACAACGATTAAAGGAGAGCACATGTCCGAGCATTCGCACGACAATAAACCGGGGGAGCTGGAGGAATCTCGACTCGTCGTCGATAATGACTTTGAAGTAGCTCCGGTCAACGACAGACTGTTCGGGTCGTTCGTGGAGCATCTGGGTCGCTGCGTATACGACGGCATCTATGAGCCGGGCCACCCCGAAGCCGATGAAGACGGTTTCCGCAAGGACGTCATCGAACTGGTCAAGGAACTCGGCGCTACCACGATTCGCTATCCTGGCGGCAATTTCGTTTCCGGCTATCGCTGGGAGGATGGCGTTGGTCCTCGTGATGAGCGGCCGCGTCGCCTGGACTTGGCATGGCATTCCACCGAGACCAATCAGTTTGGTCTGCACGAAATGGCGAAATGGCTGGAAAAAACCGGCGGCAACGAGCTGATGGAAGCCGTAAATCTGGGTACCCGTGGTCTTGAAGAGGCCCTCGACCTGTTGGAATACGCGAATATTCCCGGCGGCACCAAGCTCTCCGAGGAGCGTCGCGCCAATGGTGCCGATCAGCCGTTCGGCATCAAGATGTGGTGCTTGGGCAATGAGATGGATGGCCCGTGGCAGACCGGTCACAAGTCCGCCGAGGATTACGGCACCTTGGCGGCCTCGGTGGCGGCAGGTATGCGCGCCATCGATCCGAACGTTGAACTGGTGGTCTGTGGTTCATCCAGCCACGTGATGGACACCTTCGGCAAGTGGGAAGAAACCGTACTTGAGAAGACGTTTGACAACGTCAACTTCGTCTCCTGCCATGCGTACTACCATCCGGAACTTCAGCCTGATGGCACCCGTGACATGAAGAGCTTCCTTGCCTCGGGCGTCGATATGGACGGTTTCATCAACGATGTCGCCGCCGCCATCGATGCAACCAAGGCCCGGCTGAAGAGCAAGCACGACGTGTTCATCTCGTTCGATGAATGGAATGTCTGGTATCTCAACGAAGAGCCGAGCAAGAATCCGGAAGGCATCGGCAATTGGCCGGTTGCCCCGCGCCTGCTCGAGGATGTGTACAGCGCCGCCGACGCCGTGGTGTTCGGTGATTTGATGATTACCCTGCTCAAGAACGCCGACCGCGTGCACGCCGCCAGCCTGGCCCAGTTGGTCAACGTAATTGCGCCGATTATGACCGAACCGGGCGGCCCGGCGTGGCGTCAGACCACGTTCTATCCGTTCTCGCTGACCGCAAAGCTCGCCAAGGGCGGCACGGTGCTTGAACCGAAACTGGCTTCCGGAACGTATGAAACCGACAAATACGGTGAAGTGCCGACGATCAATTCCGTAGCCGTGCGTGGTGAGGACGGTACGATCAGCGTGTTTGTGGTCAATCGCTCCATGGAAGCGGCCAATGACTTTGCCATCAAGCTGCCGGAAGGATTCGCACTTTCCGCGGTCGAGGCGCAAACCCTGCACGAGGATGATCTGCTGGCAAAAAACACGCTGGAAGACCAGAACCGAGTCGTTCTGCACCCCAACACCACCATCACGTCCGACGCCGATACCGGCACTGTGCGTGTGACCTTGCCGCCGGTCTCCTGGACCGCCGTGCACGTGAAGTGATTCGAGTGACGGTGGCGCATGACAGGGCGCAGTCTCTTATGGTTGCTGTGCCCTGTACAACCACCAAGCAATACCCAAACAATCATCAACATGCCCGGATTGCAGAAAGAGAGGTTCGGATTCGCCACTAATGTAATGTGGCATACCAGTCAAAGGAAGACAATGCCGTCATTCACATCGACTGGAACAATTCGATACCCAACAAAGGAATAAGGAGAAAAGACGGGTATGTAAAAAGCTAGGTTGAAAGCCGGCGGTCAGAAAGTCCCTTGTTCGGATGGCGTGCGTGCGTTTCTTCAACCAGAAAGTTTAACCTCTACGTTCGATCGTCCTGCAGTATTGTCAGAAGGATATTTGCCTAATGGTGCATGGGGTCCAACGGAGGAAAGCTCCTTGGCTGAATTCTGAGGTTGAGGGGTAGATGATTCCGATATGAGGAGGAGATGCTCGACCCGACTGTGACTTACCATAATAAGAACATAATGACGCTGTTGAAGGTGTGTCATGTAATAAGCAGAAATGGATTCGAACAATGGGAAACCGCGTAACTATCAAGGACGTGGCGCGTGAGGCGAACGTCTCCATCAAGACGGTTTCCAATGTGCTGAATGACACTGGCAGTATGAGACCGGATACACGTCGCCGTGTGGAAGAGGTGATGCGTAAGCTTGGATATACCGTCAATATTTCGGCGCGTGCAATGCGATCTGGCGGCACAAAGCTTATTGGACTCAACATCTTCGATTTCTCGCAGCCGTTCGTTCCTTTTTTCACTGACAAGGTCATTGAATACGCAAAAGAACGCCATTACGGTGTAGTCATCAACACATATGGTTCCGACGGTGAAGGGTTGGTTGCCAGCGTTGACGAGTCCTATCGTTTAGGGGCGGAAGGATGGATTCTGTTCGTAATGTCGCCGCTCGCGGATGAAGGGGCCGTTCTGGAGCAGCCATATCCGATTGTAACGACCGGAGACCATCTGGCCTACGGGAAAAGCGATTGGATCACCATGCCCAACATTGAATCCATCTCCACGGTTGTAGGAAGATTTTTGGATGAAGGTGCCCAAACGGTTGCTCTGATGGGTGTTCTTCCTGAACTGGTGGATGAGGCAGTGCTGCGTCGTCAGACGGAAGGGACCCAGGCGTTACGCGCCCAAGGATATGTGAAGGCATTTGAAGAGCGCGGATTATCGGTGAATTGGCGGTATGTGATTCCGGCAGAAAGCATGAATCAGCGTGAAGGTATGCGCGTGACAAAAGCTATGCTAGACAAGCTCCCATGCCCGGATGTTGTAGTGTGTCTCAATGATGCCATTGCTTTAGGCGCAATTCATGAATTGCAACGATGTGGTTTGCATGTACCTGACGATGTACAAGTGGTCGGCTTCGATAACGTGCCGGAAGCCGAGTACTCGGTGCCGGCGCTGACCACCATCGATCCTCATATCGATGATTATGCCAAGCATGCCGTTGACATGCTTATCGACCGCATCGAAGGATACTCAGGCCCGGCCCGTACGTACACCACCGATTTCACATTGGTGGAACGTGCCTCAACTCGACTTGCCCACTAGCATCCAACAAGTTCGCATCGGCTTCGTGAGGAGTGTGTGTCTACTCGAACAATGCGGCGTCAGTCGCTGGGTAGCCAAGTTGGAACGCGGTGTAGGCGTGCTTGGCGGCCAGTGCGGCGAGGATGAGCAGCGTATCGCTCTCGGTGGAAGATTTCGATTCGGTCACGGCCTTGATCTGCGCGCGGGCGCAGTCCATTTCGATGGCGGCGGCGGTCGGTACGGTTTGGCCGCTTGCCTTGTCGGCGATGGTGGTGGGGTTGGCCAGTAGTTGGTCGATGGCATAGACCTTTTGGCGGGGGTCGTTTTGGCCGGAAGAACTGGATTGTGCGCCGGAATCATCAAAATTGCCGTTCGCCAGCGCAACCAACTGCTGCCCGGCGGTCTTATGCATATCGCTCAACGCCAACGTAGCCCCAGCGGTCTGTCCTCGTGCGGCCAAGACCTCGATAGCGAATCCGGCGCGATCCTCGGCCACGGCCATCGCATCCAATACCGATCGGTCAACGTTGGCGGACGTGACGCCATCAAGACGCGCCGGCGTCACCTCGGGCGCGGACTGCCCGAATTTATCGGCCAGAAAAGCCATCCATTGCTTGGTCTGCGCGTCACGTAACGTTCCCTCGGCAAAACGACCCGAACAATACCCGGCAACGTCAATCCAAGCCAGGGGGGCGGCCAGACCGGTGGCATACTGCTCTAATAACGGCGTGCCTTCAGCCGGATGGGTGGCGTAGTTCGCCAACGTCATCGCTTTCTCGCAAGGGGTCATTTGAGCTTCCGCCTCGGCCCGTCCGGCCAATCGCGGCATCGAACACGCCGAAAGCGAACACAGCATCGCGCTCGCGCATAGTACGGATGCCAAGCGCCGGGTAAACCGTCCTGAAGAGAAGCGTGTCTGCATGGAAACATACACTAATAGCTAACTGTGACTACTCATAGGCCATGCGCCACATAACTTCATAGGAGGTACGGATCGATGGAACTGGACCTGACAGGAATACACAAGCTCGCCGCCGAGCAAGGAATCGACCCCGAAACCCTGGATGATGCGCTGGCAGAGGCCCTGCGCCTCGCCTACCTCAAGACCCCGCACGCCGCCAAGCACGCGCGCGTGGAGCTTGACGAACGTTCCGGCAACTTCACCGTGTGGGCCGCCGACGAAATTCCGGTCGAACCCACCGAAGACAACCCTTACCCCGCTCCCAAGCTGGGCGAGGAATACGATGACACCCCGCGTGACTTCGGCCGTCTCGCCGCAGCCACCGCACGCCAGGTCATCACCCAGCTGTTCCGCCGCGCCGAAGATGAGAAGGTATTCGGTGCGTTCTCCGGCCAAAAGGGCAAGCTCATCACCGGCATCATCCAGCAGGATGCTTCCGACCCCTCCAACGTGCATGTCGCGATGGGCGATGTCGAAGCCATTCTGCCTCGCCGTGAGCAGGTGCCCGGCGAACGTTACCGCCACGGCGAACGCATCCGCGTGTACGTGGTGAACGTGGCCCGTGGCATCAAGGGCCCGGAAATCGTGGTGTCCCGCTCCCACCCGGAGCTGGTCCGCAAGCTGTTCGAGCGCGAAGTGCCGGAACTGGTCTCCGGTGCCGTGTCCATCATGGCCATCGCTCGTGAGGCCGGCGCCCGCACCAAGATCGCGGTCAAGGCCAACACCGATGGCGTGAACCCGAAGGGCGCGCTGATCGGCCCCGGCGGCGCTCGCGTGCGTGCCGTTATGGAGAACCTTGGCCCGGAGAAGATCGACATCGTCGACTACTCCGACGATCCGGCCAAGTTCGTGGCAGCCGCGCTGTCCCCGCCCGTGGGCCCCAAATAATGCG
>OAVS01001095.1_pt1 | contig 10864 bp, 20 predicted proteins | sample 1550601 | NCBI WGS metagenome assembly OAVS01 (sample SAMEA2580093, study PRJEB22360) | human gut metagenome | biome: human gut; feature: human-associated habitat; material: faeces | place: Denmark | collected 2008/2010
ATATATTATTAATATCAGTATCAGATACAGATGCTTGTATGGGGTATACATACCCCATAATAGGGGTATCATTTCTTACACAATTTACAACATCCAAAACATATTTTTTAAACACTTCCGACTTAATATGTTTTGCAACATTTTCAACCCCAGTAAGCGTTTTCTCGGACTTACTCCAGTTGTATTTATACCAATTCAGAATCAATATCTCCTTGGTATTCTTATCGAATTTAATAATCTTGTGAACGTTTTCAAAGCGTTCAAGCAGTCTTATTATTGTGTCCTTGTTATACCCGGTATTTCTGGTCATCTGAGAATAGCTAATCTCATAACAACCACAAATATTAGTCTGAGGGTTCGTCAGCAAATAAATATAAAAATACTTATCCTCTGGTGTAAAATCATCCTCAACCTTATTGTCCGTCCAAAATGATAAATGCACACTCCTGTATACCGCCATCAAACCTCACTCCTTATATGATTTTAGTCCTCATCTTTTGTAATGTCTTTTTTAGAAATTTTGTTTGCACTGAACACTGTATTTATCATTCATTGCGCCAAAGCAGAAACTTAGCAAGATTCATAACGCCTCCTTTATTATTTTTACCGTATCTTCCCAGGCATGAATAAAACTCAATGCCCAAAGGACAGTGCCATCCTTAGATTTTAAATCATTAGCCATAGCACAAGCTCTTTCCCATTCAGGATCAAGTTTTGCCTCTGCCGTTGCTCTAATTCTTTTTGCCAAAATATCCTCCTTTTTTAAATAAATATGCAACTATGTTTTGCATATTTATTCATTTCCCTTAATCCGTTTTATGCTACCCTTGCTCTATATTTAAGTTCTTAAACATAGCACACATAACATCAACTACTATGCTGTTTCCGAATTGTTTATACAACTGCGTATTGCTGTTGACTGCTGCCATTTTGTCAATATCTTCATCAGATACACCCATAAGCCGTCCACACTCTCTCGGTGTTAGCTTTCTGATACGATATTGTGTAGCAATATGGCTATTCGCATATCCGTGTGTTCCGGCTACAAGATTGGCCGATATGCCGTTGTCAGAAATAACTGTACCGCATTGGGAACCATTGCTTGATATTTGACCGACTTTTTCAATTCTAACAACTTCTTGGTTTTGTGCGGTTAATGTAGGGCAAGTATTGCCTTTGTCTTGTACCCTACCTCTTCTTGTTTTGCTGTTAGGATAGCTTGCGTCAAAGCAACCGCCTATTTCGCATTCAATAGAGCCGTCATTTGTAGCCTGTCTGATTTTTACATTTTCAAGCAATAAATTATCTTTTTGCACACTCGTTAAGCAATTACTTGTGCCTTGCATATTCACCTCTAATCTCTGTTCTGTTGGACTTCCTACAGTTCTATCTAACGGATTATCGGGATTTCTGCCACGCATAGCAACTATCTGACTTTCGCACACTTTAATCTGTTGCGTACCGCCACCCTCAACCGTTGTAATGTTGGGACAAAGTGCATTTTCGTCATATACTGTGTTTGACTGATGCTTGCCTGTGCCGTTATCCATAAATCCCAACTGTTTTGTTTCAAGAATTTTTGGCTCCTGATTACCACCTTGCATTGTACTCAATGTTGGACTACACCCCCCCACATCATAAATTCTGTTGGTGCTCTCAAATTTTGCTTCAAGAGAACCTATTATATTTACATCTGCCATAATTACTCCTAAATCATGCTGTTCAGCTTTTACACATCTTGCAATTGGATATACACCTCTTTGAAAATCATCTGAAGCTCCAGTGTATATACTTCCTAATACTTCCATTCAATCACTCCATTACTTCCGTAATTATCAAGGCCTTTATAATCTCTTGCCCTAAGAGTTACGGCTACATCAATCTGTTTGTCTGCCGTCTCTCCCATATCCTTTAACAACCAAGTTTCCGTCCGATCGCAAGTTTGATATTCCGCAGTCATATCTTGCCTTAATACAGTTTGCAACTTTTCTCTGTTGTGGCTTATTGATTGTTCCGTCAACGCAAGTCTGTCTGTCTGTCTGTCTGTCTGTCTGTCTGTCTGTCTGTCTGTCTGTTAAGATTGTGTTGTGGTAATGTGCCGTTGTCAATAAGCTGTTTTATAAGCTTGTCAGCCTTTTCATTGTTGATGTAATACTTTTCATCTACATTATCCTCAAGATAGTCTTTCAACTTCTTTTTGAGAGGTATAGGTTTCGGAAAATTATATGAATAATTCCCTAAGAATGAAAACATAAAACACCTGTTTCTGTTCTGTGCCACTCCATAATTTTTAGCATTCAAATCTTGCCAATAATTTGTGTAACCTAAACTTTCCAAAAATTCCAACCACTTTTCAAAATCATTGATGTTTTTCTTACCGTGTACTTGTGGCACATTCTCCATGAATAAAATCTGTGGTAATTCTCCGTTACTATCTCTGATTTCTGTTAGTATTCTCTCAACTTCCCATAACAGACCTGATCGTGTACCGCTACCCTTAGACATACCAGCTTGCTTTCCAGCAACAGACAGGTCCGTACATGGAAAAGAGTAAGTAAGTAAGTAAGTAAAGGTTTCTGTGTCACAAATATTCAAATCTTCTGCATGAACCTTTGTTATATCCATTGTTGGAAAATCTGTACCATGTACTGCGTTATAGCTTGCAATAGCGTACTTATCAAACTCCACAACTCTATAGTGCTCAAATTTTGCACCTATTCTTTTAAGTGCCATTGCCTGACTTCCGTAGCCAGCAAATAGTTCTATCAATCGAATAGGCTTTGTTATGGTAACTGGTTCTGAAATATAGTCAAATATGTCAAACTGACCATACTCGTTCATTATTCTGTATCACCCACTTTCAATAAATCCATAAACTTCTCATACTGTCGCTGTGATACCCATTCCCAGTGCAATTTCCCTGCACTTTTATATGTGCCACAGCAATTTGCCCTTATATTTCTAGCATATACATTTGTGTTCCTTTGTGCGTCATTGCTATTAGCATATATAATTCCAGTCTCTTTGCATCTTACAGGCTTTTGATTATGCGTATTATTTGTTCTTGTCTTTGACATATTGGATAAACAATTCCCATAATTTACGTTATATTTGTTGTTACACCATTCAAGATTCCATACGCAATTATTTGTCTTATCTTCGTCAATGTGATTAACCTGTGGCAGATTGTTCGGGTTCTGAATAAATGCCTTTGCTACAAGTCTGTGGATTAAAAAACTTTGCTGTTTATTTTGTTTTGTTAAGCATATGCCCAAATATCCTTTTTTCCTTTTTGACGGTTTCATAATTTTCCCTTTGTAGAATGAAACCTTATTGTTTCCAAAATTGCTTGTGTTATAAATATACCTGTCAACACTTCTAACCCTTCCGAAATTTGAAATCTGATAGTACCCTTCATAGTTTTCAATATCTTTCCAAGTTTCATTCATTAGTATCACCGCCTTTGTAGAAATTAAGAAATTTGTCAAATTTGTCAATTGCCTTTTGTTGGTTTTTGCTCGGCATATCCGACTTAGTTTTGTAATCAAGGTGCAATTCGAACAAATGAGAGACTTCTCTTGAAGCATTTTTATAGCCCTGTTTTAACCCATCTCTATAAGTTTTAGAAGCCTTAAATTCATTTATCTTCTCTTTGCCCTCACCCTGACCGCCAGCTGTCTTGTTGTAACGGCACTGGTAGCCTTTCTTCGTGTACTGCAATATCCAATACTGCTCCATCTGATCTAGTTCAGTTTTAGGGTAGTGGATAAAATTAATCTGCCATCCATAGGGGTTATCCGCGCTGTAAAACCCTCGTTTCTTCAATGATAGGTCTATATGCTGATACCCGGTAAGGTGACTGCACATCCGCTGCAAGATTTTCACAGCTTGACCTATGTAAAAGTAAGATATGCCATCCTCATCCGTCCGAGTTAGAAAGTATATACCACTCTTGTCATCAAGTTTTGGATTAACTTTCAAAAGCCTTTCACGGTTGGATTTTTCTATAGCATATATTTTTTTGTAGTTTAGATTACTCGTTTCTTCCACCTCTCAATCGTCATTGAGCTCTGCCCCATCAAGAAAGCTTCGGAGCTTCTTCATGCAGTCCGGGCATAAATCTCTTGATCCCGTCACATCTTCGAACATATCAAACATACTTGCCCTTATTGCTGCTCCGTGTTCAAACGGCAGGTCATAGAACGCGCCGCATCTGTCGCATTTGCTTGTGTATGCCATTCTATACACCCTCCTTCTTTGATTCATAAGGTTTTGGCACTCTGCAAAAATAAAGACGTTTTGGACATATTATTTCATCCAATTCTTCCACAACCTTATCCACATCATAAGATGTTGGGTATTTATCCAGTAATAGTAATACTGCATTTGTATTTACTAAGGTTCCATTGCTTAAAGTAACCAATTTTAAATCTTTCTTTAGTGCATCTGCATCAACCAGTCTCATCGCTTGTCCTCCTGTTCCATGCTTCTACAAATTCGCCCCAGTCATATGTACCAGTACAAAACTCCAAGCCACATTTGCAATGAATGTTAATAGGGTCGCCGCCACTATCTGGGTCAATAAATGTCGGGTGCCAATCCCTACTTGGCTCATACACATCTTTTTCAATATCTATACTGTGTCCACAAAATGGACACGGCTTTAATTCTTCGCTCATTCTCCATCGCTCCAATCTAACCTACAACCGCACTTGCTACAGTAATTTGGCGCATTGTTGTTATTCATTATTCCTATATCGTGACTGACTTTGATTGTGTTTCCACATTCACAATGGAATACAGAAAGAGTATCACTAAGGTTATGGTTAAATATAGGTTTCTTCGGCATCTGCTTTTCAAGTGCCTGTATCGCCATTTCGTTGGCTTTGTAATCATCTTCTGTAAACTTGCACTCGTTCTTTTCGTCCTCAAGTTGCATAAACAATCGCATATTTTTCAGCTTTTCTATTGCATCACGCTCTGTCATTCTCCTGCCTCCTCGTTAATATCTCCTATTCCACATTTCTATTACCTCAAGCCTCTTATCCGAGGCTGATGATGCATCCTTACAAGGACTGTGCTATCTTTGCCGCCGCTGAATGACACATAGACTCCATCCTGTCCATACTCATCCACCCAGTCTCTTATTCTTCTGGCTGTCATCTTTATCTTCACAGAAAGCGGAGCAGCTTGCATTGAATATAAGTCTGACATTGTATGTTTATTCATATCATTCACTCCTACTTAAATGGTAAATCATCCTCTATGCCCTCTGGTATGCTCATAAAGTCGTTTCCAGAGCTTGGCTGATTGCTTGCATTTGCTGTATTGGACTGCTGACTATTGCTGTTATTCGCATTCTTACTCTCGCAAAATTCCTGTTCCTCAACAACAACATCAGTCGTATAGACTTTATTGCCATCCTTGTTTGTGTAACTACCAGTCTGGATTCTACCAGTTATGGCAATCTTAGTACCCTGTTTAAGGTACTTCTCTGTAAACTCAGCGCTCTTGCCAAATGCAATGCAGTTGATAAAATCCGCTGTCTGCCCATCGCCCTGTTTCTTGAATTTACGATCTACAGCCAGTGTATATCTAGCTATACACATCTGCTCGCCATTCTGTGAATATCTGATTTCTGGATCACGGGTAAGCCTACCCATCATAATTACTTTGTTCATATACTATTTCTCTCCATTCTGTCTAATTGTAAAGGTTATTCCAACCTCTTTCTGTAATGTATCTATATAGTCCTGCCACTTCACATCTTCGTCAGCAAGACAAGAAGTTTTAAGCATAAAGCGCTCGATGAACCTACATAATCTATCATGGCCAAACCCAAATTCATCGTGCAATGTTGCACATGATAACAAGACCACTGTATCTATTGTGTTCCATTTAACTTTCTGCTCAAATTCACGCATCTTTGACGTTGGAATTTCAAGTGGGACAAAACATGCTCTACGTTTGGCCAGTTCCTTTTCTGCTTCCTCTATGCCCTCACGCTTGATAATTTCTAACAACCAAGCTGCACCGGACATTCTATATTCATGTACTTTATCATTTGCTTTCGCCATATCTTTTGTACTCCTTTCTGCTTAAAATGGGCATTCATCCTTTGCTCTCAACTGCCATTCTGCTCCGGCTCTTGCAACGTCCACATTTGCGTTTTTAGCCACTTCACATATCTCAGCAACCATTCTGCCGGCATTGCTTGTATCAATACCCAAATGGCATAATATGACGTTCTGTAGGCTATCTGTAGCATTCACCTTAACAAATTCCTTACAAGTAGCTAATTCACAGTGGCCAAGTATCTTATGAGTGTAATTTGGAGCATCAGTATCGACCATATCTTTGATGTAATTACATTCAATTAACATATGGTCAATATTTTGCTTTTTAAATGTAACCGGGCAATACTCAAAATCCGTCATGTACAATATTTTTTGCTCATCAACCTTGATCAAAAAACCGTAATTGGGAGTGCCGTTGTGTGGGAGAGCAAAGCAACGAATTGTAAACTCTCCCATTTTTACAGCCTTACTAACAGATTCAAATGGTTTCCACACTGGTATACCCAGTTTTTTCAAATCAACTGCTGCCCTGATGTGATCTCCATGAATATGACTTACAATAGCACCGACAACGCTCTTAATATTGTAATCAAGCCCTCTGTGTATATCTTTAATTGACACTCCACAATCAAGGATAAGCGTTTGATTACTTGCATTTGTGAGTAAATAGCAGTTGCCTACGCTGCCACTGGATATACATTTAAGCTTCATTCCTACGCCTCGATTTTTTCTAATGGACATTTTTCATGCCTTTTGCCATTTCTAAACTCAAAAGATACGTCTGCACATTTGATCTGTTTCAATTCCATAAGTTTACATTTAAAATCTAAAGAGCACGGAGCAACATACCATGCCCTGCACTCCTGACAGTTACTAGGCATTTTATCCAAATATATTTCACACTTTGCCTTCATAAAAAACTCCTTTCTTACTTTGCAAACTCTGGTACTTCTTCGTCATCAATAAATTCCTGTGAATTTGCATTTTCAAGATCGCTCTGCACCTGTGTTGATACATCTTCGACTGTATATTCCTTAAAATCACCATCCTCAACTTCTTCCTTGGTGTACAATCCCATCGTCAATTCAGGACAGTTAAGGCGTGAGAAAAACGATGCAGCTCTATACCTAAGCATAAGCTGTGGCATTGTTTTCCACTTGCTACCATTCTTATCAAGCCAACCTTCGTCCTTGGCCATCTGCATATCCACGGTCATGCCCTCTACTCTTCTGCCACTCTTTGTAGTCCAACAAGTACAAGAGTATGGTTTACCATTTGTATCCTTGGCTTCCTCATACTGTAACTCCATATCGTATTTACCACTGTTATTAACCTGGGCGATAAGGAACTGAGAACTCCATGATGGTCTACCCTGTATAGGGTACAGGTTCTGCATGACCATAAGAGGGCTTATTCTCATTCTCTGTGCCTGTTCAATAGCGATAAGGCAGTTAGACGGATTCTTCTGATATGTTTGTGGTACAATAGTTGACTCAGCCAATGCCTTAGCCATCTGCATAGCCATGATAAAATTATCGGATGTACCAAATATACCAAGACTGTAATCAGTCACCTTGTTTGAAGTTGCTATCTCTTTCTTCTGCTCTGTTGCAACTATCTGTGTATTATCTTCCATCTACTTATCCTCCCTACGTAGTGCTTCTTTTATAATTTCTGCAATGGTTTCTATTGCTTCTGCCTTGAGATCATCAACAGTCTTTTTTGAGTTTTCAATAGCCTCTTCAAGCTCATCCTCACTTATATATTCACGTAAACATTTAAGTAATACTACTGTCTCAGCTCTAACTTCACTCCTAGGACCATCGATTTCAACAAATCCTTTGACACACTTAATCATATTTATTTCTCCTTATTTTGTTTGATTTATTTAACAATTGCTCTACATATACATCCATTGAATGACACAATTTTACGCAATTGCCATGCAACATGTGATTTTTCAAAGCACCATATTTTTCATAAAACTTTTTCTCTGTCATCTTGCCATCATTAACAAGTTTCGTCCAAATTTTTAGCTTTTTATAAATCTTTCGCTTACTTTTACCATTCAATTTCCGTATATACTTTCCATCTTTCGTTACATAGTGATGGAAACCTGTAAATAAAATTCCATTTTTAAACGGGACTATCTGTGTCTTACCATTAAGTGATAATCCCAGGCTCGCTACAAATTGATTTATGCAATCCAGACAATGTTTCAAGTATTCTTTGCTTGGTGCAATCAGATAAAAATCATCCATGTATCTACCATACAATTCAATTCCTAGCTCACCGGTTATAAAATGATCTAACCCATTTAGCATAAGCAACGCATATACTTGCGCAACCTGATTGCCAAGTGGCAGTCCTAAGCCATCAGTGCTGTCAATGTATAGATGATTCAACCATTTTGTATATTCGTCATCAAAATAGTAATCGACTATATCTTTCAACACTTCATGATCTATCTGATAGAAAAATTTTGTAACATCACATTTCAAAATCCAACCGTCAAGACCGTGCTCTTTATAAAATTCAAGCATGTGTTCTTTCAAACAATCCATGCCAAAGTGGGTTCCTTTGCCGAGTTGCCCTGCGTAGTTTGTTTTTATAAATTCATACTTCAACCTTGGGAGCAAAATATTGTCACATAAGCAATGCTGAACTACCTTATCTTTGAACGAACACGACTTAATCACTCTTTCTTTAGGTTCGTAGACCTTAAATTCATTATACGGATTCATCCGATATGTCTGATTTTCAAGTTGTTCTTTCAACATATGAAGCCCTTCAAGACTCATTGCTTCAAATTTTGCAGTGCTTGAATTATGTTTTTTACCACTTTTAGCTTTTTTATATGCTTTATACAGGTTTCCATAATCACATATAACATCTTTATCCATAGTAAAAATTCCTTTGTATTTATCCTTTTGGGAAAGGTCACACACCTTTTTGTATCTTTATCTGATTTCGGCTTAATACCTACTCTTACTGTCTGTGTGATACAGAATGGGCGAACACCGTTATTGTTGTTACAGTTGTTGTTGTTGATATTGCCAGCGGACGAAACAACGGTTTATACAGTGTGTAACCTATATTTTTATTTACTATCATTACTTGCCAATCTTTTCTTGTCGCCTGTTCTCCAAGCAATTGTCATATGCTTAACATCAGTAACCATCTTTGACCAATACTCCATGCTTTTTACATTGATAATGTTCAATTTCATTGATAATTCAATGTAAAATAAAAGTTCATCACATTGTGTTATAGCCTTTGTCTGCAGTTCTGATCTTTCTTCAAGGCAAGTTTCCAAATTCGTCCTATTTGCTTCATACAAATATTCGTATATTTTCAATGCTTTATTCTGCATTTTGTCAACAAGCGAAAATCTGTATTTCTTTGGGTATCTATTACAATTTGAAGTTATACGGAATGTGTGTTCAGCCAAATTCTTTGCCTGTGAAATCACTCCAAACTCTTTATCTGCCATATCACTTAATCTCATGATTCAAAGATTGAAGATGAAAAGATACAAACTGGGCGAACACCGCGACTGTAGTAACAGTCGTCGCCGTAGATACCGCCAGCGGACGAAACAACGGCTACGGCTCTTTTGTAATCGTTGCATGGTGTACTCCAAGGGCTAACAAGCCACCACCAATAATCTTTGGTGTTTGGTATGAGGTTTCTATACTTTCTGTATTCGTCAACAGTAAGAAGAGAGACCTTATCCTCACACTTGCCATATTCTGTCTGACCGTCAAGAGATAAAAGATTTCTCTCAAACGGAATTATATTTTTTGAACCTATTTCTGCAGCCATCTTCTCAAAAAACTCTCCATTAAGATAGCCACGAAGACCACTGTTTTCCCAATTGTTTGAATTTGAATCAAACTCCATGTCTTCAATGTTATCAGCCAGACAAATATATCCAGCACCTGTAATATCAAGAATCTTCCACGTTGTATCTGCAAGTTCAAATGTATCTCCAATACCGAGTCCTTCCGGAAGATTGATTGACTTTGAAGTTGTCTTTAACACTGCAATCTCGTTTCTGAGATCATTAATCTGTTCCTGCAACCCTCTCATTGTTAATGTTGCCATAATTACTCTCCTTTCTTTGATACAAAGATATTAGATTTTAAGATACAAACTGGGCGAACACCGTTATTGAGGTTACAGTTGATGCCGTAGATACCGCCAGCGGACGAAACAACGGCTACGGCTCTTTTGTAATCGTTGCATGGTGTACTCCAAGGGCTAACAAGCCACCACCAATAATCTTTGGTGTTTGGTATGAGGTTTCTATACTTTCTGTATTCGTCAACAGTAAGAAGAGAGACCTTATCCTCACACTTGCCATATTCTGTCTGACCGTCAAGAGATAAAAGATTTCTCTCAAACGGAATTATATTTTTTGAACCTATTTCTGCAGCCATCTTCTCAAAAAACTCTCCATTAAGATAGCCACGAAGACCACTGTTTTCCCAATTGTTTGAATTTGAATCAAACTCCATGTCTTCAATGTTATCAGCCAGACAAATATATCCAGCACCTGTAATATCAAGAATCTTCCACGTTGTATCTGCAAGTTCAAATGTATCTCCAATACCGAGTCCTTCCGGAAGATTGATTGACTTTGAAGTTGTCTTTAACACTGCAATCTCGTTTCTGAGATCATTAATCTGTTCCTGCAACCCTCTCATTGTTAATGTTGCCATAATTACTCTCCTTTCTTTGATACAAAGATATTAGATTTTAAGATACAAACTGGGCGAACACCG
>OAVS01001101.1_pt1 | contig 10815 bp, 10 predicted proteins | sample 1550601 | NCBI WGS metagenome assembly OAVS01 (sample SAMEA2580093, study PRJEB22360) | human gut metagenome | biome: human gut; feature: human-associated habitat; material: faeces | place: Denmark | collected 2008/2010
CCTGGTGGCAGGCGCCAACATCGCCGGCTTCAAGCGGGTGGCTGAGGCCATGATGGAGCAGGGCGTATTCTGAGGCAAAGCATCCCACGGCTCTTCAGCCGCATAGCAAGGCGGAGCGTGAATAATGGCGGACATGAGCAGATGGCTGATGTGAGAGATGGCATACCATCAGATATGTACCAGAAATGGGAACGGGCATCCGATAAGAGCACTCTGGTGAAGACCCGGGCGAAAGGCCCTGAAAAAGCCGGGCAGAGCTGCTGCGGACAGACAACATGGTTCTGACAGACCCACCTCAAGCAGAGATAGTAAAGAAGCACAAAAGCCAGCACCGGACAGGAAATATCTTGCCCGGTGCTGGCTTTTGCTGTACGGGTCACGCTGTAAGCTGGAGGAGCTGCTTCTATGCACCCATCTGAGCGTTTCTTGTTCTAAGGAATTCTATGTTTCGGCATTCTGTGTAAGGAAGCGTTTGTAAAGAATAGCTGGCCGATGGGATATACTTCCGGGCTGATGATCTCCGGGGGGGCATAACACCGGAGAATGGCTCCCGGTCTTATCTTGACAGGCCAACGGCCATAGACTTTGCAGCCGGCCTGTGAACTTCATGCAGCGGTGTTGCGGGGAAGGCGATGCGTCTATCAATTCCTCCATATTGGAGGGAGAGGAGCTCATTCGTCACCGCTCTCCTTCATTTGCAGCAATTTGATTAGATCGCTGGTCATTCGGTCAACCAGAAGCAGCTGGGCAGGGGAGAGCCCGGAGAGCTTTTCCATAACGGAGGCTGCCAGCAGATTGGAGTCCGGAAGGAGGGCCCTGCCCCGCAGGATCCACTCTGTGGAGGTTCCGAGAACTTCACAAAGATGAATCACAGTTTCCAGAGAGGGGCCGGCCAACCCCCGCTCGATTGTGGAGATGAACTGCGTGGAACGGTCAATCCGCTCTGCCAGTTCCTCCTGCGTCAGCCCAGCTTGCTCCCGGGACTGCTGGATCCGTCTTCCGATTGCGATGTTCAGCGGCTTCTTTCCCTGCATGATGATATACTCCTCAATATAATATCATCAGTTTACGCATAATAATGCTTGACTTAAACGAAATGTTATGCTTATAATTATAAGTGTAATATACTTAGTTTTTGCGGAAGCGGTGAAGGATGATAAAAGGTAGCTGCCCTTTTCCAGCCATTGGCTGGGAGATTCTTCTGATTTGTTACATAAGAATAACCTTTTGCCGCCGCCCGCCAAGAGAGGCATTATGCGAAACGAGTTCCGCCAGCCGGATGAACAGAATATGCGCCAGCTCCTGCACCAGCATCCGGAGGACCTGCCGGGGCTCATCCTCCGCCTGGCCTGGCTTCAGGGGCTCAGCCGGGAGGAGATCGTCGCCCTGAAATGGGCCCAAGTGGATTTCCAGGAGAGGAGTCTGTTTCTGGAGGACCGGACGGTCCCGCTGGAGGAAGAGACTGCCGGATGCCTCGCTGCCCGCTTCGAAAATGGCGGCGCGGTGTCCCCTTATGTGGTGATCTCCGATAAGTTCCGGGAACCTCTGCGGCCGGAGTCCGTCTCCCGCATTGCCAGAAATGCCCTGACTGCGGGAGGCCTGCCTCAGCTCCAATTGAAAGATCTGCGGCGGGACTACTTTTTCCGCCAGCTGGAGCAGCACGACTGGCCCTATGCCGTCCGGGTCAGCGGTCTGTCGGTCTCCACCTTCCAAGCCTGCTTTGCCGGGGACACCCCGCACAAAAAGCGTTCAACACAGGCAGGGCAGCAATTCGATGAATTCCGTCTGTGGCAGGTCCTTCAAAAGGAGGACAGCTCCGCCGCGGGCATTGCTCTGTGGATGAGCTGGCAAATGGGCGTGCAGGGCAAGGAGCTGGTGAATCTCACCTGGGACCAGGTGGATTTAGAGCGGGGGCTGCTGCATCTGCCGGAGCGGGACATGCTGCTGACCAATGCCGTGCGGCGGCTGCTGGAAAAAGTGCAGAAGGTCCGCTCCCCTGGGGAGGATCCCCATGTGCTGCTCTCCCCCCAGTCCCGGCGGCCTATGGATTTGGCCCGGCTGTCCAAGGTGGTGCAGACGGCGCTGATCCGGGGAGGTCTGGAAAATATCACGCTCCGGGACATCCGGGCGGCAGGCGGACAGCGGGAGGACGACCAGACCCTGCTGGAGTGGACCCGGGCCCATGGAAGCATCACCCGGCGGGATGTGATGGCGCTGCTGAATCTGTCGGACACTGCGGCATATCTCCGCCTTCGCCGGCTGGGTGGCCGGCGGGAGCCGGAACAGTGGTGCCGGAGGAAAAGCAGTGGGAGGTGATCTCAGCCTATCTGCAGGAGGCGGGATTTGCCTACTGCCAGGATGTGGCGGAGCTCCTGCACGTCGGAAAGCGCAAGACGGCAGGTATCCTGCGGCGGATGGTGAGGGACGGCCGACTGCTGCAGTTTGAAAAGCGGTATTATCTGGCGAAGCAGCCTGGGCAGAAGCAGATTCAATGAGGGGCGGCGAAGGGCTTCGCCGCCTCTTTTATTCTCTGCACCAAGGTTACAAAATATAACAAATTCAAAACGTATTGCGTCCATAAGTTTTCGTTTGGATTAAAAACGGGCTGAAACTGTGGACTTTTTAGAGAAGTTTGGATAGAGTTGCCTCAGCGGGGACGCCGGGGCGGATGCGACTCTTCGGCGAATGCGCCGGCAGGGCTAGCGCCGGCGGAGGCATCGAATGGGCCCGGAGGCCGCGGCGGACCACCGCAAATTTCAAAAGGAGGAGAAATCCCAATGAAGAAGTTCCTTTCTCTGGTGCTTGCTCTGGTGATGACCATGTCTCTGGTCACTGTCAGCGCCGGTGCCAAGGACTTCACAGACAGCGGTGAGCTTTCTGGTGAGCAGTATGCAGAAGCTGTCAACGTGATGTCCGAAATGGGGATCATCGACGGCTATGCCGGCGGTGATTTCCGTCCCCAGGGCACCCTGACCCGTCAGGCGGCTGCCAAGATCATCGCCTGCATGATCCTAGGCAAGACCACTGCCGAGTCCCTGGGAACCTCTGCGGCACCCTTTAAGGACGTGCCCGCAGGCAGTTCCTTTGCAGGCTACATCGCCTTTTGTGTGGAGCGGGGGCTGATCGACGGCTACGCCGACGGCACCTTCCGTCCCACCGGCACCCTGACCGGCTTTGCCTTCCTGAAGATGCTGCTGGGCGCTCTGGGCTATGACAGCTCCATCGAGGGCTACACCGGCCCCAACTGGACCGTCAACGTGGCTGGCCGTGCCTATGAGATCGGCCTGACTGCCGGCAATGATGAGTTCGTGGGTGCTCAGGCCTGCACCCGTGAGCAGGCGGCCCTATATGCGGTTAACACCCTGAAGACCACTCTGGTGGAGTACACCGATCGCGGCAGCGAGATCACCGTCAACGGTGCCGTGATTTCCACTGCGGCTTCCGTTCCTACTTATGTGACCTCCAGTGTGTACAACCAGGCCACCAGCATTAATGCTGACCGGGACAACAGCGGTGACTACACCGTCGAGTTCGCCGAACGGTATCAGCCCGACCTGACCATGGACCGGGATACGGACGACTTCGGACGTCCCTCCTACACCTGGGCCTGGAAGAACCGGGATATCGGCACCTATGTGGATTACAGCCTGATGGTCGCCGAGTATACCACCGGTGTCAGCGGCCGTGAACTGTACAATGTGCTGACCGCTTCCACCATCCGCAATGCGGATCTGGATGTCTATGTGGACGGCGTTGAGCCCGATGAGGCGGACACCATTGATAAGAGCGACCTGAGCCGTTCCAACCAGGATGACGTGGGTGTCACCGACAACGGCGTTCTGACTCAGGTGTTCGTGGACACCGATGCCAACGACGGTGACGGTCTGATTACCATTGCCTCCATCAACACCTGGCTGGCCCAGGCGACTGCGAATTACAGCGAGAGCAAGGAGTATGCCCCCCTGAAGGTCTTTACCGGTAAGGGCGGTGCCAACACCACTTATAACGTGGATGTTGAGGATGTAGCCAATGTGGCCGATGTTGCGGACGAGGCATTCTATCTGGTCAACATCTCCTATAAGGACTCCAATCGCGGTGAAGTCGTTGCCATCCAGGATGCTGAGGTCATGGAGGATAGCACCGTCACCAAGTGGAGCAGCGACGACGATCTGGTCGTCTCCAAGCTGACTACCGACGGTACGCAGTATGAGGCTGCCGCCAAGGCATACTATGACGACGAGAACCTGTACGCTTACGACCGGGATCTGCTGACCGACATGAGCTACAACGTCTACCTGGATCAGTATGGCTATGTCATCGGCGTGGAGCTGTATGAGGGCACCATGAAGTATGTCTTCATCACCGGTTATGACCGCAATTCCAGCAATCTGTCCATCCGGACTGCCACTGCTGGTGCCATCTTCCTGGACGGCACCATGGATGAGATCGAGGTCAATGTCACCGATACCAACAAGAACATCGAGAAGGCTGACATGGATTACTTCGATGAATGGGAGTCCGGCAAAAACAAGGGTAATCCGACCCTAAACCGTTGGTACACCTATACTGTGGATGAGGACGGCACCTATACCCTGAAGCCTGCCACCATGACTGCAACTCTCTATGCCGACGAAAATGATAAGAGTGATGGTTATGAAGAGGTGACTATCGATACTGCGAATGTCAGCGTGAAGGACACGGTCTTGGATAAGGGTACCCGCGTTTACGGCGAGGACGACTCTGTGTTCATCACTGTGGAGATGGATAAGGTCGATACCTCCAATGTTGCCATTACTGATGTAAACGGCGTTTACACCGGTGTACAGAATGTGGATCTGGAAATCGACACTTCTGTCGAGACCATCGAGGGCGACAAGCACTATGATGGCGCCAGTAAGGCCGTTATCGAGGCTCAGGTCTACACAGTCTATGACAAGGACAACTATATCATCGGTGCTGTGGCCGTGGCGGATGCCACCGGCAGCGTTGCCAACTACGCCTACATCCTGTCTGGCGCCAAGAGCGAGGAGAAGATCGGCGACACCTATTATTGGGAGTTCGAGGCCATCCTCGACGGCCAGGTCCAGACACTGACCGCCAAGAGCAAGTACACCAGCATCATCGATGAGCTGGATAAGGGCACTGTACAGGAGCTGCGCTTCGACGCCGACGACTATGTCGTCAAAGTCGTGGACGTGGATAAGCTCTATGACTATGATGCCGCTACCGACGAGGATATCGACATCGACGATTACGATGTGTACTTTGTCAATAGCGCAGACGCCCGCAGTGAGGAGCTGGAGCTGAAGCTTCAGGGCCGCACCCTGTATATCACGCCCGGTCAGGATGACATGGGCCTGGCTCTGGCCTCTGATGCCAAGGCTGTAGTCATTCAGGATGAGAACGGCAAGAGCGACGTGAAGACCGAGTTCGACACGGTTTCCGGCGCCATCTCTTACCTGGCCGATCCCGATGAGGATACCGCCGCTCTGGAGTACGTGGGCGAGATCGTGGCTGTTCTGAACAGCAACGGCACTGCCGCCTGGGTTGTCTTCGACAGCGAGACTGAGCTGCTGACCGGCACAAACCGGCCTAGCGATGACAAGGAAGACGACACCAACACCTCTGGGCGCATCACCGTCAATGTCCTGAAGGACAGCAATGCCGGCTTTGCCGCCAAGGAGGTCCTGGCATACATTGATGGCAGCGGCAATCTGATGATCGCTCTGCCCACCGCCCATGCTAACAAGCTCGGCACCCTGTCTGAGGCGGATGTGTCCGTGACCATCAATGGCATCAACGCCCGCGTTGAAAAGGATGACGATGCCTCTTCTAACGGCCAGGTTGTCTACACGGTTGAAAACCGCAATCTGACTGACAGCGACCGGATCGAGATCACCATCGGCGACTGCACGTATGAGGAGTTCGAACTTGTCGTGATGGAGGACTTCGGCCCGTGGGGAGAGGCTCAGCCGGGTGCTTACAATGTCGGCTGGACATATGTTGATGACTTCGATACGGATGACATCACCGGTCTGGAAGTTGCTATTCTGAATGCCGATGGCGATGTGATCGTTCGCTATACCGCTTCTGCCTCCCAGGTGGAGTGGCAGAAGGAGAATGGCTATTTTGATACCGGAAAGAACAGCGCTCCTTTCTATCAGACATGGAACAATGGGGATGGCTCTACTATCGAGCTTGAAGAAGGCCGGGACTCCGACTGGACTGTTGAATTTGGCCCTGCCTTTGAGGAATGGATGCCCGCTACCTGCTATGTCACTGTAACCACTGATTATGCCGTGAGCACGGGGACCAATTCCCTCGGCTAAGACCAGATCTTTGGATGGAAGAGAACCTATCTGATCCCTTCCAACGCACTCAAGCCCCCCGGGTATCTGCCCGGGGGGCTTCTCCCTATATATAAAAATATAGAGATAACGCAGGAAGCAAATTTTGTCGAGACTTCATCACAAGTCTGTTGTTCAGACAAACCTCTGAACACGCAAAAAGGGTCCCCCCGGATTTCCGGGGGACCCTTTTTATCCTCTAATTCCAAAGACACTACAAGACGGATGCTTCTGCCTCATGGTATTGCAGATACAACTTGGGTTTGAATCGCCTGTTATAGCGGCAAGTTTGACGCTGTTTTCCGTCCATTCCACGGGCACAATTTCTCCTCTGCATCGACCTGCTATATGCTACGGACTCTTTCGGCACCCATGCAGGGAGGAATCTGCGCCATACAGGAGGATATCCTGCAGGGACGGAACGTGGAGCACGAGGGGAGGCCCTTTTCCAGCACGGAGAATCTGGAAGCCATGATGCGGAAGGGAGCGTGGTTCAACCTGTTCTGTCTGGACATCTGTATGGCTGGCAAGAGCGGCATGGAGTTTGCCTGGGAGCTGCGGTCCTGGGACGAGAGGGCGGGAGTCTTTTTTATCACCACCGCAGCAACGCATATTTGAAGGCGGGCTATCAGGCCACCCCATTCAATATCTCTTTAAACCAGTGCAGCGGGAGGAGCTGGCCGAGGCCCCGGAGGCGGATCTGCGCCAGCGGCAAGTACCCCGGACATTGACGCTGCGCGGCAGCGGCCGTGCTCTGCGGAATGGAATTGATGGCGGAATGGCCCGTGTAAACTTGAGGGGCCAGCCAGGCCAGCCGTTCCCCATCTCCTCCCGCTGGCGCTGCTGCCCCCGGCCTACGCCGCGGTGGAGGCTGATTGATGCGCAACCGCATGCTGGAGTTCCATGGACTGGTGGACAGCCGGGGCAATCTCATCACAGATAAGAAGATCACTGTGGATGGGGGAACTACACTCCGGAGGAGCTGAAACTGGTCCTGGACATCGAAAAATACTTGGCCCATGTCCAGGCTGCCTACTTTACAGAGCGGGACATCGCAGAGAAACAGCGGGACAGCTTTTATAATCCGGCCGGCCCCTGGGACAATGGTGACATCTCCTTCACCGGCGGCATCCAGCCGCTGATGGTGAACGCCCTGACGGACGAGGGGCCTTCCGGCATCGACTACAGGGAGCGCGGGCCGATGTGGAGGTGGAGCAGACCGGAGCGAAAAGCAAAGCTCTCCATATCCATCAATCACCATCACACTGAACCGGCACAGAACGCGGACGTGGGATGTATGCCAGGGCTGCTCCTCCCGGCCGTGCCGGCATTGCCCTGGTGGCTCTCAACGGTGGCCAGAATGTGGAAAACGCGAATGGCCTTACCGTGGCGCGCCTTCCCGACGCAGAGAGCACCGCCCTCCGGTTTAACTTTGCTGTGGGACAGGCTCCCTTCCTGGTGATCCCACAGAGCGGTCGGACCATCACGCTCCGTCAGGGCGGCGCTGTGGCGGTGAACTGGTCCAGCAACCGGCGCCAGAAGAACGAGGGCACTGCGCCAAAGTACGCGGGCTTCAGGCCCCCACATCCCATGTGGCGGTATTGTATCCGGATCTCACTGGCGGAGGGATAAAAATGTGGATCTGCTCCCATGGGACCGGACACACTGACCACCACCAGGGAGAGCCAGACCTTTTCCTCTGTCACTCCGCCCTGGGAGATGGTGCGGGCGCCCATCTATGAGAGCGGCGCCTGCAGCTTCCGGGTGGCAGGTGTACGCAGTGTGCTGGGAGCAGTATTACGGCATTGGGGAAAAGAAAAGCGTCCGGCTTGCCGCAAGGCAGCTAAACGCTTTTCGGCGGGTATCTGAAATGGGGATAAAACCCATGAATAGCGCTGCATGGCGGGCCGGGGCACCGCCAACGGGCATGTGCCGACACCGGCGGGCAACTGCCGCGCCATGCAAAATTCTGCGGATGCCTTTCGTCCTGCAGCAAAAAATGCTGGATGGAGGAAAAAGGAGGTCTTTGTGCCACAAGTCTGCCGCCGGTTTTCCATGGAAGTCAGTTGATGGTTCGCAGGCGCTGGAGAAATTCCTGGTTTTCCGTCTTTTCGCAGATCGCGTCAATGTTGGAGGAGATGACCCAAACCGCCATCCCGCGTTCTGCGCAGGCAACCAGCAGGTCGATAATCAGTTCATGATGCGCCGTCTCCTGCCCGGAAAAGGGGAAAAAGCAGACCAGCAGCTGCGGATTCAGCAGATACCATTTGAAATAGGAGAACCGGAGGCGCGCCGGTAAGGACCAAGTGCGCAGAGGCCGCAGCAGATCCTCTCGGGGAAACCATCTGGAGGCCTCCTCCAAAATATTCTCCGCGACCCGCCGGCGAACCAGACGGTATCCGGCCTTGGGAAGCAGGCAGGTCGTCAGGTTGTCCAGCGCGGTGAGGTTGTCAAACAATACACCGCCGGGACGGTCCGGCCGTTCGGTCTGAATCCCGATCTCCGTGCCGATCTGCTTTGTCATCTCTTCATGTGTCTGTGCCTGCCCGTTCAGCCACAGCATCCCACTCAGCCAATTCCTGCCGCCCAGAAAGCACTCCCGGAGTCTGGCGGCAGCCGTGTAGTTCTCGTCCCGGAAGTAGGCGATCTCTCCGCTGTGAATCTGGCAGGTCAGCGGCGCCATTCCCGGAAAAGTGAGACCCTCCAGCCGCAGCACCTGCTTGTCTTCCCAGCGGCACTCTGTATGCTCCGCTCCGCGGTCCCGCGGCTTCCAGCCCAGAACTGCATAGAGCTGCTCCCCGTACTCCTCCGGGTAAAGCCGATAGCAGGTCCTGCGGTCCCGGATGACGTCGATCCGGTCACAGTAGCGGTACATGAATGTCTCGTCCAGATCCAGCAGGAATACCGCCGTCCCTTGGCGCAGCAGCAGCTGTACGCACTCCATCAGTTTTTCCACATCCCGCCGCCGCAGGATTTCTGTGATCCGGTCCAGGACCAGCAGCTCTCCCCGCCAGAACCACACCCGAAATACACAGAGGCGGTAATAATCCAGCAGGGAGAGGTCGGCAAGCCGGCTCTCCAGCGGCACACGCAGTTCCATCCGCTGCCGGATCTCCTGGATCTCCTGGCTCTCCGGACTGTGCAGGCGCCGGACCGCGCCCCATCTCTGCGGCCAGCCGGCCGGACGGTCCAGCGCCAGCAGGAAGTCCCGCACCGTCAGCTCCTGCGAATGGAACCGGTGCCAGTTCACGATCCTGGCGTTTTGCAGGATCCAGCGTTCCAGTTCCAGCGGGCCCACCCGACGGCCGCAGGAAAAGGCCCGTCCCCGCAGCCGTTCTCCACCCGAATCAATTCCTCTCTCACGGTTCTACGCCTCCCGGAAACGCAGCGGCAGCGTCACGCAGCACTCCGTGCCAACGCCCGCGGCGCTGAACAAATGCAGGCCGTAGTCCTCTCCGAACATGAGCCGGATGCGGCTGTTCTGTTGACATTCCGCAGGGCGATTCCTCCGCACGGCTGGGTCATATCCGCGCCCCCAACTCCGCCGAACTGCGCGTTGAGCCGCTCCACCTGTTCGTCCGGCATCCCTACGCCGTCGTCCCGCACCCGCAGGAAAAATGTCCGGTCGCTGTTTTCCACAATGATGCGGACCGTGCCGTGGCCCAGTTTGCCCTCCAGCCCATGTGATACTGCGTTCTCCACCAGCGGCTGCAGGATGAGCTTCGGCATCCGCACTTCCAAAAGCCGCTCGTTCTCCAGCTCCAGTTCCAGAGAGATTTTGTCACCGAATCGGCAGCGCTGGATGGTAAAGTAGTTTTCCGCATTGTCCAGCTCATCTGAAAAGGTCACATACTCCTGGACATTGGAGATGGTGTATCGGAAAAAGGTCGCCAGAGCCTCCGTGGTCTCGGCAATATCCGGACAGTTCGCCAGCAGGGCGTCTGTGCGGATGGCCTCCAGGGCGTTATAGAGGAAGTGGGGGTTGATCTGGTTTTGCAGCGCCAGATATTCCGCCTGTTTCTGCCGCAGTCTGGTGATCTCCTCTCCGTGAAGCCGCTCTTCCACATCTGTGAAAAATGCGCTCAGATCCAAATCCCGGTGCCAGTCCATCTGCAAAACGGCCTCCAGGTCCCGCTCCCGCCGGTAGCGCCGCAGCGCCCGCCGCAGTTTCCAGTCCGTCCACGGCCACATGGTATCACCTACTTGTAAAGTTTCTTATAATCTGACGGGCTCACACCGGTAAGTTTTTTGAACAATCTGGAAAAGTATTTGAGATCCCGGTACCCCACCTGCTCTGCCACATCCTGCACAGACAGCTCCTCACCGCACAGCAGCTCCTTAGCTTTGCTGATGCGCAGCTCCGTCAGATAGTCCATGAAGTTCTGCCCGGTCTCTTTTTTGAACAGTGTGGAAAAATAGGTGGCGTTGAAGCCCACGGCGGTGCTGACATCCTCCAGCCGCAGGGCCT
>OAVS01001102.1_pt1 | contig 10813 bp, 8 predicted proteins | sample 1550601 | NCBI WGS metagenome assembly OAVS01 (sample SAMEA2580093, study PRJEB22360) | human gut metagenome | biome: human gut; feature: human-associated habitat; material: faeces | place: Denmark | collected 2008/2010
AGCCAAAATTGATGCTGATCAATATAAATATGGATCAGCTATCCGGGAGTTCAGGATAAATCGGCCTGCAGATTTGGATTCTGCAGGCCGATTTATTTTTAGGCGCAGCAAACGGGCAGCCGTCACTTGCCGGCAGTATCGTCCACCGGATCGAACGTAATGGTCAGCACGCTTGGAATAGCTTCGCCGCCAGTGGGCTGCGGGAACGGATTACACAAGCGAATGGCACGCAGGACATTGGTATCGTAAGCGGAGAGCCCAGAGCTCTTTTTGAGTTCGGGCGAGCCGATTTGTTTGCCGTCGGATTGCAGGCGCACTTGATATTCCGCGACATAACGTCCGCGAGGCGTATTGACCGGAACGTCGAACAAGATGTTCGGGCGGATGCAGGCACGCACTCTGTTAGACCAGGTGGCCAGTGCGGAGCCGGTGAGGCTTCGGCGGAAGTTGCGCTGATCACCTCGAGTGGTGCCCGAGCGCTGCGCATTCGGGTCAATCTTGGCTGCAAGACGAGCGAGTTCGCGTTCACGCGCTTGCTGAGCAATGCGGCGTTTGGCTTGTTCGGCTTCTCGAGCCTGACGTTCCGCCGCAGCCTTTTGAGCGGCTTCCTGTGCTTGGCGTTCGGCTTCTTCGCGCTTTAACTCTTCAGCGATTCGCTTCGCTTCGGCTTCAGCGGCAAGGCGCTCTTCTTCGGCCTTTTTGGCTTCCTCAGCTTTACGTGCTTCTTCGGCCAGACGCGCGGCTTCCTGACGACGGGCTTCTTCGGCCTGACGTTCCTCTTCCGCTCGTTTTGCCTGCTCGGCAAGACGTTCCTGAGCGATGCGCTCTTCTTCTTCCCGGCGAGCCTCTTCGGCTAGACGGCGCTGCTCGGCCTCGATAGCTTCCTGACGCATGCGCTCAATCTCTTCGGCGCGGGCGCGCTCCTGCGCAATACGTTCGGCTTCTTGGCGGCGAGCTTCAAGTTCCTCCTGAGCTGCGCGGGCGATCTGCTCCTCTTCAATGCGCTGAGCTTCTTGGGCTTTCTCGCGAGCGATGTCTTCAGGAGTGGGCTGGGCGGGTTCGGGCTGGGCCGCGGGCGGAGGCTCTGCGGGCGGGTTGGGTTCTGGAGCCGCAGCTTTCTCCTCCTGCTGCTCTTCGGTGTCTTTGCTCTTAACTTCCGGAAGCTTTTCAGCTACGCCGGACGGATCGTTGCCGCCGGAAATTTCTTCCGGCGCCCAAAGTTCCGCATAAACGGCCTCCTCGGACGTATTCCATTGGAACGCAGTAAAGAGACCCACAAAGAGCGCGCCGTGCACGGCAACCGAAAGGAGTGCGGCGGGAAACATGTCCCGGCGATCCGCCTGATGCTCTCGATTAAAACCGCTGATGGGTGGCTTGATGCTCATAGAAAAGATCCTTCAATGGGCATCAGCGGGCGGCCGTAGGCCGCTCAACCTTGAGCGAAAGTCCGACGCGCTCAACTTCTGCGCTCTGCAAAAGTTTCATGACGTTCACGACATCTTCGTACCGCACATCCTTATCGGCGGCAATCACCACGGGAACTTTTGCATCCCCGGCCTGCGCAGAACGAACGGCGGCAACCAGTCCAGGCATGTCAGTCGGCTGCATTTCCTTGCCTGCGCGAAGCGACAGACGGCCGTCGGGATAAACGACGACTTCGACCACTTTTTCAGGTGCTTTCGACGCTTTGTTGACGGATGGCAGGTTGACGACGCTCGGATTCACAAAGGGGGCGGCAACCATCAGGATGACGACGAGCACGAGCATCACGTCGATGTAGGGAACGACGTTGATCTCGGCCATCAGGCCGCGGCGGCGGCTTTTGCTGCTGAGAGCCATTGAGAGTTCCTCCGGAATCAGCGCGATTGGCGCTCGAGAATGTTGAGGAATTCTTCGCTGAAGCCGTCAACGCGGTTGGAGAGACGGCCAACGCGGTTGTTGTAGTAGTTGTAGGCGGCGACTGCAGGAATGGCGGCAAAGAGGCCGATGGCAGTGGCTACCAGCGCCTCGGCAATGCCCGGCGCAACAACGGCGAGACTCGCGTTTTCAAGGCTCGAGAGCCCCGTGAAAGCGTTCATGATGCCCCAAACCGTGCCGAAAAGACCGATGTAGGGTGAAGTGGAACCGATGGAGGCAAGCATCGGCAGACCGTTTTCAAGCCGGTCCATCTCACGGGTAAAGACTGCCCGCATAGCGCGGGAGACGCTGTTGACCGTATCGGCAGCTCCGGCCGTTTGGCGCTGCTTCATGAATTCGTTCATGCCGGCGGCAAAGATGCGCTCTTCCATGCCGGAAGTGTCGCGGGAGCGGTTGGCCGTGTCGAGCAGTTTCGTGAGTTCCGTGCCGCTCCAAAAACGCGACTCGAAATCGTCGGTTTGACGCATGGCGCGGCGCACGACGAAGAATTTCTGGAAGATGACCGTCCAGCTGGCAAGCGAAAGCACGATCAGAATAGCGAGAACGGCCTTCACGACCAGACTCGCGTTGGCGATGAGCGTGAGGATCGAAAGATCGGCAGTGGTGTTCATAATGGAAAGCTTTGTCGGAATGAATGAACTGGAATTTAGTCGGCAAGGTCGAGCAGCGCGCGGATTTTTTCGTAGAGCGACTCCGGCATTGCAGCCGGCGCCATCGTGCGGCGGCTCACAGCGCCGACGCGCACTTCGCCTTCAGTAATGAGTTCGCTGCCTCGATAAACATTTTGCTCAAAGACGATTGAGGCGCGCCGCAGTGTCTTGATGCGCGTGCGCACGGTCAGGTGGTCTTCGAGCTTGGCGGCTCGACGGTAGCGGATGGCTACGCTTACGGCAACAAAAAGGACGCCGTCGGGATCGGTGAGCGAATTCGCCTGCGCGACTTTGAGCTCCTTGAGGAGGTTCGAGCGGGCGCGCTCCATGAATTTGAGGTAGTTGCTGTGATAGACGATGCCGCCGGCATCGGTGTCTTCCCAGTAAACCTCAACAGGGAATTCGGCTGTGAATTCTGGCATGAGGAGAAATGCGTTTCGAAGGCTCCAGTCTGGCAGAAGGCTTTTGCGGGCATTCGGACTGCTGGAGCGGAAAATTTGGATTCGAAGACCATACGAGCAGCATCAGCGGAAGCGCTTCAAATCGTGTTCCACAGTGCATTTATCCCGCCGTCGTTCGAGTGATCCCGTAGTATAGGTGCTCTTCAGCAGCTGTTGACCTGTAGGAGCGTCGACGGCAAAAAATCGCAAAAGATTGCTGTACTGAAGCAGGTCTGCGAAAGTCTGTTTCAGATGGATAGGAGAACACAAATTGACCCAAGGCCGGAGATCGATAAGCGATTATGCGTCCGCGTTGACGGCTAAGACCGATCCTGCGCACAGTCTTTTCAGTCGCCGAGCCGTTTGGGCGGCAGCTGCCGCAGTGCTCGTGTTTGCGGCGTTGCTTTTTACGCTTCCGGATGTTACCAACAATCCGCGGCCGCTTGCCGAGTACGGCGAAAAGACGCTTTTTACAGCGTTTGGCGGCAGAAGTCCGCGGACGCTTGATCCGCAGCGGTCATATTCGAGTGATGAAACGGCCTATACCTATTCCATCTATGAGCCGCCTTACCAGTACGCCTATCTGAAGCGGCCCTATGAGCTCGAGCCCCGCACGGTTGAAAAGGTGGCCGAGCCAAAGTACTTCGACAAAAGCGGAAAGGAGCTGCCGGCGGATGCCGATCCGGAAGCGGTGGTGGAGTCCCGCTATGTGCTTAAGATCCGCCGAGGCATTTTTTATGCGCCGCATCCGGCCTTTGCCAAAGATGAGCAGGGCGCTTTTCGCTACCACCATCTGGATGCGGACTTGGCAGCCCGCGTGCGCAGTCCTTTTGATCTGCCTGAAGCGGGCACACGAGAGCTCACGGCTGCAGACTACGCCAACGGCATTCGCCGTATTGCAAGCCCTCAGGTGGTGAGCCCGATTTACGGCACGATGAGTTCACGCATTGTGGGTTTTCCCGATTTTAAAAAGCGGCTTGACGCCAAGTGGCGGGCCATGCGTGATGCCGGCGCCTCTGAAGAGACATTTTTTGATCTGATGGCAGAGCCCCTTGAGGGAGTTCGAGTTATTGACGACCATGCGTTGGAAATCCGCATTCACGGCAAAGACCCCCAATTTGCCTATTGGCTCGCGATGACCTTTTTCGCACCGATGCCGCAGGAAGCAGAACGCTTTTATGCACAGGCGGGATTGCGAGCCAACAACGTATCGCTCGATACCTGGCCTGTCGGTACCGGAGCCTTTCGTATGCAGACCTTCCGCGAAAATCGCCTGCATGTGCTCGAACGCAATCCGCTTTATAAGCACGGTTTTTATCCCTGCACGGGTGAGCCCGACGATGAGAAAAAAGGCCTCCTAAAGGACTGCGGCAAGCCTCTGCCGCTCGTTGACCGCGTGGTTTTTGAAGTGGAAAAAGAAGCCATGCCGCTGCAGTCGAAATTTTTGGCGGGGTATTACGACAGTCCGTTTATCGATCGAGTCGATACGGGGCTCGGCTATTTGGTCGCAATGGATGACGATCCGGATAAGGCGGCGCTTTACGGCGGCCGCGGACTGCAGTTTCCTAAAACCGTGATGGCAGGACTTTGGTATCTGGGATTTAATTGGCTCGATCCCGTTGTGGGCGGCGGATCAACCCTGGAAGAAGCTGAGCGGCATCGCGCGCTGCGCCAGGCGATTTCTATCGCGGTCGATTGGGAGGAAAATATTGCCATCTTCCAGAAAAACCAAGGCATGCCGGCACATGGACCGATTCCGCCCGGTCTCTTTGGCTGGCGGGCTGACGGTCCGGAAGCTTTTAATCCTGTGGTGTATGAAAAACACAATCAGCAGGTGATCAGAAAGCCGATTGAACGGGCCAAAGAGCTGCTTGCCAAAGCCGGGTGGCCTGACGGGCGCAATGCTCAGACGGGTGAGCCTTTAGTGCTCTTTTTTGACTATCAGAATGCCGCGCAGGGGTCGAGCGCCTATCTGGAGTGGTACCAGCGGCAGTTTAAAAAACTCGGGATTCAGCTTGAGATCCGTGCCACCGATTACAACCGCTTCCAAGAAAAAATGAGCAAGGGGGCCGCGCAAATCTTCTTCTGGGGATGGAACGCCGATTATCCGGATGCGGAAAATTTCCTTTTTCTCTTTTACGGTCCCAATGGCAAGGTGGCGCATGAGGGAGAGAATGCGGCCAACTATGAGAATCCGGCATTTGACCAGGCTTTCCGTGAAATGCGGCTCTTAGAAGACGGGCCGCAGAAGGCTGCGCTCATCGACCGAATGGTAGAGATTCTGCAGCAGGATGCCCCCATTCTCTTTGGCTATTTCCCGCCGGCCGCAGCGGCTTATCAGTCCTGGGTTGAAAATGCCAAGCCTTCCGGATTAGTGCAGAACGCGCTGCAGTACTACGACGTCGATGCAGATCTTCGGCTGGCGAAAATTCGGGAATGGAATCGTCCTGTGCTTTGGCCGCTTGCTGTTATTGCGCTTGGGATCGGACTCCTCGTTTGGGGAGCTCTTGCAGTGCTCGCTCGCCGACAGGCCAGGCGCCTGCGGCCGCTGAAGTCGAATGGAAGGAGCCGCTGATGATCAACTATTTGCTTCGCCGCGTGGTCTACGGCATTTTGATTCTGCTTGGCGTCAATCTCATCACGTTCGTGCTCTTTTTTGCCGTTAATACGCCCGACGACATGGCGCGGCTCAATTTGGGCGGCCGCCGCGTGACGGCTGATGCCATAGAGGCTTGGAAAGCGGCGCGCGGTCTCGACAAACCGCTCTTCATCAATACAGCGGCCGAGGGTGTGCAAAAAATAACGGACACGGTTTTCTTTGAGCGAAGCGTGCCGCTCCTCTTCTTTGATTTCGGCCGCAGCGACTCGGGCCGCGATATCGGCTACGAAATTTCAACCCGCATGTGGCCCTCTCTGGCGCTCGCCGTACCGACTTTTCTGCTCGGCCTCATCGTGATGGTAGCCTGGTCGCTTTTGGTGGTGCTTTTTCGCCGAACGAGGGTGGAGGCGGCAGCCATTGGGCTCTCTGTCTTTCTGATGTCCATTTCCTCGCTCTTTTACATCATTGTGGGCCAGTGGCTCTTTTCAAAGCTGATGCGGCTTTTCCCCATTTCAGGATGGGCGGATGGCTGGGGATGCACGGCGTTCCTGGTGCTGCCGGTGCTGATTGCGCTCTTTTCGCGTTTGGGAAGCGATACGCTCCTTTATCGAGCGATGTTTCTCGAGGAAATCGGCCGCGACTATGTTCGTACGGCACGCGCCAAGGGGTTATCTGAAGGCGCAGTACTGCGGCGTCATGTGCTCCGAAATGCTGCGCTTCCCATCATCACCTCGTCGGTAGCGGTGATTCCAATGCTTTTTATGGGAAGCCTCATTATGGAAAGCTTCTTCGGCATTCCCGGGCTGGGGAGCTATACGATCGACGCTTTGGGGGCACAGGACTTTTCCGTCGTACGCACGATGGTTTTTCTCGGCACCTTCGCCTACATCATCGGCTTGATTGCTACCGATATTGTTTATGCCTGGGTGGATCCGCGCATCCGACTCGCTTGATGCGCTCAAGGCTCTCTCAGGACTCGTCAGAACACCGCTCAATTCGTCATGCTTCCTGTTTTCCTTCCGACTGACTTTGTTGCGTGGGGGCTTTTCGTCCTCCTCATATTGGCCGTCCGTCATGTTCGCCGATCGCCGGAATTGGCTCGCCGCTGGCGCATGGTTTTTGCGAGGCCTTCTGCAGCAGCCTCGGCTGCCGTACTGGCGATTTTTCTGCTGACGGCGCTCATGGACTCCATTCATTGGCGCGACGCACTGCCGCCGGCGGATGCCTCAGACGCCGCAAGTGCCGTGCAGGCGTACTCTCCGGAGGTGAAGTCCCTTTTGGATGTTGTGATACTGGAGCGCCTTAAAGCGGCAGGGGATGAGCGCAGCTATTCCATGCCTTTTGCGCTTCGCGAATTCGACAAGACGACGGTTTTTAAAGACGGACATGCCGTACGTGATTTCCAGCCGCTCAAAAATGCGGGGAAACTCTTTGGGCACCGTACAAGGACATTTGAATTGGTGAAGGGAACGCTGATTGCCGCAATCGCGGGCGGTGTTACAGCCTTTCTCGCGTGGATTTTCACAGCTTTGACGATAGCCCGCCGGCGAAACGCGACCTTCACGCAGACGCTCATGGTGATGCGAAACCGAGACGGGCGTTTCCCGTGGAGACCGGCCATGCTTGTCTTTACAGTCGCTTGGCTGCTGATGGTCTGGCTTATCCTGATTTGGCCCAACTGGCATGTTTTCGGTACGGATGCAGTTGGCAACGACGTGCTTTATGAAGCGGTCAAAAGTGTTCGAACGGCGGTGGTGATCGGTTCGCTCGCAACGCTCGCGACGCTGCCGTTTGCGCTGACGCTCGGAATTGCCGCAGGCTATTTTCGCGGGTGGGTGGACGATGTCATTCAGTATGTTTATACGACGATTTCCTCTATTCCAAGCGTGCTCCTCATCGCGGCATCCGTACTGATGGTGCAGGTGTTCCTCGATAAGCACCCAGAGCTCTATCAAACCAGTCTTGAACGCGCGGATCTGCGGCTGATGCTGCTCGCGGTCATCATCGGCATGACTGGCTGGGCTACGCTCGCGCGGCTTTTGCGGGCTGAAACGATGAAACTCTCCACGCTCGACTTCGTGTCAGCGGCTAAAGCCCTGGGTGTGAAGCCCTTTGCGGTGATGCGGCGCCATATTCTGCCCAATGTGATGCACATCGTCCTGATCGTTACGGTGCTCGACTTTTCCGGCATTGTGCTCTATGAGGCCGTGCTTTCTTATGTCGGCGTCGGGGTGGATCCCACCATGCACTCCTTCGGCACCATGATTAATTCAGCCCGCAGCGAACTTTCGCGCTCTCCCATGATTTGGTGGAATCTTCTCGCCAGCTTTCTCTTCCTTGTGACGCTGGTGCTCTCGGCCAATATTTTTGCTTCTGCCGTTCGAGATGCCTTTGATCCTCGTGCCGCGGGCCGTGGCCGCGCTTGATGGAGGGGTGCTGATGAATATCCAAAGTGAACCGTCGCTTTTATCGGTCGACCGTCTGACGATAGATCTGCCGCTCTCGGGCGGCGTGCTTCACCCTGTACGCGACGTGAGTTTCACCGTACGCCGCGGTGAAGCGCTGGCGCTTGTGGGGGAATCGGGCTGCGGCAAAAGCCTTACTGCGATGGCGCTGATGCGGCTGTTGCCCGAGGATGCTCAAGTGCCTTCGGGGACGGTGACGCTCGCGGGACGAGAGCTCTTGTCACTCACCGAGAAAGAAATGGAGTGCGTGCGCGGGGCAGGCATTGCCGTGATTTTTCAGGAACCGGCAACGAGCTTTAACCCCGTGATGATGGTGGGCGATCAGGTGGCGGAAATGATCCGCACGCATTCGACGTGCGGACGCACGGAGGCAAGAGCGCGTGCCGTTGAGTGGCTGCGCCGAGTCGGCATTCCTCGCCCGGAAGAAGCCTATGACGCTTATCCGCATGAGTTGTCGGGCGGTCTGAAGCAGCGCGCGATGATCGCCATGGCACTCTCGGCAGATCCCAAAGTGGTGGTGGCGGATGAGCCGACCACGGCTTTGGATGTCACTGTAGCGCGTCAGGTTCTAGAGCTTCTCAATGACTTGAAGCGCGAACGTGGTTTGACGCTCATTTTCATCACTCATGACCTTGCGCTGCTGCCAGGGATCGCTGATCGCGTTGCACTGATGTATGCGGGTGAAATTGTCGAAATGGCGCCGACAGAAGCATTTCTTGCCCATCCGGAGCATCCTTATGCGCAGGCGCTCCTGGGTGCGCTGCCGCGGCCGGACGGTGCTCCGCTCCAGCCGGTGGAGGGCTCGGTGCCGAATCTTTGGGGGCCGCTTAAGGGCTGCGCTTTTGCGCCGCGCTGTGCACGGGCCAAGCCAAAGTGCTTTGAACATGCGCCTGCTCCTCAGTCTCGGCGCGATGGGCTCGGTACTGTGCGGTGCATCTTCGCCGGCGAAAAGACGGTCGCCGAATGCAGGGCGTTTGCTGCGCCCGAAGCTGTGACCATAGACGAACGAGAGCCCGTGCTGGAACTCCAACATGCGGCAGTGCGTACGGCACCCAAAGGTTTTACGCAGTCGCTCGCGGCTTTTGTCGGCCGCGCGGTCGGACGCACTATTTTGCCCGACTGCACGCTCGCGCTTCATCGCGCAGAGACCCTTGCGCTTGTCGGTGAATCGGGAAGCGGCAAGACGACGGCCGCCTTGACCGCTTTAGGGCTTTTAGGAAACGGACTGCTCGCAGAGGGTACTGTGCGCTGCGGCGGTATTTCAATGCCGGTTGCAGGGCCTCGCAGCCCGGCTTTCAGAAGAAAGGTACAGATTGTTTTTCAGGATCCCTTTTCTTCGCTTGATCCGCGCATGACTGTGGGGCAGATTTTGGAAGAGGCGCTCGTTTCGCTTAGACCGGAATTAACACCGGCAGAGCGACTTCTCCGCATGCAGGCGCTTTTGAAGGAGACTGGACTCGATTCCGAAAGTCTGGAGCGTCTGCCGCATGAATTTTCGGGCGGTCAGCGTCAGCGCATTGCCATTGCCCGAGCACTCTCGGTTGAGCCTGAAGTGATTGTGCTCGATGAACCGACTTCCGCTTTGGACGTTTCCGTACAGGCGCAAATTCTCAATTTGCTCGGCAGTCTGCAGCGCGAGCGCGGTTTGGCTTATTTGCTCATCACGCATAACTTTGCCGTGGTGGAGCATGCTGCCCACCGCGTGGCGGTTATGCAGGGCGGACGAATCGTTGAAGAAGGCGCTGCGGCAGCGGTGCTGACGCACCCCAAGGCGGCTTATACGAAGCGGCTGCTGGCGAGTGTGCCGAGGCTCTAGCGACCATACAATTCTGTCGGTCGGCACAGATTGACGTGTGGAGCCCGTAAGCGTCGGTCACTATCGAGGTGGCGTTCGGCGCAAGCTTCAGGGATTTTTGCTTGATTTTCTCTTTAGTTCTGGGCTTTAAAGTATTGAAAATGATGATTGGACCCTTTCCGAAAAGTCCGATCTCTGGCGCGGGTAAAAAAGTATGTTCGACGATCGACTTTCATTGCGAAAGCTGGAAGTGTTTCTGGCTTTCTTGCGTACTGAAAATATTGCGAAGACGGCAGAAGACCTGGGAACTGCGGCGGTGAGCGTCCATAGGGCGCTTCATACGCTTGAAGAAACGATTCAATGTCCGCTTTTTACACGCAAAGGACGACAGCTTCAGCCGTTGCCCACCGCAAGAGAGTTTGCAAAATATGCTCAAGATTTAATCGCGAGAATGCACGAGGCCGTGGAAGAGACGAGGCGCGTCGGCGGTTTTGAACAAAAGCGCATGCGTCTCGGAAGTCTTTACTCGCTTTCGGTCCGCACCGTGCCGAACCTCATTCTCGGCATGAAGTACCGTAGGCCAGAGCTTGAATTTGAGCTTGTGATGGGAAGCAACAAGTCACTTTTAGCGAAACTTGAAGAGAACAAGCTTGACGCTATCGTGATTGCGACGAGCGGAGAGGAGATTGACGAGCGAAAGAACATTGTCATCAAACTCTTTGATGATGATCTTTTCTTGGCCGCGCCATCGGACTACAAGGGATGCAAGAAAGATGCAGATCTAACCTGCAAGTCGTCAAAAGATCACTCAAAGCCCAGAAACGAAGTAGACACTTCTCTTAAAAGCCCTGTTTAATCGGGGCTTTTTTCTTGCACCGTGATGGGTGTATATGATATAATCATATACACCCATCAAAGGAGATCAAATGGCAGCTCGGAAGGAGTTC
>OAVS01001106.1_pt1 | contig 10794 bp, 8 predicted proteins | sample 1550601 | NCBI WGS metagenome assembly OAVS01 (sample SAMEA2580093, study PRJEB22360) | human gut metagenome | biome: human gut; feature: human-associated habitat; material: faeces | place: Denmark | collected 2008/2010
TTTGTCGTCGGTCAGAATTTCTACCGGGTTGGTCAGAAGGTCGAAGATGATACCTTCCTCTTTTGCATGATGAACTTCCTCTGCACGGGCCGGAAGCTCTGCCTCAGAACGACGGTAAATAACGTGTACCTCTGCGCCGAGACGAAGTGCGGTTCTTGCAGCGTCCATAGCTACGTTGCCGCCGCCGACTACAGCAACTTTCTTGCCGTGTGCGATCGGGGTATCGTAATCATCGCGGAATGCTTTCATCAGGTTGTTTCTGGTCAGGAACTCGTTTGCGGAGAATACGCCGTTTGCGTTCTCACCCGGGATTCCCATGAACATCGGAAGGCCTGCGCCGGAACCGATGAAGACTGCTTCAAATCCTTCATCTTTTAACAGCTCGTCGATGGTAACGGATTTTCCGATGATAACGTTGGTCTCAATTTTAACACCGAGAGATTTTACGTTCTCGATTTCAGCGGCAACTACTTTGTCTTTCGGAAGACGGAACTCCGGAATACCGTAGCTTAATACACCGCCGGCTTTGTGAAGTGCCTCGAAGATGGTTACATCGTAGCCAAGTTTTGCAAGGTCTCCTGCGCAGGTAAGACCTGCAGGGCCGGAACCGATAACCGCGATCTTGTGGCCGTTTTTCTCTGCTGCCGGAACCGGTTTGATACCGTTTTCTTTTGCCCAGTCAGCAACGAAACGCTCCAGTTTACCGATGGAAACAGCGTCGCCTTTGATTCCGCGGACACATTTGCCCTCGCACTGGCTCTCCTGCGGACATACACGGCCGCAGACTGCCGGGAGTGCACTGGACTCACCAATAATTTTGTATGCTTCCTCGAAGTTTCCTTCTTTTACCTGTGCAATGAATGCCGGAATGTTGATATTAACCGGGCATCCTGTGATACATTTTGCATTTTTACAGCCCAGGCAGCGCTGTGCTTCTTCTACTGCTTCGTCTTTGTTGTATCCAAGACATACCTCGTCAAAATTTGTGGCACGTACCTTCGGCTCCTGCTCACGTACCGGTACTCTGTTTAATCCCTTTGCCATTATTTGTCACCTCCGCACTGGCCGCATCCACCGTGATGGGTTGCGCCTTCCTGGTATCTTAAGAGAGCTCTTCCCTCTTCTGTCTTGTACATCTGCTGACGTTTCATAGCCAGGTCGAAGTCTACCAGATGACCGTCAAACTCCGGTCCGTCTACGCAGGCAAATTTTACTTCATTGCCTACCATTAGACGACAGGCACCGCACATACCGGTTCCGTCTACCATGATCGGGTTCATGCTGACAACGGTCGGGATGTTCAGTTCTTTTGTCAGAAGACATACGAATTTCATCATGATCATCGGTCCGATGGCAACACAGACATCATACTGTTTGCCCTGGTTCTGTACAAGGTCGCGGAGTACATCGGTACCCATACCTTTTCTTACGTAAGAACCATCGTCTGTGGTTATGTACAGATTGCTGACAGCAGACATTTCTTTCTCGAGAATAACGAGATCTTTTGTCTTTGCTCCGACAATGGCGTCAGCAGTGATTCCATGCTCATGCAGCCATTTTAACTGTGGGTAAACCGGTGCAGTTCCAACACCACCGGCTACGAATACGATCCGTTTTTTCTTCAGTTCTTCGATATCTTCGCTGCAGAACTCAGACGGCTGTCCCAGAGGTCCTACGAAATCCATGAAAGCATCTCCCGCTTTGAGATCTTTCATTTTTTTGGTAGATTCTCCGATCGGCATGAATACGATGGTGATAGTTCCTGCTTCTCTATCGTAATCACAAATGGTCAGAGGAATTCTTTCTCCTTCTTCATCTGCCTTGACAATAACAAACTGTCCAGGGAGGCAGTGCTGTGCTACTCGCGGTGCTTCTACTACCATACGGTAGATGTTATTCGCGAGCATTTCCGCTTCTTGAATCTTGTACATAATATCCTCCTAATCTTGTTAGAAATATTTTAACAAAAGCACGACTTGGATTTTCGCGCATTTTATGTTAATACTTTATCACGTTTCCGGTTATTTGTAAACAACGGACAACATCTTTTCCCATCATCCGTGTTCCTCCAGATAATTTTCGAACTGTTCCATGGACATCAGAACTTTTCTCGGCTTGGTTCCTTCCTCCGGTCCTACGACACCGGCATCCGCGAGCTGGTCCATGATTCTGGCCGCGCGGTTGAAACCGATTTTCAGCACTCTCTGGAGCATGCCGATCGATGCCTTATCTTTTTCGATGATAAATTTTCCGGCTTCCACGAAGTAATTATCGCGGTTATCTCCGCCGCCTGCGGCAGAACCGCCATCCAGGCTTACGGTGTGAATCCGTTTTTCGATATCCGGATCATAAGCGTTCTCGCCGTAGTGATCTTTTAAGTAGGCAACGACATCGCTGACCTCTTTATCCGAAACAAAGGATCCCTGCAGACGGGCCGGTTTCTGGTAATCCTGCGGCTTGTAGAGCATATCGCCTTTTCCAAGCAGTTTTTCCGCACCTCCCATGTCGAGGATCGTACGGGAATCTACGCTGGAAGAAACCGAGAATGCAATACGGGACGGCATATTTGCCTTGATAAGACCAGTGATGACATTGACGGAAGGTCTCTGTGTTGCAATAATCAGATGGATGCCGGCCGCACGGGCAAGCTGTGCCAGACGGCAGATCGCATCCTCCACTTCTCCCGGCGCAACCATCATCAGGTCGGCAAGCTCGTCCACGATAATGACGATCTGCGGCAGTTTTTCCGGTTTTTTGCCGTTTTCATCCGGCGGCAGCTCGGCAACTTTCGCATTGTAGCCTTTCATATCGCGCACGTTGAATTCCGCAAATTTGTTATAACGGTCTGTCATCTCCGCAACCGCCCAGTTCAGAGCTCCGGAAGCCTTTTTCGGGTCTGTGACAACAGGGATAAAAAGGTGCGGAATGCCGTTATAAACAGAAAGCTCAACGACCTTCGGGTCGATCATGATCAGTTTGACGTCTTCCGGTTTTGCCTTATAAATAATACTCATAATCAGCGTGTTGATGCAGACCGATTTACCGGAACCGGTCGCACCGGCGATCAGAAGATGAGGCATTTTCGCGATATCCGCGATGACTGGCTGACCGGCGATGTCTTTTCCGACAGCAAAGGCCAGATTCGAAGAAAAGTTCTTAAACTCCGGTGTTTCAAGAAGATCACGCAGCATCACGGCCGTGTTCGTCTTATTTGGAACCTCGATTCCGACTGCGGATTTTCCCGGGATCGGTGCCTCGATGCGGACATCTGCTGCTGCAAGACTCAGCTTGATATCGTCGGTCAATCCGACAATCCGGCTTACTTTCACGCCCTGTTCCGGCATCAGCTCATACCGTGTGACGGTCGGTCCGCAGCTTACGTTATTGACTGTAACTTTGACACCGAAGCTGTCCAGCGTCTCCTCCAGTTTCCGCGCTACTTCCCGCAGATGCGCATCGGAATCGCCCATGGCACCGCGCGTCCCTTTTTTCAGAAGATTCATCGGCGGTGGTTTGTACTCCGGCCGCTTTTCCTCTGCTTTTTTCCCGATTTCCTGACGAATGCCGTCTACATCCGCCTCGATCTCTTCACGGGAAGACCGCGGAATTCTCGTATGATCCGCAGACGTTTTCTCTTTTTTCGCCTCTTCTGCAGCTTGCCGTGTCATCTCCGGTTCTGTCTTTTCCGGCTCTTCAGCCGGCACAGAACCACGGTGAATCGAAAGCTCCGGCATCTCCATCTGATGGGTATCGTCGTTTTCGTTTAAATCGGCCTTCGATTCCACATGAGAAAGAAGGCGGGATTTCTTTTTCTTCCCGGCTTTTTTCGGTTCCTCCACTGGCTCAAGAATCAGCTCTTTTCCTTCCTCTTCCTCCATCGCAGCTTGGCGCGCCAGACGCTCCTGGCGGCGCTCCTCCGCCATCCGGCGGTGGTCATTCGTCTTTTCATGGATCGGCGCGAGAATCGGCTTCTGCGTCATCACGATCACGGAAATCACGATGGCGATCACAATAATCACCCACGCGCCGATCTGGCCGAATCCCATGCCGAGAATTTTCACGACAGACCCTCCTAAGATTCCTCCGCCGAGATGATCGTAGGCGCTGTCAAAATAGTAATCCAGAAATGTCGTATCTCTCGTATAGCCGGACGCCAGAAGCTGCATAAAAGCGCAGAAAAAGACGAAGCAGCTGATCGCTCCCCCGGTTTTCCGCACAATTAAAAAGTTCTGTCTGTTTGCTATGTAAAATGCTGTTCCAAAGAAGATCAGAACCGGTGCTGCCCACTCTGTCACGCCGAAAAGGCCGAAAAAGAAGTCGCAGACAGCCTGTCCGATCACGCCGCCCATACCGAAATTACTGAGCATCAGCAGAATCGAAACAGCAAGCACGGAAAGCAGAATAATTTCTGCGCGCACTCCCTCGTCCATCGGCTCACGGACTGTGTTTTTCCTTGTGCCGGAGGTACGTTTTGCGGTACTGCTCTTTTTCACCGTTGTTTTTCTGGCCGTTGTTTGGGTCTGTTTCTTTTTTGCTGTCCCGGAAGCAGAAGTTTTTTTCTTTGTCTTCCCGCTTCCCTTTGTTGTATTTGCCATGCAGAACTTCTCCCCTTTCTCGTATTACAGCAGAAAATATCCTGCAATGGAGAATGTCCCGACAAGAAGACAGTACAAAGCAAAATATTTCAGTTTCCGTTTTTTCACCACACGCATCAGAATGCGGATCGTAAAGTAACCGGCAAGTGCCGCCATGAAAACGCCGACCAGATATACCGGATGAAAAACAATTTTATTTTTTCCCATGGTCGCAATTTCAACGATCGTTGCCCCGATAATCGCCGGAACACTCACAATCAGAGAGTATTTCACAGCGTACGAACGGGTCATGCCGCCGATCACACACGCAGAAATAGTCGAACCAAGACGGGAAAGACCCGGAATCGTGGAAAAGCCTTGGAAGAATCCGGCAATCAGTGCATCTTTCGGCTTCAAATTTTTCTGCGTTTTTTCTCCCTCCGGAAGCATATCTGCCACCACAAGCAGAATCGCCGTCAGATACAGACCAACGCCAGGTGCCAGCAGATTCGAGGAGGTCAGTGTGACAAGGCTCTGAATCATGCCGCCGATTACAGCAGTCGGGATGGTGGTCAGAATCAGCAGGAAAGCAAGCATACGGTAGTTGCTGCCGAGTACCTTCCGGTACTGCTTTCTCTCCTGATGCTGACTGGAAAAGTGTTCCTTTAAATTATGAAACAGATCGATTATGATTCCGCACAGCGCGAGGAAGAGACGTTTCCATTCCTTCGAAAATGTGAGCAGAATTGCAATCATGGAGCCAAAGTGCAAAAGCACATTGAAAAACACCGTCTGCGTATCTTCGATCTTCATAAAATGACGGAAGATAATCAGATGTGCGGAGCTGCTGATCGGCAGGAATTCCGTGATTCCTTGGATCAGGCCCAGAAATAAAGCTTCTATTACTGTCATTTTTTTATCCTGTTCCCTTATTTTTCTCTTTTGTGAAAGTCCGGACAAAACTTCCGTTCGAATTTTCACAGCGAACTCATTCTAACACAAAATCCCCTGAAACACAAGCCGCGCCGTGAAGTCAATTTTCTGTCCCTGCTGCCTTTTTCATCAGCTCATTCAGCTTTTCGAGCGCGCGGGCAATGCCGCCGACCTCGTCGATCAGACCTTCTTCCACTGCCTGCGGGCCGTCCAGCATTGTTCCGACATCCTTGACCAGCATTTTCGTATCGAGCATCAGCTCCTCGAGCCGTTCCTTGGTGATTTTAGAATGGGCCGATACAAAACCTGTGATCCGATCCTGCGTCTTTTCCATATTACGGTACGTCTGTGCAACACCGATGAACATGCCGTTTGTACGCACCGGATGAATGACCATGGTGGCACTCGGCACGATCAGCGAATAGTCTGCTGCAACGGCGAGCGGGACACCGATCGAATGACCGCCCCCTAAAACGAGCGATACCGCAGGCTTTCGCATGGACGCAATCATCTCTGCAATTGCAAGACCGGCCTCCACATCTCCGCCTACGGTATTCAGGAGAATCAGAAGACCATCAATACTTTTGTCCTCCTCGGCACGGGCAAGAGCAGGGAGAATGTGCTCATAGCGCGTCGCTTTCGTGCGCTCGCCGAGTGATTCATGCCCCTCCACCTCGCCGATGATGGACAGCAGATAAATGTTGGTCTTCAGTTCTACAATATTTTCTTTTTCTGTCTGGTTTTTCTGTGATTCTGCCATACGGATTTCCTCTTTTCTGCTATTCCAAAATAGCTTCATCAGTATGCGCAGATTCTTATGATTCTATGTAATTTCCAGTGAAATTACTCGTCCAGGTTGGTGTATACGTACTGTACGTCGTCGTCGTCATCCAGCAGATCCAGGGTACGGTTCAGGTCTTTTAATGCCTGCGGATCGGTCAGCTCTACGTAGGTCTGTGGGATCATGGTAACGTCTGCCTCTGCCATGGCGATACCGTCTTTCTCCAGAGCCTCACGTACTGCGGAGAAGTCATCCGGATCGGTGATGATTTCGTAGCTGTCCTCTTCGTCTGCGAAGTCTTCTGCGCCTGCATCCAGAGCAAGCATCATCAGATCGTCAGCATCCATTTCGCACTCTTCTTTGTCGATGATGATCTGGCCTTTTTTGTCGAACATGTAGGATACGCATCCCGGTGTTCCAACGCTTCCGTTTCCTTTGGTGAAAGCGCTTCTTACGTTTGCTGCGGTACGGTTCTTGTTGTCGGTCAGAGTCTCTACGATGATCGCGATACCATTCGGGCCATAACCTTCGTAGGTGATACGCTCGTAGTTGTCTGCGTTTGCATCTCCGGCAGCTTTTTTAATACCGCGGTCGATGGTATCGTTCGGCATGTTGTTTGCTTTTGCTTTTGCGATAACGTCACGCAGCTTGCTGTTGTTTGCCGGATCCGGTCCGCCCTCTTTGACAGCGATTACGATCTCACGGCCGATGATGGTAAAGATTTTACCTTTTTTTGCGTCGTTTTTTTCTTTCTTATGCTTAATATTGGCAAATTTTGAATGTCCTGACATACCTCTTTTGTCTCCTTTATTTAAAGTATTGCTTTTCTGTAAAAAGGTTTCCCCGAAAAACGGCAGAAGCCCATATAATATAGAATATAGCACGATCTTTCTCATTCGTCAACCGTGAACCGCGCCAAAAATACCCCTTATGTAGGCAGATCCAGGCTGATTTTCAGTGCTTCGTTCACAAGGGCCAGCTGTTCAGGCGTCAGATGACAGATTTTATCTTTCAGCCTTCTCTTATCGATCGTCCGAAGCTGTTCCAGTAAAATAACAGAATCCCGTACAATCCCATAGGCGGACGCTTCGATCTCAATGTGTGTCGGCAGCTTCGCCTTATTCATCCTCGATGTAATCGCCGCACAGATCACCGTCGGACTGTGCCGGTTGCCGATGTCATTCTGAATGATCAGCACCGGACGGACACCGCCCTGCTCACTTCCCACAACGGGCCGCAGGTCGGCATAATATACATCGCCACGCTTGATTACCACTTGTGCTCACTCTCCGATTCTTTCCGTTTTGCTTTCCCATACGATAACGATCCGGCGTTTTACGCCTTTTAAAATCGTTTCCATGTATTTAATATTGCCTGTTTTTCCGGAGGTATTCACAAATTTCATCCGGCACTTCAAAAAAGTCCGCCCGGAGTCCTTTTGGGAACCCGTGATTCTGATCTGCTTTGCTCAGATTGACTGCAATCCTCTGATAATCTCGGATGCTGTTACATAGGAAGCACTGCTTTTTTCTTCCGCAGCCTCTCCCGCCTTTCCATGCGCATATGCCGCCAGTGCCGCTGTTTTGGCAAGGCTGATTTTTTTCTCATTTTTTTCACACTGACGTTTTGCTGCAAAGGCGCCTGTGATTCCCGCGAGCACATCGCCGCTTCCCGCCGTCGCAAGCGCACTGCTTCCGCTTGTGTTTATGTAATACTGCTCACGCCCTTCCTCTGCTGTCACGGTTACGGAATCCTTTCGTACACAGCAGGCCTGGTATTTTTCGGCTGCCCTTCCGGCGCTTCCTGCCGGCTCACGCTGGCATTCTGCAATGGTCGTGTGCAGCAGCCGTGCAAGCTCTCCTACATGAGGCGTTAAAATTTTTTCTGCCCGGCAGCCCGAAAGAATCTCTGCATCTTCTGCAATCAGGTTCAGCGCATCTGCATCCAGAACAAGAGGAACTTCTGTGTGCTGCACCGTAAAAACGAGCAGTTCTTTTGCCGTCCGGCTTTTGGAAAGCCCCGGTCCCGCAACAACAGCGTCCGCCCAGGCGAGATCCTGCAGCAGGGCTTCTTCCGGAAGCGGCTCATCCTCCTTCCAGAAATCCGCCATTGCTTCCGGCAGGGCACAGAAAAGCGGCGTACGGTTTCTTTCCTCTGTCACAACCTTTACCATGCCGGCACCGGATGCAAGGACTGCCCTGGCACACAAAACAGCGGCTCCGCACATGGCACCGGAACCGGCAAGTACCAGCACCTTTCCGAAGGTTCCCTTATTTCCCATCGGCGTGCGGGTAAGAAACCGGTCCAGATCTTCTTTTTCCACTGAACCGTACCAGGGCGTCTCCTCTTCTCCTGCATCAAAGCCGATTCCGATATCACGGACCAGGACCTCTCCGGCATATCGTTTTCCGGGATCAAAAAGAAGCCCTGGCTTTGCACAGGCAAATGTCACCGTGGCTCTGGCTTTCACCGCCGCATCAAGGACCTCTCCGGTATCCGTGTGGATCCCCGAAGGGATGTCCACGGCAAGAACAGGAACACCGCTTGCGCAGATTGCTTCCACTGCCCTCCGGTACTCCCCTGCCAGCGAACGGGATACGCCAATTCCAAAGATGGCATCTATGATAACAGTATATTCCCGGAAATCCGGATTCTTAACCTCACGGACCCCATAATTTTCCGCAATTTTCTTCTGTGCTCTCATGCCTTCACTGTATTTTTCCGGATTTCCAAGACAGAACAGTTCCGCATCCACCCCTTTCGTCTTTAAAATCCGTGCAATTGCCGCACCGTCCCCTCCATTATTTCCGGGACCGCACACAGCAAGGACTTTTCCTGTATCCCATGTTCCATTTTGAAGCTCCTCCACGCAGGACAGCGCCGCGCGCTCCATCAGTACCAGGGACGGTACCCCCATGGTTTCGATCGTATTGCGGTCTGCCTGCTTCATCTGTGCTGCTGTAAGAATCCGTTTCATCGCTTTTCCTCCTTTTCCTGCCTTATCCGGAAAGTGAACAGAAAAAGTCTCCGGTTTCCCGAAGACTCTCCTGCTTTTGTTTTGGTTTCTTAATTGTTCTTTGGATGCTCCGCCTCATATCTGGTCAGATTGTAGGAGAGACGCATCAGACTTTCGGAAAGATGGACGTTCTCGACGATCACATCTTTCGGAAGTTTTAAGTTTAGATCGGTATGTGCAAAATTCCAGATTGCTTTTACACCGTTGTCCACGAGAATCTCTGCCATCTCTACCGCTTTTGCTTTTGGCAGTGTCAAAGCCGCAATCTCTACATGGTGTTCCTTGATAAATTCCGGAAGCTCGTCCGCCATGCGGATTTCAATTCCGCGCACGGAGATTCCTTTTAATACCGGGTTGACGTCAAAAATACCGACCGTTTTGAATCCGCTTCTTTCAAAGGCCGCATAATTGGCAAGTGCCTGTCCCAGATTTCCGGCTCCGACAAAAATCATATTGTGGACTCTGTCCAGACCTAAGATTTTTCCAATCTCGCTGTACAGATACCGCACGTTATAACCATACCCCTGCTGGCCGAAGCCGCCGAAATTATTTAAATCCTGGCGAATCTGGGAAGCTGTCACTTTCATCCGCTCGCTCAGCTCACCGGAAGAGATCCGTTCTACTCCGTCCTCCAGCAATTCGCCCAGGTAACGATAATATCTAGGAAGTCTTTTGATAACTGCCCGCGAAATTCCTTTTTCTTCCAAGATAAATTCCTCCTTATTTACACCTGCATATATTCATATTATATATGGTTGATAGAAAATTGTCAAAGATTTCTTGAAATTTTGTGTATTACTCTCTATAATAAGGATGGTGTATTATGTCAAAATACAGAAATATGTTATCTGGAGGAACCACATGATTCTTGCATGTCAGAATATCTCGAAAGCATTCGGGACAACGGAAATTATCAAAAATGCATCTTTTCATATAGAAGAACGCGAAAAAGCCGCACTGGTCGGCATCAACGGTGCCGGAAAATCGACGCTGTTAAAAATCATCATCGGCGAAATGAGGGCCGATGAGGGAGAGGTCATCCTCTCCAAAGGAAAGACGATGGGCTATCTCGCCCAGCATCAGGATCTGACCGGACACCTTTCCATTTACCAGGAAGTGCTGACCGCGAAACAGAATCTGATTGATATGGAGGAACGCCTCCGTCAGATGGAAAGTGATATGAATACAAAATCCGGTGCAGAGCTGGATGAACTTCTTTCCACCTACACCCGCCTCTCCCATACCTTTGAACTGGAAAACGGATACGCGTACCGCAGTGAAGTCGTCGGTGTTTTAAAAGGTCTTGGCTTTTCCGAGAGCGATTTTGAAAAACAGGTGGACTCCCTCTCCGGCGGTCAGAAGACCCGCGTGGCACTTGGTAAACTGCTGCTCACCAAACCGGACATCATTCTGCTCGACGAGCCGACCAACCACCTCGATATGGACTCGATCTCCTGGCTCGAAACGTATCTTTTAAATTACAGCGGAGC
>OAVS01001121.1_pt1 | contig 10629 bp, 6 predicted proteins | sample 1550601 | NCBI WGS metagenome assembly OAVS01 (sample SAMEA2580093, study PRJEB22360) | human gut metagenome | biome: human gut; feature: human-associated habitat; material: faeces | place: Denmark | collected 2008/2010
GGCAGCCGTAGCTCGACGGACCGGCATGAGCCCGAAGCAGATATGGACGCAGTTCGGGCCGCGCATCCTTGGAGAACCAGACATCACACGCAACGATGCTGGGGAGATCCAGATCCGCGGTTCTTCTCTCGAGGCATTTGCCGGTAGTTTTCAACAAGCCGAAGCGGCCATGGAGTCGCCGGACGGTTTGGGCCCCATGATGCCGGAGTACAACGGCAAGCCGGCTGAAGGGCTGGCCCGTCTGAGGCAAGCGAAAACAGGTGCAGTTCCTGCGCTGTTCCACCACAAAAAGTATGGGGATATCGGGATCATGTACGGCAAGCCCGGGAACCCCAACAGAGAGTACGCAGGTGGCTACGGTTTGTCACACATCGATGCCAAGCACCCGGGGCGGCTGATCAGATCCAACGGTTTCTTGACGTTGCAGAGGCTGATGATGCCCGTTTAAGTAAGACCAACACGGACCCAGATCGAGTTGTTTTAACTGACGGCGTTTACTTGCTGGCAATGACGAAGGTGTGGCGAGGAGAGACCAAGCACAGCAAGAGCACGTGGATCATGACTGTTTACGAAAAAGGCAGGCCGCAGAACCAAGTCGCCACTTCTGCTGTTTCCAGGGGCCGCAGTCCGTGGATGCCCCAGCCTGCCGCGGCGCAAGATAGCACGCCCGATTGGGAAAAAGACTTGAGCAAGCACAAAGGCAAGCTTTCTCAAGGTTCCAAGGGCGACTTCTTCCCCGAGCAACGGGTGATCGCGCGCTGGAATAACGTCGACCGCTCGACGCTTCTCCACGAATCCGGGCATGCTTTCCTTTCCATGGAGATGGGCGCTGCAGCGGAGCTTGCCAAGATCGACGAACGCTGACGGCAAAGGCGGCCGCGTGCAGTGCGCAGACCGCCTTCAAAGCCCTTAGGCCAAACTCGATTCAGCCGTTCTCAGAACGCTGTTTATTCACATCCAGCTTTCATTTTGAGCCGCTGTGCGGCCCGCAATGCGGCCGTAGACCAAGCAGTCTGTGACGGCGCAGGAGCCGAGGCGAACAGCACCGTGCACGCCGCCCGTCGCTTCGCCGGCAGCGAAAAGGCCTGGGATCGGTTCATCGGTCGAGATATCGAGCGCCCGCGCCTGCATATCCGTATAGATCCCGCCCATGCAGTGATGAACTTTAGGCACCATTGTCGAAACGTACCAAGGTCCGGTTCCCATTGGCTGGGCCTTCTTATTGACATAGCGTTTGAAATGTGCATCTGTGCCGCTCTTAACGGCGCTGTTCCATTCCTCGACACTCTTTCGAAGACCCTCAATATTGATCTTTTCACCGGCGGCGAGCGCTTCTAGCGTTTCATACTGCTTCACGCAGCCTCGTTCGAGCATTTTCTGCAGCAGGCCGGGGCGAGAAATGCCCATCGGTTCGACGCCTTTGGCATCCGCTATCGCGTAGCAGTGAATGCCTTCATTGAGGAGCGTCATGATGGCGTCGGCTCGAACTTTCCGGTTGGCAAGTTCATCCACGAAACGTTCTCCGGTCTTATCCTGCACCCACACGCCGAACATGGCCGCAGCGCCCTGAGCAAAGAAAAGCGCAATGCCCATCCCTTTTTCGACGGGCGAGGTCCAAGGCGCACACTGGATCCAGTCCGTTTGAATCAATTGGCAGCCGATGCGGGCAGCCTCGCGCCAGGCTTCAGAGGTAGCGCCCGGCTGGCAAGTGGTGCCGAGTTTCTCCGTGAGCTTCGGATCCTGAATGGAGCGGTATTTGATATCAGCTCCGAAGCCGCCGTGGCAGAGCACAACGGCTCTGCGGGCGGCGATGAACTTTACCTTCCCCGAATCGGCCTTCGGGAAGTTGTAGCCCTCACGAATTTGAACGCCTTTCACTCGGCCGTCGGCATCCCGAATGATGCGCTCCAAATAAGTGCGGGTGCGCGGTTTGACTCCAAGCGCTTCAAGCTTGGCAGCTTCCTTGAGGACAATGCCGGAACCGGAGCCGTTTTTAACAATCGCGCAGCGCGGCACGGAATGACCGCCTTCCTGCGCCACACGCTCCTCGACCCATTCAACGCCGAGCGTTTGGATGGTCCACTCCCAGGTTGGGAGCGCCTCTTCGCAGAGGTGCCTCACTTTTTCGGGCTGGTTGAGTCCGCCCCCTTCGGTCATCATGTCTTTGGCCATGAGTTCTGGCGAGTCTTCCAGGCCTTCTTTTTTCTGCATGGGCGTTCCCGGAACGCCCATGATGCCGCCGTTGATGATGGAATTGCCCCCGATGACGCGCATCTTCTCCAATACGCAGACCGAAGCGCCGGCCAGCCGAGCTTCAATAGCGGCGGCAAGACCGGCAAACCCAGAACCGATGACGACAACATCGAACGTTTCATCCCACTTTTCGGGCAACGGATCAAATGCTTTGGCAGATGCGGATGAAGCGCCGGCAAAGAGTGTTGTGGTGAGCGCAGCGGTTTTAAGCCACTTGCGCCGAGAGAGGTTCGGCATGTCATTCTCCTTTTGAATGGCCGCAGGCAGTAGGGAGCCTGCATATGTTCATTTTCGGCGCAGATGGTGAAGGATGCGTTTATCCGTTTGCGGTCTGCGCGTTTTTCCTGAGCTCATTTTGTAGTTTGTGCTACAGACGAAATTTGTCTTGCTGATCAACACTCTTCCCTTGAAAAAGAGCCCGCGTCTCTAGGGACGTCCGCTGATTCAAAGGAGAGCAAGAATGAAACAATTCGCGATGACGGCTGCTGCCGCGGCAGCAGTCATGATGATGAATCCTGCATTTGCTGCGGATGCGGCTTATGAAGCCGACCTCTGCGTAATCGGCGCGGGTGCGTCCGGCACCGCAGCTGCCTGGGCAGCCGCCGAAAAGGGCATGAAGGTCATCACGCTTGAAAAGTCTGGTCTTCCAGGCGGCACCGGCAAATATTCCGAAGGCATCTTTGCCGTTGAGAGTGCTATGCAGCGCAACTGGAACTACGGTCTCACCAAAGACGAAGCATTCATGAAAATCATGAATTACGGTCATTGGCGCGGCAATGCGCGCATGGTCCGGGCCTTCGTTGACCGCTCCGCCGACACGATTGACTGGATGATCAAGAACGGCGTGAAGTTCGAAAAGCTCTTTTCCAACTATCCCAACGGTCTGTACACCTGGCACATTTACGAGGGCCGCGGTGCGGGTTGGATCAACCTCTTTATCGACAAGTACAAGAAAGCCGGGCAGACGCTTCTGACGAACACTTGGGGACAGAAGCTCATTACCGAAAACGGCCGCGTGGTCGGCGTTGAAGCGACGAACAAAGCGGGCGACAAGATCACCATCCGTTCCAAGGCGACCATCATTGCGACGGGCGGCTTCTTTGACAACAAAACCATGCGTGAGAAATATCTCCGCTTTGCCGATGCGGACGGCCTCGCGCAGACGGGCAAGACCGGCGACGGCATCCAGATGGCCTGGGCCGTTGGCGGCGGGAAGGAAGGCACGGAGGTGCAGGCCTCTTATCGTCCGGGGCCCCGCGGCGTTTCCACGACCAATCAGGTCAGCGCTACCGCCAAGCAGCCGCATCTGTGGCTGTCGCCTAAGGGCGAGCGGTTCTGCAACGAAGAAATCATGCTCGAATGGCCGTTTGCCGGCAACGCCCTGGAACGCATCGGCGGAACAATGTTCGTGGTCTATGACCAGAAGACGCTTGATCATATGGAAAAGGATCAGGGCATTGACCTCGGCGTCGGCGTAATGGTGCCGGTCGGCACTAAGCTAACCGAGTTCCAGAAGGACTGGGATGGTGCGGTGCAGGCTGGCTGGGCGTTTAAGGCAGATACGCTTGACGGTCTTGCGAAAGCGACCGGCATGAATGCCGATAAGCTCAAGAAGACAGTGGCGGAATATAACGGCTACTGTGACGTTCGTCACGATGCGGAATTTGCCAAGGATCCGAAATATCTGCGCGAAGTGAAGACCGGTCCTTTCTACGCCATCAAGTCCGTGGCGAGCTCTCTCGGGACCTTGGGCGGCATTAAGGCCAATGAACGCTTTGAAGTCGTTACGCCCGAAGAGGACCCGATTCCGGGGCTTTACGCGGCCGGAAACGATGTGGGCGGCATGTACGGCGACTCGTATGATCTTTTGATGGCGGGCTCGACGGTCGGCTTCGCCGTTAATTCGGGGCGCATCGCCGTGGATTCTGCGGCAGAGTACATCCGCACTTTGAAGTAACGTCATTCCAGTCAGATCGAAGCCATTCGATCTTCATTCGGCTAAGCTCAAACGGCTTCTTGGTCTCATGACCTCGGAGCCGTTTGCCGTTTAGGCCGGCAGCGGGCATTTCGGCACGGGATTCTCAATCCAGTCGTCAACGGCGGCAAAGAGCTGGTCGGAAAAAAGCAGTTTTCGCCCGTCTCGGCGAACAAGATCTGCTTTCATCCAGAAGGACAGCTGTCGGGCAACGCTCACGCGGTTGAGGTTGACAATCTCGCCGATGCGCTCGGCAGAAATCATAAGCGGCAGTCTGTGCCAGCCGCTGCTGGGCGACACATTTTCTGCTCGGCAGAGGGCCTTGGCACAGATCACAATTCGTTCGGCCGGCGGACGGATGAAGTTCGCCGTCATGCCTTCCAGAATGGATTCCTCTTTGGCAATGACGGAGCGGATTTCAAGCTGAGCAAGTGCCGGATCCTTTATCAGTGCGGCGGTGAGCACCGAGGGCGGCACGACGCGCACGACGCTTTTTTCAAGCGCCCGCGTAAATACATTGCAGCGTGTGCCCACGCTGGCTGTAAGGTCACCCATCGCGCGGCCGGGGAGCAAAACAGAGAGGATCGTCGGACGGTGATTTTCCGCTTCCGCAGCGTAATAAGCGCAAAGCCCCGACTCCAAAAAGAAAAGTCGCTGGGATTCTCCGCCGCGTTTGAGGAGTTCGCCTTTGGCAACCTCGCGGCGAATGCCTTCGGTGAGGAAAAGCCGTGCGAAAGGAGCGGGCTCGGCCGGCAGAAAGTAGGGAAGCTGCTCGAAGATGCGTCGCATGAGGCGGCTCGGTGCGATGAGAGTGAGGAACTGACTCCACTATAGAGCCAGAATGTTCAATGATGGCGTCAGCGTTGTTAGGATAGAAGTGACAGACCCTGATAGTTTGTGCTTAACAATGTCTTGTTCCAGAATTTTTGCTGTTCGGCGGGTTTCCCGTGAATATGGTTTTTTCCTTGCAATGGCGCTGTGTTTGTAAACCATCTTCGGGAAAGCGAGCAGAAAGGAAGACAGGGGTGTAATTAAACCCCAATCATTTGTATCCGCCAAAAATCGCACTGTGCCGTTATGATCCGTGCAGCTTTTGGACAGCCCGCTTTGCCTGCAGAGATGCGGCTGACATTTATTTTTTGCAATTCATCAGCTTAGACACCGATTGGAGTTGAATATATGGCAATTACTGAAACCGCTGCAGCCTCATCCGCAGCAGCAGAAGCGGCCGATGCTGCTGTGCATGGGCCTGATTTGTCGATGGGTACGGAACACCTCACTGACGCCATTGCCGATACGACCAATTACTTTGTCGTTTTCTTTGAAAAGCTTTTGGAAGGCCTCACTTGGGGCAATGTCCTTTTCCAGCTCTGCGTTATCGTCGTTGCCGTATTGGCCGGCCTGATGTGTTCGAAGCTTGTGCGCAGCGTCGTTGCCCGGCATATGCCGCCGCATGAGCTTAAAGAGCGGTTTACGCAGCGCATGAAGCGTCTTGCGCTGAGCGTTGTCAATGCCATTGCTTTCGGACTTGCGGCCGGTTCCGTAACGGCGTGCTGTGCCTACGGCGCAGTGATGATGGGGTATCAGGCATCCAGTCTGGTGCTCTTAAAGGTCGCCTACAGCTTCTTTTATGCCTACTCACTGCTTGCAATCGTTTTGGGACTTCTGCAGGCAATGGTGGGTTCGAGCATCATTTCACCCCGCATTACTAAGTCGATCGTCGTCACGTTCTGGATTTTGGCGATTCTGCAGTTCTTCGGGGTCCTCACGCACCTCGTTGATGTGCTTGACGCGACGGCCATTCCAATCGGTTCGGGCAACATGACCGTATGGAAGCTCTTTATGGCAGTCTGCTCGGTCCTGCTCACCGTTGCTGCTGCTAATTGGATCAGCGAGATGATCGAACAGACGATCAGCGATGCGAAGAGTCTGACGGGCAACATCAAGGTTGTGCTCGGCCGCGTTGTTCGAATTTTCCTGATGGTGATCGCGGTCATCATCGGCTTGGGTACGGTCGGCATTGATCTCACCATTCTCTCGGTCTTCGGCGGTGCGCTTGGCGTCGGCTTAGGCTTCGGACTCCAGAAGATTGCTTCGAATTACGTGTCGGGCTTCATCATCCTGCTTGACAAGTCTGTGAAGATCGGCGACCTCGTAACGGTCGGCGGCTTTACCGGCAAGGTGACGGAAATCAATACGCGCTTTACGGTCGTGAGGAGTGCGGGCGGCGTTGAAAGCATCGTTCCGAATGAGTCGTTCGTTACCTCGCAGGTACAGAACCTTTCCTATTCGGATTCGCCGACGCTTCAGACGGTCGAGATCTCAGTGGCTTACAACGCCGATGTGAAAAAAGCGCTTGAACTGATGCTCGATGAAGTCGGCAGAGATCGCCCTCGTATTCCGAAGGACCGCAAACCCTGGGCTTCCGTTTCGCGATTTGCAAGTTCAGGGATTGATCTCAATGTCAATTTCTGGGTTGAAGATCCAGTGAACGGCACGGCAGGCATTAAGACCGACATCATGATGAATCTGCTTCGCCGATTTGCTGAAGCCGGCATCGCAATTCCATACAACCGTCTGGAGATTGATATTCTCAACAATAAAAATAAGGCACTGGAAAATCAATAAATAACAAACAATAAAGTCTTCCCATTTATTCCTCCATGCGCTGCGGCATTGGAGACTTTGGCATGGGGCATGGGTGGGAAGACGCCGAGGTGGCCTCGGTTCTTCGTATAGAAGAACGCTCTTACATCTTCAGTATTCCGTTTTAGGTGAGTTTCCTTCAGTGTGCCGGCATTAGAGCCGGGTCAATGGCAGGAAAACATCAATGATGTACGGAAGTGCAAAGCTTTGAACGCGATAATCGCTTTTTTAAGCTGCGATATTTTTTGTCTTGATGCCTGGAAGGTCTATAACTAAAACTATCCTTCTTTTGGCTTTAATTTATTCTGTGATCGCAGAGGGTTATTTCTGTTTTATAAGAATAACCGAGACCATTTACTTAAATGGGAATCATTAAGCTCTTTTCCACAGAAAATATTTAGGAACAGAATATTTGTTGATGGTGCACTGGTTCGTTAAATTTTTTGGCACCTGTTTATCAAATCACAGAAGTATTCCAAGGTGGGATATTATTGTGTATTCATTTCTTTGATGAATACGATACCGTTGATGGCAAAATATTCTTCTAATGGTCAGAGGAGATGTGGATCAGGGTGTCGATTTAGAAGTGTTGACAAGTAATCTATGGTGTTTTCTTTTCGTATTTCTGCTTGTATTTGTTTTCCTTGACAAAGAAATTTCGTATCTATAAAGTCAGTTAGCTCGAAAATGAATTTTCGTCTTTAGAAAACCTAAGAAAAATTGCGCGGATGGCTGTGCCTGTGCGGCTGCTGATGCCTTTCTTTCGTAGTTCAAATTTTTGAACTTGGATACGAAGTTGATTATTTCTCTCCAGATTCAAAGACTTTTATTTAAATATTTTATAAGGGGAGAGTAGATGAAGTACGGAAGGTTTACTGCCTTAGTATTGGCTCTTAATTTGGTTTTCGATGGTGTTGCATTTGCGGGTCATAATAATGACATCGAAATAAACTCTGACCGAAACTTTGCCAACAATGAAACGATCACTTCAGATAAGAGAACTATTGTTGGATCAGGAGTAACGATAACAATTGCTCCAGATGCTGAACTTCGCTTAATCAACAACAATACAACGAATGACCAAGCCTCGGTGGTTGAGACAGGTTTGACAGGCGCTTCTGACATAGCGTTCAACGGCGGAAAGCTAATACTCCGCCGTGAAGGGGATGGCGTGATCATTCGGGCGAATGGCGGGACGACTTCGGCTTTGACGTTTAATACTGAAAGTACTCTTTTAAACGGTACCGCATCCAGAGGCATCGATGCAGACAAGTCAAGCGCTGTCGACTTTGCTGATGGTTTTACGCTCAATCTTGATCGTTCAGGAAGCACTACGGGGCGAGATGTGGTGGGATTGAGATTAGCGAAGCGAGCTCATTTGAACACGACATTTGCTGACGTAAAATTAACTGCTGGAGACAGCGATTCTAGTTTGACTGGCATCATTTTGGATGATGGTGTTTTTAGTGCGAATAAGCTCAATATAGACATTAATGGCCGTAATTCAAAATCTCTAAAAAAATTTTATGGTTTTAATATCAATAACGATAGATCCCGTAAGGAGGGTTTGAACTTTTCAGCTCCAATAAAGATTTCGCTTCAAGATGCTCTCAATACTGATGCGATAGCACTCAGATTGGTAGGTTGGTACGATTATCATTTTGCCGATTCACTCCAACTTGCAGTGAAGAATACTCATCATGCTTATGGCTTGTATGTCGCCTACGCTGACGCAGTGAATTTGAACGATGATCTGATCATAAATTTCAGCGGGAATACTGAATCATATGGTATTTTTAATTCTAATTATAATTATTATTATGGCATTTCTCCTGATGATGAAGAAAATCAGAATATATTAAAAATTAAAACTGCTGCTATTTATAATGAAGGAGGAAAGTCCACTGCTGTTTGGACGAGAGATGATTCAGTTACAATTATCTCAGAATCGCTTACAACCAATGCTCAAGAAGCCTTGTACGCAAGAGACCAAGGTATTATTGAGGTACAAAGAGACTTCGTCACGACAGCAGAATCGATGATTTCTGCATTGAATAACGGAACTATCATTATAAATAGTTTAGGAAAAGGAAAAGTCCAATTCACTGGTGTTACGAGATTTCAATACGTCGGCAGGACGTTTGGAGGGCTTTACCTTACCGTTGGTTCGGGAAATGCTGATGAGAATTCTTACTGGAATGTGACTGGGCTTTCTCAGCTTTCAACCCTCACAATTGCGCCCAATGCTTCTTTAAACTTCCTCTTGACTGCCGAAGCACTTTCTGAGTTAACGGCCAACAAGGCTTTGATAACGACTTACGGAACGGTTCCGGTAATACTGCATTCGTCTGCTTCAGCTGCCGGAGCAAGCACTATCACGTTGTCAGGAGCTGGTCTTAATTTGCAGGCCGGTGATGAAATTCGTCTTATCGAAAGTTATGCTGGTGTGGCTTTGGATGACGAACATAATCTTTTGACTGCCGGCACTTCTTTGAATGAACTTAAAGGCAATCTCAATGTAAAGCACATGGCATCCCTCTCTCGCGTGCAAGAAAGTGACCTCACCAAGGATGACTACGATCTCACGATGAAGAGCAGTTACTTATTGACGGCAACTATCAAGAACAAGCGTCCGAATATTGACAAAGTTAACGATCAGACCAATGCGCTGATGCAGTCGAGCATCGCGTCAGCAGCAGCAATGTACGCTGCCGACGAACTTTTGATCGATTCCACAATGAAGTCTCGGCAGGGTGTGCGTCAGACCGGCCCCTTTGCGGCGGCACGAGCAGGGAAATACGATTTGGATGTTGCCGGAGCTTTAGACACCACAGTGACTTCAGGACTTCTCGGCTACGCTTTCAACCTGCGGGATTCTGAAGTCGGGGCCTTCTTGGAAATGGGACATGGAACATACGATACCCGCACAGCCGCAACGACTCTCGTTGGAGAAACGAAGGGCGACGGCAAACACAACTATGTGGGCTTCGGCGTCTATGGCAATTACACAACACCAATGGATTGGCTGCATGTCACGGGGTATGTCAAGGGCGGTTGGCTGCGCAACGAATTCTCTGTGCCATTAGCAGGGGTAAAAGTTGACTTTGACCGTACCAGCAATTATTGGGGAGCTCACCTCGGTGCATATGGTGAATTTCAGGCTTCGGAAAAGTTAAAGAGCCGTACGTTCCTCAATTACTTCTACGATGGCCGAGAAAGTGAGATGCATACAGCTTCTGGTTCTGCTGAGGTGGCTGGAGCCAAGTTCCATTTTGCGTCGTTCAATTCGCATCGGGCACAGTTGGGGTCGGTGTTTGAGTATGCTTATACGGCTGACTTGCGGCCCTATATTGCTTTAACTTATGAATACACATTCAAGGCCGATGCAAAAGGGCGCGCCGCCGATCAATACGGTGATTTGGCTTTAGATGGTACCGATCTCGAAGGCAGCACCGGTATTGTCTCCCTGGGCTGGACGTATCAGAACGAAGCGAGAGACTTTGAGTTTGATGCCGGCATGAACGGATACGCCGGCAAGCGCCGCGGCATCAGTGCGCAGCTGCAGGCAGCTTGGAAATTCTGACCCCGGGCAGGGCGGCCGCGGGCTGCTGAAATAACCGCGTTTGGCGTCCTGAACGCCCGGTTAACGGATCCGTCCGTGAGCGGAGTGTTTTTAGGAGGCCGTTTCAGTCCAAGCAGCGCGAGCCTATCGCGCTGCTTTTTCACTGACGCACCGCCGATCCAGGAATTTCAAA
>OAVS01001132.1_pt1 | contig 10557 bp, 13 predicted proteins | sample 1550601 | NCBI WGS metagenome assembly OAVS01 (sample SAMEA2580093, study PRJEB22360) | human gut metagenome | biome: human gut; feature: human-associated habitat; material: faeces | place: Denmark | collected 2008/2010
GCTGCATGACAAAGTCATCGGGCATTATCTGAACATAAAACACTATCAATAAGTTGGAGTCATTACCTACATACTAATTAAAAAATTTAATTTTGAGTGCGTAAGTTGTATAATTGATGAAAGCATCCGGTAAATTTGTCACAGACGTGAGGAGGCTGCGGATACGGAATAGATTGAGCCCTTGAAACACCATGCAATGGATGTATCTTAAAATAAGAGGTAGGTTTGGATATATGTCTAACACTAGTTCTAATTTTGAGATGACTGGAGCTTTACTGCGGCAGGCAGGAGCTTCATAAACATAAAACTCCTCAGAAAAATTGCCATACAATATTGAATTAGAGTATAAATACATGGATTTGATATTTAAATACAAGCAAGCGACTTTTCTTCGGGCACAACAAATCGATAGAAATTTCCATAGCGGTTTATGTTTTATAATGTGTATTGACTATATATACAATAAAAAGCACAATCTTCCTTGTGATTTTTTATATTTTTGTAAAACCTGGCAGTTTACTTCAAGACATCGGGCGTTGTTATATTTATATCAGAGCGGAAAATATTCTGGAGATCCTTATTTAATGAAAAATGGCAAATTGACACTGAAATATTTGAGGAAAGCAGAACATCCAATAGAAATATATCTTTTAACTCAGGGGTGTTACATTATAAATATTTCACTAGATCAAGGAACTAAAGCTCATGCAGTAGCTTATATAAAAAAAATAGGGGAGACTTTATTTTTTGACCCTAATCATGGAGAGTACAAGATAAAAAACAAATTAAATTTATTGGACTTTCTTAAGAGAGAGTACAGTACAAGAGTAGATTATATATCTATTTATCAAGTGACCGAGCCTGTTTACCATTCCGTGTAAATGCTTTTTCTTAAAAGTGACCGTCAAGGCGGTCACCAAACTCGATAATAAAGCGGCTCATTGTCATTCACCAGTTACTCTGCGGCATTGTCCATTTCTGTGACGCGTCCTGGATTACCTACCAGGGGTTCCGTGGGAATTTCTGCGATAACACCCGCTAAGCGATTCCTCCCTGACGGAAATCACTTGTTTTCCGTCAGGTCCTGCAGTTGAAGAAAATTGAATCCATAAATCTGTGATTTTTTGCGTGACAAACCCTGTCGGAATGAGAAACTGTACGGAAACTTCAATTTTAAGGTTTGTCGTACATGTTGATTGGTTATATGCGGGTATCAAGCAATGATGAACGTCAGTCAGTTTCTTTGCAGCGTGATGCGTTGATTGCTGCTGGAGTGGATCCCCGGCATTTACATCAGGATCATGCTTCAGGTACTCGTGATAATCGCCCGGGACTTAAGTCCTGTCTCGCTGAACTTCGCGAAGGTGATGTACTGATAGTCTGGAAACTGGATCGACTTGGTCGTTCATCGATAGGAATTTAAATCCCCAAAAGACTAAAAAAGCACCACAAAACGGATGTTTCTTCAACACCCCTTGTGCACCATATGAGCGGAAACGACTATTAAACAGGATGACACTGATTGATACAGGGTATGAATGGCGGTTTTTTGCTCCGTTTCCGGTAAAATGGACGCAACTTCCCCTCTGCGGCTCTCAGCCGCACACCTGCTGTCGTGCCAGTCGCTCATGCATCAGGACCAGCTCTGCCAGTCGGTAACCCCGCTTCAGCCCCGTAAAACGCATCTGACTTCCGCACAGAATGCACTTCAGCGGGTCAACCTTCAGTAACCTCTGATACATCCCTCTCCACCTGATTTGCATCGCCGTTTTTCTCACCGTCTCCGTTATGACGTACACAACTTCTTCCAGTAAGCGGCGCTTCACCGGACTCAGGAAACCGTAGTACCTCACCATACGGAACCCCTTATCTGCTACATGCCAGGAGAACCTTTCCATGAACTCATCTCCACTCATCAACAGGTATTCTTCCCGTTTTGTACGGTGACTGTTGTAACGCAGACCGATTTCATCCTGACCGGCATAATGCTCCAGCCGACTCATCGGCACCGGTGGCTTTTTCAGGTAAGAGCCGAAGTACACCGCCACATGTGTGGCGTTATCCATCACCCTGGATATGTTGACATTCCAGCCGCGGCGGTAATGCGTGTCCAGGAAGCAATTCCAGTCCCGTTTGCTGTTTCCTTCCACTGCCAGTTCATCCGGTATTACCAGCTCCGGGTATTTCCGGGACAGTAGCCGCGTTATCCGGTAACGCCACATGCTCATCACCTTACGGGCGTAAAAATGAAGATTTTTCCAGGTGTGGCCCGACGTCACACCACCGGCAGTTGTCGATAAATGGATATGCGGATGCCACTGCTGGTCACGCCCCCATGTGTGGATCACCGTGAATATCCCCGGCTCCACATCTGTCTGATGGCAGATTTCCAGTATCACATCCGCTGCAATGCGGCTCATCTCTGCCAGTAACCACCGGTTGTGGAACACCAGGGACCAGTACTGGCAGGGAAGTGTGAACACAATATGCTGCCACGGGCAGTCGGGGACCAGGCTCAGCAGATACTGTATCCACTGTGCGCCAGCCTTCACCCCGCAGTGCGGACAGGAGCGGCTTTTACACCGGAAGCAGACCTTTTTGGTGTGGCAACAGTCCGGTGACGAACAGCACCATTGCGTGTAGCCCATCAGCGTGGTCCCGCATGCCATGATTTTTGTCACTGACTCAGTCACCACCGGACGCACTGAACCTTCCGGCTGTTTCTCCAGCCAGTTAAGCCAGCGGTTACCCTGCTGAAAAATATCGGCAAAACGGGGAAGCATCAGACGGGGGGGTAACGCCATCCGGCCAGTGAACTGTGCCGCATTCCGGGCAGTACATACCACCGGCACTGATACCGGCAAGAATGGTTGCAAACTCCCGCTCCGTACAGCGGGCTATTTCCGGATACCCTTCGTCATCGACACGAACAAACCAGAAGACCAGCTTTTTGTTTCCTGCATCCAGAAAGAACGGAATACCCAGGTCAGCGCAGCACTCAACGGCATCGTCAAAATTATCAAAGCGCAGAACTTCAGCGTCTTCTTCGTCAAAAAAATCATCCGGATGAAGTTTCACAACATAGCGGGGAAGTTTGCTTCTTTGTGGTGCGGGTTTGCGTTTACGGGGTTTAGCTGAACGGGCCATATAACTACCTGAAAGACAATGACATTATCTTTTTTTATAACGGTAATTCCAGACCATGACAAGCCGCAGCCGCCAGGCTGCCTACTCGAGTAATGTAATTAACCTTATCTGATGCGCTGGCCACTATTCCATCAGCTGTACTGATGGCAGGCTCCCTGTTGAGGTCTGCCGCGAGCTGTCCGCCGGACTCAACGGGCTCTGCCACAATCCGGTTATGATAGCCTGGAAACTGATCAAGGGTCAGGTCGATATAGTCCCTGGCAGGGGCGGCAATGACGTGGCCGTATCTGCCAGGACCATTATCCCACTGCGTACCGACAATACAGGAGTACAGGTTGCTGCCGTCTTCCGTCAGATAATCAGTCAGCGTTTGGCTGGCCAGCTCGCTGCAACCGGCCGGGAAATCCTTCAGGTGATCATACCCGGCGCAGAGCATGTCGGAAGGCCTGCAGGCGGGTCCAGGTGTCCGCATTCACTTTTTCACCTTCCCGTCATGACGGGCCAGGGACTGAAGTTTACGGACGTCCTCCCGGGATCCTTTCAGCTCAGCTTTCGTATCCAGCAGCTGCGCCGCCAGCGGTCTTTTTCCCGGGAGCCGACTTTCCTGGCACATATTCTTTTCGCAGTTATCCCCAGAATCTGTGGATAACTGTTGCTCCTCTTTTGAGAGAGAAGGCTTTACTCACCGACTGAATGCGGCAGATATGTCTGGACGATATATCTGCATACGCCGGTACTGCTTCGTCAGATTGCACGGCAGGTGAATTGCCGGGCTGGTACCATACCATATTTGCGCCGAACCCGTCCGGGGCGGTGCCGATAACAGATGTTAAATGATTGGTCGTTTTTACATCTGTAAAAGCAACAGGGCCCCATGATTATATCATGGGGCCCTGTTACTCTGATTCTTCGCAATAGATTGCTCTGAATTAGATGCGCCTTCTCCATTAGACTAACAGTTCTATATTATTTTACCATATTTAAATGTGTAAGAGTTTTCTGTTTTTTATTGGTGTTTATCTGTATTTTTTGTTTTAGGAACGTTTTTGTAAGAATTATCTTTTATATTTGAGGTGATATCTTATTGTGGTTGTTGTAATAGTTTAGAGTCGTAATAAATATGATTGATCGCCACTTTAAATGAAGTTAATCTACTGGAGATGAAGTAACTTCATTAATGCGTCATAAAAATAAAAATTCCTGTTTTGGGAAATATGAATGTGTCTGTCCCCTCCTTCGGGAGGGTGTTTTTTATCTGGAAACTGGTTTCTGGTTCTGATTTTTCTTTTTGTATTATAGCGAGTTACGCATATTTACCAATCGATGTCTGGCAAACAGAGTATGGCGATGGTGTGATTTGTGTTTATTGGTAAAAAAAACACCCCCGTAGTGGGGGGGTTGAAACTTCAACCTATGTACTTATTATCCTGGGATGGATGAGTAGCGTGCGATATTGAATCATATTCAGCAGGAATAATAATATTCGCAAAAAAATGGATGTGCAAGGAAATTTTTTATATGCTTTTGTGTGTGGTGGTTAGGTAATCAAGAAGATAAATGATGAAGTGTGCCAGTTCAGGATCAATGTTTCCATGGGAAAGCCATTTATTAATAATATCAATTAAGTTCGAAAGCTCAGGGAAGATTTGTTCAATGTTTTCCTCTGTCTCCCGCACAGTCATATAGCGACGTCTCCTTGGGGATTGAAAACAAAAACAATAATACAACAAGTATGAAACAGAAGGTAGGTGGCAGGGGCGGAACAGGAAAACGCATGAGGGCGCTTCCTGGGGGAGATGCCTGGTATCTTTAGGGTTCAGTTTTGAGATCGGGAATTTTTGTACATTAAGTGCATTATTTAATCAATTGAAACGCGTAATGGATTGATTTTATCAGCAACTATCGCGTTTAAGTTGTCGATCATATTTGAGTTGTCTCATTAAGGTCGAATCCCCTGAAAGCGGCGTATAACGTAGGAGTTCCCCTCTATAGCAATAGGTAAGGCTGTTCAAAAAAGGCTTACCGTACAATAATTCGCTATATCCAGGCGGCCCCCCTTGTCATACAAGCTCGTAAGCGGCCCTGACGGCCTGTCAATGCGGTACTGCCCTGTCGGGACTGCTCTACCCACATAAGTTTCTACATAGCTTGAAGCTGGATGGGGAGGTATTACGGCTTTAGCCGTAATACTTTCTTCGTCCTCGCAGCGCTGGCAGTTTTCAGGGATCAAATTTAGGTCCGCCATACACTCCGTAAAGACTCTGTCAGTTCACAGGTATTACCTAGTGAAGACGTATCATAAAATGAAAACTGTAGTTGGGTAGTTGCTCCCCCTCACGGCATGCAGGGGCTGAGGGGGAAAATTTCCTTATCTTGTTGTTGCTATTTCTGGCTTAGTCAGTTTTGAATTTTGCTTCCTAAGCAATAATCCCCTCACCGCAACAATCGTTCTTCTACACTAATAAGATCCGAAAAAGGTAAAACCGGAACTTAATGAAATTACGGAGAATTTGACTGATATCCACTACCCCATTCTTCCGGCGTGCTATCTATACAGGCTGGGACATCTCATTTAGTCCGGAGGTTGTTATGGGCGTCAAAATCACAGGTTTAGACAAAATGCAGAAACAGCTAAAAGAGGTTGAGAGAGCAACGGAGGCCTTAAACGGAAGTTATGATGTTCGTTTTGATGCTAACGATCCTAGCAGCATTGAGAACGCAATTCAGGAAGCCTACTCCATGGTGGACGAACGCGCTTCTGGTTATGCCACTAATCCTATGGTCAGTCCATTAATCGAACACATGAAAGAAAATCTGCGCCAACAGATTCTGGACAGTGCAGAACAACAAAGACAGGAGAGCGGACAGGATGGCGATTGATATCTTTCAGTCACTTAAAAATTGCGTATTCGATCTTCAGCGCGCTGACGTTCAGAACTATCAGCAACCTCTTAAACAACTGGCCCGGCTATTGAACTCAGATAACTTGCAGGCAGTTAATGAACGCCTGACCCGCAATATTGAGCTTGATGCCTTTCTGGCCAGGAGTGGAGATACTGAATCCAGCATGGCTGGTTCCGCTGTGCTGCAATGGCCTGAAGAACCAGCTGATATTTTGGGCTTGAAGTTGCTGCTGATACAGAAAATGGCGATCGATAACAATTTTTCATTTAATTTCTGGCATACATTTTTCTACGACCGCAGGGTTATTGAATCTGTCCGCAAGTTTACCTCATCATTACTTGTCCCATTCGTCCGTGATTACCAGTTGTATGTGGAAAATCAGTTCGCTCCTGAGCCAGCAGTGCTACGTCCGGTTTCCCGAAAAGTTTTTATTGTTCATGGCCATGATAATGATGCCCTTCAATCTGTTGCCCGTTTTATCTCTCGTGTAGGGCTTGAGGAGATCATACTTTCTGAACGCCCTGACGGCTCAAGGACGGTTATCGAGAAGTTTGAAGCGGAGTCAGGAGATGTCAGCTTTGCCATCGTGCTGATGACGCCTGACGATAGCGGGAATGCCTTGGCATCTGAAAGCACGCGACTGCGTGCACGTCAAAATGTCTTGTATGAACTCGGATATTTCGCGGGGAAACTTGGTCGCGGGAAAGTACTGGTACTCAAGAAGGGTGACATCGAAATACCTTCCGATCTCGCAGGCGTACTTTATACCGAGCTTGATGAACATGGTGGATGGAAACGCAAGCTGCTGAGCGAACTGGCGTATGCAGGTGTTCCTTTTGATAAAGAAAAAGCGTTTAGCGCCTGATTCTGTTCATTTTATAAGAATAAGGCCCGTTATGGGCCTTTGAGACAGTGTATGGCGAAGTGTACAATCTGCATTAGCTTAGTCAGTTTTCTCAGTTGCTCTTTCCTGAGCAGACGTAGTGATCTATCGGGGAATGTCTGGAGAGTCGAGTTCGATAGCTTTCCTCACTTGACTGGTCAGTTCAGTCAGATGCCCTTTAGCTTCAATATTATCTAATCTCTTCAGGATATACTCTTCTCCGCCAAAGAATTCAGCCAAGGTATTTAGTTTCAATCCCTGATAACGGCCAATATTAGTCCGGATACCGTCATAACGGAGCCGCAGCAAGACCTCAAGAAAAACATCATCCTTGTCAGTTACTGAGGTTAGCCACGTCGCAACAGATTCGGTGGTGCTGATTTCCCGCCAGGCATACACCAAATCAGACAGTTCGCCGTTCGCCAGAATGGCTTCTTGGTTATCTGGATTTTCCAGCCATGCAGCAGCCTGTTGACACAAATGTCTTAAATCATCATTACCTAGCACCCTTTCATTCGGTGGTACTGGTCGCGTACCGGCCAGACCATTTTGCCAGAGCAGATGACGGAGATACGTCATGGCCCAGTTGAACGTTTGCCGATCTTGCTGGGCATGGCTAAAACAGTCGATCCCCCCCTATGAGTGGCATTAAGTGTAAGTTGAAAAAGCCTGTCCGCCAGTTCTGTCAACCCAGCGGATTCCAGCCCCATGATTCCATCCCGCTGTCGATAGTACCTGGAGATCTTTGTGCCATTAATAAATATAAAGCGGAGTAATCCTAGGCACTGTGCGGGAGTTGCCTGGGAGAGCATTTCCATGGTGAGTTTATCAATAACGTGTTCAAACCATGTCCGCGAGGAGAAACCTGTTTCTTCAAGCTCGCCAAAGAGAAGTTCGCTTAGTTCACGCTGACGGTCAGGATCGCCTGCTAAAATGAACATCCGGCTGAAAAAGTCTGGCGAACGGACATCCCTAGGGGCGGTAAAAGCAAAATAAAAGCGCCAGTAAAAGCCACTACGAAGTCTTCTGTTTGTGTCATGTTCCGTTTTTTGCTGTTCTGGTTGTCTGCTGAAGAGAGTAATGTCGTCCTCTTTCATTCCCACGATCCCGGGCAACCATTCGGCAAGTTCGAACACGGATAACGCTGACACAGGAGGTAATTCGGAGAGTAATTTTTGTAGGTAAGCGTACAGCCTGAACCGTCTGGTCAGAATCTGACGAATTAGACAAAGTGGTGTCCACCAAATAAGTAGTGGGAACCAAAGTGTCAGATATGCAGAAAAATGTGACTCCCGGCAGGCGAAAAGGCTGCCCTAATTATCCTCCCGAATTTAAACAGCTGCTCGTTGCTGCCTCCTGTGAACCCGGGATATCCATCTCAAAACTTGCTCTTGAAAATGGCATTAACGCCAATCTGTTGTTCAAATGGCGACAACAATGGCGCGAGGGAAAGCTGCTATTACCTTCTTCAGAGAGCCCCCAGCTACTTCCTGTGACTCTCGATGCAGCTGCCGAACAGCCAGAATCGCTCGCAGAGGACCCGGAAACCCTCAGTATCAGCTGTGAGGTAACGTTCCGGCACGGGACGCTCCGCTTCAATGGCAATGTCAGCGAAAAGCTCCTGACTCTGCTGATACAGGAACTGAAGCGATGATCCCGTTACCTTCCGGGACCAAAATTTGGCTGGTTGCCGGTATCACCGATATGAGAAATGGCTTCAACGGCCTGGCTGCGAAAGTACAAACGGCGCTGAAAGACGATCCCATGTCCGGCCATGTTTTCATTTTCCGGGGCCGCAGCGGCAGTCAGGTTAAACTGCTGTGGTCCACCGGTGACGGACTGTGCCTCCTGACCAAACGGCTGGAGCGTGGGCGCTTCGCCTGGCCGTCAGCCCGTGATGGCAAAGTGTTCCTTACGCAGGCGCAGCTGGCGATGCTGCTGGAAGGTATCGACTGGCGACAGCCCAAGCGGCTGCTGACCTCCCTGACCATGCTGTAAATCTCTTTATCCTGGTTGTCACAGAATAAGCCCGGTAAAATACGGGCTTATGAACGACATCTCTTCTGACGACATCTTCCTGCTGAAACAGCGCCTGGCCGAACAGGAGGCGCTGATCCACGCCCTGCAGGAAAAGCTGAGCAACCGGGAGCGCGAAATAGACCATCTGCAGGCGCAGCTGGATAAACTCCGCCGGATGAACTTCGGCAGTCGTTCCGAAAAAGTCTCCCGCCGTATCGCACAAATGGAAGCCGATCTGAACCGGCTTCAGAAAGAGAGCGATACGCTGACTGGTAGGGTGTATGACCCGGCTGTACAGCGTCCGTTGCGTCAGACCCGCACCCGTAAGCCGTTCCCTGAATCACTACCCCGTGACGAAAAGCGACTGTTGCCTGCGGCGCCGTGCTGCCCGAACTGCGGCGGTTCACTGAGCTATCTGGGCGAGGATACCGCCGAACAGCTGGAGTTGATGCGTAGCGCCTTTCGGGTTATCCGGACGGTACGGGAAAAACATGCCTGTACTCAGTGCGATGCCATCGTGCAGGCACCTGCACCTTCGCGGCCCATCGAGCGGGGTATCGCCGGACCGGGGCTGCTGGCCCGCGTGCTGACCTCGAAGTATGCAGAGCACACCCCGCTGTATCGCCAGTCAGAAATATACGGCCGGCAAGGTGTGGAGCTGAGCCGTTCACTGCTGTCGGGCTGGGTGGATGCATGCTGCCGGCTGCTGTCTCCGCTGGAAGAGGCGCTTCATGGCTATGTCATGACTGACGGCAAACTCCATGCCGATGATACCCCGGTCCAGGTACTGCTGCCGGGTAATAAGAAGACGAAGACCGGGCGGTTGTGGGCGTATGTTCGTGATGACCGCAATGCTGGGTCAGCGTTGGCACCTGCAGTGTGGTTCGCTTACAGCCCGGACAGAAAAGGCATCCATCCGCAGACTCATCTTGCTTGCTTCAGCGGTGTGCTGCAAGCGGATGCGTACGCCGGGTTCAACGAGCTGTATCGCAATGGTGGGATAACGGAAGCTGTCTGCTGGGCTCATGCCCGCCGAAAGATCCACGATGTGCACGTCCGCATCCCGTCAGCACTGACGGAAGAAGCCCTGGAGCAGATCGGTCAGTTGTACGCCATAGAGGCGGATATAAGGGGAATGCCGGCAGAGCAGAGGCTTGCTGAACGTCAGCGAAAAACGAAACCGCTGTTGAAATCCCTGGAAAGCTGGTTGCGTGAAAAGATGAAGACCCTGTCGCGACACTCAGAGTTGGCGAAGGCGTTCGCGTACGCACTTAACCAGTGGCCGGCACTGACGTACTATGCGAACGATGGCTGGGTGGAAATCGACAACAACATCGCTGAAAATGCCCTGCGGGCGGTCAGTCTGGGTCGTAAAAACTTCCTGTTCTTCGGCTCTGACCATGGTGGTGAGCGGGGAGCGCTACTGTACAGCCTGATCGGGACGTGCAAACTGAATGACGTGGATCCAGAAAGCTACCTTCGCCATGTGCTTGGCGTCATAGCAGACTGGCCGGTCAACCGGGTCAGCGAACTGCTTCCGTGGCGCATAGCACTGCCAGCTGAATAACACATCCCCGTCAATACGGCCCTCGCTGTACGCTTAC
>OAVS01001143.1_pt1 | contig 10414 bp, 10 predicted proteins | sample 1550601 | NCBI WGS metagenome assembly OAVS01 (sample SAMEA2580093, study PRJEB22360) | human gut metagenome | biome: human gut; feature: human-associated habitat; material: faeces | place: Denmark | collected 2008/2010
CCGGGGGTAGATTCGGTTTCCGGCGATTTACCACGCAAGGGGGATGGCGGGACGCGTTGGAATTTCAGTATGGTCTACGCCAAGAGCTCGGTCGCTTCCATCTTGAGCGACCGACGACCATCAGGGAGAGAGGGAGTTCCATTATGTCGAAGAATGAACGCGCCGCACGCACTTCAACAGGGGTTTCTCGTCGCCAGTTCCTCATTGGAGCAGGACTTGCAAGCCTTGGCGCCGCAGGAGCCGGCCTCGCCGGCTGCGCCCCCAGCACGCAAGCCGCCGACGAAACAGCTACCGCAAGCGGCGCAATCGACTCCGCGAGCCTCGCCGGCAACCCCTTGGGAGCCAACGCGGCCGTCGAATGGTCGTTCATGACGCCGCCGGCCGACATCCCCGCCGACCAGATCACGGGAACCGAGGACGTGGACGTGCTCGTAGTGGGCTGCGGATTCGCCGGCGCCATCGCCTCGGTCGCCGCAGCGCAGGAGGGCGCGAAAACGCTGTGCATCGACAAGTGCAACACGTACTCCGGACGCGGCGGACACATCACGGCCTACGGATCGAAGCTCGTGAAGCAATACGTGAATGAGGGTTGGTTCAAAGAGGCCGACTACGCGCACATCGTGCGGCGCCTGATCGAGTGGGCTACCGGCCGCGTGAAAGAACCGCTGCTGTGGCAATTCGCCAAGAAATCGGGCGCGTGCATGGACTGGCTGGTCGACCTCGTGGCCGAATCGGGCTTGAAGCCCACACTGTGGGCCGGCTACTACAAGGGCCCCGACTACACCGAGGAGCCCATCACGCACTTCTTCTACGACGACACCACCGACTTCGTGTACCTCGACGGCGTGTCGAAGGGCCTGGGCATGGCCGTGCTCATCCCCGCCGTCATCGAGCAGGGCGAGAAGCTGGGCGTCGAGTACCGTTACGAAACGCCATGCGCTCGCCTGCTGCGCGAAGGCAACGGGCCCGTGACGGGCGCCATCGTGGGCGAGGAAGGGTCGTACAAGCAGATAAACGCGAAGTCCGTGATCATCGCCACCGGCGACTACCTGGACGACGACGAGATGCGCACGCGCTACCAGCCCTTCACTTGGCATGCCGACAGCCGCCTGTACATCCCCTTCGGCATTTCCACGGGCGATCTGCACAAGCAGGCCATGTGGATTGGCGGGGCCATGCAGGAGTCCGAGCCGCACTGCGCCACCATCCATCTGGAGTCCGGTGCGCAAAGCTACAACTTCCTGCACGTCAACAAGAACGGCCAGCGTTTCATGAACGAGGACGTGAACACGCAGTCGAAGTCGTGCGTGAAGTCGTACCAACCCGAGGGCAAGGCGTTCACCATCTACGATGCGAACTCGCTGGAATCGTTCGCCCAGTCGTGCAACGACGGCATCTCGGGCGGCATCTCGTCCGATCAGCAGTACCGCCGCTTCGGTGTGCCGTTCGACATGGACGTAGAGCTGAAGCTGCGCCAGGCGAAGATCGACCAGGGTCTGCTGTTCCAAGCCGACACGCTGGACGAGCTGGCTGAAAAAGCGGGGATCGACGCCGAGGGGCTCAAGGCCACCGTCGCACGCTACAACGAGCTGGCCGCGAAGGGCAACGACGACGACTTCGGCAAGCGCCCGGAAATCCTGTGGCCCATCGATACGCCGCCCTACTTCGCAGGCCAACTGGTGTCCACGCTGCTGGCAGCGTCGGGTGGGCTGCGCCAGGATACGGAATGCCACGTCCTCGACGAGGAGAACAACCCCATCGAAGGCCTGTACGTGTGCGGTGCCGCAGGCGGCGAATACTTCTCGAACGACTACCCCACCATCTGCCCCGGCACGAACCATGGTCGCTGCCTGACGTTCGGTCGCATCGCCGGCATCAACGCCGCCGGAGGAGATGCCGACAAGGAGATAGCCGATCTCGAGATCGTCAGCGGCATGATGCCCGAGGAAGACCGCGTCAACACCGTGACGGCCTCGGCGAAGTAGCCCTCCCTTTCGATGCTCGGGACGCCCTGCGCATCCCGAGCATCGAATCCCAAGCCCCGCCGGTTCCCTCCCACCGCGCGGGGCTTCTTTTCGAACGCGCTACCACTCCACTTCTTCGTAGTCCAAGCCCTGCTCGCGCAGACGGGCGAACAGCTCTTCAGGGGTGACGGCTTCGACAGGAGACGCTTTGAAGTCCTTGACGTTGCGCGTGACGATGTAGTCCGCTTTGATTTTCGCGGCGCATTGGGCGACAAGGCAATCCTCGAAATCCGCCCAGCGCAAGCCGAGGGCCCGCCTTGCATCCTCCGGCGATACCCCTACGATCTGAAGGAACGACAGATTATGCTCGATCATCTCCTGGGCAGCATCGCTGCCGTGGTCCTTGCGCAGCAGATAGTAGATGTCGGTCAGCATATTCACGCTAATGTAGGTGGACGCTTCCTGGACCACTCCCAGCAGGCATACGCGGCGCGACAGCTCATAAAACGGTTCGCGTCGACCGATATGGTCGAGAATGATGTTGGTATCAAGCATCAAATCCATAGCGATCCTTCAAACGCGCTTCCCGCAGCTCTTCGTCGGACATCGTCAAAGGACGCTTCGTGTGCACCTGATCGAACGCCTCGATGCGACGGCGCAACTCATCCCTATCGGGCTTCTCGCTCTTCTCGAAAGGAAGGCCGTCGTGTTTCACGGTGTATTCGAACAGGCGCCTGACGGCCGAGGACGGCGTGTAGCCTTCACGCCGCATGATCGCGGCAGCGCGCTCCTTCATATCGCCGTTCAACCGCACGGTCATAACCGACTCCATTGTGCCTCCCATCGACGTATTACGTGTACTACAGTATAGAGGGAAGCGTCGCAACCCGCAACCGGGTTCCTACTTGTGCGCGTGGGCGCAAAACGGCACCTATGACAATTTCGACAGAGGGATTAAAGCGGTTCAAGCTGGCAATGCGGAAAACGCCTCCGCATACAGCCAGGTCACGAATTCCACCACTCGCAAAAAGCCAAGTTCTCCAAAACAAACTTTGTCATAGCTTGCCATTCGGGGACAACTCGGAGCGAGGGAGCGGTCGAAACGGGAGCGAGGCGAGACAAACCCCTCGCTTCGCTTCAAAAACCGACAGCCCGCCTCCGAGGAAGCGGGCTGTCGGTCCGTCTCGCATTATCAGCCTATAGGCAGTACCCTCCGCGCGCCGACCCGGCCACGACGGGATGGGTCCCGACGAGGTAGGTGTCAACCGAGCCGATGAACTCGGATCCATGAGCCGTCAATCGTTGGAATTCCTTGGAATCATAGAAGCACTCGAAGGCATCCATGTCCTCGAAATAGAACTCGGCCATGCCATCGCAGGGAAGCTTCTCGCTGGAAACACTCGCCCCGTCTACGAATCGGTCGATCACGAGGTTTTGATTGTAGCCCGCATGGCCGGGAACAGCCTCCACCAGCTTCGCGTGAGCATAACACCACTCTCGACGGAATTCGGCCACGCTCACCCCCTCCGCCCGATTCAAGAACGACACGCGATGAACCAGGTTCTTTCCCCGCAGATACGGAGGAACTTCGCGCACCACGTTGCGGGAAAACACCAGGATGTCGCACAAGCGCTTCTGCAAAAGGATCTCGGCGTCGTCGAGAAGGGCGTTACCGGTTTCGGCATCCAACGACTGAACCCCTTCGAGCATTTCGCTGTACGTATCGAAATGAAGCTCCGAATACCCGTCGATATCGATGGCGCCTCCCATAATCGGGTGACGATGCTCGTTGTCAATGACGAGATTCTGGTTGTAAACGCGCAGGTTCTTCATTCCCGCAGCAATCGGCCCGTGGATATGCAGCCAATGATGCGAGAACGATTCCTGGGTGAACTTGTCGTTCCTCTTAAGCAATCCGCACCGAACAATCACGTGCTCGCTCCCTTCGTTGGACAGGGTCTTCATCAAGCCAACCCTCACATCATGAAAACCTGGTAGGCGTTCGCGCAGTCTTCGTAGCGCTTTTTGATGTTCGCCTCGCCCCGCAGATACGTCAGCGACATCTTGGCGAAGTACCATCGTCCGTCGATCTTCACGTACTCGTTATCATAATGGGCACGGCCCACGAACTCGCCTCCGCGCTGCGCGTCGTACAGATCGTCTTGGAGCGACCAATGCGAACGCGCCGTTTCTTCGCCCGTCAGCTCGATCCAATGATGGTGTCCTTGATGGCTCGACGTAACGCCGTCTGCGAACTTGGCTCGCATCGTGGCGAGCATCCCCTCTCGTCCTTCGTAGAGCCCTCCTGTCGTGTTGTTGACGAACACGAAATCTTCCACAAGGCATGCCCTCAGGCCATCCCAGTCTTTGGCATCGAGGGTATCCCAATACTCGGCCTGCAACCGCTCGATCGCCCTCATGTCCTCCAAGTCCCCGATGCGCTTCTCAAGCTCCTCAACAGTTGCCATAACTCCCTCTTCCTAGGTCAAGCTGAAACCGCCTTCGTTGTAGATGGTTTCGCCCGTAATGAACGAAGCGTCTTCCGAAGCCAGGAACAGCGCGACGTCGACCGTCTCGCGAACTTCGCCGTAGCGTCCGAAGGGCATCTTCGCCAAGAACGCAGCGCTCCGCTCAGGATCGTTGATCGTCCCGGCGGCTATGCGCGTTTTCGACGTGCCGGGAGCTATCGCGTTCACATGAATGCCGTACTTCGCCAGCTCGAGCGCCATCACCTGCGTAAGCATTTTGACGGCGGCTTTCGAGGGGCAATAGGGGGTGATGCCGCCGATGGTCTTGCGGGAGCTGTTCGAGCTCGTGTTCACGATGTAGCCTTTCACGCCAAGCTCGACCATCGTGCGCGCAACAGCCTGGCCGACGTAGAATTCGCCGTTCAGATTCGTGGCCATCACATCGAGCCATCCCTCCTTGCTGCACTCCAGAAACGGCTCCCGATGGCAGATGCCGGCATTGTTCATCAAAACGTCGATACGCCCGTATCGATCGATGACCTTCTGCACGCTTTCCTGCACCTGATCGTAGTCGCGCACATCGCAGTGCACGCAGAAAACGTGATCGTTGCCCCCGAACACCTCTTCCATCGTATCGTCCTCGATGTCGAAGATGGCAACCTGGGCACCCTCCTTCACGAGTTGCTCGACCATGCCGCGCCCAAGACCGTTGGCACCGCCGGTTACCAGGGCTATCTTGTCAACAAACCGCTCTCTTTCCATTGTCGTCCTCCTAATCTAACGCACAGCTAGAGGCTCTGCCCACCATCCTCGAAGATGATCTCCCCCAACATGAAGGAAGACTCTTCCGAAGCGAGGAACAGCGCCGCATCCACGGCCTCCTTCACTTCGCCGTAGCGGTGCATGGGAATATCGTTCAAGAACTGCTCGTTCATGTGCGGGTTCAAACGCGTCGGCTCGCTCATGCGGGTTTTCGTCGTACCGGGTCCAAACGCGTTGACGCGTATATCGTATTCGGCAAGCTCTTTTGCGAACTGCTTGGTGAACACGGCGATGGCCGCCTTGGATGCGGGATACGCGCCAAGGTACTTCGGTATGAAACGGAAGGTGTTCGAAGACGTGTTCACGATAACGCCCTTCGTCTTCTTCGCCACCATGGCCTGGGCAACGGCCTGCGCCACGTAGAACGACCCGTTCACGTTGGTGGCGATCACACGATCCCAAGCATCTTTAGGACAGGTGAGCATACCGTACTTCTGCCCGTCCTTGATGCTGATGCCCGCGTTGTTCATGAGGATGTCGATGCGGCCGAAGCGTTCGACGGCCTCGTCGACCATGCGGTGCACGGCATCGTAATCGGTGATATCGCACGGTATGGTATGAACGCGATCCTCGTCGCCGAACGCATCCTCTAACGTATCGTGCTCGATGTCGACGGCAACCAGCTTCTCGGCGCCTTCCGCAAGGAAACACTTGACCATGCAACGCCCGATACCGTTCGCCGCACCCGTGACCAGCACGATCTTGTTATCGAACCGAGCCATGACACACCCCTTCTCCTTAATGAGTTACCGCGAGCGCGCCGATCGGCGTGCGCCAACCCTCCCCCTTTGGCGCACGCCTTCATCGACGCAGAACGCGCCGTTACTTTGCGTCGGCCGTCGCCAGATGAAGATACGTCGTGGCACCGCCATCGGCGGCAATGAACTCGCCGTTGATAAAGCTGGAATCGTCCGAAGCAAGGAACATGACCACTGAGGCAATCTCCTCGGGCAGCGCGTAACGCTTCATCGACGAGGCGTCCACCAGACCCTTGCGGTTCTGGCCGCGCGGCAAGGTCATCCCCGAAAGCACAAGGCCGGGGTTCACGGCGTTCACGCGTATGCCGTAGGTCCCGAGGTCGGTGGCGGCGGCGCGCGTCATGCCCATGACGGCGGCTTTGGCCATGGCGTAGCCGATGAAGCTTCCGGGGCCGAAATGCGTGCCCTGATAGGAGCACGTGTTGACGATGGTGCCGCCGCCCGCTTCGATGATGGCGGGCGCACAGTAGTGCATGCCGTTGTACACGCCCCAGCAATCGACGTCCATGATGCGGGTCAGGGATTCGCGCGTCTCGGTGAGCACGGTGCCGTTCTGGCACATCCCGGCATTGTTGACCAGCACGTCGAGCCGACCGCTTTCGTCGACGACCTTCTTCACCAGCGCCCGCCAGGCATCCTCGTCGGCAACGTCCATCGGAAACGCGACGGCCTCCCCACCGTCGGCCTCGATGGCGGCCATGTACACCTTGGCGCCCTGCTGGGCGATCATCTTGGCCTCCATCTCGCCCTGACCGCCCGCCGCGCCGGTCACGATGGCCACCTGGCCCTCGAACGTGCCCGTCCCCTCGGCAACGCGCGGCCAGCGCTTGGCCTGCGCCTCGGCGTAGACCTTCTCTTCGAACGCCTTCTGATCGGGACCCGAGACGACGGCGTTGTCGAAAAACTCCGCTCGCTTTGACTTCATGGCAACCTTCCCTTTCCACGTACGGCCGGCGCGCCGCGCCCCGGGGCCCCCTGAGCGGGTACGGCGGTCGCACCGCGCCGCGAGCACGATGCGACCGGGCTCTCGTCTACTTCTTCAGCTCCACGGGCACGGCTTCGACGAAATACGTCGTGACGGTGCCGATGAACTCAGCTGCATGCACGCTCGCACGCACCTTGAAGCCGGGGGTGCTGTAGCACTCGTCGAAAGCGTCCATGTCCTCGAACCAGAACTCCACCATGCCCTCCACCGGCAGGTCCGCGTAATGGACGGGAGCGCCTTGGATCATGCGGTCGATGACCAGGTTCTGGTTGTAGCCGCAGTACCCGCTCATCAGCTTCACGAGCAGGGAGTGGGTGTACCACCACTCGTCGTGGAACGTCGCGGCATCGACGCCCTCCTTGCGGTCGCAGAAGGAAACGCGCTTGATGGCCTTGCCGTCGAGATACGCCGGAACGGGCGCGTCGACCTTCTTCACCGCGACCAGCGTGGAGACGGGTTCCTCGACGAGCGGCTCCAAAGCGGTCAGCAGCGCATCGCCGGCCTCGGCGATCGCCTGCTGCATGTCGCCGTAGCTATCGAAGAACATCTCGATGAAGCCGTCGATGTCGATGGCGCCGCGACCCAGATGAGAACGCTGCTGACGATCGGTCACGAAGTCGATCTCGCACTTGCGCAGTTGGGGCATGCCGGCGATGACGTCGCGCACCTCCCCCATCATTCCCTCGCGGAACGCCTCTTCAGAAACTCCTTCTTTGCACTTCAGCAAGCTAATCCTGGAAATCATGTTTTACCCCTTCCTCAGATCGTTCGGGAATTTTAGTATCCGGCAGCTGTTGGGCGCCTTCAACAACGCACTTGAAAGTGCGCAACTCACTTATTGGTAAGATGCATCCGACCAGCACATACGCGTTTTACGCTTCAGCGGCGTCCTTAGCCTTCATCTTCTTGAAGAACATCCACGCCAGCGACAGCAGCACGAGACCGACGATGCAGAGGGCACCGAGGAACGGGAATGCAGAACTGTAGCTGCCCGTGGTGGCAAGCGCGTTGGCGGAAACCACCGGGCCGATGAACGAGGCCAGCGTGTAGCCGATGAACATGAAGCCGTAGTTCTGGCCCGCATTGCCGGGACCGTAGGCATCGGCGCATACCGACGGCATGATGGCCATGATGCCGCCGAAGCAGATACCCAGAATGCATGCCTCCACGATGAAGATCGCGGTGCTCGTTGCATTAGCGAACAGGAACAGGTGGATGACCGCCGTCACCGCAACGGCGACGAACATGGTTTGGAAACGCCCCAACTTATCGGAAATGGCGCCGAGACCCAAACGGCCCGTGCCGTTGGCGATGGCGAAGATGCCCACCATGAGCGCGCCCGTCGCAGCATCCATGCCGGCTTGGACCTGCCCCACCAGCGAAACCGTGGACAGCATCACGCAACCGGTGCAGGCAACGGTGCCGAAGAACAGCAGCAGCGTCCAGAAGAACGGGGTCTTCAGCATCTGACCGGACGTGTAGTTCTTCACGCGCTTCGTATCGCTCTCGGCCGGCGGATTCCAACCCTCGGGCTTGAAATCAGCAGCAGGCATCTTGAGGAAGCGGGACAACACGATGAAGCCGACGATGCAGAACACGCCCACGATGTTGAACGCGATGCTCACGTTGAAGTTCTCGATGATCATGTTGCCCATAGGAGCCGTGAACAACGGGTAGATGGCCATGATGGCCAGAGCCACGCCGTTGGCGAAACCGCGCTTGTCAGGGTACCACCGCGTAGCGATAGCGAGGGCAAGGTTGTAGCAAATACCGTCGCACACGCCTACCAGCAGGCCGAACGTTATGTACAGCACCGGGATGGTGCTGGCGAAGCCCGTCAGGAACCAGCCCAGGCCGAAGCCGATGCCGGCAACGGTCATGATGACGTGCGCGGGTGCCTTGCGCTGCAGCCATCCGCCGATGGGGCCGCTCAGGCCGATCATGGCGATCACGATGGTGTAGGCGAACGACACCGACTGAGGCGAGAAGCCATAGGCCTCCATCAGGGGCTTTTGGAAGATGCTCCAGATATTCAGCGACGCCGTCAGCGCACCGCACAAGGCCGCGCAGATCAGGATGACCCCGCGACGATAAGTTTTAACCGACATTGTTCTTTCCTCCTTGTTTACCTTCGAAATTGCATTCCGAAACGAACAGCGGTCCGTCTCGTGCGAAACCCTGGCTTCGCCCGGCAGTCACCTCCCTCGGTTCGCGTCGCTTCCGGTTTCCCTTCATGCACTCCGTGTCCCGCCGAGTCGCGCGCATTGACACGACGGGACACGGGATGATGCCTTACAGAAGACAGCCCACGCGGCGTCCGTCGGCGAACGCATGCTTGAGGAACGCGTTCTCGCCGCCGAGCGTCGAGCCTATCTCGTACACCTCGTCGACGAGCGACGCGGCCATGTCGAAAAACGCCGGGTCGCGCTGCTCAGGCAGCATGACCATCATGGAATCGCACGGCACCAGCTCTTCTCCCCCCTGCGAGAACCTCAGCAGCGCCCCTTGCTTGCCGAATTCAGCCACCGTGGCATCGCGTACAACACGAACCCCTGCGCGATTGAACCACGGCTCGATACGTTCTTTGTACTTGAGCGGAATCAAACCGCCCACATCCCCATCTTCGGCGACCAGCACGATGTCCTTGCCGCGCTTGCGCATGAACTCGGCGCATTGAGCGCCCTCGGCGCCTGCACCCCAAATCACGATCCTCTTGCCTACGGGGAAGAACTTCTCGCTCATCGAAGCAAGCTTGTCCGGACCGAACATCTTGAGCGGTACCTGCGCAAGCTTCGACATCATCGGGATGGTGAACACGTTCTTGCGATGTATGCCCGGAATATCGGGGATGCGATACGGCGACGAAGTGGCCACGACCACCGCATCAGGAGCTTCTTGGCGGATGAGCTGCTCGTCAACTTCGGTTTTCAGCCTCACCTCGACGTCAGACTTCTCGATCATGGCGGTCAAGTGGTTGAAGATATGCATGACCTCTTCGCATCCGCCGCTCTTGATCATGGCCGCCAGCTTGATGCGTCCGCCCAAAGCGCCCGCCTTCTCGTACAAGGTCACCTCGTGCCCTCGTTCGGAGAGCGTGCACGCGCATTCCATGCCCGCCGGACCGCCGCCTACCACCATCACGCGCTTCTTCTTCGCCACCGGCTTGGCGGCTAGTTGGCGCTCTTGACCCAAGGTGGGATTCACGCGACAGATGCGCGGTTGCGTGACCGGATCTTCGCAGCTCGCGCAACGCGTGCAACGCATGATCTCGTCGATACGCCCCTCGTCCACCTTGCGCGCGAACCACGGATCGGCCCACAGCGTGCGGCCGAGCGCGATGACGTCGGCATCGCCGGCTTCGAGCACGCGCTCTGCCAAGTTCTCGTCCATGCGGCCCGCCGTGATGACCGGCACGTC
>OAVS01001156.1_pt1 | contig 10250 bp, 9 predicted proteins | sample 1550601 | NCBI WGS metagenome assembly OAVS01 (sample SAMEA2580093, study PRJEB22360) | human gut metagenome | biome: human gut; feature: human-associated habitat; material: faeces | place: Denmark | collected 2008/2010
GAGCCATGGCGATGGCCATCTCGGACTCGGTCACGGTATCCATGGCAGCGGAGAGCACCGGGGCCTTCATCGTGATATTGCGGGTCAGATGGGTGCTGGTGTCCACTTCGGAAGGAATGACATCCGTCTCGTTCGGCAACAGCAACACATCATCATAGGCAAGGCCGAGCTTGGCGAAAATCGGGGGAAGGGGGGCATACGCCGACTGGGCGTTTAATTCATCAAGGTTTGTAGCCATGTAAACACTATATGAAAATGCGCTGACCTTCACGACACACGTGTGAGAACCGTCCAATCACATATGGCTCAACGCGTGCGGACTGCTATCAGGAAGGGTTTTCCTGTCCGCTCGAATCAGCGCCGGCAACCGGCAGCGATTCGCTTCCGGAACGCGTATTTTCTGGGGTTACGTCGTCATGCACTGCCGTGGCATGCTGCGCGTTGTGGCGCACCGCTTCCAACGTAGCGTTCTCTTCCTGTATCTCCGGAATACGATGCTTCAGATACGGGTACATGGTGGCGATGGTCAGTACGACCACGGCAATCGCCATACCAAAGGCAACGTGCTGCGCCTTGAAGAAAAGAATGGTCAACGACCCAAACGCGATCAACGCCGCCCAACCCCAAAGAATCAGCACGGCTCCACGAACCGAATGGCCGATGCGCAGCATGCGATGATGCAGGTGCATACGGTCCGGATGCATCGGCGACTGCCCCTTGGCCAGACGCCGCACAATCGCCAGGCACATGTCGAGCATCGGCAGGAACAGCACCAGAATCGGCAACAGAATCGGCATGAATACCGGCAGATAGATACTGGCGTGAATCGATGCCGGATCAAGACGGCCGGTCATGACGATTGAGGCGCAGGTGATGAGATAGCCGAGCAGCATCGAGCCGGAATCACCCATGAACAATTTCGCCGGATGCCAGTTATGCAGGATAAAGCCCACACAGATGCCCACCATCATCACGTCGATCAGCGTGGCCAGCGAGGCGTAACTGGGCGAGTATCGGGCGATGATGTACGAATAGATGGCGAACGCGATGCCGCCGATGGCCACGATGCCCGAAGCCAGTCCGTCAAGACCGTCCACGAAATTGACCGCGTTGATCGAAGCGACAATAAGGAATGCCGTAATTGCCATGGACAGGCTCGGGGATGCGGTGATCAGAGAGCCTCCCAGCGGCAGCGAAATAATCTGCAAACCACCCCAGGCCACGAAAACGGAAATCAGCAGCTGACCGGCGAGCTTCAACATCCAGTCAAGATCCCACAAATCATCGGCCATGCCCAGCAGACTGATCATAATGCCGCCGGCAAGAATCACCCACATCTGGTAATTACCTTGGAACAGACCCGCAAGGAACGGCGTTCTGCTGGCAAAGATGGTGGCCACGGTAAATCCGATCAGCATGCCAAGGCCGCCCATACGCGGGGTGGGAATGGTATGCACATCGCGGGCGCGCACTTCGCCAACCGCGCCGATCTCGATGGCCACGTGGCGAATCAGCGGAGTCACCAGCCAGGTGACGCCACCCGCGATGGCCGCGACCAGTAAGTAAATCCTCATGCGCCTAATCCCCCGCCATTGAGGTGGAGGGCTTTGCGAATCATGGATTGGGGAATGACTCCCTCACGAAGAATCTCAATGCCGTCTCTCGCATACGGATCCGCTTTCACCACGGTGCTAGATATATGGCCTTGTGTGGGCCCGCCATCCAGATACAAATCAATCTGGTTCCCGAACGCTTCCACGGCCTCATCCACGGTCTGCGCGCTTTCATCGCCGGAACGATTGGCGCTTGAAGCGGCCAGAGGACCAGTAGCACGAAGAATCTCAAGGCAGAGCGCCGAGTTGGGGATGCGAATGCCTTGCGTGCCGGGCCTGCCTTCCGCGGTGTCGGCCAACGTCTCCAACGTGCAATCGGGGCGCGCGACGGCAATCGGCGAAAACGCCCCCGGCAGGAAGGCGGCAGAAAGACGGTTCAGCGGCGAAGGTAGTTCGAGTCCGAGCTCGTCAAGTTGGTCAGTGGAATCAAGCAGAACCTGCAATGCCTTGTAGCGGGGACGCCGCTTGAGTTCGTAGATGCGGGCGATGGCAGCCGCATTGCGCGGATCACAGGCTACGCCATACACGGTATCGGTGGGAATGACGATCAGTCCGCCATCATGAATGATGCGTGCGGCCTGAGCCAACGACTCATCCGTGACCTTCCGCGTTGCGCTCATACCGTCTCCGTTCACCTGATTCATCACAATCTATCATTGCACCATTGTGCCCCGACTTGCACAACGACGATGACCGGGTTTCGTCCCGAACGGCATGCACCGTCCCGGGCGAAACCCGGTCACCATCAATTCGAAAGCAACCTGTGCCAGACTATGCATCACGCGCCGAGGTATGCCTTGCGCACCTTCTCGTCGTGCAGCAGATCCGAGGCCTTGCCTTCCATCGTGATCTTGCCGGTTTCGAGCACATAGGCGCGATCGGCAATGGATAGGGCCATCTTCGCGTTCTGTTCGACCAGCAGCACGGTGATGCCGCTCTTGCGCAGAGTGACGATGATGTCGAAAATCTCCTTGACCAGCAGAGGCGAAAGACCCATCGACGGCTCATCCATCAGAATCGTCTTCGGATGGCTCATCAGGGCGCGGCCCATGGCCACCATCTGCTGCTCACCGCCGGAGAGCGTGCCGGCCAGCTGGCGGCGACGTTCCTTCAGACGCGGGAAGTAGTCGAACACCATCTCAAGATCCTTGCCGAGATTCGACTGGTCCTTGAGGCTGAACGCACCCATCTCCAGGTTCTCCTGCACACTCATGCGGGTGAACACATGGCGGCCTTCCGGCACGTGGGCCATGCCCAGGGTGACGATCTTGTTCGCATGCGTCTTAAGCAGGTCATGACCGTCATAGGTGATGCTGCCGGACTTGGCCGGCACCAGACCGGTGATGGTGTGCAAGGTGGTCGTTTTACCGGCACCGTTGGCTCCGATCAGGGAGACGATCTCACCGTCGTCCACCTTCAGACTGATGCCTTTGACCGCGTCGATGGCGCCGTACGAGACACACAGATCCTTGATTTCCAGCATCAGCGTGCCCCCTCTTCTTGAATCGTCTTGGCGATGCTTGGCTCCGGCTCGACCTTGGCGGGCGGGGTCGCCTCCCATGAAGCTGCCCATCCACATCATCATTGCTGTCGCTACCCAGATAGGCCGAGATGACCTGCGGGTTGTTGGCGATCTGCTCCGGCGTACCGGATGCGATGGTACGACCGTAATCAAGCACCTGAATGCGCTGGCAAACACTCATCACCAAGCTCATGTCATGTTCGATGAGCAGGATGGCGATGCCGAAACGATCACGGATCGTATTGATGCAGTGCAGCAGATCCTCGGTTTCCGTGGGGTTCATGCCTGCGGCCGGCTCGTCGAGCAACAGCAGCTTCATGCCGGTGGCCAAAGCGCGCGCGATCTCCAGCTTGCGCTGCTGGCCGTATGGCAGGTTGGCCGCTTGCGTGGCCGCCAAGCCTTCGAGGTTGAAAATGCGCAGCAGGTCGATGGCCTTCTCATGCATCTCATGCTCCTGCTTCCAGAAGCCCGGGGTGCGGAAGATGGCGCCGCCCATATGGTAGGAGAACGATTCGTCAAAGGCGACGAGCACATTCTCCTCAACGGTGAGCTGCTTGAACAGGCGGATGTTCTGGAAGGTTCTGGCGATGCCGGCACGAACCACCTGATAGGTCTTCTTGCCGTTCATGTGTTCGCCATCCAGCCAGAAATCGCCCTCGGTGGGCTTGTACACGCCGGTCAGCAGGTTGAACACCGTGGTCTTGCCGGCACCGTTGGGGCCGATCAGACCGACGAGTTCGCCTTTGTTGATGGTCATGTTGAAGTCGGATACGGCCTTCAGACCACCGAAGGTGATGCCGAGATGTTCGGCTTTGAGGATGGGCTGGGTATCGTTGCTCATCGTGCAGCCTCCTTCTCGGTTGTATCGGCCGGTTCGTTGACGGCTTTATCGGACTTATCAGCAGCCTTGTCGTTCTTGCCGTTTCCGCGAAGCAGCAGCCGGTTGATGAGCTTGGGCAGCGAGAACTCCCATGAACCAAAGATGCCCTGCGGGCGGAAGATCATGACAAGCACCAGCACCACCGAGTAGGCGAGCATACGGTAGTCAGCGAAGGCACGCAGCAGCTCGGGCAGGATGGTCAGGCCGATGGCGGAGACGATCGAGCCGGTGAGCGAACCCATGCCGCCGAACACCACCATGATCACGTAGTTGATGGAGTTGAGCCAGCCGGCCATGGTGGGGTTCAACGAACCGATGTACTGGGCGAAGATGCCACCTGCAATGCCTGCAAAGAATGCAGAAATCGCGAAGACAAGCACCTTGAGGTACGTGGTGTTGAGTCCGGAAGCGCCCGCAGCGATCTCGTCGTCGCGAATGGCCTTGACGGCGCGCCCGTAACGGGAACGGCCGAACATGAAGAGCACAACCACGGTGACCACCATGATCCAGAACACGACGTACAGGTTGGCGGTGCGTTCGATGCCGATCAGGGCCTGTCCCGCGGCACCCTTGTCAAGACCCATGCCGCCGGCAACCTTGAGGTTTTGGATGATCACACGAATGATCTCACCGAAGCCCAGCGTGATGATGGCCAAGTAATCGCCATGCAGTCGCAGTGCCGGGATACCAATCAGGATGCCGAACACACACGCCACAATGCCGCCGATCAGCGTGGTAACCAGGAACCTTGCGGTGGGGTCAACGCCGATGCCGGCCGCAACCATGTACTTGGATGCCAGTGCGGCTACATAGGCGCCGATGGCCTCAAAGCCGCAGCAACCCAGCGTCAGCTGGCCAAGCACACCGATGGTGAGGTTCAGGGACGTGGTCATGATGATGGCGATGCATGCGGTCATCATGATGCCCTTGATATAGGAATCGGCCAGACCGGATTCGCACAGAGCCATCACGATGCCGAATGTGGCAAGGATGCCTAGGAAGCACACCACATAGGATTGTGTGGTGGAAAGCATTGTCTTCTTCATACGATCAGACCTTCTCCCCTTCGTTCTTGCCCATAATGCCGGATGGCTTGACGAGCAGCACGATGATCAGGATGGCGAACACGATGGCATCGGAGAATGCCGAGGTGATGAGGCCTCCGGTGACAGTGCCGATATATGCCTTGGTCAGACTCTCGATCAGGCCGATGGCAAGACCACCGATCATGGCGCCCGGGATGGAGCCGATGCCACCAAGGACTGCGGCGACGAATGCCTTCAAGCCCAACATGGCACCCATCATAGGCGACACCTGCGGGTAGGCGGCGCAGTACATCAGCGAGGCGACTGCAGCCAGACCGGAACCGATGGCGAAGGTCAGGGCGATGGTGGAGTTGACGTTGACGCCCATGAGCACGGCGGCCTCCTTGTCCTCGGAGACGGCGCGCATGGCCTTGCCCTGCTTGGTGAACTTGACGAACAGCTGCAGGCCCACCATGATGACCAGGCCGATGACGATGGTCAGCAGTGTGTCTCCGGAAAGCTTGAGCTTGCCGAAGGCAATGGACGGCAGGTGGAAAATGGTCGGGACTGTCTGGAAGTCGGCACCGAAGATGGCCTGAGAGCCGTTCTCCAGCAGCAGGGACATGGCGATGGCGGTGATCAGGGCGGTCATGGAATTGCCCTTCTCGCGCACCGGCTTGTATGCGGCTTTTTCGACGATGACGCCGACGGCCACGCACACCAGGATGGCGGGAATGACCGCCACCCAGGCGGGCAGGCCCATGGCGACGATGGCGGGAATGGCGAGCATCAGCACATATGCGCCGACCATGATGAAATCGCCGTGGGCGAAGTTGATCAGGCGGATGATGCCGTAGACCATGGTGTAGCCCAATGCCACGAGTGCGTACACGCTACCGATTTTCAGGCCATTGAATAGCTGGCTGACAAACATGATGATCTGATCCATCACTGCTCCCCCTTTCTAAATCTCATTGTGTGTTGGATGCGTTTATTGAATGTCTGATGATGCGCCATGAAAACGCGAAAGGGAGAGGGCCGGGAAACCGGCCACTCTCCTATATCGCGCGCTCATACTAGAGCGCATGGATTGGAATCATGCAGCGGTGATTCACTTGGGCTGCACGGTGGTGTTGTAGACAGGCTTGCCGTCCTTCATCTCAAGCACGATGACGGACTTGGTCGGGGAGCCGGACTTGTCCATCGTGAACTTACCGGTCACACCGTCGAAGGTCATGCCGGCCACGGCGTTGCGCACATCCTCACGGGTGGCGTTCTTGCTGGCCTTTTCGATGGCCTGCTTGATCATGTAGATCGTGTCGTAGCCCAGAGCGGCGAAGGTGTTCGGCTCGGCGTTGTTCTTGGACTTGTAGGACTTGATGAAGTCCTGCACCTTGGAGTTGGTGTTGTCGTCGGCGGAGTAGTGGGTGGTGTAGTAGGTCTTGTTGTACTGGGCCTTGTCACCGGTGAGCTTGAGGCCGTCGTAGCCGTCAGGGCCCATAACGTAGCCATCGAAGCCCACGGAACGAGCTTGCGGGATGATGTACGGACCAGCCACGGAGTAGTAGTACGGAGCGTAAAGCAGCTCAGCACCGGAGGCCTGGATCTTCTGCAGCTGAGCGGAGTACTCGGTGTCGTCGGCGGAGGAGGAGCTTTCCTTGTCCACCACTTCAAGACCAAGCTTCTCGGCGGCCTTGGCGAAAGCCTCACCCACGCCGGAGGAGTACGGATCACCGGTACCGTAGAGCACGGCGACCTTCTTGACCTTCAGGTTCTCGGCCGCGAAGCGGGCGGCGACCTCACCCTGGTAGGAGTCCTTGAAGCAGGTGCGGAACAGGTAGTTGCCGGTTTCGATGGAATCGGAGGTGGCGGCCGGGGCGATGGTGACCAGCTTGGACTGGTCGGCCAGCGGAGCCACGGCTGCGGTGGTGGCGGAGATGGTCGGACCGGCCACGGCGAGCACGTTGTTGTCGCCAACAAGCTTGTTGTAGGCGTTGGACGCCTCGGTGGCGTCGCCCTTGTCATCCATGGACTCGAGCTTGACCTTCTTGCCGTTGATGCCGCCCTTGGCGTTGATCTCGGAAACGGCCAGCTCGAAGCCCTTGACCTCGGCCTCGCCGTAAGCGGCAGCGGTACCGGAGTTGGTGGTCACGGTGCCGATGGTGATGGTGTCACCGGATGCCTTGGCGCTGGAGCTGGAGGAGTCATCCATGTTGCCGCCGGAGCATCCAGCAAAGGACAACGCCATAACTGCGGCCGCGCTGGCCGCAATGAACTTAATGGAGAACTTCACGTTCATCCTCTTCCTTCTTCCTTGGGATATTGCAACATCGTTCATCAGTCAATCAACGCGCGGGATATGCGCGCGAGACGTTCCGTTCGCATAATTCACATACCACAGAACTGCATCACACGGCTTGTGACCGTCATCTACGTCTCTCTCATTCGATGTTTGTCGCGGACTGTTATAACCAGACCCGCTTTGAAGCCGCAATAAATTGTTCTTATTATGAGACAGCGCAATTACGGAAACGAGAATGCAAGCCCAAGGAAATGTGGGATTCGTGAGGCTTAGGAAACCGCAAACAGGTAGCGGTCGCGACCCGTCCAGTCCTGGCCGGTCGATGCGGCAGCGAATCCGGTGGCCCTGGCAAAGGCCACGAGACGATCCCCCTGGGTCACGTCATGTTCCATGACAAGCGCGCCCCCAGGCTTGAGAAGACGGCAGGCCCGCTCGATAATGCGCTCGGGAATCAACGTACCGTCCATCGAGCCGCCATACAAAGCCAATTCCGGATCCCAATCACGCACTTCCGGCTGCTCGGGAATATCGGTCTGCGGCACGTAGGGGGGATTGGTGATGACGATATCGACGGTGCCGTCCAATTGGGCCAATGTGGCGAAGGACGTGGCATCCGCGATTTCCAGATGGTAATTCGAGGCAATGGATGGGTACTTTTTCGCGGTTTCCGACAGATTCCTTCGCGTCCATTCGGCGGTGTTCAGAGACAGCTCCACCGCCCACACCTGGCTGCCGGGCACCTCGCTGACAACGGACAGCCCAATCGCGCCGGAGCCGGCGCACAGATCGACCACACGAGGATGGATCATGCCGTTTCTTGTCAGCCAGTCAAGACCGGCCTGCACCACGGTTTCGGTTTCCGGCCGCGGAATGAACACGCCAGGGCCGACCTTCAGGTCGAGATAGCGGAACGGCGCATGACCGGTGATGTACTGCAACGGCTCGCGCTTGGCACGGCGGGCAAGCATGGATTGGAAGCGGGCAAGCTGTTCGGCTGTGCCAAGCTCCTCCCCCATCAACAGAGCTTTGTCGACATCGCGCAACTCAACACCTGCCGCCTCGGCAAGGAGCAGTTTGGCATCATGCTCAGGCGTCTCAATGCCAGCCTCACACAATTGCACGGCGGCATCACGAATCACATCGGCAGCAGCCATCACATCCCTATCTTCCGGTGCCTTAATTATCACATAATGTAAGGGTTTGGCCGGTAAATGCGATGCTCGACCGTAGGCTTGACCGAACGGCCTAGAGTGTGTCGAGCATTGTATCTACCGGCCAAACCCGCTCACGCTACTATCACTTCTGATTGGCCAGACGGTCGGCTTCGTCGGCTTGGATGTCGGAGTCGATTACGGCCTGCAGGTCGCCGTCAAGCACGGCATCCAGGTTGTATGCCTTGTAATTCGTACGATGATCGACGATGCGGTTCTCCGGGAAGTTGTAGGTACGGATACGCTCGGAGCGATCCAACGAGCGTACCTGCGAGTGGCGCATATCAGCCGCCTCAGCGGCCTCCTGCTCGTGCTTCATGGCCAGTAGTCGGGACTTCAGCACGCGCAGGGCGGAGGCACGGTTCTGAATCTGCGACTTCTCGTCCTGCATGTTCACCGTGATGCCGGTAGGCAGGTGGGTCATGCGCACGGCGGAATACGTGGTGTTCACGGACTGTCCGCCAGGACCGGAGCTCATGAAGATATCAATCTTCAGGTCTTTCGGATCAATCTCAATTTCGTCATCGTCCTCGTCGGCTTCGGGGAAAACAATCACACCGGCCGCAGAAGTCTGGATGCGCCCCTGTGATTCGGTGACAGGAATGCGCTGCACGCGGTGCACGCCGCCCTCGTATTTCATCGAAGCCCACACGCCGTCCTCGGGAGCAGGCGTGCCCTTGGCCCGGATGGCAATCTGCACGTCCTTGACGCCGCCGAGCTCGGTGGTGTTCTCGGACTGAATGTTCACGCTCCAGCCGCGCTTCTCGGCGTAGCGGGTGTACATACGCAGCAAATCACCGGCAAACAGTGCAGCTTCCTCGCCGCCGGTGCCGGCCTTGATTTCCATAATGGTGTCTCGCGCATCATCCGGATCACGCGGAATAAGCGCGGTGCGCAGCTTTTCTTCCGCGCTCGGCAGTTCGGATTCGAGACGCTTAGCTTCCTCGGCGAAGTCGGCATCCTCGCCGGCCATCTCCTGAGCGGCTTCCAAGTCATCCTTCAATTGCAACCAAGCTTTGTAGGCTCCCACAATGGCACCTAGCTCGGCATGACGACGGCCTAGTTTGCGCAGCTTGTCCGGATTGGACACGACTTCGGGGCTCGCCATCTGCTCTTCGATGGACTGGTACTCCTCAAGTGCGGTCGCCGCCGCGGGGAACTGTTCGTCTGCCATGACACGCTTTCTGGTTGTGTTGTAATCAGGTCACCAAGAATACAAAAACGCCAGTCCTCGGGCGGGCATGCCGAAGCATGCCGGGCCGAATAGGACTGGCGCGAAGTATGCTACTTGCTCTTCTTGCCGTAGCGCTTCTCGAAGCGAGCAACGCGGCCACCGGTATCGAGAATCTTCTGCTTGCCGGTGTAGAACGGGTGGCACTGAGAGCACACGTCAACGAACATGTGATCTTCCTTGCCAGCAGTGCGGGTCACGAAGGTGTTGCCGCACGAGCACGTCACCTCAACGGGGTGGTAATCAGGATGGATACCCTGCTGCATTTTGCGTCTCCTATGGATTCGGGGGACCCGGGTCGTCATGCCCCTATGGCAGACGTGAACCGGAACCTTACGGATTGTACGCGCCTATATGGACGGGGAATACGTTGCGCTGTCGGAAAAGAGTGGGGCCGCAGGGGCTTGAACCCTGGACCGGGCGATTATGAGTCGCATGCTCTAACCGACTGAGCTACGGCCCCACG
>OAVS01001157.1_pt1 | contig 10243 bp, 7 predicted proteins | sample 1550601 | NCBI WGS metagenome assembly OAVS01 (sample SAMEA2580093, study PRJEB22360) | human gut metagenome | biome: human gut; feature: human-associated habitat; material: faeces | place: Denmark | collected 2008/2010
CGGTGGGCCCGCCGGATTGTGCAACAAGGCAGGTGCTCATGGGTCGATGCTCCTGTTCTCTCTGATCGCTTTGACGCATGCGCACCAGTATGATGCTGCCCAGGACGTGCGGCAAACTTTTTCTTGCCTTCTCCATTGGAGGAGCGTAGGATACATACCGTTGGTATGTAACGTGATGGGGAGGAGGGCCGATGGCTCGCAACAAGCATCCCGAGGAGACGGTGAACCTCATCCTCGACGTGGCCTTGGCTCTGTTCTTCGAGAAAGGGTACGACAATACCAGCATTCAGGACATCATCGATGGGCTGGGCGGCTTGACGAAGGGGGCGGTGTACCACCACTTCAAGTCGAAGGAAGACATCCTGTCGGCTGCGCTCGACCGCGACAATCAAGCGCTGTTCGACGAGCTTCGCCGCATCCGCGACGACGGCTGCATGACCGGCGCCGAGAAGCTGCAGGCGCTGTTCGCGGCATCCATCACCGGGCCGCAGATGGACATGTGGGCCAAGGCGGCCCCCGACGTGGATCCGGTGAAGAACGCGCGTTTGCTGGGCCTGCAGTACCAGGCGGTGCTCCAGGAGACGGTGCCCGATTTCGTGTTGCCCATCGTGGAGCAGGGGGTGCGCGACGGCAGCATCCAAACCGATCGTCCGCGCGAGTTCAGCGAGGTCATCGTGCTGTTGGCGAACCTTTGGGTCAGCCCCATGTTCCGTTCCGCCACCGCCGAGGAGCTGCGTGCGCGCGTCGATTACTACCTCGATATCGTGAAGGCGCTGGGCGGCCTGTCCCTGGAAGTAGGCGGGCTGGCGACCATCCTCGAGGGGTATCGCAGCCAATTTCACGAAAGGCTTGATGCTATGAGCTCGTAAATACGTACGAATGTTTCACGTGAAACATTCCGACAGCACGAAAGCGGGCAAGGGAAGGTCGAGCGAGCGGATGTTCCCGGCTGTCGTTGTGAGCGAGCGCGGCGAGTCGAAGGACCCCGCTCGGGATGGCGGCGCGTGCTTGCGGTTTCCTCTTGCGATGTCTTAGCGAACCCTGGTTGCCTGGCAACCTTCTTTTTTACCCAATATACATACCGACTGAATGTATGTAAAAGAAAGGAACAATCATGAACACCCTGATCAACCGCTCGTTCGTTTCGGTGATCTTCGCGCAGATTGCTTCGTTGTTCGGCGATGCCGTGCTGCGCTTCGCCCTGCCGCTGTACGTGCTGAACCAAACGGGCTCGGCGGCGCTCATGGGCGCGGTGTCGGCTTGCGCGTGGATCCCCTACATCGTGCTGACGCCCATCGGAGGGGTTGCGGCCGACCGCGTGAACAAGCGGCGCATCATGGCGGCGCTCGATATCCTTCTGGCTGCGACGTGTGCGGCGTTTCTTGCGCTCGACGGCGTCATCGACCTCGTCGGCCTGTGCATCTGCGCGCTCATCGTCCTGTACGCCGCGCAGAGCGTGTACCAGCCCACCGTGCAGGCGGCGGTGCCGTTCATCGTCCCGCGCGACGGCATCGTGCGCGCCACCGCCATCGTCAGCCAGATCAGCGCGCTTTCGGGCCTCGTGGGCCCGGTGCTGGGCGGCTTGCTGTTCGGCCTGTTCGGCATCGAGCCGGTGGTGTTCGTGTCGGGAGCGGCGTTCGCGGTTTCTGCCGTGCTCATCGTCACCGTGGTGCGCATCCCGCGCGACGCCATCGAGCGCAGCGGCGTGGGTGTGGTGCGCATGGTGGCGAACGATATCGTCGAGAGCTTCGCGTTTCTGCGCCACGAACGCACGGCCATCCTCAAGGTGATCTTCCTGGTGGCGGGCATCAACGTCACGCTGACGGCGTTCATCCTCATCGGCGCGCCGGTTGTGATCACACAGATCCTGAGCCTGCCGAACCAGTACATGGGCTTCGCCGAGGGTGCGCTGGCGTTGGGCGGTTTGGCGGGCGGCGTCTCGGTGGGCGTGTTCGCCGAGCGTTTGCGTCTCAGCCGAGCGCCGCTGTTCCTGCTGGTGGCGGCCTTGGGGTTGCTGCCCATCGCCGTGGTGCTGGGCGTGCCGATGGACGCGATGCTGGCGTACGGCATCGTGGTAGCGGGCCTGTTCGCGTCCATGGCGTGCGCCACGATGTTCAGCATCCAAGCCATCTCGTTCGTGCAGCTCGAGACGCCCGGCCACCTGGTGGGGAAGGTGATCGCGCTTACCATGTCGCTGGCGAACTGCGCGCAACCCGTGGGGCAGCCCATCTACCGTAACCAGGCCTGTCGGACGCGCTGCGCGGCAACCTCGTGCCGGTCGCGCTGGGCACGGCGGCCATCGCATTCGTCATCGGCTTGGTTACATTCCGCGTGCTGAGGAAGGGCTTGGCCGAGCTGCAAGCAGCCGTGCCGGGGGCCGCAGATGCGCGGTGAAAACCCTGATTTTTGGCAGTTTTCGACGGGATTCTGCCGTCCCTTTCTGAACTCGTTGCTTTATGCCGAGATAGAGCTTTTGCCTGGATGTATCGGGCCTGGTTAGGGGGCTGGACGCGGAAAGGCCGAAGGGAGCGGGCTTTCTCGATGACAGAATCGCGTCGATTCCTGCCGGAATTTCCCGTTTCCGATGCGCTGCCTGGTTTCGCGGGGTGTTGAGCGGTTCGTGTGCCGCGGGTTCCTCGATTGGCCGGAATTCGGGATCCGCAAGAGGCGCGTGCTTGCGGCATGCGAGGGCGCGGCCCCTCGCGGCTCTAGTCCACCCCGCGCAGCTGAGCACCCGGCACGACAGCCTGCAGCTCGGGCAGCAGTGCCCGCAGGTCGTCGGGGGCCCATGCGTGGAAGCGACCTTCGCCGCCCAGCACGCTGTCCGCGTCGATGAAGCTTTGCAGGTGCCACGCTTGTACGCCTTCGATCAACGCAGCCAGCGCGCGCAGGTCGTCGGCGGTGTGCAGCTCGCGCACCACGGTGGTGCGCACCTCGTAGGGGACCGCGCCCGAACGCAGGAAGTCGAGAGACTCCTGCACCGGCGCGAGGTCAAACGCGGGGACGCCGACGGTTTCGGCGTAACGCTCTGGCGCGTTCTTCACGTCCGTGGCCACATAATCCACAAGGCCTTCCTCAACAAGCGCGCGCAAGCGGCCGGGGAAGATGCCGTTCGTGTCCAGCTTCACGGCAAACCCCAGCTCGTGCACGCGAGCGCAGAACTCATCGATACCGGGCTGCAGCAACGGTTCACCGCCTGTGATGCACACGCCGTCGAGCAGCCCCTGGCGTTTGCCGAGGAACGCGAAGAGCTCGTCGATCGATAGGACGCTGCTGTCCGCGGCCGCGCCATCGCGCCCCGCCCCGCCCGTCACCAAGGCGGCGTTGTGGCAGAACGGGCAACGGAAGTTGCAGCCCGGCGTGAATACCGTGGCCGCGGTCTTGCCCGGGAAATCGAGCAGCGTGAGCTTCTGCAAGCCGGCGATGCGCATGGCTCAGGCTCCTTCGCCGCCGAGGGCGGCGACTGGTTCCGTGCCCGCGACCGGGTCCGCCTGCCTGCCGGCATCCGTGCCGGCGCATCCGTCGTCGTCCGAGGCATCCGTGCGCCCGTCCCCGCTCGCATCGCCACGTGGTCCCGGATGCGTTTTGCCGCTTATCTCTTCGATGTCGATGGCCCACACGGACGTGTGCGGCCCTTCCTTCTCCATCGCTTTCCCGATGCTGCGCTTTGCCTCCGGCACGTACTTCATGCAGAGATCCACCAGCGCATGTTTGAACTCGGTCGCTTCGACGACCTCGCGGACGCGGCCGAATGCCATGGCCGACCGGAAGCTGGTCGAGAAATCGCCGTCTTCGAAGAACGCTCTGACGCCCGTCACCGCTGTCGCGCACACGCGATCGTCGCGACGAAAATCGACCGTCTTGTGCCCGCCCTCGTTTGTGGCGTGGAAGTACAGCGTATCGCCTCGCCGCACGAAGGAGAGCGGCACGCCGTAGGGCATGCCGTCATCGTCCACGGTGGACACGATGGCGAACTCGGCGGCGTCGAGTACGGCCAGCGCCTCGTCGCGCGGCATCGCGCGCTCGGCTCGGCGCAGGGGGAAGCGGGTCATGGCGGATGCTCCTTCTAGTTGGTTGCGCAGGGGTCTATCATAATCCCGCTGCGCCCTGCGATCAAACGCGTTGCCGCTCGCCGAAAGCTTCGGCATCGGGCATCTGCAAAACGGCCCGCGCGGTGCTTTGTTCTAAACCCGCAGGTCGCTTTTCGAAGAGCTCCATCGAGCGCTCGTGCAAAACCCCAGATGGCAAAATCTACCATATATAGTTGTGTATTGTGGAGGCATATTCAACATATGGATTACAATCATTGACTGGCCCGGTGGACGCTGCTAGGGTGTTTGAAACCGCATGCGAGGCGCGGAACGGTTGGCAGTCGCCGCGCAAACGAAGCGAATCCACAGCAAAAGGAGCAAGCATGTACGAGGTCCAGAAGCGCGACGGAAAGATCGCGGAATTCGATATAGCCAAAATCTCAAGCGCTATCGCCAAGGCGTTCGACGCGTTGGAGAAGCAGTACCATCCGTCCACGATCGACCTTCTGGCCCTCAACGTGACCGCCCATTTCGAGCCGCGCATCAAAAACGGCATCATCAGCGTCGAGGACGTGCAGGACAGCGTGGAGGAGGTGCTGTCCACGGCCGGGTACGCCGACGTGGCGAAGTCCTACATTCTGTACCGCAAGCAGCGCGAGAAGGTGCGCAACGCCAACGCCACGCTGCTGGACTATAAGGATCTCGTGGACCAGTACGTCAAGGTGGAAGACTGGCGCGTGAAGGAGAACTCCACGGTCACGTACTCCGTTGGCGGCCTGATCCTGTCGAACTCGGGCGCCATCACGGCGAACTACTGGCTTTCCGAGATCTACGACGACGAGGTGGCGAAGGCCCATCGCAACGCCGATATCCACCTGCACGACCTGTCCATGCTGACGGGTTACTGCGCGGGCTGGTCGCTCAAGCAGCTCATCCAGGAGGGCCTCGGCGGCGTGCCGGGCAAGATCACGTCGAAGCCGGCCAGCCATCTGTCCAGCCTGTGCAACCAGATGGTGAACTTCCTGGGCATCATGCAGAACGAATGGGCGGGCGCCCAGGCGTTCAGCAGCTTCGACACGTATCTCGCGCCGTTCGTGAAGGCCGACAACCTGACCTACGAAGAGACGAAGCAGTGCGTCGAGTCGTTCGTGTTCGGCGTGAACACGCCTTCGCGCTGGGGCACGCAGGCGCCGTTCAGCAACATCACGCTGGACTGGGTGTGCCCGGCCGACCTGCGCGATCAGCCGGCCATCGTGGGCGGCAAGGAGATGGACTTCACCTACGGCGACTGCAAGGTCGAAATGGATATGGTGAACAAGGCCTTCATCGAGATCATGATCGAAGGCGATGCGAACGGTCGCGGCTTCCAGTACCCAATCCCCACGTACTCCATCACGCGCGACTTCGACTGGAGCGAAACCGAGAACAACCGGCTGCTGTTCGAAATGACCTCGAAGTACGGCACTCCGTACTTCTCCAACTACATCAACTCCGACATGGAACCGTCCGACGTGCGCTCCATGTGCTGCCGCCTGCGCCTCGACCTGCGCGAGCTGCGCAAGAAGTCGGGCGGTTTCTTCGGCAGCGGCGAGTCCACGGGCTCCATCGGCGTGGTCACCATCAACATGCCGCGCCTGGCCTATCTGTCCGCCGACGAAGCCGACTTCTACCGTCGACTCGACCATCTCATGGACGTCTCCGCGCGCTCGCTGCACACGAAGCGCGAAGTGGTCACGCGCCTGCTGGATGCGGGCCTGTACCCGTACACGAAGCGCTACCTGGGCACGTTCGAGAACCACTTCTCCACGATCGGCCTGGTGGGCATGAACGAGGCGTGCCTGAACGCGCAATGGCTGCGCGCTGACATGACGCAGGAGCCGGCGCAGGCGTTCACGAAGGACGTGCTCAACCACATGCGCGCCCGTCTGGCCGACTACCAGGAGCAGTACGGTGACCTGTACAACCTCGAGGCCACGCCGGCCGAGAGCACCACGTACCGCTTCGCCAAGCACGACAAGGAGCAGTTCCCCGACATCATCACGGCCAACGAGCAGGGCAAGCCGTACTACACGAACTCGTCGCATCTGCCGGTGGGCTTCACCGACGACATCTTCAGCGCGTTGGACGTGCAGGACGAGCTGCAGACGCTGTACACGTCCGGCACCGTGTTCCATGCCTTCTTGGGCGAGAAGCTGCCCGACTGGAAGGCGGCCGCCACGCTCGTGCGCAAGATCGCCGAGAACTACAAGCTGCCGTATTACACCATGTCACCCACGTATTCGGTATGCAAGAACCACGGCTACATTGCCGGCGAGGTGTACGAGTGCCCGTGCTGCCACGAGGAGACCGAGGTGTACTCGCGCATCACCGGCTACTACCGCCCGGTGAAGAACTGGAACGACGGCAAGTCGCAGGAGTTCGCCGACCGCGTGGAGTACGACTTGGGGCATTCGCATTTGATGCGCGACGGCGCCGTAGCCGTGACGGCCGCGGCCGAGACCGCCGGGCAGGCGGGCTCGCACGTGACGGTTCCGGGCATCGAGAAAGCCTCTGCGCCCGACCACAGCACGCTTCCCGCAGGCCTCTACCTCATTGCCACGCGGACGTGCCCGAACTGCAAATTCGCCGCAGCTGAAATGGATGCCGCCGGCATCGTCTACGAGGAGCTGCTGGCCGAAGAGAACGTGGAGCTGGCGCAGCGCTACCGCATCATGCAGGCGCCCACGCTGCTGTCCGTGGCCGCCGACGGCTCCGTGGACGTGATCCCGGGCGCCGCCGCCGTGTTCCAGCACGTCAATGCGATGAAAGCGCAGGTGACCGCCTAACCGCCGGCTTCGGTCGGTTTGAAACCAGGGCGTACCCGTCACCACATTCGCGAACGCGGCATCAGCATACCAGCAGCAAGCGCCCAGCAACTTCCGGCCCTTTTTTGCGTGCGCGTGCGAGAAGCTGCTCCAGGTTCGACATCGAAAAAAACCTGTTCGAGTGCGAGTGGCATGGTATGTGGCGCGAGCGGATGGCGTAAACAGGTGTGCGGCTGCGAAGGCCGTCTTGCGGATCGGGCAGAGTCGAACCTTGACAAAACGTCATGGGGGGGGGGTATTCTTTACTTCATTAGTAACAAATTTAGTAGCAATTTCGAAACACTGGGCAGGATGCTCCTCGCCTGGGAAAGGAGGGAGCATGTCCGCACGAACGTCTCGGACGCTGCTCGTAAGATACGTCGGATGGGCGCTTGCGTTGCTTGCGTTCTTCGCCGTTCTGGTGCCTGGGCAGCTTGCGCATGCGGATGTCGAATGGCCGCCTAGCGGCAATAAGCTCAATGCCGAAGTGACCGATTGGTCCATCGTGAAGCCCGACGGAAGCGAGGCCAGCGTGGACAATCCGCTCCAGCAGTCGGCCGGGGAAAACACGCTGAAGGTTTCTTGGAAGCTTCCCCAGGGTACTACGGTGAGTAAAGGCGACTGGTTCCAGATCAATGCACTCGATGTGCCGGATGGCCACTACAAGCCTTTCCGATTCGAGAGTATGAATGAGTGGATACCGCTGGAGGTTGGCGGCAAGGTCGTCGGCCATTGGAGAGCGACTGCAACCAAGTTTTCTCCTATAGCGATCCAAGTGGTGTTCGACGGCGACCTCGAAGGCAGCGACTTCGGTTTCTCCGGAAACTTCGACGTTGCGAACATCGGCGTCCAAACTCAGTCGAATACCGGCCAGAACGGCGACTGGACGGACATGGTTACGGTAGGAGGCATCACTCAGGAGTTTGGTTTCAAGAAGCAGGCCCCGATTCCGCTCAAAAGCGATGCCCTTGAAAAGCAAGCTGGCACCGTAAGCTCGGATGCAGTGGTGTGGATCGGTTATTTGGGTAGGAGCGTTTCTGCGAATCCTGCTGCGTCGCAGGGGAAGACCGTCGGAGAACCCCTTCCGAACTATATAGTAGAAGATCCGCTGATCGAAGGTGCGGAGTTCGAGAACCTTGTGATATTCGCTCCTCTTTTCAGAATAGAGAAGGACGACCAGGGCGTTCAGCAAGCTTACGTCCCCGCGGTTTACGAAAAGGTGGTCACCGATAGGTTTACGAGGGTCGACCAAAGCGCAGGGCAGACGTACGCCGAGTTCAAGGGTAGCCTGACACCCCGTCAGTGGGGCGTGTACAAAGACGCCGACGGCTCTCAGACCTTCGTTTTGAACATGGGAGATCTGGGCGTAAAGGATGGCGGCGGTCTTACCTTCCAAGATGTTTTGGGTGCGGGCACCGAGCCGGGGACGTTCGCCAAAGGGCAGGGTCTTGTGAGCGATGCCGTTGCGCAGGCGATGAACGAGGCCTTCGGATCCACGAACAGCATCGGCGGTCAGATTCCCACGTACTACATCAACTTGAAAACGTCCTATGGCGTTCAGGCTGTCAGCACGATCAAGAACAACACCATGACCATGGGGGCGACCAGCTCCACGGCGTCTGCCAAGATCGATGTCGATGGCGGAAACGTGACGGCACGATCGGGCGAGGCGATCCTGGTCAAGTTCGACGAGGACACGGGTCGTGTCATCCCCGGCGCCGAGTTTAAGCTTCAGAAGCAGGCGGCCGACGGCACGTGGGCTGATTGCCAGCCGGTTTCCGGCGAGGTTGTCCGCGCCACCGGTGAAAACGGCCAGGTGTCGTTCGAGGGCCTCGGCCTGGGAACGTATCGCTTCGTTGAGGTCGCAGCCGCTCCGTATTACGATATCGCGACGGTTGTGTACGATCCGTCCGACACGTTCACTGTGACCGAGAATGATGCGGGCCATGTGGTTCGGGCTTCGAATGCCCTGCAGAACCCTTACAAGGAGATAGCTTCCGGTTCCGGCGCTGACAGTTCCTCGGCGACGGTGGGCGATGAGATCACCTACACGATTGGCTATCGCAACGATTCGGGCGCGGTGGTCGAGGCTGCCATGTTCGACGACCTGGACGCGAACGTGGAATTCGTTTCGGCGTCCGACGGCGGTGTCTACGACAAGACGACCCACCGCGTTACCTGGTCGCAGGCTTCTTTGCAGCCGCAGGTTGAGATGATTCGCACGGTCACCGTCAAGGTTCTCGATTCGGCAGTGGGAATCGGGAAGGTCTACAACACGGGCGGCGTTATCGTGTCCGGCAAGGAAATCCCCACCAATAAGGTGGAAACCCCCGTCGTGCCCGAGCCGCTTCAGCCGCAGCCCGGAGTTCTGTCCGGTGCCGCTTCGCTGTCCGGCATGAAGGCCCTGTCGGGATCCGAGCTGGCCGAAGGCCAATTTTCCTTCCAGCTGAAGGCGTTGACCGACGGCGCGCCCATGCCCAAGGGCTCTTCTAACGGCGTGTGCACAACCGCCAACGGTGCCAATGGAGCTTATGCTTTCGGCGACATCACTTACACGACTCCCGGCGTTTACGAATACGCTGTATCCGAGGTGAACGACGGCCAGGAGAACGTGATCTACGACGACCATGTTGCCAAGGTGACCGTGACGGTGTCCGAACCCGCCTCGCCGGGCGGCGCTTACCAGGTCGAGGTGAAAACCGAGGGTTCGCTCGATTTCTCCAACACGTTCGAGGCTGTCGTCGTTCCTGATCCCGATCCTGCCCCTGATCCGGAGCCCGAGCCCGACCCCGAGCCCACCCCTGATCCCGAGCCTGCTCCCGATCCGGAGCCGGCGCCCAAGCCGGAGCCCGCTCCCGAGCCCAAGCCGCTGGATCAGGACGCGTCCCCCAGCTCCGATGCTTCCAAGAGCCGCACGGCGACGCCGCGCACGGGTGACGACAACCTGCCGCTCGTCGCGGGAGCATTGGCGACGGCAGGCGTGGCGGCGGTGTCGGGCGCTTACGCGCTGCGCAGGGCTCGCAAGCGCTTCTAGCGCAAGGCGAGGGGCGTTCCGTTCTACGGGATGGGACGCCCCTCTGCGAGCGCACCCCAAGCTAACCCATCGGCTTCGACCGATTGCAAGTCAGGTCGCAATCGCACTACCATCACGCACGAATCATTCATACTCGCAGCAGGCGCTTGGCAAATCTCCAGGGGCTGTATCGTGGCTCCTGGCCACGAAGGACCGGAATCTCAACGGATTCCGGTCCTTTTTTCTGGAACCTTCGTTGCCGGCTGCGAGGCGCACGGGCCCGTTTCGGGAGCGAGGAGATTTCGGCTACAGACGGCCGGCGACGGCGTGGGCGACGATGAGCGCGACGGCCGCGA
>OAVS01001158.1_pt1 | contig 10240 bp, 5 predicted proteins | sample 1550601 | NCBI WGS metagenome assembly OAVS01 (sample SAMEA2580093, study PRJEB22360) | human gut metagenome | biome: human gut; feature: human-associated habitat; material: faeces | place: Denmark | collected 2008/2010
CATGGCTTCGCCCGGATGGATCTTGTTCTTGATACCATCAAGACCGGCCATCAGCAGGGCAGCAAAGCACAGGTACGGGTTAGCTGCCGGATCCGGGAAACGTACTTCGATACGACGTGCTTTCGGAGAAGAAACCACCGGAATACGGATAGACGCAGAACGGTTACGCGCAGAGTAAGCCAGCATTACCGGTGCTTCATAGCCCGGGACCAGACGCTTATAAGAGTTGGTGGTCGGGTTTGCCAGGGCGTTAATCGCTTTAGCGTGTTTGATTACGCCGCCAATGTAGTACAGCGCCTGCTCAGACAGACCTGCGTATTTGTCGCCTGCGAACAGGTTAACGCCGTTTTTAGACAGAGACATGTGGCAGTGCATACCGGAGCCGTTATCACCGAACATCGGTTTTGGCATAAAGGTCGCGGTTTTACCGAAGCGGTGCGCTACGTTGTGCACAACATATTTGTAGATCTGAATTTCGTCAGCTTTTTTGGTCATGGTATTGAAGCGGGTAGCCACTTCGTTCTGACCAGCAGTCGCTACTTCGTGGTGATGGGCTTCAACCACCAGACCCATCTGTTCCATCACCAGACACATTTCAGAACGAATATCCTGAGCAGAGTCTACCGGCGGAACCGGGAAGTAACCGCCTTTCACTGCCGGACGGTGACCTTTGTTACCACCTTCATATTGGGTGGAGGAGTTCCATGCGCCTTCGATATCGTCGATAGCAACGTGAGAACCGGAGATAGATGATCCGAAACGGATGTCATCGAACAGGAAGAATTCAGGTTCTGGCCCGAACAGTACGGTGTCGGCAATGCCAGTAGAACGCAGGTAATCTTCAGCGCGCTTCGCAATAGAGCGCGGGTCACGGTCATAGCCTTGCAGGGTGCCAGGTTCAAGGATGTCGCAACGGATAATCAGGGTGGAGTCGGCGAAGAACGGGTCAATCACTGCGGTGGATGCGTCTGGCATCAGCACCATGTCGGACTCGTTAATGCCTTTCCAGCCGCCAATCGAGGAGCCGTCAAACATTTTGCCTTCTTCGAAGAATTCAGCATTCACCTGATGAGCAGGGATAGTGACGTGCTGTTCTTTACCTTTGGTATCGGTGAAGCGCAAATCAACAAACTTCACTTCGTGCTCGTTCAGCATCGTCAGTACGTGTTCAGCGGACATACTTTAACTCTCCTGGATTGGTCATGGTCGTCGTGGTAACGAAATCTGCAATTATTTTGGCCGTGTCGCCGTAAAAAAGATAAAGCGAAATCTGTGCCAACTTTTAAATTGCCCCTAAAAGGCGTTATCATGCGCACCATCGTGCAAAAGGGCTGCACCACGATGTGAATGTTGCACCAATATAGTGCTTCAATGGAAACATTAAGCACCATGTTGGTGCAATGACCTTTGGATAACCCTTTTTATGCTCCGTGAAAGCGATCACAAAGGGACTCTGCAATACTTGTTTGCGGAGGATGTTTGTGATCCTGTTTTGTAGTGCGATTAATCCGTGTACAATAACGCGCTATTTCTAATGCCTGAGGCAAAGTTGTGATCGAAAAATTGCGTAATATCGCCATCATCGCGCACGTAGACCATGGTAAAACCACCCTGGTAGACAAGCTGCTCCAACAATCCGGTACGTTCGACTCTCGTGCCGAAACCCAAGAGCGCGTGATGGACTCCAACGATTTGGAGAAAGAGCGTGGGATTACCATCCTCGCGAAAAACACCGCTATCAAATGGAATGATTACCGTATCAACATCGTTGATACCCCGGGGCACGCCGACTTCGGTGGTGAAGTTGAACGTGTAATGTCCATGGTAGACTCAGTGCTGCTGGTGGTTGACGCATTTGACGGCCCGATGCCGCAAACGCGCTTCGTAACCAAAAAAGCGTTTGCTTACGGCCTGAAGCCGATTGTTGTTATCAACAAAGTTGACCGCCCTGGCGCGCGTCCTGATTGGGTTGTGGATCAGGTATTCGATCTGTTCGTTAACCTCGACGCGACCGACGAGCAGCTGGACTTCCCGATCGTTTACGCTTCTGCTCTGAACGGTATCGCGGGTCTGGACCACGAAGATATGGCGGAAGACATGACCCCGCTGTATCAGGCGATTGTTGATCACGTTCCTGCGCCGGACGTTGACCTTGACGGTCCGTTCCAGATGCAGATTTCTCAGCTCGATTACAACAGCTATGTTGGCGTTATCGGCATTGGCCGCATCAAGCGCGGTAAAGTGAAGCCGAACCAGCAGGTCACTATCATCGATAGCGAAGGCAAAACCCGCAACGCGAAAGTCGGTAAAGTGCTGGGCCACCTCGGTCTGGAACGTATCGAAACCGATCTGGCGGAAGCTGGCGATATCGTGGCGATCACGGGCCTTGGCGAACTGAACATTTCTGACACCGTTTGCGACACGCAAAACGTTGAAGCGCTGCCGGCACTCTCCGTTGATGAGCCGACCGTTTCTATGTTCTTCTGCGTTAACACCTCGCCGTTCTGCGGTAAAGAAGGTAAGTTCGTAACGTCTCGTCAGATCCTGGATCGTCTGAACAAAGAACTGGTACACAACGTTGCGCTGCGCGTAGAAGAAACCGAAGACGCCGATGCGTTCCGCGTTTCTGGTCGTGGCGAACTGCACCTGTCTGTTCTGATCGAAAACATGCGTCGTGAAGGTTTCGAACTGGCGGTATCCCGTCCGAAAGTAATCTTCCGTGAAATCGACGGTCGTAAACAAGAGCCGTATGAAAACGTGACGCTGGACGTTGAAGAACAGCATCAGGGTTCTGTAATGCAGGCGCTGGGCGAACGTAAAGGCGACCTGAAAAACATGAATCCAGACGGTAAAGGCCGCGTACGTCTCGACTACGTGATCCCAAGCCGTGGTCTGATTGGCTTCCGTTCTGAGTTCATGACCATGACTTCCGGTACTGGTCTGCTGTACTCCACCTTCAGCCACTACGACGACGTACGTCCGGGTGAAGTGGGTCAGCGTCAGAACGGCGTACTGATCTCTAACGGTCAGGGTAAAGCGGTCGCGTTCGCGCTGTTCGGTCTGCAGGATCGCGGTAAGCTGTTCCTCGGTCACGGTGCAGAAGTTTACGAAGGTCAGATTATCGGTATTCATAGCCGCTCTAACGACCTGACTGTAAACTGCCTGACCGGTAAGAAACTGACCAACATGCGTGCTTCCGGTACTGACGAAGCCGTTGTTCTGGTTCCGCCTATCCGCATGACTCTGGAACAAGCTCTGGAGTTCATCGATGATGACGAACTGGTAGAAGTGACCCCGACCTCTATCCGTATTCGTAAACGTCACCTGACGGAAAACGATCGTCGTCGCGCTAACCGCGCACCGAAAGACGATTAATTTCGTTTTTTAGTCATAAAAAACCTGCCAGCGATGGCAGGTTTTTTTTTACCTGTCGTGAGCGCACACCAATGCGAGTATCTCCCTTATAAGTCTGGGATTACGTCAATAGAGAGCTTTGTCACAATTATCTGCAAAGTCATACGCCGTTAATTGCTTTCTTTTTTGGCGTAAGCGTAAGATGCTTCATCTGGTTTAAACCAAAAGGATTAAACAATGGCGGAGAATCAATCCACCGTAGAAAATGCAAAAGAGAAACTGGATCGGTGGTTGAAAGATGGCATCACCACGCCGGGTGGAAAACTCCCTTCAGAAAGAGAGCTGGGAGAACTGCTGGGCATTAAACGTATGACGCTGCGCCAGGCGTTGCTGAACCTCGAGGCAGAATCCAAAATCTTCCGTAAGGATCGTAAAGGGTGGTTCGTGACTCAGCCGCGATTTAATTACAGCCCGGAGCTGTCGGCGAGCTTTCAGCGGGCCGCAATTGAGCAAGGGCGGGAACCTTCCTGGGGGTTTACCGAGAAAAGCCGTACCAGCGACATTCCCCAGACGCTTGCGCCACTGATTGCAGTGACGCCATCAACCGAACTCTATCGTATTACCGGCTGGGGGGCGCTGGAAGGACATAAAGTTTTCTATCATGAAACATATATTAATCCTGAAGTTGCCCCAGGTTTTATTGAACAACTTGAAAACCACTCATTTTCTGCAGTCTGGGAAAAGTGCTACCAAAAAGAGACGGTAGTAAAAAAATTGATTTTCAAACCCGTCAGAATGCCGGGCGATATCAGCAAGTATCTTGGCGGTTCTGCGGGTATGCCAGCGATCTTAATTGAAAAGCATCGCGCCGACCAGCAGGGCAATATTGTCCAGATAGATATTGAATATTGGCGATTTGAGGCCGTAGACCTCATCATTAATCTGTAGGTGTTTTATGGTGACAATAAATAACGCAAGAAAGATTCTACAACGTGTCGACACTCTTCCTCTTTATTTACATGCTTATGCCTTTCATTTAAATATGCGGCTGGAAAGAGTGTTGCCTGCTGATTTACTTGATATCGCAAGTGAAAATAATCTACGTGGCGTCAAAATCCATGTTCTGGATGGCGAGCGTTTTTCTCTTGGTAATATGGACGATAAAGAACTCTCTGCCTTTGGAGATAAAGCCCGCCGTCTGAACCTTGATATTCATATTGAAACCAGCGCCTCAGATAAGGCATCTATTGACGAAGCCGTCGCCATTGCGTTGAAAACTGGGGCATCGTCCGTACGTTTTTATCCACGTTATGAAGGTAATTTGCGCGACGTATTATCGATTATCGCTAACGACATTGCCTATGTACGGGAAACGTATCAGGACAGCGGCCTGACTTTTACGATCGAGCAGCATGAAGATTTAAAAAGTCATGAGCTGGTGTCGCTGGTCAAAGAAAGTGAGATGGAATCTCTTTCCTTACTGTTTGATTTTGCGAACATGATTAATGCAAATGAGCATCCCATCGACGCTTTAAAAACGATGGCACCGCATATTACCCAGGTCCATATCAAAGATGCCTTGATCGTTAAAGAACCGGGTGGCCTGGGTCATAAAGCCTGTATTTCAGGTCAGGGTGATATGCCGTTCAAAGCGTTATTAACGCACCTTATCTGCCTGGGTGATGATGAGCCGCAGGTGACGGCATATGGCCTGGAAGAAGAGGTTGATTACTATGCGCCGGCGTTCCGCTTTGAAGACGAAGATGATAATCCGTGGATCCCTTATCGCCAGATGAGTGAAACACCATTGCCAGAAAATCATTTACTGGATGCGCGGTTACGTAAAGAAAAAGAAGATGCAATTAATCAGATAAATCATGTGCGTAACGTACTACAACAAATCAAACAAGAGGCAAACCATCTTCTGAACCACTAATAAGTTTTAACTCATACGCAGTTAATAAAACCATTCCATATGAATGGTCGGTATCTTATTGCCTTTAAAACAGTGATTTTAAAAATCGCTTAGGGGATGTTATGCTCACGAAAAAGAAATGGGCGTTATTTAGTCTATTAACATTGTGTGGCGGTACAATTTATAAATTACCGTCGCTGAAAGATGCGTTTTATATCCCGATGCAGGAATATTTCCATTTGACCAATGGTCAAATTGGTAATGCTATGTCGGTAAACTCATTTGTCACGACAGTGGGTTTTTTTCTGTCTATTTATTTTGCCGATAAACTACCGCGCAGATACACCATGTCATTCTCACTCATTGCGACAGGATTACTGGGTGTTTATTTGACGACAATGCCGGGGTATTGGGGCATCCTCTTTGTCTGGGCGCTATTTGGCGTTACTTGCGACATGATGAACTGGCCGGTCTTGCTCAAGTCGGTAAGTCGATTGGGCAATAGCGAACAACAAGGTCGGTTGTTTGGCTTCTTCGAAACAGGGCGTGGCATTGTCGATACCGTGGTGGCATTTTCTGCGTTGGCAGTATTTACCTGGTTTGGCAGTGGCTTATTGGGTTTTAAAGCAGGCATCTGGTTCTATTCCCTTATTGTGATTGCCGTAGGCATTATTATTTTCTTTGTCCTGAATGACAAAGAAGAGGCACCGTCCGTTGAGGTGAAAAAAGAAGACGGAGCATCGCAAAACACCAGTATGACCTCGGTGCTGAGAGACAAAACCATCTGGCTTATCGCTTTTAACGTCTTCTTCGTTTACGCGGTTTACTGTGGCCTGACATTCTTCATTCCATTCCTGAAAAACATCTATCTATTGCCCGTTGCGCTGGTGGGGGCTTACGGCATCATTAACCAATACTGTCTGAAAATGATTGGTGGACCGATTGGTGGCATGATTTCAGATAAGATCCTGAAATCGCCGAGTAAATATCTATGCTACACCTTTATCATCAGTACCGCTGCGCTCGTACTGTTGATTATGCTGCCGCACGAAAGTATGCCGGTCTATTTAGGGATGGCATGTACGCTGGGCTTTGGCGCGATAGTCTTTACACAGCGAGCCGTATTTTTTGCACCTATCGGCGAAGCAAAAATTGCTGAAAATAAAACAGGTGCGGCGATGGCGTTGGGTAGCTTTATTGGTTACGCTCCGGCGATGTTCTGCTTCAGTCTGTATGGCTACATTCTGGATTTAAATCCGGGGATTATTGGCTACAAAATCGTGTTTGGCATTATGGCCTGCTTCGCATTCAGTGGTGCGGTGGTTTCCGTAATGCTGGTTAAGCGTATTAGCCAACGTAAGAAAGAGATGCTGGCGGCTGAAGCTTAATTAATGGCCGGATGTGCTTAATCCGGCCAATGAAAACCGTATCAACCGTAGGCCGGATAAGGCGTTTACGCCGCATCCGGCAGTTTCACATCAGAAGAAATACTTCGTCCCGATACGGATCTGGTTTTGCTCGCGGTGGTACGGTTCGACGTTGCGGTCTAACCAGCGCAATTCGAAATAAGGGAGCCAGTGTTCATTAATACGGTAACGGAAGGTGTTAGTGATTTCCCAATGATGATCTTTCCCGTTGCTACTATTAAAGTCATTCACTCGCATGAAGTAATGTGGCTCAAATGTATAGGAAAATTTATCGGTGATTTTAAAATTCCAGTAGGTGCCAATTTCATAGGTGTCATTATTATCCAGTTCCCCGCTCAAATCTGTTGAACTATAGTTATTATGGTTATAGCGATTTCGTACTGTCAGATTAAACCATGGTACAAATTTATAGTTGACGTCCAGATACACTGCACCACCCGAACCGATACTCTTATCATTAATTAAGCCACCGGGCTGGATGGTTAATTTATCGGTTGGTTTGAATAAAGGATACCAACCTTCAATTTCATTATAGCCATGTTTTAGTTCATCTTCTCGCTGAAAGGTGTAGGTATTGGTTAACATAATACCCGCGCCCATATCGAAGTTATAACCCACACGTAGCATAACCTCGCCCTGATCGGAGGCAAGATTATATGCCTCCCTGTTTTCGACGTATGCGCCAGCAAATACCGAGGCAGAAGTCAGAGAAGATAATAAAATTATTGCATTAATCTTTTTCATAATAAGTCCATTTTTTAAACGTAGGGAGGCCGCCACCCACCAGGATGGAAATAGCGGCTATTACGGAAGCCGTTTTTTCTTCTGTCGCCATCTCTTTATTTTTGCGTTGGTTGATTTCCTCAATAATCAATGCAAACCGTTTTTCATTGAGTGTGTAAAAGAATCCCATCGTCAATGCAGCAATAATTGCCAGTGCACAAGGCCAGATAAAAATGAGCTGACGCAAACCCTGTAATGTCGCATCGCTTTGCGCGATGTTGGGAACATAACCAATTTGCGTCAGCATAATGCCTGGCAAGAAGCCAGCAAGTGCGGCAGAAATTTTACGAAAGAAGGTATAACCGGTATAAACAGAACCTTCGGCACGAATACCGGTTTTCCATTCACCGTAATCTACGGTATCTGGTACCAGCGCCCAGTTCAGGCTGTTTACAAAGGCCGTGCCAAAAAAGGCGACACAAGAGAACATGACGAAAGTGAAAGAGTTACTTCCCCAGAAATAATTCAGTATATCACCCACCGCCCACAGCACCATGCCAGCTAAATAAACCTGTTTTTTACCAAAACATTTTACAGTTACTGGCACCAGTAATACGCCGACGAGGATGCATCCCATACTGAAGAATCCCATCCACGACAATAAATTAATATCATTCAGCACATACTGGGTGTAATAGACCTGAATCGCCAGTTTGATATTAAATGCCGCCAGAGTACACAGGTTAGCAATGCATAAAACCAGCAATGGTGGATTACGAAATATCGCGCAAAAAGATTTGAGAATACTGGCTTTATGTCCGGTTGGCGCTGTGTCCACATAATGCTCTTTGACGCCTCTGTAGCACAGCATCATAAAAATAAAGCCGCCAATGGAGAACATAAGTGCCGCACAGGCATAACCGACGGTTGAGTCAGAAAAAAGCGACTGCAACGGAATAAACGCCACGGTACAAATCAATAGCCCTATGGTTGCACCACCCTGGCGGTAAGCCGCGAGCTGCGCGCGCTCATTCGGGTTTTTGGTAATTGCCGGGATATCGCACCATACGAGCAGTTCATCAGACTGTATGAAAGTCCAAACATCATAAACAGCGCGGTGGCAATCGTCGTTTTAACCGGCAAACAAAAGGTGGTGGCGATAAACTGGAGCGTTGCAATTAACGCCGCCGGAACTGCTGCATATAAAATAAAGGGACGAAATTTGCCTTTAGGCCCAATATTTTTCCGCGAGTCGAGTAAAAATCCGGTGAGCATATCGGTAAACGCGGTAAAAAACTTCGCCACCAGAAAGATAATCCCGCCATAGTAAGCAGGCATCCCTAATTCATCGGTATAAAATTTGAGGAGATACAGAGTACCGATGCAGAGCATTAAATTCGAACCGACGTCGCCCATACCATAGGCGATTTTTTCCCGCAGATTCAGTTTTAATGTCAGTGGATTATGGTCAGACATAATCACTCCTTATAACGCCCCGCAGGGCGTCGTTTATTATTATTACGCCGTGCGTTTACGGGCTTCTATCTCTTCCACAATGCGGACATACATCTTCTCGTTCAGGCTGTAGAAGCAACCCATCGCCACAATGGTGACTACCGCCAGTGCGCTTGGGTAGATGAAGATCAACTGGCGTAACCCTTCAATGGTGTGGTCAGCCTGTGCGACGTTCGGCACATAGCCAATTTGCGTCAGCATCCAGCCGGGGAAGAAACCAGCCAGCGCCTGAGACACTTTGCGAAAGAAGGTGAAGCCGGTGTAGACCGTGCCTTCCGAACGCACGCCGGTGCGCCACTCGCCGTACTCGACGGTGTCGGAAACCAGCGCCCAGTTCAGGCTGTTAACAAACGCTGAGCCGAAGAACGCCAGGCAGGAGAACGCCACAAAGCTGACCGAGCCGCCGCCGAAGAAATAGTTGAGCAGATCGCCCAGCACCCAAATCAGCAGGCCGCCGATATAGACCTTCTTCTTACCAAAACGTCTGACTGCGCTAGGCATCAGGAACACGCCGATGAAAATACAGCCCATGCTGAAAAATCCCATATACGACAACAGGATGGGATCGTTAAGTACGTACTGGGTGTAATAGACCTGAATGGCGAGCTTGACGTTAAACGCCCCTAAGGTGCAGAGGTTGGCAATACACAGAATGAACAGTGGGCGGTTACCGGCAATTGCGCGGAAAGATTGCAACAGGCCAGGCTTTTGCGCCGGATTGGTTGGTTGGATTTCGACATAACGCTCTTTCACGCCTGAGTAGCAGATCCACATAAACAGCAGGCCGAACAGTGAAAACAGCGTGGCGGCGAAGATATAGCCAAGTTTCTGATTACCTTCGATAAGATTCATAACTGGCACGAATCCCACCGTGCACAGCAGCAGGCCAAGCGTAGCGCCGCCCTGACGCCATGCCGCCAGTGAGGCGCGTTCGTTGGGGTTTTTGGTGATTGCCGGGACCATCGCGCCATACGAGCAGTTCATCATGCTGAAAAACAGTCCGTAAAGCATAAACAGGATGGTGGCCATCACCGTTTTACCGGTGACATCAAACGGTGTGCCGACAAAGTTGGCGATCGCCAGTAAGGTGACCGGGAATGACGCATACAGAATAAAAGGACGGAACTTACCTTTTGGACCGATCTTGCGTCGGGAATCCAACATAATGCCGGTACCCATATCGGTAAACGCAGTAAAGAATTTTGAAATCAAAAAGATAATGCCGCCATAGGTGCCAGGCAGCCCCAGAACATCGGTATAAAACTTCAAAAGATAAAGCGTACCGATATCCAGTAGGATGTTAGAG
>OAVS01001164.1_pt1 | contig 10187 bp, 7 predicted proteins | sample 1550601 | NCBI WGS metagenome assembly OAVS01 (sample SAMEA2580093, study PRJEB22360) | human gut metagenome | biome: human gut; feature: human-associated habitat; material: faeces | place: Denmark | collected 2008/2010
GTTTTGAGGTAGTGGGACGTGTGAGCGCAGAGATGGCGCGGTAATTTGTTGACTTAAAATGTCGTTCTAGGAACTTCTAAGTCGTGGGCCGCAGGTTCGAATCCTGCAGGGCGCGCCATTTCTTCTTCATTTATGCCCGTCTTATCCGTTTCCGCTTTGCCCTTCACCACATCACTTTTTGTCGCTGTTTGGCGAGATAATTCAACGGTGTCAGGCCGTAAAACGCCTTAAAAACAGAGATAAAGTATGACGTGCTGCTATAGCCACATAATTGCGCCACCTGAGTGATATTTTTGTTATCCATCAATAACATCTGTACGGCGTAACGCATACGACACTCTGTGACAATCTGGCTATAGCTGGTATTTTCGTTTTTTAATTTCTTTTTGAGCAGGCTGGGGCTTAAACATAGCGAACTGGCGACAATTCGCAGATTCCAGTAATGCTGAATATCGCTTTGAATAATGCGGCAGACGCTGTCGCGGACGCTGCTGCGTAAGATATACATCAGTAGGGCAATAAACCGCGATTGCTCAAGAAAGTTAGACAATACGGTAAAAAGCAATACGCGCGTCAACTCCGCTTCGCAGGGTTTGCTGGGTTGCTGCTTGCTGTGGTTGGCGGCTAGCCGGAACACTTCCGGTGTACGGCTATGACAAGCAATAACCGGGGTTGCCAGCCGCGACCAGGGCTTTACACAGGTTAAGTTCTTATTTAAAAACAACAGATAATCGTTGATGATGTTACGGTTGATGTGGGTGATTAATACGTGATTTAACGTTGAGAGTTCAATGACGTTATTGTTGCACGCGAAGGCGGCCAGGTAGTTTTTCGGAAGGGTAAACGTAGCATGGTTATTGACGCTTACCTCTACCTCTTTTTCGGTCAGGATCACCACGCAAGGTTCACTGCTGCTCAATTGCATTTCGCACTCCTCAGATATCAGAAACTCCGCTCAAAGGATCTATGCTTCCTGCATGAGTGATCGGCCCGTTCGCCGATAACGATCTTCTTTCTTTAGCACGCTTTTTAGCAATTAATCTTGATGGAATTCTGACGAGAGCGAAAGAGGTAAGCCAGGTCGTACCCGACTTACCTGGAGGAGATTTAATACTCGAGAATGCCGTGCGCGACGGGCAAATAGCGCAGAGAGAAATAGAGAGTGTCTTTACCGCAAGAGGAACGTTTCGCTAACAGCGAGGCGATCTCTGCATCCGGTTTCGGTTTCGCTGTAAAGGTTTTGCCTTTGCCGGCGACAAACAGTTCATAAACAATGCCGCTGGCAGGGGCGGGACTTTGGCAATCGGCGCTGGCCTGTAGATAACGTTCACGCTGTTCAGCGGTAAGTTTATCCACGCCGCTGCCATCCTGTACCCAGACATTAACACCGGTTGCTTTAACTTGTTCCAGCAGTTGGCGATAGCCATCGGGCGACATGTTTCCGGCGAAAAAACTACTGATATAAACCGGTTTTGCTGAAACATCGCTAATCAGCCGCTGCGCGTTGTTTAACCATGTTAGCAAAGGCTGACGGGCAGCTTCGCTGCGCCAGTTCAGGTCGTCAATTTCCGCGCTGATGTACCAGCCATCCGGCGTTACGCCAGGCGCGGCGCTCCATAATCTGGCTTGCTGGAGATCGGCAGCCAGCAGGCGATTAAGATAGCTTTCCAGCGCTGCGGACGACTGTTTCTGGTGCATAAAAAATTCCGGATCGGCGTTCAGCCCGACAATCAGCTTCAGGCCAGCCTGTTGCGCAGCTGTAGCACGCTTAAACAATAACGCGCGCTGTTCTGGCTGGGTGAATGCATCGCCGTAACGGGTCCATTGCAAAACCAGGGTATCGAAGCCTTGCAAACGTAACTGACTCATCAGCCCCTGCCACTGGGTATCGGTAACCTGACTATCTCGGTTTTGTGGTTGCCAGATAATACCTTTCATCGCAAAGGAAAAAGGGCTGACCAAAAGCAGTGTCAACAATACGAAAATGAACTTACGCATTTACCAGTGCACTCCAATGGTGAGAAACGCGTTGTTGCGCTCTCCGTTACGTTGATTAATCGCCTTAAAGGTATGTTGATACTCGACGCCGAGACTGACTTTGTGCGGCCAGGCGTCGTAGTGCGTCTCGCCGGTCCAGATATTCCAGCGGACCCCGACTCCGCCAAGCTGCGCGCCCTGAGTGCCTTTATCACGATAGCCGTTGTCCTGAACGTGAGCGTAAGGCTCAATAGTCTGTCCGTTAGCTACCTTCTGATGCCAGCTGACGCGATAATCTGCCGTCCACGCCTGAATATCCTGGCGGATATATTGCGCCGCATCGAGGTACAGGTTTTGGGCAAACCAGCCTGAACCGTTCGGGTGCCATTCGTCGCTGTATTTGCCGCCATTAAAGAATGAGGCGCTGGCGCGCAGCATGGTATCGGATGCGCCATTTTGGCCGTTCAGCGGCAACTGCTGTTCGACGGCGAGGAAAAAGATCTGATCGCGCAGCGGCTTCCAGCGCAGACCGGTGCCGGACATCGGATTTTTCACCGGCATCATCACCCCGTTTTCTCCGGTATCGGCAAAGACGCGGCTATAAACTGAGAGCAGGTCGCCTTCCAGCAGCATATTGCGTCCGATGCGGTACTCGGCTTCCAGTTGCCCGTAGCTACGATAGCTTTTCCCTGGCGCTGCGCCGCCGACATTATTGTTAGCGGTGCTCATTGCCCCGGAACGCAAGCCGATAGAAGAATCGAAACTGAACGTCCAGCGGCGACCGACCTCCTCATGCAAACGGCGGAAATTGAAGCGTTGCTGATTTTGCTCTGGGGTCAGTGGGGTTATCAGCGCCTGATTATCAATGTCATCAATCACCAGCCGGGCGTAGTGCTGCGTCGCAGGCATGTCATCCAGACGCTGGTTCACGTAGGCCAGTTGTCGGATCAGTGCCGGATCGTCCGGAAGCCCTTTATGCGCCTGTTCGAGCATTTCCCGCGACTGTGCGATATCACCGCTATCCCACAAGGCGTAACCAAGCGCTGCCTGGATGTTGCTATTATTCGGTTCCAGTTCCAGCGCGGCGCGCAAATCACTCACCGCCGCCGGGACATTATGACGTTGGCGATAAATTGTCGCCCGCGCAACGTAAGCGTTGGCAGAAGGGGCAATATTGATTGAGCGCGTGAGATCGCTCAGTGCGAGTTCCGGCTGACCAGGAATGTAACGTTGCGCATGCAGCCACCAGTAGAGGGCATTGTTTCCCAGTCCACGTTGTTCTGCCTGTTGTAGCCAGCGATCGCGAGCTGCACCATTTCCTGCCGCCTGGGCGGTATTGGCAGCAGCAAGCAGATCCTCATTGCTCATGTCGTGAAGACTGATTTTCTGCCAGGCCGCCAGTGCGGTGGCGTAGTCCTCAACCTGATACGCCTGATAGGCTACCGCACGATGTTGCCAGGCGTTCGGTTGTCGTTGTTCGGCCTGAAGCCATGCATACAGCGCCACACCGGGTAGCGTGTCCCGATAACACTTTGCCAGACGGTTCCAGGCGGCGGCATCGTAGGAAGGCGACATATCGCCCAGCAAGCGAACTATTGCCGGGCAATTATCTGCAATACCCGGCAACTGACTTTGCCACTGACGTTGCTCCGCCAGCGGTAAGGGTTTCGATAAAATCGCCACCTTCGCCGGCGTTGCCAGGTAAGGATGACTTTCCAGCAGAGACGCCAGTCGCGCCATTAAAGTCTGGCTGACACGCGCATCGCCCTGGAAAGGATAGCGTTGCAGCAATAAATCGGCAGCTTCGCGTGACTGCTCGTTCTGCATCAGTTGCCAGGTCAGTTGATCCAGGCGGGTAAGATTTGCCGGTTCTTGCTGATACAGCAATCGTGCCAGACGCAGAGATTCAGCCTTGTTACGGGTCGCTACGCTGACAGCATAACGCTCCTCAAGCATTTCATTGGCGGGGAGGGTGGCGAGCAGTTTTTGCGCTGCGTCGTACTGACCTTCTTTTAACAGCACCGGTAGCGTCGCGCCAACAACATACTGGCGGTTATCGGCAAACTGCACCGTATAATTCGCCAATGCCTGAACGGGGTTGGCGCTGTATTTAGATAACAGATAGAGCCAACTTTTCTCTTGTGCGTCCGTGGTAAACAGCGGCTTATTTTCATTGAGATAATGCTGGAGGCGTGCTTTTTCGCCACGATAAGCCAGCGCGGTCGCGTAAGTAATATATGACTGAGGATCGGTGAAGATCCCCTGTGATTGCAGTGCCAGGATCCGATCGTCCAGCTGCCCGGCAAGAAGCACGTCAAACCACTGACGGCGTTCTGCCGCGCTTAATGTGTTCTGCTGGCGTGCTTCATTGTATAGCGTATCTGCCTGGGACCATTGTTTCAGGTAGATTGCCCGTTGCAGCAGATCGGTTCGCAGCGTTTTTCCTTCTGGCGATGCAGCAAACGTCGCATCGTTCAGTTGCGCTCTGGCGACAGGTAATTGTGCCAGCCGCAGGGCATTCTGCCCGACTTCACTGCGACAACGCAGGGTCGGCGCAGCGTCGCACGCTTTTTGCTGGGCAAGCAGTTCTTCAACAGTCGTAACGCTTTTCACTTCAACCGGAATAGCCGCCAGACTGCGCTCAAGTCGGGCTGGGTGACGTTTCAGTTGATCCTCAAGCAACAGCCGCGCCCGGTCATCATGACCAAAATGGCGATAGGCTTCCGCAAGGTATAAAGTCAGCGGAATATTATCCGGCACCTGCTGGTGTATATATTCAAATTCGCGGATGGCGGTTGCTTCGTCGTTATTTTTCTGTGCCTTCAGCGCCTTATCGAGACGGGGATAAATAACAAAATGGCGATAATCGCTCAGCCCCAGCTCTTCTGCGCTGGTGCCGATATTGTCTGCGAGTGCGCTGGTACTCAATAAAGACGTCAGCAGTAAACCAGACCATCCGATGACGCGATTAAGGTTATTCTCCTTCATTTTCGGACTCCAGTTGCGCAACCTGTTCTGTGTTTAAACCTGCTTTGAGTAATAGTGATTGCATCGAAACTTGTAATTCGCGTTGAATTGTCAGGACGCGATCCAACGTTTCCTGGCTGATAACGCCTTCGGTGACCAAAAACTTGCCGAGCGGCAGAGAACTGCGTTCATGGCGCAATAACAACACGTTAATTGCTGAACGATTAATATGACCGAGCGTGGTCAGTATTTCGGCGAACAGGAACTGATGCGGCACATATTGCCGCCAGATTTCACCGGTCTGCTGTTCCGTGAGCCACTGATGCTGAACCGCATTGTACAACATTGCCCGCGGATCGTGACCGCGTCGGCGTGCATACCAGTGACGTAACCCCGTGACAATTTGTCCCCGCAGAACAATGACGTAACGCACTTTGCGTCCGACTTTACGCGTCAGGGCCGCCAGCGAAACCGGGTCAATACCATCTTCACTGCCGACAATTAACTCATCATTTTCCAGACGCAGCGGCAGTACTGCATAATGCAGCGCTACGGAGGCTGGCATTTCGGCAATCAGCGAGGACGGGATCTGCCAGGCATCGATGGATTCCCACGCCACGCCGTTTTGCTCTGCCAGCGCCTGTGCCAGCTGCTCGGCGCTAATCAGCCCCTGCATCAGCATTGAACCGCCCAGGCGTAGACCTTCGACGCGATTACGCAGTGCTGTATCGAGTTGTTCTTCAGTGATGACCTGATTTTCCAGCAGAATTTGGCCTAACGGGCGCAACGAGCGGGTATCGCCAGTCACGCTGGGGAAGTCATGCGTTGTTTTATCCCACGCGACGCGACGTGGATCGCCGTGTTGAAGTACCTGTTTTAGCGCGCGCCAGTTGGCCATGAAGTTAATCAGGTTGCCCCAGAAAAGACGCAGGACAGATAGCAGCCCCTGCGTCAGACCGTAGTAGCCAGTGACGAAAATCACCCGCTGCACGATGCGGTTAACCATCAAGCCAAAGTTTAGCCACAGCAGGGTCATTAACCATGCGCTGCCGCTAAAACATGATCGGAAATGCCAGGCATTGGGCCACAAACTTTCATACGCCAGCAACAGCAAAAGCTGGAGCATCACCAGCATCGCGAGGAAGCTGACAAAGTTACTGATTGCCCCTTTGCGGTCGCGCCAGAGAAAGTAGTTCAGCGTCAGGCTGGAGGTCCATTTGTGGGTTTTAAAGCCCTGGAAAACAATGCCGATGATCCAGCGAGATTTTTGCCGAACCGCAGTCGAAAAGGTATCGGGGAAATATTCGCGCACGCAGATCATGTTTGACGTCCGTGCGTGCTGTAAAAATTTGCGCTGCTCGCGTTCTTTGGCTTCGTCCACCACCGGAAAACGGACAAAAATTTCCGTCATACCTTTCTCTTTCAGGCGGAAACCAATGTCGTAATCTTCAGTCAGACTCTGCACGTCGAAAGCAATACCGTCACCGTCAGCTAACAGTGCGGTCACGGCGCGGCGGCTGAAACAGGTGCCGACGCCTGCGCTGGGCACCTGTCCGGCGAGGGCTTCACGCACCGGAACATCTTTGCCATGCAGCTCTGAAAACTCATCAATGTAAGTCATGCTGGTGAAGTGCGTCCATTCGCGTTCGAACGGATACACCGGGATCTGAATCAGATCTTTACGCTCGACCAGATAGTTGAACAGACGCAATTCCATCGGTGAAATCACATCTTCGGCGTCATGCAGAATAAAACCAGCAAAAGCGAAATTGGCGCTACGTTCAAACTGGGTGATGGCGTCCAGCACGTTGTTCAGACAGTCGGCTTTGCTGGTGGGACCAGGACGCGCGCAGACTACCTTATGCACGTTCGGAAAGCGAGCGCACACTTCGTCAACATCACGTTGAGTATCGGGGTCGTTGGGGTAGGTGCCAACAAAGATATGATAGTTTTCGTAGTCGAGCGTGGTCGCCGCCAGCTCGGCCATATTGCCGATGACGCCCGTTTCATTCCACGCCGGAACCATAATCGCTAACGGTTTTTCATCTGGTTTATACAGTTCGCGGTAACTCATTCGCGGGTAGCGGCGATAAACACTCAACTTGCGTTTAATGCGGCGTACCCAGTAGACGACATCAATAAAAAAATCGTCCAGCCCGCTGATGAACATGATGACCGCTAACGTTATCGCGATTACTTTTAAGCCGTAGAGCCAGGTTGCAAAAACATCAAGAAGCCAGTCCACACAAAAACCTTACATTAACGCTGGTTATGTTTAGGGTGGCGTATATTAAGGTTTTTTATGAATTGTGACAGCTTTTTACCATTAATAGGTATGACTATTGCGGCACGTTATTTTTACACTGGTTATAAAAGTTGCCGTTTGCGTAGAATGTAGACAAAAGCATGGTGTCAAGGAGGGGAGGTTAACGTCATAGTGAAAAGGAGCGGTGGCACCGAGCAGGTCATAATGTAGTGGAAGTGCCTGGAGGAGGTGAGCAGGCAGGGCAAGATTACGAAAGCCCGCTCCCCGCAAGGACTGACGCGAGATAGTTTCTGTCCATGGCTGCTTTTCGCATCTTACGTCTTAACCCTGCCTTGAATACCTTATCATTCGTCAAAATATTAATAGCAATGTGCCGTATCCCTGAAAATAATTCTGCTGCATTTCCTCTTCTTATTTTGCAGTCGTCTTCATTCATTACCACGTCCAGACGCCAGTGCAGCTTATTCTCCACGTGCCAGTGGTTTCGGATTGCTGTGGCGAACTTTTCTGCGGTTAAATCAGCAGAACTGATATAATATCTGACCGTCATTTCTGGCTCTTTCTTTTGTTCTGCTATTATGGACCGAAAGGAGACTGCCACGCATAATTTCTTCAGCCCTTTCCATTCAAACGTGAAATCAATAAGTTCATCAGGGACATCGCAAACAATATGAAGACGGATTTCTTCTCTGCCGTGACTCTTTTCACTCATTGCGTAACTGTCATGCTCTGGATTATTTAATTCTTTCAGCGGAAATTTTTCCTCAAAGGCTTTATTTAGCCGCCCCTGGTTTCCTTTTACCGCGAATAAATAATCACCTCCCTGTTTTTGTATCTTCTCTGCAATATCTTTCTGGCAACCCATCGCATCAGTTGTGATGATTTTTCCTTTAATATCCAGCATGTTAAGAAGTTCTGGGATAGCTGTAATCTCATTAGATTTCTCATCCGTCCTGATCTGTCCGATGACCAGACTGTGCATTGTTGAGAACGCACTAATGACATGAATCGCTCCCCTGCGGCGACTCTTGTCATAAGAGTGCCGGAGCGTTTTTCCATCAATTGCAATGACGTCTTTATCATCTGAAGAATGGCAGTCACGCATCCAGTTAATAAAGCACTCGTGAAATTTTGCAGGACTGATACAGGATACAACTCTGGCAATGGTTGATCCTACCCACGTAATATGGACACAGGCCTAAGCGAGGTTCTTGTTTTCAAATTGTTCCGGACTGAGGCCGCCACACCAACTGTGCCGCCGCCACCGATTGTAATCACATTCGATATAATTAAACACCGTTGCCCGCATTATTTCCCGGCTGATAAAGTGTTCTCCATGGATACATTCCACTTTCAGCGAATGAAAGAAGCTTTCCACGCAGGCATTATCGTAGCAGCAACCTTTTGCGCTCATACTTCCACGCAGATTATGCCGCTTCAGTTGCGCCTGATAATCTGCTGAACAGTACTGGCCTCCACGGTCCGTGTGAACGATAACGTTCCGGGGCCTCTTACGCCGCCACAGCGCCATCTGCAGGGCATCGCAGGCCAGTTGCGCCGTCATGCGTGGCGACATTGACCAGCCAATAACGGCACGTGACCACAGGTCAATGACCACTGCCAGATACAGCCAGCCTTCATCTGTACGTAAGTACGTGATGTCTCCTGCCCACTTCTGGTTCGGGCCACTGGCGTAAAAATCCTGCTCCAACAGATTTTCTGACACAGGCAGACCGTGTGCGCGGTAGCTGACCGGGCTGAACTTCCGGGAGGCCTTTGCCCTCAGTCCCTGACGGCGCAGGCTTGCCGCCACGGTTTTTACGTTAAAGGGGTAACCCTGAGCACGCAGTTCATCCGTCAGGCGTGGGGCACCGTAACGCTGTTTTGACCGGGTAAAAGCCGCGAGGACAACGCTGTCGCAGTGTTGGCGGAACTGCTGACGCGTGCTTATCCTTGTCCGCCGCTGACACCACGTATACCAGCCGCTGCGGGCCACCCGGAGCACGCGGCACATTGCTTTGATGCTGAACTCAGCCTGATGTTTTTCAATAAAGACATACTTCATTTCAGGCGCTTCGCGAAGTATGTCGCGGCCTTTTGGAGGATAGCCAGCTCTTCATCCCGTTCTGCCAGCTGGCGTTTGAGACGTGCAATCTCGGTAGACATCTCCAGTTCACGTTCAGAAGACGTCTGCTGATTTTGCTGTTTACTGCGCCAGTTGTAGCGCTGTGATTCATACAGGCTGAGTTCACGGGCTGCGGCAGTAACACCGATGCGTTCAGCAAGCTTCAGGGCTTCACTGCGAAATTCAGGCGAATGCTGTTTACGGGGTTTTTTACTGGTTGATACTGTTTTTGTCATGTGAGTCACCTCTGACTGAGAGTTTACTCACTTAGCCGCGTGTCCACTATTGCTGGGTAAGAGCATAGATGCTACGGATATCCATATCCAGAACTTCAGCAATCTGATATGGATTATAACCAGAAACCATATACCCCATTATGGTGAATTCCATCTGAGTTAATGTGTTACCTCTGGTAAATGATAAATAACGACCAATAAATAGTTGTCTGATCTTTTCATTGGCAACATCAAGACCATCATCATTATATATGACAGCAGATATTGCTGAGTTGTGTTTTCGCCAGTAATTAGCTAACGATTGCATATTGCGGTCGCTGACTAAAACAATCCCCATGTCAGTACTTGCAAGATAGTCAATCCAGTCTTTTTCAAGGAATAGACGTAAAAAACTTACTGAAAAATCGACAAAAATATATCCGCTTAATCTCGCATTGTGGTTTTTTGTTAAGATACCTTCTACCACACCACGATTAAAATATGAACTTTCTTCGGGCCACATACAAAAAAACGAGTTTGCGCAGTACTGCAAACGCGGTGACTCTTCTGGCATTATTTGGCAATGCATTGAGCAACTATTGCATGTAAGACTTTTATAACGACTACAAAGCCCCAT
>OAVS01001184.1_pt1 | contig 9985 bp, 9 predicted proteins | sample 1550601 | NCBI WGS metagenome assembly OAVS01 (sample SAMEA2580093, study PRJEB22360) | human gut metagenome | biome: human gut; feature: human-associated habitat; material: faeces | place: Denmark | collected 2008/2010
AAACGGGAGGTGCTCCCCAAAAGCCGAAAAGGACGCCAGCTACTCCGTCGCAGCCGAAAAGCTGTGTATCTCCCAGCCTGCGTTGAGCAAGATCATCCAGCGGATGGAGAATGAGCTGGATACCAAGCTCTTTTACACCTTTCAACGCAGGCAACGGCTGACGGACGAGGGAGAGGTATTTTTAAAGAAAGCGGTGCGGGTCATCAATGAGTATGACAGCATCACAGAGTCCGCCCACCCCAACAAGGGTTGCTACCAGGGGCAGATCTTCATTGGATTCCCGCCGATTGCGGGGATCTGCTACATGAGCGAGCTGATCGTGGAATTTTCCCGCCAGTATCCGGGCATCAAAATCAACATTCTGGAAAAGGGAAGCCAGCGGATCATGGAGGAGGTGGAGTCCGGGGCGCTGGACCTCGGATGTGTCAGTGCCCCGGTGGCGGAGGACCGCTTTGACCACGCCCCCTTTGTCCACGATGTCTTCCGCTTGGCCGTCAGCAGTCAGCATCGGCTGGCAGGTCGTTCCTCTGTCTCCATTTCAGAACTGAGAGATGAGGATTTTATCGTCGCAGGCTGCGACTTCTCCACCTACCACACCATGCGTGCCGCGTGCCTTGAGGCAGGCTTTGAGCCCAAGATCGCCCTCCACTCCTCCCGGTGGGATTTCATCATCCAAATGGTCCGTCTGAATTACGGCATCTCCTTTCAGCCCCTCTCGGTCTTCAAGCGGTTTCGATTTCCGGATATCTGCCTTCTGGCCGTGGACCACCCGCTCACAGACCACTGGCTGGAGCTGATCACGAAAAAGGACGGGTACACCTCCCGCAGCGTCAACCGTTTCATCGGCTTTGTGATGGAGCGTATGGAGCAGGATCCGGACGCCTCATCCCTGGTCTCTCCAATGGCAAGGAAGATTGACTGAAGTGCCGCAGCCTCACAGGTGGCCATTGGGCTCGATGATGATTTTGATGGAGGTGGGGTCGGACCAGTTGGTGTCCAGCGCCTCAAAATAGCGATCCAGTGGGAAGGTATGGGTGATCGTGAGCTCCGGGTCGATCTTACCATCGGCCATGGCGGCAAGGCACTTGCTGAAGCTGTGGTGCTGGAAGGTGGTGCCGATGTAGTTGAGCTCTTTGCGGACGAACAGGCCCATGTCCAGGGAGACGGTCCGCTTTTCCGTGGTGGGGAAGGAGTAGTTGGCAAAAGTGCCGCCCGCCTTGAGAAGCGGGATGCTCCGTTCCGTCAGATCGGCGTTCCCAATGGCGTCGATGATCACATCCAGTCCGTGGGGGAAGCGTTCCCGCAGGATGGCCTCATGGGCCGCCGGAGTGCCCGGGTCCGCGAGGATCGTGCCGATCCCCCGGCTGGCGAGACGATCCAGCTTGCTGGGCTGGCAGTCCAGCACGGTGACGGTTCCGGCGGCGCTGCCCTTTGCCAGCTGTGCCAGCAGGTTGCCGCTTGCGCCGCAGCCCAGGATCAGAACATCCGCCGAATAGGGGATGCTGCAGCGCTCGATACAGCGGAAGCTGCATCCCACCAGCTCGGTCAGAGCGGCGGCCTTGAAGGAGACGGTGTCCGGAATGGCGTAGACGTGGCTCTCGTTGACCACCACCAGCTCCGCCATGGCGCCGTTGACGCTGTGGCCAATGGCTTGGTAGTCCTCGCAGAAGGCAAATTCGCCGCGCTGGCAGTGATAGCATTTCCGGCAGGGTATCCCGTTGTCCGCGGTGACGCGGTCGCCGGGCTTGAAGTGGGTCACGCACTTTCCGACCTTTTCCACGATGCCGGAAAATTCGTGTCCGGGGATGACCGGATAGCGCCCTAGCACGGCACCGGCCCGGTCATGACTGGTATCTGCTGGCTTGCAGATACCGCAGGCCATGACACGGATAAGGACCTGCCCGTCCCCGCAGACGGGATCGGGAACTTCCACGATGCCGCCGTTGGCGCGGCCGGGCTTTTGATAAAGCAGAGCTTTCATATTGGCTTCCTTTCTGTCTCGTCTTTTACTGGAGAAGTGCTGTAATCTCTGCCTGGGCCATGGATGCGCGGGGGCCCACGACGCGGCTTCCGACTTCAAATGTAATGCCCAGCTCTTCCCGCATATCGAAGTAGGCAAAGTGTCGGCCCAGGAAATGGCCCTCCAACAGGGGAACCTTTTTCAGCTCCTCCTCCAGAAAGCGCAGACCCTCCTCCCGGTTGGCCAGGCGGATATTCAGGTGGTGGATGCCGGGGCCGTGCTCCTTGAGAAAATCACTGATGGGGTCTCCAGTGCTGCCCTCCACAGGGGCGAACATCTCAATATCCATGCCGCCCATGAAAAAGTTGACCTGGTGGTAGGCGTATTCCCCCCGGACACCGTTGTAGATTTGGGGCTCCAACCGCCCGCTGCGGATCAGCTCCAGGGACTCCCCGAAGGAGACGGAGGACTCGTCGATTCCGAACAAGGTGCGAACTTGTTCCAGGCCCTTTTCCAGGTCCGGGACGACAACGGCGACCTGGCAGACCAGATCCAGTTTTAATTTTGTCATGACACACCTCCTTGCTCAAAGGCGCTGGCGGTAGAGTTCCGCCGCGGCCTCCGGTTCAAATGGTACGTAACTGGCGGCCGCTGCTTCGTCTGGAAGATGCTGTCCACAAAGCCATGGATGTCTTCTCTCCGAACGCCATAGTCCCGCAGGGGCTTCAGCGGGCACAGGGTGCCCAGGAGCGCGCCGAGATTGGCAAACACCGCGCCGGTGAAGAGGCCGGCTTGCTGCAGCACAGGGGTGAGCAGCTGGCGCAACTCCTCCAATAGGGGGCCGTCCGCCGTCTGCTCATAATAGGAGAAGACCGCGATGAGGAACTGATCGCCGTGGGAGACTTTGTACAGCTCTCCGATAGGGTAGGCCAGTGCGTGGACTGGGCCGGCACCCCCGTTGTTGACGGCTATGCCGGCGAGGCAGCTGGCAGTCAGGAACTGCTCCAGCAGTGCGGGAGATGGGGGCCCGGCATCCTGCAAGAGATGGAGATACCCATCCATCAGCAGCCGGATGGACCGGCTGGCTGCCGCGCGGGCGAATTCGTTCCCTCGGGCAGGGGAAACAAAGGACTCCATAGAGTGTCCCAGGGCATCCACCGAGCAGTGGACCATCACCCACCGGGGAAGGGTGGTCAGCAGTTCCGGTATCAGGACCGCGTGAGACGCGGAGAGCTCCGGGGCCAGGACACCTGTCTTGAGGCCGGTGTCCTTCATGGTGACGATGCCACCGAAGGTGACCTCGCTTCCCGTGCCGCAGGTAGTGGGCAGGACGATGAGCTCCTTGTCCAGCTCCATGGGAATCTGCATCTCTATGACCCGCCGGCAGGGATAGGCATCCTTCACGCACAGAATCTTGGCGATGTCGATCACACTGCCTCCGCCCATGGCGATGATGCGCCGGATGGAGAGGCAGGCAATGTCCCGGAGGATCGCGTCGATGACCTCTTCCTTGGGCTCACCCAGGCCATACTGGTCCTTGATAACCACAGAGCAGGTCAGGGGTCGCCCCTCTAAATACTGCCGAAAGAGGACCTGTTCGGTGAGCAGGAGATCGCCCTGTCCTACGGAGAAGGAGGAGAGGAACTCCGCCAGCGTGGAAAAGCGGTGGATCGTCGGCTTTACACAAAACAGATGCATCCGCTCACCTCACACTGTCCGCCCACAGGCGTCCCTGGGGCCGCACGGCCCTATCATCTGTGCAAAGGGAGCCATCATAAAGCCCGCCGTGTCCGTGAGATCGAACAGCTGATAGCGCCCCGTGGATGAGCTCTCCTCATAGACGGGAGCGTTGCCGGAGGCGGCAAACTGTCCCAGCAGATCCGGCAGATCCTCCGTATAGATACCCAGGTGGTGGAAGCCCTGCCCTTTCGTACGTAGGATGTCGGCATAGGGGTCGCAGCCGTCCTTGTCCACGGGCTCCACCAGCTTCATGTCGATCCCGCCCAAATCAAAGCGGACGGCCTTCATCCGGAACTGAATCCGCCGGCTGTGGTACATCCCGGTGCAGTCGACCGAGATATCCTTGATGGACGATTGGCGGAAGTCCACCAACCGTTTCCAGTTTGCCAGAGCGGTATCCAAATCGTGTACGACGCAGACCACCTGGAAAATTTGTTTGCAGCGATCTTTTTCCATAAAGACCTCCTTGGTGTTTTTGCAAAAAAACCGATGACGCATAATGCGTATCGGTTTTTTTTGCATTATTTTTCAGATTTAGAATTCGGATGGCCGCTTATCGCAGGGCGGTGGGCAGCCAAGTGGACAGACCCGGAATGAACATCATCAGGATCAGGACCAACACGCAGCTGCCGAGGAACGGCCAGATGTAATGGATGACTTCCACGTACTGGGTCTTCTTCAGCTTGGTGGTGACGAAAACGTTGACGCAGAACGGCGGAGAAATGGCGCCCATGCACAAGTTCACCAGGATGATGCCGGCCATCTGCACCTGGTCGATGCCGTAGGCGTCCGCAATCGGGGTCAGCAGAGGCACGAACAGGAGGATGGCGGCGTTGCTGTCGATGAACATGCCGCAGATGATGAACAGAACGTTGACGATCAGCAGGAACACGATGGGGGATTTGATGTTCTCAGTGATCAGAGTCACCAACTGCTGGGAGATGCCGGAGAAGGCCAGGGCCTTGCAGGCAATGTTGGCGAATGCCATGATCAGCAGGATTACGCCGCTCAGGCTGATGGTGAAAAGCATCATGTCCTTCAGATTTCCGGAGACGCGGTCCTTATTGATTCGCTTGTTGATAAAATAGTAGATCAGACCGTACAGAGCGGAGATTGCGCCGGCTTCGGTAGCGGTGAAGATGCCGCCGTAGATGCCACCGAAGATGATAACAGGCATCAGCAGCGCCCAGAAGGCGTTCTTCGTGGAGCGGCCGATGTTCTTCACATACTGGCTCATCACGAAGGGTTCAGTGATCTTGGGTTCCACCTTGACGCGGTGGAAGTAGTTTACGATGCTGAACAGGCAGGCCAGGATGATGCCGGGCACCAGAGTGCACATCCATGCATCGGCAATGCTGATGCCGGAGGCGGTGGCATAGATGATGCCGGTCATGCTGGGGGGAATCAGAACACCCAAGAAGCCGGCGGAGGCCATCAGAGCCGCCTGGTAGGCGGGCTCATAGCCCCGCTTGTCCATCTCGGGGAACACGATCTTGCCGATGGCGGCAATGGTGGCCTGGGTGGAGCCTGTCAGGGCGCCGAACAGCGCGCAGGCGAAGACGGCCACGGTGCCGGTGCTGGCGCGCACACGGCCAACGAAGGAGTCAATGAAGTTGAAGATGCTCTTGGAGATGCCGGAGTACTCCATAATTGCGCCGGCAAACAGGAAGAATGGGATCGCCAGCAGGGAGAAGTTGTCCAAACCGTAGAAAGCGGTCTGGGAGAAGCTGTTCATGGAGTAGCCGAACACCGCGAAGACCACTGCGCCGCCCAAGCCGATGCCGAAAGCAACAGGAAGACGGAAGAGAAGGGAGAAGCCGAGGAAAATAACTAAGAACAGTGCCAATACTTCCATGTTAGTCCTCCTCTTCTTTCTCAGACGCGGCAGGCTTGTCGGCGCCGAACCAATACTCGCGGGGCAACAGGATGTTGAAGATCGTGTGGAGCGTGATCAGGCAGCAACCGACAAATACCAGCGCCATCGGGATCACCATTTTGAAGCCCATGGTCTGGGAAGACACGCCCATGTCGTTGACCTTCATCATATAAATGAAAAAGTAGTAAGAGAAAAATACCATCACACCCAGCACCACGACCTGTCCGATGCGATCGATCACAGCCAAAATTTTGTCGGCGTTCTTGGTGCGTTTTTTCAGCACGGTGCTGACGATGTCGATTTCCAAGTGATCACCCACAGAAGCGGCGTAGGACCCGCCGAACCAAGCCAGGATGATCAGCAGATACCGGGCCAGCTCATCCGCCCAGGGCGTAGAATAGTGGAAAATAAAGCGGCAGGAAATAAAGATCATGCACACGACAATCAGCGCCCACAGCAAAGCGATGGAGAGTACGGACTCCACCTTGCCCAACACTTTGTTTGCCTTGTAGATGTTCTCAACGAACTTATTTGGAAATTTCATCCCATCCATTTTTTGCCCTCCCTTGGAAAAGGTATGGGGATCTTATCCCCATACCTTATACCTTTTCACTTTGCACAGTTCGGTTTTTGAGTCAGATCAGATGCACTCAGATGTAGAATTAGGAAATCTCCTCAGGCAGGTAATCGGCCATCAGACGCTCCATCGCCACAGGGTCGAACTCATCCTCAAGCCCCATCCAGGTGTTGTAGGCGGCATTCTTCATGATGGCGATGCTCTCCTCATCCGGATAGACGACCTCGACGCCGGCGGCAGTGCAGGTGTCCCAATAAGTTTCGCAGGTGTCGCGGATCTCCTGACGGGTGTACTGCGCAGCCTCCTTGGCGGCCTGGTACACGATCTCGCGCTGAGCGTCAGTCAGGCTGGAGGTCCAATCCAGGCTGGCGGTCCAGTACATGGTGCCCCAACTCTCGGCAGTGACATAGACCCAGTCGGCGACCTCTTCCAGGTGGAAGACGTTCATGGCCCAGGGGCTGTTGGTGATGCAGTCCATGGTGCCTTGCTGCAGGCCGGTATACTGGTCGATGCCGGCGACGGTGGTCAGGCCCAGCTGCTCATAGTAGTAGTGGAAGATGGGGATATCAGGCACGCGGACGATCTTGCCGGCCAGATCCTTGATGCTGCTGGGGGTGGGGCCGGTGCCGATCAGGCTCTTGAAGCCGTTGTCCAGATTCTCGATCAGGTCGATGCCATACTCAGCGGCGACCTCGCGGTGACGCTCAATCATCCAGCCGTTGTTGTACTCGGAGTCAACCTCTTCAAAGCCGTCGAACAGATAGGGCAGAGAGGTCCAGTTCACATTGACATCCGTGGTGCCGAAGTCCAGGCCGTCGATGGATAGGGGCAGCATATCGATATCGCCCATCTGCAGAAGCTGAACAGCCTCTTTCTCAGCGCCCAAGGTACCGGCGGGGATCAGGTTCACCGTGATGGCGCCGCCGGAGTATTCCTCCAGCAGCTCAATGGTCTTGGGGATCAGGGTCTCGTCAACCGTCTGGCCAGCCACAGCGTTGTACATATTGATGGTCAGGGGTTCGCAGGCAGCTTCACCGGAGGTTTCCTCGCCACCAGCAGCGGGGTCTTCTGCAGTGTCGCCGCCGCAGGCGACAAGGGACAGTGCCATAATGCCAGTCAGAAGCAATGCCAGAAATCTTTTCATGTTATCCTCCTATTTATTGATTTTGATGCCTTTTCTCCGTATTCTCGGAGGAGATTCTGTCTATATTTTATCGTTTACAGTTACAAAAGCAAATTTCTAATCGGCATACAGGACCATAATGACAGGTTATAGAAAAGCGATTACATACTGCAATGCGCCAAATGCAGGGGTTTACTGGAGCTTTTCGGGAAAACTGCAACAAAAAACCCCCAGCATATATCTGTTAAGAAAATGTCATAATTGGTGAGGAACGGTGGCAGGGTGCCGTGCACGTTTACGCCTCACCAAAGGCGGCCTTCAGGGTTTCCACGTCCCGCTTGGCGGAAGAGACATAGTCCTCGCCGTTCTCGTTCATGTTGCGGCGGTTGTAGAACGTCTCCGAGATGATCCACCCCTCATAGCCAATGTCCTTGATGGCCTGGACGGATTCCTTGAAGAAGGTGCCGCCTTGGCCCAGCAGAACGATGGGCGCAGTCTCCTTGGTCACGAAGCCCTCCGCGTCCGGCTGGGACTCCTTCATGTGGAAATGATCGATGCGCTCCCGGCCCAGGACCCGGATCATATCGGGGGGATAGCCCGTCCCATACATCACCGGATTGTGGGTATCAAAGCACAACTTCAGTTTGCCGTCGAACTGATCCAGGAACTTGAAATGGTCCTCCAGACGGATGTCTGTCTCCATGGCGATCTGCACGCCATAGTCCTGGGCCACCTCCACGGCGTATTTGTACATGTCGAACACGTGCTTGTGCTGCGCGGCGCCGTACATCCGCATGCCCTCAATCATCACAGTGGGGATATGCATTTCCGCGGCGGCAATGATGCCCTTTCGGATGCTCTCCATGCACTCCTGTCCCTCCGGGGAGGACTGGCTGTACCGGATGAAGTTCTGGCGGACCAGCGTGTAGAGGTGGATGGACTGGAGCTCAATACCATACTTGACCGAGGCCTCCAGATAGCTCTCCTGTACCCGCTTGTTGTTCAGCGGGTAGGAGTTGGTGGAGCCGCCGGCATCCGCCAACTGCATGCCGGTGAAGCCAGCCTCGTGAGCCATCTGCAAAGCCAGTGGGCCCCAGCAGGGGAAGCTGAACTCGCAGACGCCGAATTTAAAACGTCCCATAATTGCAATTCCTCCTGATCGCTCAAGCGTTTGACTCGTCACCGGACTCCACCACAGCCCGGATCACCTTTCGGTCGGCCACCATCTCTAGGCCCTTCTCCAGATCGTTCAGATCGAAGGTCATGGAGGAGAAGTCGTCGAAGGGATACTTGTGCTGGAACTTGTCCAGGAACACCAGGGATTTGTGGAGGTATTCCGGCAGGTACCGGGCCACGCCGGTGACGGTCAGGCTCTTGCGGGTGATGTAGCCCGGAGAGAGTGTAGCTTGGGCGGAGAGAGTATTGGTGCCGATGATCACGTACCGGCCCATGGGAGCCAGGTGGTGCAGCCCCTCCTCCACGGCGGCGGCCACTCCGGTGACCTCCACGGCGGCATCCGTGCCGCGACCGCCGGTTAGCGCTTTGACGGCGGCCTCCCGGTCAGCCATCTGGGGCAGGTCGGTCATGTTGATCAGGTGGTCTGCGCCGAATTCCCTGGCAACTTCCAGCCGCTCCGCCACGCTGTCGATCACGATGGTGGTGACGCCCTTCTCCTTGGCAATGGCGCAGGCGTAGAGGCCCATGCTGCCGGCACCCTGGATCAGCAGGGTCTCGCCGGCGGTGATGCCGATGTGTTCCAGGCCGTAGTAGATTTGGGAGAAGCGACAGTTGGCACCGGCTGCGAGGGAGTCCGGCAGGGTGTCGGGTACCTTGTAGAAATACTGCCGGGGATGGATGTAATAATGTGTGGCAAAGGTGCCGGAAAAGTAGGGGAAGTCGTCGGGAGACTGTCCCAAGTGAATGTAGGCGTTCCCACACTGGTCATAGCGGCCTATTTTGCAGGCCCGGCACTCGCCGCAGGTGATGTAGTAGGCCGCTACCACCCGGTCGCCTGCCTTCACGGACTCTCCGGCGTAGTCCTTGGTGACGCCCTCGCCCAGCCGCTCGATGCGGCCCACAAACTCGTGGCCTTGGCAGGTCTTGTCTCCGCCGACGCCCAGGGACGCACCGGTTTTCCAGTTCTTCACGTCGGAACCGCAGATGTTGCTGCTGAGTACCCGCACCAGCATGGCACCCGGCTCCACCTCCGGCAGTTCGTGCTCCTCAAAGCCGACCTTGCCGTTTTTGCCGAAATATGCGATCTTTCCAGTCATACTGTTAGGTTCCTCCCTCTGCTCATTTCCGCTCCATGGAGGCGTTCCAGGCTACCTGCACAGCCCGCGTGCCGCTGAAGCCGCCGTCTACGGGGAGGCACTGGGCAGTGATCTGGGCGGCCTCCTCGCCGGCGAAGAACAGGCAGGCGTTGGCAATGTCCTGGGCGACAGTTACACGGCCGGTGGGAGTGATGGGGATAAAGGACTCGTCGATCGTGTGGGGGACGTGGCAGTTGTTGTTGGTACGGGTGAAGCCGGGCAGCACACAGTTGATCGTGATGCCGCTGGGACCCAGCTCAAGAGCTGCGGCTCTGGAGAGAGCCATGATTCCGGCCTTGGTGGCAGCATAGATGCTGGAGTTCCGCTCCCCCTGCAGGGCGCCGGTGGAGGAGATGTTGATGATGCGACCGCCGTGGCCCTGCTGGATCATCTGTTT
>OAVS01001187.1_pt1 | contig 9932 bp, 9 predicted proteins | sample 1550601 | NCBI WGS metagenome assembly OAVS01 (sample SAMEA2580093, study PRJEB22360) | human gut metagenome | biome: human gut; feature: human-associated habitat; material: faeces | place: Denmark | collected 2008/2010
TTTACACGATTCCACAATTTCAAATTTTCATTTTTTAAAAAAGAATTTTCGTCAAGTCGAACAGGCCTTACTCAATATTGACAGCAAACTTTTGCAGATCGAAAAAAATTCGGCAGGATCTTTTTATCCGGAAGAAATGTTGGAAAAAATCTCTGAATGTAAACGGCAGCTTGAAAAATTAGAGTTTGATTTTCAAAAATTGGAAGAGGAGATTTCAAAATGGCAATCACCAAACTGAGTCATGTCAAAGAACGGAAATCCGGAAATCCTAACGCAGGACTCTATAATTGCATTGATTATATTTTGAATCCTGACAAAACAGAAGAGCGTTATATCGGAGGAAACGCGGGTTCCACTACACAGGAAGTATATAACCGGATGATGGCAACAAAACAAGAATTTCGCAAATTGGATGGCCGACAATGTTATCACTTCATTATTAGTTTCGCACCAGGCGAAACGGATGCTATCACCTGCTTCAATATTGCTCAGGATTTTTGTGAAAAATATCTCGCCGGAAAATATGAATACGTTTTTTCTGTCCATACAGATCACGCGCATATGCACGCTCACATAGTTTTTAATTCTGTCAGTTTAGTAGACGGAGTAAAGTATCATTATTCAGATGGACAGTGGAAGAGTAACATTCAACCGATAACGGATCAGCTTTGCGAAAAATATGGACTGAAAAAATTGACTTACGTTCCAGGAAAAAGAAAAGGCGTTGATTATGGAACATGGAGGGAAAAGAAAGATCCATCCGGAAGTCAACGATTACGTGAAGCTATTGACATGGCAATAGCGCAATCTGATTCCTACGATGATTTTCTTTCTATAATGAGGAAGTCATATCAAGTAAAAATTGGGTTTTCACAAAAATGGAATTCTGAATATCTTTCATTTAAAGATTTTAAAACTCCGGCCGGACGATACCGTAGAAATTACGTTCTTGGAAAATCATACACTGTCGCAAGTATTCAAAAGCGCATTTCATTAAATAAGATGGAAATTCCAGAATCATTAAAACGACTGCCACCACATATTCGAGGTTTTGAATCTTCCATCGGCTCTGGTTTTCGTTCAGCAAATGGTTTATACCTTACGCAGCATCAAAAACGTTATATGATTCCATACTGGAGGTTAAAAAATTCCGAACGCACAGTTACTAGTGGCACAGGGAACATTCGAGAATATTCAAAAGAGGCTGATAGAAATTTGCGTGACCTGCAAACCGTGCAAGATAATAAAATTCGAACCGTTCAGGATTTGTCCTCCCGCTTGGATGAATTGAATCAAATGACCGATTCCATTCGAAGAGAACTTCGTGCAATACAGTCTAGCCGTGAAGATTCAGAAACAGAGAATGTCATTTCCGAATATCTTTCCATTCAAAGTGCATTTGCGAATGCCGCTGTTCCTATTGAAATGGAAGGGAAATTTGAAAACCGATTGGATGAGATCGAAGAAAACTATCCGATCGAAGAATTGATACACCAAAAAGAATCTAATAGTAAAAAAGAAAAACAACTACAGAAAGAAATCAAAAATTTGCAACAGGCATCCAGACGTTTATCAAAATTAAAAAAGATCCAAAAGAGATAAAGAGGAGTAGTGAAAATGGCTTTCCAAAAATATTCTGAAGAAAAACGTAATGAAATTTTAGATTCTCAACAGGAAAAAAATGCGCGTGGAAAAATAAGTTTATTACTGAATTTGGGATTTCCCAAAGATTGGATTGAAAAAATGCTTCCTTATATAAATGAGGATACTACATCATGGCAATTACGCATGATCAGTCTTTTCGATCAAGATCCGGAAGATCTCGTAGCCATGTTGGAAGATTCCGTAAAAAATTCTTCTGTAGAAATTTTTCAGTCTATTCGGAAGAAATATTATATTGAACAGATTCAAAAATCAATGGAGCAATACGTTCCATTGATTCATAACCAACTAGACGCTTACAACGAAATGTCCGCTTTGTTGCAGCAGCAATTTGCCGTCCAGCAAGAGAAAGATGATCTACATAAATCTAAAGGTGACCTGCAAGAAAGAATAAATGCTATGCAGAAGGAGCATGAAAAAATTTCCATTGAGAAGGAAGATATTTTTCATCAGCTGCAGGATTCAGAGAAAGAAAAAATTTCCATTCAGCAACAACTCGTTGATGCGACTGAATCGCTGCAGAAATCTCAGGGAACTGCAGCTTCTTATGAAAAACAAATTGCTATTCTGAATAATAGAATTGATGAACTTGAAAAGCAGTTGGAAGTATATCAAGCTAAAGAAAATGAAATTGCCCAGGAAGAAGAGAAGCAGCTTGAACACATTCCCGTTAAACGTCGAATAATCTGGTCATCTTTTTTTCATGACTCTAAAATAAAACGCAAAGAAGAACTAGACATTCAAGAACAGGCTGAACGTGAGAGACTTGCAAAGGAATACATTTATGATCCATCCCATTCTGAAGAACAGGCTGCGCTTTTTCTCGATGCAGCAGGAACAGAAGAGTGGACCTTAGAAGATCTTCGAACACTTGCTGCACAATCAGATATTGACAGCATGAAAATATTACAGCGTAAAATAGAACAGCTGCATAAAGCTTCACAGAAAAAAAATAATAAATAGCTTTCTTCCACATTTACAGTTGTTGTTTTATTTTGAGGAAAATGATAAAATTAGTATAATTCATATGGACTGTAAACAAAGGATTCAAGGAGTGATTAAATGAATATAGAAAAAAAAGAATATTATGAAGTAAATCTTCCGCCATATCTGCAACACGATCTTGATGCAATGAAAGAAGGTAAGTATCCTTATGATTGTTTGTGGTGCGAACTATATGGTTCCATAAATGCAGCCTATACAGATGGTGATATTTCGGAAGATCATGCATGGTACTTAAGAGAACGATACTTAGAAATGGAGAGGTTATAAAATATATGATTGATTTTACGCAATGCGACGTTGAACCTTTAAGAGTGTATGACGGTGCTAATGGTAAAAAAATTTGTGTGATTTATAATAACGAACGTTATATGTTAAAATTTCCGGCACTTGCAAGAAACAATCCTGTGATGCATTATTCAAATGGCTGCCTAAACGAACACATCGCCAGTTCAATTTATCGAACATTAGATATAACTACACAGGAAACAATATTAGGGATTTACAATGGAAAAATGGTAGTTGCCTGCAAAGATTTTTGTAATCCGGGAGATAGGATTGTAAATTTTGCAATGATAAAAAATGCATGTATAGATAGTAGCTTAAACGGATATGGAACAGAATTAGAAGAAGTGCTTCAATCCATAGAAGAACAAAATTTATATGATGTCAAAGAAATCAAAGAACATTTTTGGAAGATGTTTGCTGCCGATGCATTTCTTGGAAATTTCGACAGGCATAATGGAAATTGGGGAATCATAGTTAATGAATTGACGAGAGAAACCAGAATTGCTCCTGTATATGACAATGGCTCATGCCTATATCCACAGTTAACTGATAAACAAATGGAAAAAATATTGGAGACCAGATCGGAAATCGAAAACAGACTATATGTTTTTCCAAATTCTGCATTAAAAATAGATAACAAAAAAATTAATTATTATAACTTTTTAACCAAAACTCAGGATATAGATTGCATTCGGGCTCTGCAATATGTAACAGAGCATATATCTATGGACAAGATAAAAAAAGTGATACGCAATATTCCAATGACAGACATTCAACAACAATTCTACTTAACAATGCTCATTGAAAGAAAAGAACATATTATAGAAAAAGCATATCAACTACAAAAAGAACGAGGATATATTGTAACAGAAGAGCCGAAAAAGACACCGAAAAAGAAAAAGTCCACAAACCGTAAATACGTCCCACGGATCTAGGAAGAGACTTTGACATTCCCACGTTTATTTATCATGAGGGCTAATCTTAACCACACTGCCTAATGTGATTGTGATAGCCCTCTATTCATTATAGTTTAACGCCAATCCGGCTCCTTGGAAATAGGAGAGGGCTTTACATCAGCTAACCTAATTCGCTTGTGTATTGCTATCTGCAAAGCGTGCGGCAGTTTGACACTCCCCACAGCTAAAGCAGGGGGATTCTTGTTTCTTCCACTACTGCATTGGCAAATACCTTACGGTACTGCAATGTCTTACACAGTGTCCACAAGCTATATTTATACTGTTCCCGCATGCCCTGCGGTACAGTTCTTTTATCTTCATGCAGACTGCATCTGCAGGCCTTTTTTTAGAATATTGATGCCTGCATTCATATCCCGGTCATGAACTTCATGACAGCTGGGGCACTCCCAGATACGAATGCGCAGATTTTTCACCAGCGGATTCTGATATCCGCAGACACTGCAGGTCTGGCTGCTTGGATACATCGTTGGCACTCTGCGGATTTCATTGCCATACCAGGCAGCTTTATATTCCAGCATTTCAAAAAACCTTGCCCACGAAACACTGGCTATGGATTTTGCCAGTTTATGATTCCGCATCATCCCCTTCACATGCAGGTCTTCGATGCAGATGGTTTGGTTTTCACGCACCAGCATCGTTGACTGCTTTTGCAGGAAATCATTTCTTTGATTCGTTACTTTCTCATGTACCCGGGCAACCCGGATCCGCTGCTTATCGCGGTTATGGGAACCTTTCTGTTTTCGGGAAAGTCTGCGCTGTTCTCTTCTAAGCTTTTGCATTGCGCGTTCCAGATATCTGGGATTCGATACGGCATTTCCATTACTGTCAGAATAGAATGTTTTGATTCCGACATCAATTCCAATCGTTCCTCCCTGATTGGGACGTGGTTCCGGTTCAAATTCAACATTCAGCACCGCAAAATATTTTCCGGACGGCGTATATTCAATGGTTACGTGATGGATTTTTCCCACTTCCATCGACTGACGCACTTTAACATATCCGAGTTTCGGAAGTTTGATATATCTTCCCACAATACGAATATTGTCTTTTTGATTTACCGTTCTGTAGGACTGAAACCGGTTATGTTTGCTTTTGAAGGTTGGATAGGAAGCTCTTTTTTGAAAGAAATTCACAAATCCCCGGTCAAGATCCCGCAAAGACTGCTGCAATGCAATGGAATCTGCTTCTTTCAAAAAAGCAAACTCTTCCCGCTTTTTCAGTTCTGTCAGCATGGCAGATGTCTGGCCATAGCCGATTTTTTCTCCTTTTTCATAGCCTTCCTTACGCATGGCAAGTCCCCGGTTGTAGATGAGCCTGCAGCATCCCAGCGTCTGGTGAATAAAGGTTTTCTGTTCTTTATTCGGGTAGATTCTGAATTTGATCCCTTTTTGCATTATCCTATCTTATCCTTTTGTCTCCGCGATGTTTTCTGGTTTCCGATATACCGTTTTACTGCTTCCAGCAGTATAGGAATAGGATATCATATTTTTTTATTTCATACGACTACTATTTTGTCCATCTCAATTACTTGCGTAAATTCGATGGACGCGTATATCCCCATAGCTGAAGCAAGGGGTTTTACGACGCATTGGATAAAATCAGTTGTATCATTCTATTAGTCTTGCTACGAAATGCCATTTTGGTTCTCTCCTGTTTTATATTCCTGGAATAAGCGATCAAGCGTACATCGGCTTATTTTCAATTCCTTCGCAATCTGTGTTTTTGTTGCCTTGCGTGTCATATAACGATTGTAGTATTCTTCAATATTGGAAATAACAATTTTGTTTCTACCTTTGTAGCGTCCCTCTTTTTTGGCGATTGCTATTCCTTCACGCTGCCGTTCCAGAATCATTTCTCGTTCAAACTCTGCAATGGCTGCCATCATGGTGAGCTGCAAACGTCCTGTTGGTGTCGATGTATCAAAGTTTTCTTTTAGGCTTACAAATTTTGCTCCGGCATCTTCGATTTTTTCCACAATACTTAAAAGATCAACTGCGGTTCGGCCGAGTCTGGAAAACTCCTCTACATATACGACATCATCTTCCCGAATGTATTCCAGCATTTCTTGGAGTTTAGGTCTTTTCATTGTTTTTCCAGATGCCTTTTCAATAAACCACTTATCAATGTTATATTTTCCCAATGCCTCTTGCTGCCTGGCTTCATTTTGGTCAACCGTTGATACTCTTACATAAGCAATATTCTTACCTTTACTCATTTTTTCCTCTTTGTACAAATAAATTCTAAGATATAATCTACATTTTGTTTAATAATTAAATTTATAACTCTATTTTAACATTTTATTTTCTATTTGGCAATGTATAAAAACGTACACCCTATTTAGATATTTTTATTGTGACATCACATCTTCCCTTACAGCTTTTTCAAGAAGCTGACGAACATATTCAGGACAGCTGCTCTTACCGGATTCCCAGTTTTCCAAAGTTCGCACAGGAATATTATACTGCCTGGAGAATTCAGCTCTTGATTCAGAAAGCATTTCTCTTATTTCCATTTTTTCTTCCTCATTTGATATTACATATACTTTGCCATTGTGCTCCGCCAAAAGAATCCGTCATACAACCACTCAAGATCGTTTTTAAAAGTTGGCACATCGTGATGGTCTAATTCGGCAACGAATTTTACGTATTCATAGCTATAACCGTTTTTTTTGTAATACGTCAGCAGCGAGTTTATAGCTGTACAAAAAGTCTGCTTTATCAGCAACAGGATCTTCATCATCCCAACTCCACTCATCTTTTTCTTTCTCTTCATCTGTCATGGTGTCGTTTGCCTTTTTGTAAAAGAGAGAGAAAGCATATTTTTCTTCAGCCGGCAGATCTTCCATTTGCATCAAATGAGCCTTTCCCCAGGCATCATCAAAAATTTTTTTAAACTTTGACTTGAGTGGCATAGGAGTTTTATGCTTATACTGATTTATCGTGTCATCAATAATGAGCGCTAAATCCATATCAATGGGAAGTTGTTCTGTAACCAGATATACGCTTTTTTCATCGCAAACAATATAGAAGGTATCATTTTCAGTTTTTAACTATGCTCAGCAAGAAGTCCCCGACTTCTAAAGTGGGGGATGAATTGCGTCCGTCATAAAATATTGAAATACAGGATAAGAAGCGTTATAATAAAATCAGTCGAAGAAAAAAAGAAAGGCTGAACATATATGGAATTAGACAATAATGCACATTCGGTATTTTTGCTGTATTACCATCTTGTCCTTGTTGTCAAATACCGCAGGCAGGTCTTTGATGAAACGGTTTCCGAACGTTCAAAGGAAATCTTTGTGTATATTGCACCGAAGTATAACATTATGTTGCAGGAATGGAATTATGATAAAGATCATGTCCAGATTTTATTTCGGGCGCACCCAAATTCAGAAATCAGCAAATTCATAAATGCATATAAAAGTGCAAGCAGCAGACTCCTGAAAAAAGAATTTCCGCAGATACGGCAGAAACTGTGGAAAGAATGTTTCTGGAGCCAGAGTTTCTGCCTGCTTACAACAGGCGGCGCACCAATAGAAGTCATCAGAAAATATATTGAGTCACAGGGAGAAAAAAGCCGCAAAAGGGGCAGGTCTTATGGCAAACAAAGCATATAAATTCAGGATATATCCGAACAGGGAACAAAAAACACTGTTTGCCAAAACGTTTGGCTGTGTACGGTTCATCTATAATAAAATGCTGGATGATAAAATCAAATATTACGAGAAAACGAAAAAGAAACGGAACAATACCCCGGCGCAGTACAAAAAAGAATTTCCGTGGCTGAAAGAGGTTGACAGTCTAGCCCTTGCAAATGCACAGATGAATCTGCAAAAGGCATATAATAACTTCTTCCGGGATCCGAAAGTTGGATTTCCGAAATTCAAATCCAGACATAAAACCCGCGCTTCTTATACAACGAATAACCAGAAGGGCACGGTAGCCCTTGAAAATGGGCACCTGAAGCTTCCAAAAGCAGGGTATGTGAAGGTCAAACAGCACAGAGCGATACCGGAAGATTACCGGATCAAATCGGTCACCATCAGTCAAAATCCGGGCGGGGACTATTATGCAAGCGTTCTGTTCGAGTACGAAAACCAAGTACAAAAACAGCCCATGCATCAATTTCTTGGTTTGGATTTTTCCATGCAGGAACTGTACAGGGACAGTGAAGGCAGAGAACCGGAATATCCGGGATATTACAGAAAAGCGGAACAGAAATTAAAGAGAGAACAACGAAAGCTCTCAAAAATGCAGAAAGGTTCCAAAAACCGTGGAAAGCAGCGGATCCGGGTTGCCAGAATGCATGAGAAAGTAGCGGCCCAGCGCAGAGATTTTTTACACAAACAATCGCGAAAGATTGCAGATGCGTATGATTGCGTCTGTATAGAAGATCTCGATATGAAAGCAATGTCACAGGCGCTGCACTTTGGCAAATCCGTTTTGGATAACGGCTGGGGGATATTTGTGAATTTCCTGAAGTACAAAATGGAAGAACAGGGAAAACAGCTGGTGAAAGTAGGCCGTTTCTTTGCAAGCAGCCAGCTGTGCAGTGTATGCGGGTATAAGAATACCGAAACGAAGGATCTGCGAATCCGTGCATGGATCTGTCCGAAATGCGGTACACACCATGACAGGGATGTCAATGCTGCAGTCAATATCCGGAATGAGGGTATGCGTCTTATGTACAGCCTGCAGTGACAGGAATATAGAAAAAACCGTGGGGCACACGGGGATAGCTCGCTTATGCTTGACACAGTGGTGTCATCGAACGAGAACCGACGGTTCGCTTTTTGCGAAAGGAAGCCCCCGCCTCTGTAGGCGGGGGAGGATGTCAGTTCGCCCGGCGCGAACGTTATTCTTAAAGGTGAAAGTCCTAAGTGCGCCTGTTAGCGGGAAGCACATAGCCAACAAGGCAAGGGTGTCCATTGTGAGATGGAATCTGAAGGAAGCCTGAGGCAAACCATTGGTCCGACGGACAGAAATCATGTATAAGGCTTACAGTTCGGATAAGACTGCTGAACAAGTTGAAGTCCAATAGCTAACAGAGGACTGGTAGTAGACATGGCGGATAGGTGATGAGAAAGATAGCGTATTTTAACCGGGGAGATCCTATGAGTGGTTTCATCAGCCATAGTAACAACGAATCATAGGAAGTCAGCAGATGTCATAGTAGCGAAGAAGTCCGGGAAACCGGATGGAGCAAAGGACAGAACAGTTAATCATCTGGAGTACGTCCTAATTGAGAGTTTTAGACGAAACACATGCCGAGAGGAGTACCACAAGTACTAAGTGGTCGGAACTCACGAAAAGGAAAGGAAACAGTGCATGGAGGAACAAGGAATATTTATAGAACGCATTCTGTCAAATGAAAACATGAATCGTGCCTACAAACAGGTGAAAAAGAATAAAGGTGCGGCAGGAATAGACGGAATGGAATGTGCCGATTTGCTTTCTCATTTGAAAGTAAATGGCCAGCAACTCAGAGAGAGTATAAGAAATCAGTCATACAAACCAATGCCAGTAAAGAGAGTGGAAATCCCTAAAGCAGACGGAAGCAAACGAAAACTTGGTATTCCAACTGTCACAGATCGCATGGTACAACAAGCAGCTGCACAGGTATTAACACCTATATATGAAAGAAAATTTCATGAGAACAGCTATGGATTCAGACCCGGAAAAAGTGCACAGAAGGCAGTATTAAAAGCAGTTGAATACATGAATGAAGGATATAACTGGGTCGTGGATATTGACTTGGAAAAGTTTTTTGATACGGTAGAACACGACAAGTTAATATCTGTTTTGAACAAAGAGATTAAGGATGGAAAAATACTTTCGCTAATCCGAAAATTTCTAGTAAGTGGAGTTATGGTTGGAGAACAGATAGAAGAAACAGAAATCGGAACCCCACAAGGGGGAAATATTTCACCACTTCTCGCTAACATACTGCTCAATGAATTGGATTGGGAACTTGAAAGCCGAGGACTTAAATTTGCACGATATG
>OAVS01001190.1_pt1 | contig 9901 bp, 10 predicted proteins | sample 1550601 | NCBI WGS metagenome assembly OAVS01 (sample SAMEA2580093, study PRJEB22360) | human gut metagenome | biome: human gut; feature: human-associated habitat; material: faeces | place: Denmark | collected 2008/2010
GCGTCGCATAATAGTGTCTACACTACACTGAAAATACTCTGCTACCTCTCTAACACTCCACTGTTTTTCTACATATAGTTGTTCCAATAGCTGTCTAGGTATAACGCGCACATTACGATACATAATATCACCTTTCCTTATAGACGAACTCCCTTCTCTATTATTGTGAAAGCACCATCAAGAAAAAACAATACAAAAAAGGTTCCTAATAGTCACATAGGTGACCAATAGGAACCTCTTTCCATATGTAATTATATGCACCACATACGATAGGTGTAATTCTAGTTGCTATCACAATATCTGGGCATAAACCATTCATATTCTATGGCCTAACAACCTTCTAGTAAAGCTTATTGTTAGCATTCTAATTAGCGATATCTCCGCTCTAGAGCTTTGGGCTTTCCTAAAATAATAGACCACTTCATCCCCTCTTTTAAGGCATGATTAGCTTTTCGTTTACGTGTTGAAGTTACAGCTGGGGCAGTTGTGACACTTATATTTTCAAGAAGAACACGACCCTCTTTAGATGCTTTATCTCGTTTAAACTCAGCTAAACGCTCATTTAAAGAAGGACCTGTAACAGACTCTCGAGCCGAACGAGTTGTATTAGTACTAAAGCTAGTTGATTTAATTGAGGTTTTCTTGGATGAACCATGAGTACCTTGTTGCGTTGTAGACGCTTCATCGTAATGATTCTCGGAAGCTAAAACTGTCTTAAAATCCTCAGGCGAAGGTTCTACAGGCTTTTTCTCTATGGAGATACCATATTCACGCTCCATATCCTCCCAAGTCTGGCCAGAACTCGAACTTTCATAGTTATCATAGCCATCAGACTCTTCTGTATTCTTACTTTTTATAATCGAAAAAGCAATATACGCGATGATACCTAGAACAAATATAGGGTTATGCGAAAAGATGGATAGCACAGAAGACAAAATAGAGTCCATAGCTACTCCTATTCACTATCTGCTAAGTTTTCACGCATTTTAGTGTCTGCAATAATATTGTTCATATTGTAGTAATCCATAACGCCAAGATTACCGTTTCTGAAAGCTTCTGCCAATGCTTTAGGTACTTCAGCTTGTGCTTCCACAACCTTAGCTTGCATGTCTTGTGTTTTTGCACGCATTTCTTGTTCTGTCGCAACAGCCATGGCACGGCGTTCTTCCGCACGAGCTTGAGCGATTTTCTTATCCGCTTCTGCTTGGTCAGTTTGCAATTGAGCACCGATGTTACGACCCACATCTACGTCCGCAATATCGATGGACAAGATTTCGAATGCAGTACCCGCATCAAGACCTTTACCCAATACAGTACGAGAGATGTGATCTGGATTTTCCAATACATCTGTATGCTCTTCAGAGGAACCTACAGTTGTTACAATACCTTCACCAACGCGGGCGATGATTGTCGCTTCACCAGCACCACCAACGAGGCGGTCAATATTAGCACGTACAGTTACACGAGCACGAACCTTGAGTTCGATACCATTCTTTGCCACTGCAGAGATGATTGGTGTTTCAATCACTTTAGGATTAACGGACATTTGAACCGCTTCCAATACGTCACGACCTGCAAGGTCAATAGCTGCGGAACGTTCGAATGTCAAAGGAATAGATGCGCGTTCAGCGGCAATCAACGCATCTACGACGCGGTCAACGTCACCACCTGCAAGGTAATGCGCTTCTAGCTGATTTACATTTACATCAAGGCCTGCTTTATTAGCTTTAATCAAAGGCATTACGATTTGGGATGGATTTACACGACGCAAGCGCATACCTACGAGTGTGAAGATACCAACATTAACGCCTGCTGCAAGAGCAGATACCCAAAGGCCTAATGGCACAACATACAAGAACACCATAATCCCAATCAGTAGAATGGGAATCAAAACTAAAATACCTACATCCATAATAACCTCCATTATATACGACGATGTGGTGAAAGCTTAATCGCGCTTTCTAACAATATTGCGGCCCCCTACAACACGCAGTACCACAATAGGTGAACCGGCATCGATGAAGTCCCCTTCGGTTACAACATCTACCAAATTACCATCAATTTTAGCAATACCTGCAGGGCGCAGTGTAGTATGAGCTACCCCCTCTTTACCAGCTAAGTCCTCTAATACATCATTAGATACATAGCCAGCCTTGGTCGTAGACCGTTGCCCTAAGGTAAATAATTTGCCTATCCAAGTCTTTTCAAAGTGATTAAAGAACACGATGATAAGGACAATTAGTAAGGCCGTTAATCCTAGTACTGCATACAGCGCTACCGTTCCTTCTCCAAGAGCTACAAAAACGCCCCAAAGGAAAACACAATAACCGATGAGCCCTAAAATACCGCCCGGTACAACGAGTTCTACCGCCATCAGGGCAATCCCTATAGCCATCCAAATTAAAAACTCCATAGGCCCTCCTCTCTATAATTAATTTTATACAACTTATATACTCATTATACAATATTAAAAATAATTTATAAAGATTCTATAGCACCAACTTTCATGGTATTAAAAGAGCTAGTACTTACATCTCTTTTTCTCCTGTAAAACTATTGTATCTTGATACTTTAAGGAGTTTCAATCATTCGATCTGTTAACCGTTATTTTTTGGATCTAACCTTAATAACATAGCATTAATGGCGACGATGACTGTTGACACAGACATTAGGACTGCTCCTAATGCAGGGCTTAATGTGATACCAATAGGAGCCAAAATTCCTGCAGCTAGAGGGATAGCTATAAAGTTATAACCGGCTCCCCAAAAGAGATTTTGTTTCATTTTACGAGTTGTTTTGTGTGCTAATTCAATAAATGATTCAATATCTCCTGGATCAGATTGAGTCAAGATGACATCAGCTGAATCCAACGCCACTTGAGTTCCTGCACCGATCGCTATTCCAACATCTGCCAAGGCAAGAGAAGGAGCATCATTGATACCGTCACCTACCATGATAACTTTTTTTCCTTCTTCTTTAAGTGTTTTTACTAACTCATATTTGTCTTGTGGAGATTGATTTGATCTATATTCAATCTCTAAATATTCTGCCGCGCCTTGAGCTGCTTTTTCATTATCACCTGTCGCCATAATTGGTCGAATATTGTTCTTTTTAAGAGCTTTAATTAACTCTTTACTTGTTGGTTTTAATTCGTCCCCTAAAGCTACAGCACCAATAGCATCATCGTTTTCTACTAAGACACTGAGAGTTGCTCCTTTTGGAATATCAATATCCAGATTACGTCCGTAGGCTTTTTGACTGATTAATTGGTAACGGTGTCCGCCTGCTTTACCCTCTACTCCAGCACCGGAAATCACATCAATAGAATCAAAAGATGCTGGACGTATATCTTGCTGCTCAGCGAAACTTATAATTGATTGAGCAATTGGGTGACTAGATCCTCCTTCAATACCTGCCAATAAGGCAATGATTTCCTCTTTCTTATATTTGTTATTAAAAAGTTCAACGTCTAATACTTTAAACTCACCAGTTGTTAAAGTACCTGTTTTATCTAAAATCATCACATCTGCATCTTGAGCTATTTCTAAGGCTTGGCGGTCTTTCACCAGTAACCCACGACTAGCTCCTAAGCTTGTGCTACGGGCGGTGACCAATGGAATAGCCAGACCTAATGCATGTGGACAAGCTATAACTAAGGTCGTGATAGCAAAGGTAACTGCCGTTGGGATATCTCCAATAATCATCCACACTACAAAAGCTATTAGTGCGACAATGACCGCAATATAGAAGAGCCATCCTGCAACCTTTTGAGCAATATTTTCTGCTCTGGAAGGCTGACTTTGAGCTTGGCTGATTAAATTTTGAACTTGAGAGATGAAGGATTGATCACCTGTCTCAAGCACTTTAATATAAAGTACCCCTTCTCCATTTGTTGAGCCTCCGATTACTTCATCGCCAGGGCCTTTTTTTACTGCTTTTGACTCCCCAGTTAGAAGAGCTTCATTTACACGTGATTCGCCACGCTCGATAATCCCGTCTGCTGGCACATTTTCTCCGGCTTGAACACGAATTAAATCACCTACCTGTAAGTCAGCAACTGGTCGTGTTTCAATTGAATCGTCTTCTAATACAACGTGAGCATCTTTCGGCACTAACTTAGCCAATGCTGCTTGTGCGTCTCCTGCTTCTCCAATAGCTTTCATCTCAATCCAGTGACCTAATAACATGATTAATAGTAATGAAGCAAATTCAAAGAAAAAGTCCATCACGTGTTCACCCGTTACGTAGGTGATGATCACAGCATAAATACTGTATAAATATGAAGCACTTAAACCTAAAGAAACTAGAGTCATCATTCCAGGTTCTTTTTGTTTAAATTCGTCAACTGCGCCTTGATAGAATGGACGTCCACCATAAACAATTAATATAGTAGATAAAATAGCTACTACAATATCAGAATATGGAAAAGTAAACTGGAATGGTAGTTCAAATCCATACATAGGGGATAAGAGCATAATAACAATTCCTAGTGGCAATGACTTTAAGAAAAGTTCCTTAAAGCTTCCGTGATGATGGTGGTCATGCCCTCCGTGCCCACTATGGTCATGACCAGCATGATGGTCGTGATGTTGATCCTTATGTTGCCCACTGTGGTCATGACCAGCATGATGGTCGTGATGTTGATCCTTATGGCCTCCATGTTCATCTGTGATTCCATGCTCGTGGTTTAACTTATCTATGTCGTCATAATCATGGTGATTATGGGACGAATATCTATTGTCAGTATTCATTTTAAATTCCTCCTTATGCTTAATGATGATGTAAATGACATTCGCATTGTCCTTCTGGACAATTACAATCCACTTCTTCTACTGCGAAAGATTTTTTCATCTCTAATATTTTTTCTAGTCGATCTATATCATCGAAGCTTAAAACATGATCTTCAATGATGCTTCCTATTACAGTTCCGACTTTCTTATTGCAAATACGGTTAAAAATATCTTTTGCATAATCCCTTACGGCTTCTTTCTCTTCAATATTGGCAGTGTAAATAAACTTTCTACCTTCTTGCTCTGTATTTAGTACGCCTTTTTCAACTAATCGACCTAAGATCGTTTTGATAGTGGATTGCGTCCAGTCCATTTTTTCTTGCAATACGGAAATGACTTTTTTACTAGTTACTCGATCATTTGCCCAAACTACACGCATGACTTCCCACTCAGCATCTGTGATATAAGTATTAAGTTCTATTGTTCTCATTTTCCTTTCCTCCTAGTCGTTTACAAATGTAAACAAATTAGATTAATGTAAGTCTACCATTGTAAACGAATTATGTCAAGTCTTTTTAATAAATGTAAGCAACGCTTATAGCTTTTTATCTCTCCACTTCTATCCCATAATAATTTTCATAGTTTTTTCTAAACTAAAAACGACTACTTTCACAGATATACATCTGATCTAGTAGTCGTTTATTATAAGGAGTAAAAAACAAATTGGGCTTATAAACGCAACGATTTATATGGTAGCCTCACAGCAACTTGAATTATACTTCTGTTTTTTTCAATTGGTCATTACCAACGCCTGTTTTTTGAAGGATTAATAAGATAATACTCATAGCCATGCCTACTACAGTAGCAAGACCCATGCCTTTCAATACAACAGGACCTACAGCAAGTTCTGCACCGCTAAGACCTACAACAAGGATAACAGATGTTAAGATCATATTAACAGGGTTTGTATAATCTACCTTGCGTTCTACAAGCATGCGCAAACCGGATGCTGCAATGATACCGAATAAGAGAATGGATACACCACCCATAACTGGAACTGGAATAGCATGAATAAGAGCTGCTACTTTACCTACAAAGGAGATAATCATCGCAAGAACTGCAGCACCACCAATTACCCATACGCTAAAGCAACGAGTAATAGCGAGGACACCGATATTTTCACCGTATGTCGTATTTGGTGTAGCACCAAAGAAACCAGAAAGGATGTTCGCAAGGCCATCACCTAGCAAGGAACGTTGTAATCCTGGTTCTTTCATCAAGTCTTTTGATACAATGTTGCTCGTTACAACTAAGTGACCTACGTGCTCAGCAAATACTACAAAGAGTGCTGGCATAATCATAATAATGGCATTGATATCAAATACAGGCATGCCATAGAACTGTGGTAAAGAGAACCAAGGAGCAGCCTCTACAGCAGAGAAATCAACAACGCCCATGAAGGCAGACAAGATATAGCCGGAAACAACGCCAATCAAAACAGGGATTACAGCTAAGAAGCCACGGAATACAACAGTACCAAGCAAGGTTACAACTAAGGAAAACATAGAGATAAAAATAGCTTGGCTGTGGCTCATACCTAAATCTTGATTGCCAATAAGGCCGGACATACTCATCGCTACTGGTGCTAATTCCAAACCGATAATAGCAACGATAGCCCCCATCGCTGCTGGAGGGAATAACTTATCGATCCAACGAGTACCAATATAACGAACGAGAATAGATAAAATCACAAAGGATAGACCAAATACAACGAAGGCACCCTTTGCAGCCTCATAACCGAGACCTGCAGATAATACGCCTGCTACAGGAGCAATGAAAGCAAAGCTAGATCCGAGATATGCAGGGATTTTACCTTTACAAACAAATAAATACAGTAATGTACCGATACCATTCATAAATAAAGCTGTTGCCGGATCTACTTTTAACAAATATGGTACCAATACAGTTGAACCAAACATAGCAAATAAATGTTGGAAACTAAGTGGCAACATTCGACCCCAGGACGGGCGTTCTTGGATATCAATATAATCCTTCATTTTTTCTCCTCACACACAATACAAGTACGTTACATTGATACAGCACCTCTTAAGAGATGCTATATCAATCCACACTAAATATATTCACCTTATACTACATAAGTTAAATATCAACGTTCAGACCTAGGTCGTCTGCGAGTAGGCTTTTTAGTCTCTCTCGGTCTAAATGGACCAGGCATTTCCGTTTTTTGAGGACTCTTTGGAGCAGCCGGTTTGAATCGGCTTTGCGTTTCCTCACGTAAAGATGGCAAAGCCTCAGCAGTACCAACTTGTTTTACACCTTCTACATTGCGACGACCAACACTAGCTAACAAGCCTATAGCCATAAAGTTCATCAACAATGAGGAACCACCATAACTAATAAATGGCAAAGGTACACCTGTTACAGGCATAATGCCACAAACCATGGCAATGTTAAATAATGCTTGTCCACTGATGAGCAAGGTTATCCCCATCGCTAACCATTTGCCAAATTCATCGCGAGATCGATTAGAAATACGGAATCCAAAGTATGTAAAAGCCGCCACCAAAAGAACTACAAAGACTGCACCGATAAAGCCCATTTCTTGAGCCCACACGGCGAATGCAAAGTCTGTATGTGCTTCTGGCAAGTAAAAGTACTTAGATGTACCTTGCATAAAGCCTTCCCCAAGAATACCGCCAGAACCTACGGCCAAAAGGCCTTGCACAGTTTGATAGCCCATATCTTGAGCATGAGGCCAAGGGTCGAACCAAGACTGAATCCGTTCCCAACGATACGGTGACATACGAGCTGCAATAAAGCCTATCACGCCAGCTACAGCAAAGGCACCTCCAAAGAATCGCCCATCAAAACCTGCTAAATAAATTAATATGAAGGAGAACCCAAAGAGCACAGTTGTCCCCATATCTGGTTGCAAGATCGTTAACACCGCAAAGATGATAGGCCAAACTAACATTGGCAACATATAACCTACGCGCTCGCTCACATAACCTTGTAAGTTTGTGAGTGGATTATTATATCTTGATTTACCCCATTTTCTCATGGTACTCAATTTAGCAGATGTCCATATTATGGCAGCTAATTTGGCAAATTCCGACGGCTGTATCGATACGGGGCCGATAACAATCCACCGACGCGCACCATTAATGACAGAGCCCGCCACAAGAACTAACACCATGCCTATTAGGGTTGCAATCATTATGCGTTGCAACATATGTGGCTTTTGTAGTTGTCTATAGTCATACCGATATAAGATAACACCTATTGCCATTGAAAGAAATAGGAAACCTATATGTTTTGAAAAATACCCTAAAAGTCCTGTATTTTCGTAAATAGAGCTAATATAGGTGGCACTGAAGATATTCACACTACCTATAATCGTGATGAGTACTATAGGTAAGAGCATACCTTGTAAATCATTTTTAAAGAGTGAGCCCCACCGACTATCCCCCTTATTCGGTGTTTCCATGTTAAGCCTCCTTTTGTACTTTCGGCTTAATTGCTTCTAAGCGGAAAATAGGTTGCCCTTTAGCACTAAACTTTTCTTCATACTCAGTTTTTACATTTGGAAGGTCTGTACTATGTAAATCATAGGTTACATTTTTAAGTTCCCATCCGCATTCTTTGAATTCTTCAAGAGAGAACATAAATAAACCTTCATTATCAGTTTTAAAGTGAACCTCACCACCGTCTTTTAAAAGACGAGCATAACGATCGAGGAATGTATGATATGTGAGGCGACGCTTAGCATGCTTTGCCTTAGGCCATGGGTCACAGAAGTTGATATAGAAGCGATCTACTTCACCTGGCGCAACAATCTCTTCAATGCCAGCGATATCAAAAAGAGATACCTTAGCATTATCTCGTTCTGCTTCAAAGATTTTTTGTGCTGCGTAATAGATTACCCCAATTTGCACTTCAAATCCTACGAAGTTAGCATCTGGATACGCTTCGGACATGCCCGCAATAAAGCGTCCCTTACCTGTACCAAGCTCCATATATAATGGTCGTTCAGGATGTACAAATAACTCACGCCATTTACCCTTATACTGCTCTTGACCAGATAAAATAATATGAGAGTCATATTCGTGGATAGCTTCATCAATCCATGGTTTTCTACGAAGGCGCATACTTTCTCCTTACATCTATATTAATTATTAATTATATCTATTATTACAGGTCATATACCTATCTTATTAATTATAGAAAAGGGGGCGTTAAACGTCAATTATATTTCCCTTTTCTACATATGATTTAACACATAAAAAGACCTACCTCCGAAGAAGTAGGTCTAGATGGTATTAGAAAATCAAAGTTTCAAGATTTTCAATTTGATATTTGCTGAGGCCAAGCTCAGATAAACTCTTTTCAGATGCAGCGAATAGATTATTTTTACCTACACGCGTACCTAAAGCTGCGGCAGCGACCAATTCACGGTCCAATTTACCTAGGCGAGAACGATTACGATTCTGCGGTTTCGGTTTTTTCATACGGAATGTATTATATTGAACCCCTTCCTTAGCTTCCTCAGTCTTCTGCTTTGTTAAAGCAGCCCCATTAGTGCCATTCCCCAATAAAGCACTAAGACCTGTTTGCTTAGGAACCATTTTTTCATAATCAGCACCAAACTCAGGGCGCTCTTCACGCAATTGATCGAATGTAGCTAAAGCTGCATTCATTTGCTTCAAGCCTGCAGCAGAGTAAAGTTGACGAATCGCAATACTCACTTCTTGCGGCGTCAACGTACCTCGCTCGATAGCAGAGGCGATTGTACTTTTCAATGCACCTTGATCACCGGACGCTGTATAGCGACCGATATCAACCAAATCCTTTTGGCGGGCGTTGAGTTCTTTAGGCGTATATATGTTTATCTCAGATATAGACGGTGCCTGCTTAGAAGGCTGTTCTCCCGCCCCATTAGCCTCAGACATATAGCCACCGGCGACGATGGCCACGGCTAATGTTAAGGTTAATACTTTTTTCAACGTCTTAGAATCTCCCTTTTCATTAATACTTACTTATATAGTACTGTGATATTTTCGTACAATAACAACAAACTTGTTCTACTGTAATACATACTGTAGATAATATTATATAATACTTCATCTAATTTTTATAGTCCTATTCGAAAA
>OAVS01001196.1_pt1 | contig 9874 bp, 7 predicted proteins | sample 1550601 | NCBI WGS metagenome assembly OAVS01 (sample SAMEA2580093, study PRJEB22360) | human gut metagenome | biome: human gut; feature: human-associated habitat; material: faeces | place: Denmark | collected 2008/2010
GCTGTAACTGCGGATTCACAGAAAAAGCAGCACAGAAAATCTGTTTCTTTCCGTTTCAGATTTCTGTGCTGCTTTTTCTGTTTCTCTTTATTTCGAGGATACCATCCAGTCTGCTGCAGGTGCAGATCCAGTCCCCCATTGCTTCGGCTTCTTCTAAATCATGCGTGACCAGAAGCATCGTTTTTTCTTTTCCTTTTCTGCGGATATAGTTCATCGTTTTCTTTTTCGTCCCCGCATCCAGTCCCCGGAACGGCTCATCCAAAAGGAGGAAATCTGCGTCCATGCGCATGGCCCGCAGAACCGCCACCCGCTGGCGCATGCCGCCCGACAGTTCCGATACAGCCTGGTTTTCACAGCCCGAAAGGCCGAGTTCCTCCATCTCCTCCACAAGATGACGGGAGCTTCTTTTTTCTTTTCCAAACATGCGGCGCTTTACCGCGAGCTGGATATTGGCTGCAGCTGTCAGTTCTTCTGCCAGCCGCGGTTCCTGAAAAACCATACTTTTTCTTAAGGCTTCCAGTCCCCCGATTTTTCCGCCGTCCGCCTGCTCCAGACCTGCCAGAATCCGCAGCAGGGTTGTCTTTCCCACCCCGGAAGGAGCCATCAGACAGGTCACTGCTCCTTTTTTCAGTTCCATCGTAAGATTCGAAAAAATAACGTGTTCTCCATACGCTTTTTTCAGATGGCAGATTTCAATCGTATCTTCTCTCATTTCATCACCAGCATCCTTTTTTCTGCAAGATCCATTCCTTTTAAAACAGCTTTTTCGAGACAGAAGCTGACGTACACGATCGCTGCCGTCCAGGCAAAGAGTCCCGGTGTGTCGAGATATATTTTTGCCTGATACAGATGCTCTCCGATGGATCGGTTCGGAATGCCGATTACTTCTGCTGCCGTTCCGGCCTTCCAGCAAAGGCCGAGGGAAAGTGAACATCCCGTCCGGATATATGGGTACAGCTGCGGCAGGATCCCCCAGCCCAGCCGCACCGGCCGCGGAACCTGAAAAACGTCTGTCATCTCCAAAAGCGCTGTGTCCAGTTCCCGCAGGCCGTTCCGCGTGTTTGTATACAGGATCGGAAATACCATCAGAAACGAAATCACAACCGAAAGATTCTTCGACGAAACCCAGATCAGGATCAGAATCACAAAAGAAGCGACCGGCACTGCTTTCACTGCTGCAACCAGCGGCGTCAGGAGTTCTTCTGCAATGGAAAACCGACCGGCAAGTGCAGCTCCTGCAATTCCCGCCGCACCAAGAAGGAATCCGGCTCCGATGCGTGCTCCGGAAAACAGCAGGGACTGCCAGAAGACCGGTTCTGTTACAAGCGTAAAAAGGCGTTTCAAAACAGCGGCAGGAGATGCCAGAAGGATCTCCTGCCCGACAAAAACGCTTGCCGCCTGCCAGATCATAAGCCAGAACACGATCGGCCAGCGCTTCGTTTTTCTCTGTTTCTCTTTTTTGTTTTTATTCGGAATAATAGAAGTCATCTCCTGGAAGTTCTCCTCCGACTGCCTCCGGGTTCTGGTCTTTGAGTACACCGAGATAACCGGAAAGCTTCTCTTTCATCTCATCACCGGTGATGCAGACAATGTTGCATGCCGGAAGCGCTTTCTTTGCGACTGCCTCCGGAACAATGTCATAATCCCCGATCAGTTTTGCCGCCTCATCAGTGTTTTCGGTTACGTAGGATACGGATGCCTGGTAAGCTTCCATGAAGTCTGCAACTGCTTCCGGATGCTCCTTGGCAAAGGCAGTGCGCACAACGGTAACACCTGTCACCAGTGTGCTCGCCGTTCCTTCGGACTCCTGGATTTTGTTCCATTCTTCGGTCAGGTCAAGTGCGGTGCGCAGCGTTTCTTTTTTCGTCTGTGCCGTCGTTACAAACGGCTGCGGCAGCATGGCGATTCCATCGGCATCTTCTGCAAGTGCTGCCACGCACTCGGCGTGTTCGCTCTTCCACTCGATCGTTACGTCCTCACCCGGTACGAGGCCGTTCTTTTCGAGGATATAATTCAAAGCATACTCCGGGGTTGCCCCTTTGCCGCCCGCATAAATGGTTCTGCCTTTCAGATCCGCAATGGAATGTACGGTATCGCCGTCCTCGACGATATAAAGGACACCGAGCGTATTAACTGCGAGCACCTGCACGCCGCCGTTTGTCTTGTTGTAGAGTACGCTTGCAAGGTTCGCCGGAACCGCGGCGATATCCACCTCACCCTGTACCAGTTTTGCGCTGACCTCATCCGGGGCAGCGGCAAGTTCAAACGTATCGGCAGGGGTCGCAGCGCTGTCGTTATCACTCATCTTTTTTACCATTCCCATGGCGGTCGGTCCCTTTAATGCAAGCACATGGACCGGTGTCTCATCTTCTGTTTCCGATGCCGCTGTGCTGCTCTCTGTCTTTGTCTCTGTCTGGCCGCATCCTGCAAACAGAAGTACCATTGCAAGAATCGCTGCCGCAAAGCCCATCTTTCTTTTCTTTTTCACTTTTGTCTCCACCTTGCTGTTCTTTTTAGTCTACCAGCTTGTCCAGTTCTTTTACATATTCTGTCTGGCTGGAAATCTTGTGTTTTGCCTGCGCCGCATATTTGTTGACTGCCGCCTGCGACTTTTTGATTGACTGCATCGTGCCGGCTCCTGCCACGCATCCGCCCGGACAGGCCATGCCTTCGAGAAGATAACCGTTGTACTTTCCGGCCTTTGCCATTGTCAGCAGTTTCCGGCATTCCTTCAGACCTTCTGCATTTGCCATCTTGATTTCGCGGTCCGGGTATTTTTCACGGATTACATTTTCCACAGATTTTGCAACGCCGCCGGAGACAGCAAAGTTTCTTCCGTCCACCGATGCATCGCTGACGCCGTCCGGATCTTCCTCAAGTGCACTCACATCTACCTGGCGCGCATCGAAAATGCCCGACATCTCTTCAAACGTCAGAACGAAGTCCACCTCACTGCGGACAGACCGGCGCATGGCCTCCAGTTTTTTCGCCGCACACGGTCCGACAAAGACAACCTTCGCATTCGGATTGTGTTTCTTGATCAGACGCGCCGTCAGCGTCATCGGGGTCAGTGCCATCGAGATACAGCTTGCGTAATCCGGGAACAGTTTCTTCGCCATTACAGACCAGGCCGGACAGCAGGATGTCGCCATAAACGGCAGTTTCTCCGGAACTTCGTTCACAAAATCCTCTGCCTCCTGTGCCGCACAGAGATCCGCTCCGATCGCAACTTCAAAGACATCCGCAAAACCGAGCTTTTTCATCGCCGCACGCAGTTTTCCAGGCGTTACTTTCGGTCCGAACTGGCCGACAAACGCCGGTGCCAGCGCTGCATAGACGCGCTCTCCCGACTGGATCGCACGGATTACCTGGAAGATCTGGGATTTGTCCGAAATAGCGCCGAACGGGCAGTTGACGAGACACTGGCCGCAGGATACACATTTCTCGTAATCGATATCCGCTTTTCCGTTCTCATCTGAACCGATGGCATCCATTCCGCAGGCTCTCGCACACGGACGCTCCTGAATGATAATAGCCTGGTATCCGCATACCTTGGCACACTGACCACATTTGACGCATTTATCCTGATCAATATAGGATCGTCCATTGGTGCGGTCCAGCGTAATGGCCTTTTTCGGACAGACTTCCACGCACGGATGTGCAAGACACCCCTGACATCCCTCCGTGATCAGAACCCGTTTTTCATGACAGGCGTTGCATGCAAATTTGATAACATTAATGAGCGGCGGTGTATAATACGTCTCCGCCTGGTCCGCCAGTTTGATATTGTCCGAGATCGGGGCGTGCTCTGCCGCGCTTCTGCACGGAAGTCCCATTGCAAGGCGAAGCCGCTCTCCTACAATCGCCCGCTCCAGAAACACATCATTTCTAAAATTTCCGACCTCACCGGGAATTACACGGTAAGGAATTTCCTCGATCGTCTTTTCCACCGGGGAGTCCACGTCATACGCCATTTTTGCAACTTCCGTAAAAATGGCATGGCGGATTTCCTGAATTCTTGTTTCTACTCCTCTCATTCTTTCTTCCTCCTGCTGTATTTTCCTCCGCATCTTTTCAGTTAAAATTATTCCGCTTTCTATTACTATACTTGATTTCGAAAGTATTGTCATCTTTTTCCCGTATTTTTGCTGAAAAATTTCGGTCTGCACAAAAAAAGAACCTGCCGTCTCTGTATCATTTCACAGAAGTGACAGGTTTCTTATTTTTACCGCTCCCAGAGATCCGGGGCGAGTTCGTCTTTTTTCATACGCTGCATCAGTTCATCCACAGCCTGTTTCGGGTTTTTGTTTTCAAACAGAACCTGATTGACTGCCTGAATGATCGGCGTTTCGATTCCGAATTTTTTCGACAGGGTAAGGCCCGCTTTTGCGGAATAGACGCCCTCGACGATCATCTGAACCTCATCCATCGCCTGCTGCATCGTTCTGCCCTGGCCGATCAGGTATCCGGCTTTCCGGTTCCGGCTGTGAACGGAAGCACACGTTACAATCAGGTCGCCGATACCGGAAAGACCGTAGAAGGTTTCCGCATGGGCACCCATCGCCGTGCCGAGCCGTGCAATTTCCGCGATCCCGCGGGTAATCAGAGCCGCTTTCGTATTGTCGCCGTAGCCAAGACCATCCGCCGTTCCGGCTGCCAGTGCGATGACATTTTTCAGAGCTCCGCCAAGTTCAATTCCCGTGATGTCCGGGCTTGTGTAAACGCGGAAGACCGGACTCATGAACACATTCTGCACATACAGTGCGCTCTCGCGGTCATGCGCGCCGACAACGATCGTGGTCGGCAGGCCGCGGCCGACTTCCTCTGCGTGGCTCGGTCCGGAGAGAACAACGACATTCGCTCCCGGCACTTCCTCCTCGATGATCTGAGACATCGTCATCAGGGTATCGGCTTCCACGCCTTTTGCCACATTGACGATGAGCTGGCCGTCCGGAATATCCGCCGCATACTTTTTACATGTGGTTCGCACGTACGGGGATGCTTTTGCCATCACAAGGATGTCCTGTCCGGAAAGGGAGCCGCGCACATCGCAGGTGAACTTCATTTCATCCGGCAGTTTTACGCCCGGAAGTTTCGTCAGATGCTCTCTGTGTTCCTTTAAGCTCTCAATTTCCTTTTCATTTTCCGAGCAGATCGTCACGTCATGCCCGTTGTTGCAGAGCAGGAGGCCGAGGGCGGTTCCCCAGCTTCCTGCTCCGATGATGCTAATCTTTGCCATATTTTATTTCTCCGACTTTTTGGATAAATACGTTTTCCGCTCTGTTCCCGCGATGAGACGCTTGATGTTTGCACGGTGCTCCCAGAAGGCAAGCACGGCAAGAAGTGCGATCACCACGTACATCTCATAAAGATACGGCGGTTCCAGCGCAAAGCAGCCCGCCTGTCCCATGATAACGGCCATTGCAAAAAAGACAACGTAAACCATCATGGAACCGAGGGAAACATAGTGTGTTACTGCAAGATTCAGGAAAAACAGCGCTGCACAGACCAGCGTGATTCTCCAGTCAAACGAGATAATCAGACCCGCGGTCGCAGCGATTCCTTTTCCGCCGCGGAAGCCTAAGTAAAACGGGAAGTTGTGGCCGAGAATCGTTCCGGCCGCAGCATACACCGTCAGCAGTTTCAGCATTTCCGGGTGCGATGCACCGAAGATCAGACGTACCGTCAGGACCGCCAGAATGCATTTGATGCAGTCGCCGGCAAGCGTGATGGCGCCTGCTTTTTTCCCTAAAGTCCGGAGCGCGTTGGTCGTTCCTGCGTTTCCGCTGCCGTGTTCCCGGATATCAATTCCCTTCGTCCTTCCATAAATATATGAGGTCTGAAAAAGGCCAAATGCGTATCCGATCAAAAGGCATATGATCCGTACCATAACTCTTTACTGCTCCTTCTCTTTTCGTTCTCTGATGATGAATTTCAGCGGTGTGCCGCGGAAGCCGAACGACTCTCTGATTTTATTCTCCAGATATCGAACGTAGGAGAAATGCATCAGTTCTTTGTCGTTGACGAAAATAACAAATGTCGGCGGTTTGACCGAAACCTGTGTCATGTAGTAGATTTTCAGTCGTTTTCCACGGTCTGACGGCGGCTGCTGCATTGCCATTGCCTCGGTCAGAATCTCGTTCAGGACACCGGTCTGTACGCGCAGGTTCTGGTACTGCAGAACCATGTCGATCGTCTCGAACAGCTTCGGAAGACGCTGTCCTGTCTTCGCAGAGATGAAAAGAAGCTCTGCGTACGGCATGTAAGCCAGTGTATTTCTTACTTTTTCGGTAAAACGGTAGATCGTCTTGTCATCTTTTTCCAAGGCATCCCATTTATTTACCGCAATGATCATACCTTTTCCACGCTCATGGGCGATACCGGCAATTTTGGCATCCTGCTCGGTGACACCCTCGGTTGCATCGATCAGAAGAACGACGACATCTGCGCGCTCTACGGCAGATACTGTACGGATGATGCTGTACCGCTCCAGCTCCTCTTTGATCTTGTTTTTCTTTCGAAGACCTGCGGTATCGATGAAAATATATTCATTTCCATTGTGCATGATCGTGGTATCGATCGCATCGCGCGTCGTTCCGGCGATATCGGATACGATGACACGGTTCGAGCCCAGCAGTTTGTTGACCAGGGAGGATTTTCCGACGTTCGGTTTTCCGACAATGGCGATGCGCGGAATCTCGCTCTCCTCCTCGTTTTCCATCTCCGGATCAAAGTATCCTGTCACCTCATCGAGCATATCGCCGATGCCGAGCTTTCCGGATGCGGAAATGGCGTGCGGCTCCCCGATGCCAAGGTTATAAAATTCATATACATCCATCATCTGACGGTCAAAGTTGTCTACCTTATTCACGACGAGGACAACCGGCTTGCGGCTTCTTCTGAGCATATCAGCTACTTTTGCATCGGCATCTACAAGGCCCTGACGGACGTCAGTGATGAAGATGATGACATTTGCGGTATCAATGGCGATCTGCGCCTGGTCTCTCATCTGGGAGAGAATGATATCTTTGGATTCCGGCTCAATACCGCCGGTATCTACCAGCGTAAATTTGTGGTTCAGCCACTCCACGTCGGCATAAATACGGTCACGGGTTACACCCGGTGTGTCTTTTACAATCGAAATATTGTCTCCGGCTAATACATTAAACAGGGTGGATTTACCCACGTTCGGCCGGCCCACAATTGCTACAATCGGCTTGCTCATACATTGTTCTCCTTCTGTGTATCGTCTCCTGGTTTTCCTCCACAACGGCTTTCACCAGGTCGCTGCCCGGCTCATCGATAATCTGTACCGGTGTTTTCAGGCGCTCTTCCACCTCTTCCACCGTCACATCGTCGAGAAAGACGTTTTTTCCCGAACGGAGCATGTTGCACGGAAGCAGCAGGCAGTCGCCAAGATCTCTTCCCTCTAACTGCTCCATCAGATCCTTTCCGGTAATCAGACCGGATACGGTAATGGATTCTCCAAAGAAATAGTTGATAATCGTGACAACCTCCGCCTGTACATTCGGATATTTTTCACGAATTTTCTGCATGTGTTTTTTCAACGACGGCGCCGCAGCTTTTCCGGTCGCAATCGTTACATGGCGGTGACGGTCGTCCCCTTCTCGTTTCGAAAGTTCTTCCGCAACCTCGTCCTCCAGAAGCCGGAGCATTCCCACTCCGTTTTCCAGCTGGATATAGCCATCGTAATTTTCCTCCTCCGGGATCGGCTCTCCCGCCAGCAGATACCATTCATCACCAGCATGGATAAAGTGAAGTCCCCACTGTTCATACAGCTTTTTCTGCCATTTGTGAATCGTGGCAAGAACTTCTTTTGCATCCTCCCTGGTAAACGGTTCCAGAGGCGCCAGTCCGTCGCGGTACTTCGAAAGTCCGACCGGGACAACCGAAACACTTTTCAGATGCGGCAGATATTTTGACAGATCCGAAATACTGCGCTCCAGCTCTGCGCCGTCGTTGTATCCTTTGCAGAGCACAATCTGTCCATTCATCTCGATTCCCGCCTCGTAAAGGCGCTGGACCTTCGGAAAGATATTGCCCGCAAAACGGTTGTGCAGCATTTTGCAGCGGAGCTCCGGGTTCGTTGTCTGGAACGAAATATTGATCGGTGCCAGATGGTAGCGGATAATCCGGTCGATATCGTGGTCGCTCATGTTGGTCAGTGTAATATAGTTTCCCTGCAGGAAGGACAGACGCGAATCGTCATCCTTAAAATACAAGGTGGGACGCATTCCCGGCGGCATCTGATCGATGAAGCAGAAAATGCAGTTGTTGCTGCAGGAACGGTACTGATCCATGAACTCGTTCTCGAATGTGATGCCGATTTCCTCGTCATACTCTTTTTCGATTTCCAGGTCCCATTCCTCGCCGTCCTTTTTCCGGATCGTGAGTTCCAGATACGTGTCGTTGGTCTGGAAGTGGTAATCGAAGACGTCCTCGATGATTTCCCCGTTCACGCGGAGCAGTTCATCTCCCGGTTCGAGTTCCAGTTCTTCGGCAATACTGCCCGGTTCTATTGTCTTGATAATATGTTTCGTCTTGTTTTTCACAGATCTTACGTTTTGGCCTTTCCATTTACTTCTTTATAACTTCTCTTTGCCCAGTAAAAAGCGTGCTTTTTTTGCATACCTTCCGGACATTCATCCATTATAATAACAACAACCTGCACAAAAAGCAAGGATTCTTTCGTTTTTTGCTTGACGCGCCCTTTCCCAAGATGATATAAATAGGAAGTAAATGGTTTGTAAAAAATGTCGATTACTGGAGGTTTGTATGGCTAATTTAGATTTACTTGAAAATTCCATTCCGGTTGCTCCGTTAAAGCTCGCAGCTCTGCCGGGCAGTATGGAAATGGCAAAAAAAGTTGATTCGTATCTGGTTCAGTTCCGTAAAGAGCTCGCCGAGCGCCGCAACGGGGTTTCCTTTTCCGGATATTCCGAGGATTCTTTTCTGATTGACTGCGAGTGCCCGCGTTTCGGTTCCGGCGAAGCAAAAGGAAAGATCAACGAATCCGTCCGCGGTGCCGATCTTTACATCCTGGTTGATGTCTGCAACTACAGCATCACTTACAAGGTCTGCGGCTACGAGAACCACATGTCACCGGATGACCATTATCAGGATCTGAAACGTATCATCGCTGCTGCAACGGGAAAAGCACACCGGATCAACGTAATCATGCCTTTCATTTATGAAGGAAGACAGCATAAGCGCACCAAACGTGAGTCTCTCGACTGCGCACTTGCTCTGCAGGAGCTGATGAACATGGGTGTTTCCAACTTCATCACCTTCGACGCACACGATCCTCGTGTCATGAACGCAATTCCGCTCGGCGGCTTTGACAACTTCATGCCAACCTACCAGTTTTTAAAAGCCCTTCTTCGTTCCGTTCCGGATCTGACGATCGACAACGATCATCTGATGATCATCAGCCCGGACGAGGGAGCGATGGCGCGTGCCGTATACTTCTCCAACGTGCTCGGCGTCGATATGGGTATGTTCTATAAGAGAAGAGATTACTCCACCATCGTAAACGGAAAGAACCCGATCGTGGCACATGAGTTCCTCGGCGATTCCGTAGCAGGAAAAGATGTTGTCATCATCGACGATATGATCTCCTCCGGTGAGAGTATGCTCGACGTTGCAAAACAGGTCAAAGAGCGCGGCGCTGACCACGTCTTTGTCTGCACCACCTTCGGCCTCTTCACAGATGGTCTGGAGAAATTCGATGCTTACTATGAGAAAGGCTATATCAGCAAAGTCATCACCACCGACCTGACCTACCGTACACCGGAACTCGTTTCCCGTCCTTGGTATGAGCCGGCAGAGATGAGCAAATATATGGCAAGCATCA
>OAVS01001210.1_pt1 | contig 9700 bp, 3 predicted proteins | sample 1550601 | NCBI WGS metagenome assembly OAVS01 (sample SAMEA2580093, study PRJEB22360) | human gut metagenome | biome: human gut; feature: human-associated habitat; material: faeces | place: Denmark | collected 2008/2010
GCCACCGGGATTTTCTCGTTGTCCGCCAGCTCGATGATGAACGAGCCGTATGCAGGCTTGAACAGGTCGTCCGCGGCGATGCTCTCGTTGAGCGTCAGGCCGATGCGGTTACCGAGCGTCATCTTGAACAGCGCCTCGGCAGTCGCGCCGTAGCCCGGCGTGGAGACGGCCAACGCGATGTGATGCGACGGGTCGGTAAGCTCCTCGACCAGCGAGAACGCCTCAAGCAACGCATTCTTGTCCGGGGTCAGGCCGTCGGCCAGGTAACGCGGCGCGATACGCACGATGCGGTGGCCGGCACCCTTGAACTCGGGGGAGGTGGCGCGCTTCATGCTGCCTACGGCCACGGCGAAGGAGATCAGCGTCGGAGGCACGTCGAGGTTCTCGAACGAACCGGACATGGAATCCTTGCCGCCGATCGCGCCGGCGCCGAGGTCGACCTGCGCCATCAGCGCGCCAAGCACGGCGGCCGTTGGCTTGCCCCAGCGTTCCGGCTCGTCGCGCAGCTTCTCGAAGTACTCCTGGAAGCTCAGGTACGCCTTCTCGTGTTCGAAACCGGCCGCGACCAGCTTCGACAGCGACTCGACGACCGACAGGTATGCGCCGGTGAACTGGTTCTTCGACATGATGTACGGGTTGAAGCCCCACGCCATGGCCGAAGCGGTCGTGGTCTCGCCGAACACAGGGAGCTTGGCGACCATGGCCTCGTTCGGGGTGAGCTGCTTGCGTCCACCGAACGGCATGAGCACGGTTCCGGCTCCGATCGTCGAATCGAAACGTTCGGACAGACCCTTGTTCGATGCCACGTTGAGGTCGGTGACGACCGCGTTCATGCGGTCGGCCAGCGAGCCTTCGCGCCACGAGGCGGGCACCTCGTACGCCTCCTGCTCCTCGACGCGCACGACCTGATGCTTGGAGGCGCCGTTGGACGCCAGGAACTCGCGGCTCAGGTTCACGATCTTGTCGCCGTTCCAGGTCATCACCATGCGCGGGTCCTCGGTCACGGTGGCGATCACCGTGGCTTCGAGGTTCTCCTCGCGGGCGTACCCCAGGAACTCGTCGACGTCCTTGGCTGCCACGTCCACGGCCATGCGCTCCTGCGATTCGGAAATCGCCAGCTCGGTGCCGTCAAGTCCCTCGTACTTCTTCGGAACGGTGTTGAGGTCCACGTACAGACCGTCGGCCAGCTCGCCGACCGCCACGGACACGCCACCGGCACCGAAGTCGTTGCAGCGCTTGATGAGTCGGCAGGCGTCGCCGCGGCGGAACAGGCGCTGCAGCTTGCGCTCGACGGGCGCGTTGCCCTTCTGCACTTCGGCGCCGTCGAGTTCCAGCGACTCCACGTTGTGAGCCTTCGACGAGCCGGTGGCGCCGCCGATGCCGTCACGGCCGGTGCGGCCGCCCAGCAGGATGATCTTGTCGCCGGGGGCCGGGGTCTCACGGCGCACATGGTCGGCCGGGGTGGCGGCCACGACCGCGCCCACCTCCATGCGCTTGGCCACATAGCCGGGGTGGTAGATCTCGTCGACCTGGCCGGTGGCGAGCCCGATCTGGTTGCCGTACGAGCTGTAGCCGGAGGCCGCGGTGGTCACGAGCTTGCGCTGGGGCAGCTTGCCTTCAAGCGTTTCGGAGACCGGCACGGTCGGATCGGCGGCACCGGTGACGCGCATCGCCTGATACACGTAGGAACGGCCCGACAGGGGGTCGCGGATGCATCCGCCGATGCAGGTGGCCGCGCCACCGAACGGCTCGATTTCTGTGGGGTGGTTGTGCGTCTCGTTCTTGAACAGGAACAGCCAGTCCTCGTCCTCGCCGTTGACGTCGACCTTCACCTTGACGGTGCAGGCGTTGATCTCCTCGGACTCGTCGAGACCGGTGAGGATGTCGTTCTTCTTGAGCCACTTCGCGCCGATCGTGCCCATATCCATCAGGCACACGGGCTTGGCGTCGCGGCCGAGCTCGTGACGCATCTCCAGATAGCGTTCGAAAGCGGCCTTGACCGCGGCGTCGTCGATGTCGACCTTGTCCAGTTCGGTGCCGAACGTGGTGTGGCGGCAGTGGTCGGACCAGTAGGTATCGATCACCTTGATCTCGGTGATCGTGGGCTCGCGTCCCTCTTCGGAGAAGTACTTCTGGCAGAACTCAAGATCGGCCAGATCCATGGCGAGTCCGCGCTCGTCGATGAACTTCTGGCCGGCAGCGGCGTCCATCTCGTTGAAGCCGGCGATGGTCTCGACCTTGCCGGGGGTGGGCACCTGGGTCTTCAGCGTGGTCTTGGCTTCCAGCGACGCCTCGCGGGCCTCGACAGGGTTGATCACGTAATGCTTGATGGCATCGACGTCGGCCTCGCTGAGCGTGCCTTCGAGCGCGTACACCTTGGCGGAGCGCACGGTCGGACGCTCACCCTGCGAGATCAGCTGGATGCACTCTGCGGCGGAGTCGGCGCGCTGGTCGAACTGTCCGGGCAGGAACTCGGTGGCGAACACCGTCGCGTCGCCGAAGTCAGGCAGGTCCGCGGAGGCGTCATCCACCTGCGGCTCGCTGAACACGGTCGGCGTGGCCTGTTCGAAGAGCTCCTGGGAGATGCCCTCGACGTCATAGCGGTTGACGATGCGCACCTTGCGCAGGCCATCGATGCCGAGGATGGTCTTCAGTTCGGTGCCGAGCTGCTGGGCTTCCACGTCGAAGCCGGGCTTCTTCTCCACGTACACGCGAAAAACCATGAGAATCCTTTCTTAAGAAGTTATTCAAAAAATGAAGAGGCGTGGTGAAAGAACTTGGCTCCCCTCTGGAGGGGAGCTGTCAGCGAAGCTGAATGAGGGGAGATGTCATGGCAGTGAACGCCTTAACCTCCCCTCAGTCGTCTATCGGCGACAGCTCCCCTCCAGAGGGGAGCCAACATTATGTTCTGCTACTTGCGCTTGGATGAATTACTCGGTGACCTCGATGCCCTCGGACTTGGCGAGCTCGGCAAGCCGCTCCTCGATCTCCTCGTAGGCGGGGATGATGCTGCCCAGGCCGCGGCGGAACAGGTCCTTGTCAAGGTGCTCGACCTTGCCGGAGTGATCCTTCTGATCCCACAGGCGGCAGGAATCCGGGGTGATTTCGTCAGCGAGCAGCAGCGTGCCGTCGGACGCGCGGCCCATCTCGATCTTGAAGTCCACCAGCTTGACGTCGATCTTGGCGAAGATCTCGATCAGGGCCTCGTTGATCTTGCGGGCGAGCGGCGCGATCTCGGCGAGGTCCTGGCGGGTGCACACGCCCAGGGCGACCAGATCGTCGTCGTTGACGAACGGATCATGCAGGTCATCGTTCTTAATGAAGTATTCGAGCACCGGCTCCTTGAGGGGCAGACCTTCCTCCACGCCTAGACGGGAGCAGAAGTGGCCGGCCGCGACGTTGCGCAGCACGATCTCCAGCGGGAACATGTTCACCTTGCGCACCAGCTGGCCGGTCGCGTTCACGCGCTTGATCAGGTGGCTGTCGATGCCGCGCTTCTTGAGCAGGTCGAAGATGATCGTGGTGATGAGGTTGTTCAGTCGGCCCTTGCCGGTGAAGTCCTCCTTCTTCTCGCCGTCGCCGGCCGTGGCGGTGTTCTTGTATTCGACCCACAGGACCTCCGGGTCGTCGGTCGCGTACAGCTGCTTGGCTTTGCCCTCGTAGAGCTTTTCCAATTTCTCCATAATCGCCTTCCAAATCATGCTTGAGGAGCGGAATTTCTGGGTGAACTAACGGTAAAAGAATACCAATGGGCGGCTACATGCGCAGCGCTAACACGCTCGCTGCGGCTGCTATCCGCGGATGATCCCACCTGTACCGTCCGAAACGGGACTCTGGCGGGATGAAGGAGGCCTATGGCTGTGTACTTGGTTGCGCGTTTGGTTGCGCGTTTGGCTGTGTGTTCATCTGCGTGTTATCCGGCGAAAGTTCCATTGGAGTTGAACCGGATGGGACTTTCGCCGGATAGAGATGAAAGATGTGCCGCGGTCTTCGTGTGGCGCTAGCGCACGGTGATGGTCAGCGCATCGGCGACATCGGCGGCCTTGCGCCGCGCGTCACCGGCGTCCGTCCCGATGGCCAGCGACACGGCCATGCGGCGGTGTCCATGCACTCGCGGCTTGGCGAAGATCCGCAGGTCGGTGTCGGGCTCGGCCAGCGCGTTCTCCACTCCGGTGAATTCCGCCTCGCCGTCGCCGGCGACCACGATGGCGTGGCTCGCGGCGGTCTGCCCGTCGCCCATCGCCAGCGCCACATGCCTTTCGGTGACGGGCAGGCCGAGGATCGCCCGCGCGTGCAGCGCGAACTCGCTCAGCCTCTGGGAGATCAGCGTCACCATGCCCGTGTCATGCGGGCGGGGGGAGACCTCGTTGAACAGGATCGATCCATCGGTCAGTACGAACAGCTCCACGCCGAACACGCCCCATCCGGTTTCGCCCGATGCCGTGGCCTTGTCGACCAGCCCCTGCACCGCGGCACAGGCGATGGCACGCGCCCTTTCCAGCACCTCGCCATCGGCTGGCGATGCCGCCCCCCGCCCGGGTGTGGCGCCGGCCTGCCAGGATTCCCGGTAGTCACCGCTTTCCTGCCTCTGCCCGATAGGCGCGCACGTGACCACGCCGGCCGACGAGCTCACCGTCAGCACCGTCAGCTCATAATCCAGCGGCGCCAACGCCTCGACGATCACGCGCGACACGTCGCCCTCGTCGGCGGCGCGCCGACCCTCCTGCGCCTCGACCCATGCGGCGTCGATCGCGTCCGCCCCGCGCACGACCGACTGCCCATGCCCGGACGAGCTCATCACCGGCTTGACCACGCACGGGTACCCGACCTCCCGCGCCCCGGCGCGCAGCTCCTCCAACGACCCGGCAAAACGGTACGGCGTGGTCGGCAGCCCCAGATCCTCGTGCGCGAGCACGCGCAGCCGCTCGCGGTCCATGCAGATGGCGGCGATTTCGGCGCTCGGCACCACCTGGACGCCGCGCGCCGCGGCATCCGACAGCTCGCCGGTCGCGATCGCCTCGACCTCCGGCACGATGATGTCGGGGCGCACCTCGTCGAACAGCGCGCGCAGCTGGGCCGCGTCGGCCATATCCAGCACGCGTGCCTCGTTCGCCACCTGCTGGGCGGGCGCACCGGCGTACGAGTCGGCCGCGCACACCCATGCGCCGAGACGCATCAGCTCGATGGTGACCTCCTTGCCGAGCTCGCCCGAGCCGAGGAACAGCACGCGGGTGGGATGTGCCCCCAGCGGCGTGCCCAGCGGGCGATGGGAGGGGAGGGAACTTGCAAAAGCGCTGGTTTCAGTCATGGTCTCATTGTGCCACCGGGGGGATACCGTATTTCGACATTTCGACGCCGTGTCTTAATGTAATGCCAATATAGTTTACATAATCAGGAGCCGTAAAAATCATGGATGATACCTGTGCGGTTCCGTCTGCGGCGTGAGGACGGCATAGAGGTCGCCTTCCTTGCCGCGCCTGTCATAATCGACAACCCCTGAGGGAAGGAAGCACCATGAGTCGTGCTGGATATTATAGGAGAGCGTATAGGAGAGCGGCCGGGGGGGGGTGATGGCGGCCTTAGTGGCGGCTCTCATATGCCTGGCGCCGTTGTTCTCCACGAACACCGCGCAGGCGGCCGGAGGAGACGTCGTCTCGGTCGCTGATTACGGGGCCGCCGCCGACAGCGGCGAAGACAGCGCCCCCGCAATCATCAAGGCGGTCGACAAGGCCAAGGAACTCGCCGCCGAAGGCAAGAACGTCACCATCGCGTTCCCCAAGGGGCGCTACGACATCTATCCCGACAAGGCCGAGCGGCGCACCCTGTACGTATCGAACACCGTCGGCACGAACTCGTCCTACAAGGACAAGAAGATCGGCATCCTGCTTGAGGACACGAAGAACATCACCGTCGACGGCCAGGGTTCGGATTTCGTGTTCCACGGCAAAATGACGACGTTCGCGGCCATCAACAGCCGGAACGTGACGTTCAAGAACTTCAGCGTGGACTTCCAGGTGCCGACGGTCATCGACCTGACCGTCGAAAAGGTGGATGCGGGCGCCAAGACCGCGACCGTGTACGTGCCCGAGGAATACAACTACAGGCTGTCGGGCTCGAACATCGAATGGTATTCCGATTCCAGCCCGTACACCGGCGCCACGTACTGGACGGCAAGCAACGCCCTGCCGTACGTGCAGCTCTATGACACGAAGACCGGCCTGACCGTGCGCGGCGACGTATGGACCAACCCCATATTCCAGAACGTCACCGGCATCACCGACGCCGGCAACCACCGGCTGGTCTTCTCGTACTCGTCGATGAGCGACAAGCTCGCCAACGCCACGGGCATCAGCTATCAGATGCGACAGACCACGCGAGACCACCCGGGCGTGTTCCTGTGGAAGGACAAGGACGTCACGCTCAAGGGCATCGACTTCCGCTTCCTGCACGGCTTCGGCGTGGTCGGCCAGTCGACCGACACCATCACGATGGACGGGCTGAACTTCGGCACCGGCGAAGGCAACGGCGAAGGCACCGGCCGCAGCACCGCAGGATACGCCGACTTCGTGCAGATGTCGGGCTGCAAGGGCGTCATCACCGTCGTGAACTCCAGCTTCTCCAACCCGCATGACGACCCGATCAACGTGCATGGCACCTTCCTGCAGGTGGTGGAGAAGATCTCCGACACCAAGATCAAGGTGCGCTACATGCACAACGAGACCGCCGGATTCCCGTCGTTCTTCGTCGGCGACCAGGTCGAGTTCATGACCAAGGGCGACATGCTCCCGGTCTCCGACTCCGTGCGCACCGTCACCGCCGTCGACGGGCCCGACGGCCAGGGCGGTGACATGGGCGCGGGGTCGGGCAGCCTGACCGACATCGTCCTCACGCTCGACAGCGCCATCCCCTCCGCCGTCGCGGTCAACAGCCACGTGGTGGAGAACATCACGTACACGCCCGAGGTCAACATCCACGACAATGTCTTCAAGGAGACGCCGACCCGCGGCATCCTGGTCACCACCCGCAAGAAGGTGACCATCGAGAACAACCTGTTCGACGGCATGGGCATGGCCGGCATCTACATCTCCAACGATGCGCAGAGCTGGTACGAATCCGGCCCGACCCGCGACGTGACGATCCGCGGCAACACGTTCCGCCGCAGCGGATCCGACGCGATCCTGGTGGAGCCGACGAACCCGACCGTGTCCACCACCGACACCGTGCACAAGAACATGACGATCGAAGGCAACACCTTCTACGTCAACGGCAACCGGGTGCTCAACGCGAAGAGCGTCAGCGACCTGACCTTCCGCGACAACAAGATCTACCGTGAGAACCCCGACGATACGGTCACGCTGGGCGGCGACGCGGACGTGGCGCTCGCCGTCGGAGACACCCGCCGAATCGATGCGACCGCGTCGGTGAGCCAGGTGTCGGGATCGCGCCTGTTCCGTCTCAACGGATGCAAGCAGGTCGTGTTCGGCGGCAACACGTACGACGTCGGCGTCAAGGCCGGTATCGACCTGGCCAATATGGGTGCCTCCGAGGTGAACGTCAGCGACGATTCGGCCAAGGTCGGCGCGGACGGTCTCGTCCTCGTCACCGGCAGCATCGCGTACGTGTCCGACGACGCGGCGGTCGCCTCGGTCGACCAGGACGGCACGATCACCGCGGTCGGCGAAGGCGAGACAACGGTCCGCACCTACGTCATCGCCGGCGCCCGGCGCATGCCCGGCTCCGTCGTCAACGTACGGGTGAGCGCCTCGACCGCCACGGCACCGACCCCCGGCACGTCCGCCGACCCGCTGGACGGGCACCCGTCCTCGGTGGCCACGCTGTCGTCCGCCACCATCGACGGCCTGTCCAAGTCGTTCGACTTCAAGCCGGGCACGCTGTACTACTTCGGCGCGGACTCGGCCCTCACCGCACGCGCGGCGTTCAAGGCGACGGATGCCGATGCCAGCGTCAAGGCGACGTTGAACGGCAAGGCCATCGACGCCACGGGCGCCGACGTGAAGCTGGCGCGTGGCCGCAACGTCATCGAAGCCACGGTCACCGCGGCCGACGGCATCACCGCCAACACCTACCGTTTCGTGATCGACCGCATTGGCGGCGTTGACACGGGTCTGGCAGCGCTGTCGGTCGGTGGCAACGCCATCTCGGTGGAGCACGGACGCCTGCAGTATACGGCGTCGACGATGCGCTCCAAGACGCAGGTCGTCGCCTCGTCCTTCGATCCGACGGCCACATTGCAGCTGATGCGGGTGAACGGCTCGAAGAGGGTCCCAGTCGGCGATGCGCAGCAGGGAGGCCTCACCCGGGACGTCACCGTATACCAGGGCGACAACACGTTCGAGCTGGACGTCACGTCCGGCGGCAGCACCGTCTCCTATAAGGTGGCCGTGACCGGCACGGACAGCGTCTACGCCTCCGATCTGGCGTGGGAGTCGGCCACGTCCGGCGACCCCAACACCAACCCGGTGCGCAAGGACAAGAGCTGCGGCAACAACACGATCACGCTGTGGAACGGCGAGAAGGAGCAGACGTTCGACAAGGGCATCGGCACCCACGCGGCCTCGCGCATCGTGTACGACGTGTCCGATCTCGGGGCGATCCGCTTCGAGGCGTACGTCGGCGTGGACCGCGAGCTGACCGGCGTCGACCGCGACCACGCAAACGTCGACTTCCAGGTGATGATCGATGGTGAGGTCGTCTTCGAGAAGACGGCGATGCAGTACGACACGCCGATGGCGAAGGTCTCCGTCGACATCCCCGAAGGCGCCAAGACCATCACGCTGGCCGTCGGCGCGGGCAGCGAGGCGTGGGGCGATCACGCGGATTGGGCGGACGTCCGGTTCGTCGGCGATGAGATGCCGGAGGCGCCTCAGGTCACCGGCCTTGCCGTCACCGGCGAGGGAGTCAAGGACGGCAAGCTGGACATGACCGTCGGCCAGAGCGTTGGTCTCGATGTCACGGTCATCCCCGAGGATGCCGTCGACCAGTCGGTCACGTGGACGGTCGCCGGTGACGCGGTCAGCGTCGGCGAGAACGGCACGGTGAAGGCGCTGAAGGCCGGTACGGCCACGGTCACCGTCGCATCCGTCGCGGTGCCGTCGGTGACGGCCTCGGTGACGGTCACGGTGACGGAGAAAGCCGATCCCGACCCGGATCCGAAGCCTGATCCTGATCCCGATCCTGACCCGACGCCGAAGCCTGATCCTGACCCGGATCCCAACCCGAATCCGGGTCCGGGCGACGAGCCGGGTACGACGACTCCGGGCGACGGCCAGAAGCCGAACACCGACAAGGATGCCGACAAGAACGCCGGCAAGGACAAGAACCAGTCCATCGCCGCGACCGGCGCCTCGATCGTGCCGGTCGGCGTGCTCGCGGTCTCGATGATGGCCGCCGGCTGCGCGCTGACGTGGCGCAAGAGGCGCGAGTCCTGACGGCAAACCGTTCCCCGGGCACGTATCGCACGGCTCGAGGAACGGCGTGTCGGTAAATGATGCCGACGTTCCGGACATCCTCCGGACGTCGGCATCGTTCGTCATGATAGGCGGTCATGGATTTCCCGTATGACCGGACGCTTGCGTCGGCAATCCGCCCGCGTGACAATAGTTCATACCGGGCGGTTAACCCGCGCCGGGCCAACGTTCAGGGGGGGGGAGGCCGAGTACATTGCGTCAACGAGGACGCG
>OAVS01001212.1_pt1 | contig 9680 bp, 8 predicted proteins | sample 1550601 | NCBI WGS metagenome assembly OAVS01 (sample SAMEA2580093, study PRJEB22360) | human gut metagenome | biome: human gut; feature: human-associated habitat; material: faeces | place: Denmark | collected 2008/2010
GTTGATGATTTCGTCTTTCAGAAGACGTGCAGTCATCTGCTTTCCCCCCCCCCCACACTCAAATTGCTCAAATCGAGACCCTTTCGGGCGGTTCAAGACCAAACGGCGGCAGACAAGCTGACGATCTTTTCCAAGCCTAAATTACTGATCATTGATGAGCTAGGATACGTGCCGTTCTCTCCGGAGGCACCGCATCTGTTATTTCAAATTATGAGTTGGAGATACGAGACAAAAAGTACGATCATCACTACCAACCGACCGATTGCAGAATGGGGGCTGGTTTTAGGCGATCCGATGGCTGCAACCGCAATCATCGATTGTTTGATGCATCACTGCACTGCCATTGCAATCAAAGGCGACAGCTACAGGCTGAAAGAACACAAGCAAAAAAATTGCTTAACCAAGAACCTACAAGCTGCAAAGGAATTAAAACCTGAGTGGGATAACTGTAGGGGTCAAGATTTGTCCGCTAGGGGGTCAACTTACCTGGCCGTGTGACACACAATCAGGGCAGCTCACGGCCATCCGCCCGTTGGACTACTTGCTGTGAGCCGAAAAAACGTAAAAAACGAACATCAACAGGTAGGTCAATTTATCGTTCGCTTGACAAGTGTTCCGTTTTGGCGCAAAGCATAACGACCTTTATCCAATCATCGGAGACATGATCCGTTGGAAATTGGGGTTGCCATCACGCAATAAGTAACTTCCACGGAGACGAGTAGCGTCTACCGCGACATGAACTACATCAATTACCATCGTTAACGGAAAAGCGGCATCCCTTGGGGATTGCCGCTTTTCTTGCACCCGGACTAGTGAGCGCAGATTTCCCTTCTCGTGCATTATCGAAGCCGATCAGGCCGATAGCGCATCGACCTGCTTCATGAGTTCTTCAAGCTTGGCAACGATGCGGTGTTGTTCTTCCAAAGGAGGAATTGGCACGGGCAATTTTTTAACATCAGATACATTGATGTGTTTAACCCCTATTCCCCTCTGCTTCTCTGTGAGCAATGAAAGCGTTCCTTTGCTCATCAAATATATTTGTAGAAACGAGGAATCAATCCATTCTCCTGGTCGAATCAGCATCACTCTCTGCCCCATACAGACCTTGACATCCGCAGGAACCCTAGCCGCGCGCCCAATAGATCCTTCTCTCGTATAAATTACATCGTCCGCTTGAATAGTCAATCGGGTGATTCGTGCACGATAGATTTCCTCTGTAACGTATCTCCACTTAGTGATCTTCCCCAAATCATCAATGCAGTTGGTATCAATCGCCAAATACTCTGTCTCTGAGTCACAGTACTTCGGGGTTGAGTGCGGACAATCAACAACATTTGGAACGATAGAAGACAATACCCCCCATTTCCACTTCTCAGGAATCTCAAACGGCACATCCTCCGGTACTTCACCGATTTGTTCCACGGCAGGTTCGTCGTCAAGTTGCGGGACGAGCTTACCCATCACCGCTTCCTGAAGGATCTTCCCCCTCAGCACACCAGCGAACGTCTGCAACTCCCGATAGGCCTTCTCAGCACGGTCAATCTCGGCAAAGGATTCTTCGAGCTTGGCAACGATGCGGCGTTGTTCTTTAAGAGGAGGAATAGGAATCGAATTCTTCAACAAAGTTTTTCGATCAATCCCAGGGATCATGCTTTTGGCGTTTTTAGCCAACGTCTCGGCTATTGAATCAATGAAGAGTCGCAAGAACTTTCCTTCAACAATCTCTGGCTTCGCTCGTAAAGCCATTATTTGTCGGGCTATATGCATGTCGCCAACTGTATTGAAAGCAGTCTTTCCGACAGTTCCCTTACACGTTAGCAAGAGATCTCCTTTGACACTTTTTACTGAGCAATTTTGAGTCCATCTTGTGATGAGAACTCTCGAATCGATAATTTGGCTAGCCCCTGTTATGTAGGGAACAGACGGAGCCTCTGACTCAACGTCCAGAATTTCCCCTTTCTGCAAATCTCGACCTGACAGTAGTTCATAAGCATCTTGAGCAGCAATCCATTTCCACTTTTCAGGGATTAAAAACGGAACATCATCAGGCACTTTGCCGATTTGTTTTACAGCAGGTTCATCATCCCGTTGAGAAACAAGCATGCCCCGAACAGCCTGTTCAAGCAACAGCGCTCTCATCCGATCAAAGTTCATGATGAAGCTCCTTCTTGAGCTTGGCGAACGCGTCCTGAATGGTCGCCACGCGCTCTTCCATACGCTTGAACACTTCATCCATCGTGAGCATTTCTTCTTCGCTCTTCGCTTCGGTCATCCAGGTGATGTCGAGGTTAACTTGATCGCGCTTGAGCAAATCTTCAGCGGCATACTTGCGCCAACGCCCGTTCGGATTCGACTTCGCATCGAACGTCTCCTTTCGCTTTAAGAGGTCGTCAGCGTGGTAACACGTTACGAAATCATCGAGATGCTTGCGGGTCAGCGGATTTGAAACGAGCGTGTGCTTCACATCGGTTCGGTAGTCGTAGTACCAAACGTCCTTCGTCGGTTCACCCTTCGTAAAGAAGAGCACGTTCGTCTGAACCCCTTGCGCATAGAAGAGGCCGGTCGGCAAGCGAAGGATCGTGTGCAGATTGAAATCCGTCAGGAGCTTCTTACGGATCGGCGCACCTTCACGTTCAAACAGAACATTGTCCGGCAACACCACACCGGCACGCCCTCCGCGTTCAAGCATCGACATGATGTGCTGAACGAAATTCAATTGATTGTTCTTCGTTTCGATGATGAAGTTCGGACGATTGATCTCAACAGAACCGGACGGACGCGCACCAAAAGGCGGATTTGCAAGGACCACCCGTGAAAGTTCCGACGGTTCCCGCAATAGTGAGTCTTCGCACTTGATTGGGCTGCTGTTCATGCCAACGCCGTGGAGGTACATGTTCATCGAGCCCATCGTGACGACGAGCGGGGTGATGTCACTGCCATGCAGAGCATTGTTTCTCAGGAACGTCTGCAGTTTTTCGTCCATGGACTGGTCTTTCATGTGCGAGAAGGCCGAAAGTAAAAAACCGCCGGTCCCGCAAGCCGGGTCGGTCACTGTCTCACCGATGCGTGGTTGGACGACATCCACAATGGCATCGACGAGCGGACGCGGTGTGAAGTACTGTCCCGCCCCGCTCTTCTTATCCTGACCGTTTTTCTGAAGGATGCTTTCATAGAGTGCCCCCTTCAAATCTCCGTCCATCAAGAGCCACTGCTGCTGATCGATAAAGGAGACAAGCTTCTCAAGATATACAGCGCTTTCGATTCGGTTGGCTGCTTTCGTGAAGATCGTACCGACGAGGCCGGAACGACGGCTCAGCACATCGAGCGTACGTTCGTATTGGTAGAGCAGGTCTTCACCGGTTTCCTTGAGTAAGTTTTCCCAACGGTAGCCTTCCGGAACGGCAGATTTTTCCATAAAGAAGTCAACACGTTCGCGATCCATCTTGAGAAAGAGCATGTAGGTCAACTGTGTCAGGTAGTCGGTGAACCCGACTCCAGCACCGGCCATGATGTCGGCCAATTGCCAGACCTTTTTGATGAGGGATGCTTCGGTGACTTTGGTTTCAGCCATTTCTTATGCTGCCTTGAGGATGAATTCGTTAAGAGAGAAGAGTTCTTTATTCGCTGCGTCCGGCGAACGGCAGAAGCGAAGGAGACCGCCCGCCAGCTCCGGCATGATTTGGATCAGACCTTTAAGTTCGCAGCTGCCGTTCTGTGCAATGTAGAAGGCGATTTTACGGAATAGTTCTTTCTGCTCAGTTGTGATTGAACGCTGAACCTGACCGCACCAAAGTTCAAAGCGTTGGGCGGTAAGCGACGTGAGTGTGTAGAGCGAATCGATCATGTTGAAGGCGTACCGCACCAATTGAATCAGGTCGGTTACAGCCTGTTGGTCACTTCGCAAGGGCGTCACTTTGTCTGGGCAGATGAGGGCATAGTCGTTCCAGAGCCGTCCGACATGGAACCCAGGCAACGACATCGAAAGGTGTTTCGCCAAATCATCGATGGCGGCCCGTGTGATCTTCCCGGACTCCTCGTTGTAAATCAGTCGCAGGGCCTCGATATCGTCGCGGTGTGCACGCACGTATTCTTCGAACGCCATCGTTGAAGCTTTGGCGTTTTCCATCGAGAACCCAGCGGAGACAACTGAGTCGGTCTTGCCCAAAATTTCCTTGACGTAACCCTTGACAATCTCGACCAACTTCTTTCTGGCCGGGATATTCGTGAGCAAGTCACGAACAACCGCCATGCGTTCGCGGTTCTCATGCGATGCCGACACAAATGGCGGCAAATTGCCTTTGTCCAACGCATCCATAATGGTCTTCGCCCACGTCAGCGGAGAAATTGGCGAGAATTCTGCATACTCCTGTAAGTCTTCAGGATCCGCTCGGTTGCCAATGCAGCTGAGTTTTGAAGCTAACAAATGGAAGTAATCGTCCGGCAAATGACCTAATGCCATCTGTTCAAAGAGCGCCTCAAGCGTCGGATTGATCGGATGCGCTCCGTCTTTATCGTCCAAGCTGGGGACGTACTTCTCGCTCTCCGTCACACCGACCGCGTCAACGATATAAAAGAGTTCCTTGCTCTTGGCGTTCGGCGTGACAGCCTGCAGCTGCGACGGCGTAATGGTGCGGCAGCCGCGTCCCTTCATCTGCGCGTAAAGCGTTTCAGAGTGCACGTCGTTAAAGAAAATCAGCACTTCGAGCGGACGCACGTCAGTCCCGGTCGCCACCAGCGTCACTGTCACGGCAATGCGAAAGTTCACGTCGTAGCGAAATTGCTTGATGCGTTCGTTGGAGTTCCCAATCGAATAGGTGATCTTCTGAACAAAGTGATCGTCCGTCCGATTGAAGACCTCTTTTGCTACCTCCACAATCAATTGGGCGTGAGCGTCCGACACGGCAAAAATCAGCGTTTTCGGCAGATAGTCGAAATTCGGTTCTCGCTCCGGATAAAACTGCGTATAGACCGCATCTTTATATTCCTGAAGCACTTTTCGGATCTGGTCGCGAACGACAACGCTTCGGTTGAGGTCGGCCTTTGAGAACTCACGCTCTTCGATCGCAACTTGCTGATGCCTCTTGGCATCAAGGCGATTCGTCACTTCGAGCTTGTCACCCGTTTCAATCGTTCCTCCCTCTTCGGTGAGTTCGGTTTTGATTCGGTATATACGGAAGGATACGTTCACGTCATCGAGAACGGACTGCTCGTAGGTATAGTTCGCCACGCGGTTATTGTCGAAGAACGCCAGCGTTTCCGGGATTGGCGTGGCGGTCATCCCGACGAGTCTCGCTCTATTGAAGTAGGTCAGCACTTTCTGCCAGTCGCTGTATATCGAACGGTGGCACTCGTCAATGATGATGAGATCGAAGAAATCGGGGGGCAACGTAGGGTTGGCCGGCAATTCCACCACATCCCCTTCGTGATGACCCATACCGGCATCTTCGTCTTCTTCGGAATACGAATCGGTGTTTCCAGTCAACAGCGAATAGAGCCGCTGGATCGTACTGACGACGATGCGCGTGCGAGGATCGATCGGGCTATTCGTCAGCTGCTCGACCCAGAAGATTTCGGAGAGGGGCTTGCCGCTTTCTGTCAACTTGAAGGTCTTGAGTTCTGTAGCGGCAGCCGTTCCAAGATTGTTGCGGTCCACGAGAAAGAGCACGTGCTTCATCGGCGTGAAGGACAGCATCCGGTATGCCATCATGCATGCTGTAAAGGTCTTTCCTGAGCCGGTCGCCAAAACCATGACTGCGCGGCGCTTGCCCTCTTTGAAGGACGCTTCCAGATTATTAACTGCTTCGTATTGACACTTGCGAAGTCCCTTCGGGGACAAGTACGGCAACCCGTCAAACTCTCCGAGTTGAAGACGTCGAACTAAATCCCACGGACGCGGGAACTTCGTGATGATTTCGTACTTCGCGTTCGGCTTGAGACAATCCTTGAAGGCGATCTCCTTGCCGTTTGAGAGATAAACGAACGGCAGCGGCAAAACCCATGTAGGGTACCAAGGCTTCACTTGCTTCGTGTAATTCTCGGCTTGAGCAATCAGGTGCGGATTGCTGAGCGAAATCTCTTCGCGTTTGGCTTCGAGTACGGCAGCTGCCTTTCCGTTAATCAACAACAGGTAATCCGCTTCGAGACCGCCGCGCATGGCGGCTTCACGGACCGCGACGGCGGTCATGCCGGGGGCGTACTCGTCACGGTTGATGACTTTCCAACCCGCATCTTCCAACTTGCGGTCAATCCACTCCCGCGCTCTTTCTTCGGGTTTCAAATTGGTCATGACCTTTTTCCTTCTTATTCTTTGGACTTGCCGCATTCCAAATAGCGACATGCACTCGTTCGACTGATGCCAATGATTCGGGAAACTTTGGCAAGTTCGATACCTTCGCGCTGCCGCTCTATGACGATGATGCGTTCGAACTCGTTAAACGCACTGACGATCGTCAGCATTAGTTTCGATGTGCTGGAGACGTTCTCCCCGTCCTCAAAGCGCAAACCTTCTTTCATAAATTGGAGCGTAACACCGCGATGCGTCAATTCTTCGACCAAGCGGAGAAAATCGGCAAGACTTCGACCGAGGCGGTCGAGGCTGCAGCAGACGGTTGTGTCGCCGTACTGAACTTTGTCGAGGCGTTTGTCGGGCTCAGGCCGGCCGGGGTTTTGATCTGAGCTGACGCGGAAGTAACCGAAGATATGTGTCATGGATGTTCCATCAAGGTTAGCACCCAAAGATTGGTACACAAATGCACTGTCAGAGTCGACTTTAGCCAATAATGGTGGAGATTGTATGCACTCTGGGTTGTGTCCACTCGGGGCATGCTGATGGAGAAGAAAACGGTCGTGCTGATCTCTGGTACTTTGTTTCGCTGCTTTATTCTCTCTAATGAGCAATTCGGCTGATTCGTTTTCTGCGAGCTCTGTGAAAAGGGACGCTTCGCCGGCAATGCTTGCATGGCCGGCATTATTCGGAGGGAGATTGATTTGAAACGATCACTTTTGACATGGTTTCTTGTCGCGCTCATCTCAGGCTGCTCCGCTGCGATTGAATATCACCCATTCGTAGGAGATGAGCAAGTTCTTAAAGGCTCTGGCGGTGCGTGCGATATCGCTAATGGGGTTGAGATATGGATCAAGGGTGCACCCTCCAAGCCATTCACCGTCATTGGGTACATTGACGGTCAATACACCGAGGACATTGGGGAAGAAGCAGCTTTGAAGCGACTGATCGCAAAAAAGGTAAAAGAGGTTTCCGGTTCTGGTGTAATTCGTACGTCCCGCCATTCAGGTCAGGGCGATTCGTACTTTTTCGGCAATGTCCTTATCACCGATACGGATATCAAAGACGAGTACATCGTTTTCCGCTATCAGTAGCGTACGTTGGCAAGTGCTCTCAGAGGACTTGCCATCGATTACCCATCACTGTTGGAGCTCACTTGTTATTTGACATCATCGCTGATTGCTGCGTGTGCCGCAGTGTCATTTTGACGACCAACATGCCCGCGGCGGAGTGAAGCGAGGTCTTTTGCGATGAGTGCGTGCTTACGGTCATTCTTGACGGCATCGTGCATCACGGATATCTCATCAGAGACACAGGAGACAGTTATCGATTGACTCACTCTCTAATGGCATAAAGACCCACCATCCGCTGAGAACTTTGCTGTCAATAGCGGTTGGTTTTACTTGCTTGCTGACACCTTCTCGTGAGCATGCTTAGGTCTAGTTGAGACTGATCTAACTGCGTCATGTACTCTTCCACTATCAAGAATGAAGTGCGTCAGCCAGAACATGGTCACCATTGAAGTTTGGGATGAATTTCGCTTCTGCCGTTTTTCCCACTTGCATGAAGCCCTTGGTGATGCCGATCTCATCTGCGTGACGAATAACCTTCTGATATTCGAGTGTTGTCAAGGGACGATTGATCTCCGGATGCAGACATGCTTTATAGATCGGCATGTATTGGTTCATAACCGAAACGAAAACGTCATCTCCGAAAGTGTCATGAATCCAATCCAGACAGCGGCAGCTGTCTCTCCATTGCCAGGGAAGAACCAGATGACGGATGATCATGCCTCGTTTTAAGAGACCGTCATCGCCAAGCCTGGCAGGACCCGTCATCGCGAACATCGTACGGATAGCTTCGGAGGCATATTCGAAATATTTCGGAACGCCAGAATATTTTTCACCCAGCCGACTGTCAAAATACTTGAGATCCGGCAGAAAGATATCCACCAAGCCATCGAGCATCCTGAGCGTCTCAGGGAGCTCATAAGCGTTGGAGTTATATACAACTGGAAGTTTTAAGCCCTGAGCTTTGGCAGAGAGAAGCGCTTCACGAATTTGGCGGGTGTAATGACCGGGAGTCACCAACTCAATGCATGATGCTCCGCGTTCAGCTTCTTCAAGAAAAATATCGGTGAGCCTGGCTGTGGTGACCTTGAGGCCTTTGCCCCCAGCACTGATTTCATAGTTTTGACAAAAGCAGCACCGTAAATTGCAGTGTGAAAAGAAAACGGTGCCGGCACCGTTTCCGCTCTCAAGGATCGGTTCTTCCCAAGCGTGGAGACTGACCAGTGCGATCTCAACGTCATCAGTGGCGCGGCAGATGCTGCGCTTCAGACCTTGAGGGGTCGAACGGTCCGCGCCGCAGCGGCGAGGGCAAAGATTGCAGATCATGGCAAAAATGCAGAATCGTTGTGCGGCTGAGCATAAGCCGCAATCGGGTTTCTTATTATCGACTTCCAAAACCGATTTCGACCGGAATGGTATTCCTTTTCGACGACTCACGTATCTCCGCATGGCACGGCTTTGCCGCTGTAGTGAGAATAGAGTATTACGTCTTTATTTAACTGCCTAACATCATGGACAGCGTTGCGCTCATCGCACCTGATTTTTCGATCATTCTGCTGGGATTGCTGCTGCGGCTGAAGTTCGAATATTCAGAAGATTTCTGGAAACAGGCCGAACGGCTTGTTTTCTACGTGCTTTTCCCGCCGCTGCTTTTCACCTCCATCTCTGGGTCCAGCCTTTCGCTCGGAGAATCTGCTGGGTTCCTGGCCGCAGGCATCGGGGCGATGCTGATCGGCGTCTGCGCGTCTTGGTGCATTCGCTATTTGGTGAAGGCTGATCCGGTCACCCATGCATCACTCTTTCAATGCGGCTTTCGCTTCAACACTTATATTGGTTTTGCCCTTGCTCTGAAGCTTTTTGGTGATCAGGGTTTTGCACTTCTGGCACTTTTGATCGCTTTTTGGGTGCCGATTTCAAACACCATTGCGGTGAGTGCGCTCGCTGGTGCTGTGGCCAAACGTGATGCAGCCTTGGGTGAGCAGACAAACGGCTCTAAGCCCAGCCTCATGGTTGTTACGGGCAAAGCGGTTGTCCAAAATCCGCTCATTATCGCGACGGTTCTTGGACTCTGCTGCAATCTTCTCGGCATCACAGTACCCGCAACCATCCATCACTTCTTAAAGGGACTTGGCAATGCTTCGCTGGCTATGGGGCTGCTTTGCATCGGTGCCGGTCTGCGCTTTGCAGCGCTTCGCGGAAGCTGGGGGCTTATTCTCACCGGCGCCGTGCAAAGACTGATGCTTTTGCCGCTTGTCGCTTGGGGAGTGACAGCAGCCTGCGGACTGCCGCCGGCAGCGGCGGGAGTCGTCATTCTTTTTGCGGCTCTG
>OAVS01001213.1_pt1 | contig 9678 bp, 8 predicted proteins | sample 1550601 | NCBI WGS metagenome assembly OAVS01 (sample SAMEA2580093, study PRJEB22360) | human gut metagenome | biome: human gut; feature: human-associated habitat; material: faeces | place: Denmark | collected 2008/2010
CTTGCGGGAGCGGCGGCGACACGAATGCCGATGGCAAGGTGGAAATCACCATGTGGCACAACTCCACCACTGGCGACGGCAAGGCATACTGGGAATCCGCCGCCAAGGCGTTCGAGAAGGAAAACCCGAACGTTACCATCAAGATTGAAGCCATTCAGAACGAGGATATGGATGGCAAGCTGCAGACCGCTCTGCAGGACCCGAATTCCGCCCCCGATATCTTTATGGCGCGTGGTGGCCAGAAGCTACGTGATGTGGTCGAAGCTGGGCAAGCCATGGACCTGACCGACAAGATCTCCGACACCGTCAAGAACCAGATGGCCACTGCTGAAGCCACCGGCACCATCGATGGCAAGATCTACAGCGTGCAGCAGTCAGTGCTTCCCGGCGGCATCTGGTATTCCAAGGATCTGTTCGAGAAGGCCGGTATTACTGAAACTCCGAAGACCTGGGATGAGTTCAAGACCGTGGTGCAGAAGCTGAAGGACGCCGGCATCACGCCGATTGCCGTAGGCGGTAAGGACGCCTGGCCGGCCGCCCACTGGTGGTACTGGTTCGCACTGCGCGAATGCTCTGCTGACACCTTCGACAAGGCCCAGTCCGATAAGGACTTCAGCGATAAGTGCTGGACCCGTACCGGTGATGATGTGCAGGCGCTGCTCGACCTCGATGCCTTCAACGATGGCTTCCTGACCACTCCGGCCCAGCAGGGCGCAAGCTCCTCCGCCGGCCTGCTCGCCAACCACATGGCAGCTATGGAACTCATGGGCGGCTGGGAGCCCGGCGTGATCAAGGACCTGACTCCGGACAAGAAGGACATGGCCGACCTCGGCTACTTCGCATTCCCGACCATGGACGGTGGCGAAGGCGATCCAACTGCCATCATGGGTGGTTCCGATGGCATGGCCGTGGGCGAGTGGGCGCCTGAAGAGGCTGTGGACTTCCTCAACTTCGTCTCCGAGAAGGAATGGCAGGAGAAGTACGCTGAGGCGTTCTCCACCATCCCGGCCAACAAGGAAGCCCAGGATGTGGTGACCAACGAGGCTCTGAAGCAGGTGCTGACCGTCTACAACGACGCATCCTCCGTGTCCATGTGGCTCGACACCGTGTTCGGTCAGAACATCGGCAACGCACTCAACGAAGGCGTGGTCAACATGATGGCCGGTCAAGGTTCCGCCCAAGACATTGTCAAGGGTGTTGAAACCGCTGCGGCCAAGGGCTGATTCGCTCTGCCCCGACCGTAATTCCCGGGCCGCGGCGAATGCTTGCACAGCAACAACCGCGGCCCAATTTGTTTTCTTAGGAAGGCCTCAACAATGTCAGTTTCAGCAGGCGCGAAGGTACAGCGCCGCACGTCGGGCTTAAGCGACAAGGTTCGCAAACGTATCGAAATCACCATCCTTTCGCTTCCTGCCCTGATCATGTTCCTCGGATTCGTCATCCTGCCGGTGTTCATGGCCGGCTACTACGGATTCTTCAAGTGGAAGGGCTATGGCAAGCCCACCGTCAACGGCCAGTTCATCGGTTTTGAAAACTACAAGGTCATTCTGACCGACCCGAACTTCCAGCAGGCATTGGGACACACGCTATTCGTGGTCGTCGCTTCGCTCGTCATCTAGGGGCCGCTGGCCATCCTCTTCGCCCTGCTGCTCAACCAGAAATTCAAGGGCCGCGCACTGATTCGTACCCTGATTTTCGTGCCGTACGTCGTTTCCGAAGTCATCGTTGGCACCGGCTGGAGTCTCATCCTCCAGACCACAGGCGCATTGAACGCGCTACTCAAGAAAATAGGACTTGGCGGGGCGGACTGGATCTCCGATCCGAAAATCGCCATCTGGACATTGATGTTCATCATTTCGTGGAAGTACATCGGCTTCGCCGTCATCCTGATGATTGCCGGCATGCAGTCGATTCCCGAAGACCTCTATGAAGCCGCGAAGGTGGATGGTGCTGGATTCTGGCGTCAGCAGTGGAGCATCACCCTGCCACTGCTCGGCCCCACCATTCGTATCTGGGCATTCATGTCGATTATCGGTTCTCTTCAGCTGTTCGACTTGGTCTACATCATCTGGGGCCAGTACGTGTCGTCTACCGCAGGAACGTCCACCATGGCAACCTACATGGTGCGCGAAGGTCGACTCGCCAACAACTATGGTTACGGTTCCGCCGTGGCCGTGGTGATCTTCATCATCTCGCTGGTCATTGCCTTGACCTACCAGCGGTTCGTACTTAACCGAGATCTCGAAGGTGCGCTCACCGACGAGAAGGATGCCAAGCGTCGTGCCAAGCGTGCGGCGAAGGAAGCGGCCAAGCTTGCCAAGGCCAATGGCAATGCCGCAGCAGTTGCAAATGAGGTGGTTTCACAATGACGACCGCAGTCTCCCCGTCCGTGGGCAAGGGCAAGAACAAGACCTATGATCCGTATGCATTGAGAAAATCCGCAAAGACCCCGTGGGGCAACCCGGTCGTCTACTTCTTCTCACTGCTGCTTGTGGCGCTGTGCGTTGGCCCGGTGCTGTACATCATTATCGGCGGCTTCCGCACCCATGCGCCGATTACGAGGGACCCGGCCGGCTGGCCCGATCCATGGAACTTTGAGAATTACAAGACGGTGTTCACTTCGAACATCTTCTGGCCGGAACTCGTCAACTCCCTGATCGTCTCCATTGGCACAATGGTGGGCATCGTGGTGCTGGCCTTGATGGTGAGCTTCGTCATTGCCCGATACGAGTTCAAATTCAACAAACTGCTGTACTCGCTGTTCGCCGCCGGCATGATGTTCCCCATCACCGTGGCCATCACCCCGTTGTATCTGCTGCTGCGCAATCTGCACCTGATCAACTCGCATCTGGGCATTATTCTGCCCCAGATAGCATTCGGCCTGCCACAGGCCATCATCATCCTGGTGCCATTCCTCAAGTCCATTCCTAAGGAACTGGAAGAAGCGGCAGAGCTGGACGGCTGTTCTCGCATCGGCTTCTTCGGCCGTATGGTCCTGCCGTTGAGCTGGCCCGGCGTGGCCACCGTCGGCATCCTGAGCTTCGTGAGCAGCTGGAACGCCTACATGCTGCCGCTGTTCCTGCTCAACGATTCCAGCAAGTACACCTTGCCGCTCGGCGTGCAGATGTTCAGCTCCCAGCATTCGGTCGATACCGCTCAGGTACTGGCCTTCACCTCGCTGTCGATGATCCCCGCGCTGATCTGCTTCACCATTTTCCAGAAGAAGATCGTTGGCGGCCTGACCGGTGCTGTCAAGGGCTAGTCGCAGCAACCATAAACGTGCCGTGGAAAGGTACATGGCTCTTTGGGCCGATTCCTTTCAACCTCTTCCTTTCCTCCTTCCCACGGCACCCATTCTTTTCAATGAGGAGAAAACCATGAAGATCTCCAATCCCGTACTCCCCGGATTCAACGCAGATCCCTCGATGATTCGCGTCGGCGACACCTACTACATCGCCAATTCCACATTTGACTGGTGGCCGGGAGTCCGTTTGCACGAATCCCGCGACATGGTTCACTGGAATCTGCTGCCCGGGCCCTTAAACCGCGTTTCCCAGTTGGACATGAAGGGCAACCCGTCTGGCGGCGGCATCTGGGCGCCTGACCTGTCCTACGCGGACGGCAAATTCTGGCTCATCTACACGGATGTGAAGATCGTCAACGGCGCGTTCAAGGATTGCGCGAACTATCTGGTCACTGCCGAGGACATCCGCGGCCCGTGGAGCGAGCCAATCCGTGTCAATGGCGTGGGCTTCGACGCCAGCCTGTTCCATGATACCGATGGACGCAAGTATCTGGTGCAGCAAACCTGGGACTTCCGTGAATATCATCATCCGTTCGACGGCATCACCTTGACTGAATTCGATGTCAAGACCATGCAATTGAAGCCGGAAACAGCCCGCACCATCTGGCGCGGCACCGATGTGAAATTAGTCGAAGGGCCGCACCTCTACACCGTCAATGGCTGGTACTACCTGTTTTGTGCGGAAGGCGGCACCCAATACGAGCATCAGGAGTCCGTGGCCCGTTCGCGAACCTTGGATGAGCTTTCGTTCGAAAGCATGCCGAGCAATCCGTTCATCTCCAACTTCGATACCCCCGGCACCTACCTGCAAAAGCAGGGGCATGGAGCACTCGTGGATACGCCCGGCGGCGAATGGTATTACGCTTCACTGTGCGGCAGGCCCTGGCGGCACGAGAACGAGCCGGCTCATGGCGTGCGCGGCTGGTGCACGCTCGGCCGAGAGACTTCGATTCAGAAGGTCGAGTGGGATGGCGATGGCTGGCCGTATGTGGTCGGCGGCCATGGGGGAGAGCGTTATGTCGAAGCCCCGGCCGACGCCATCGCAACTGAGGCCCCTACGGATCATAGCCAGCATGACGAGTTCGAATCGAGCGAACTCGACCTCAACTGGAACACCCTGCGTGTGCCATTCACCGAGACCATGGGCCGCGTGGGCGGCGGCTCGCTGACCTTGCGTGGTCAAGGGTCGCTGGCAAACCTGTTTGAACTGTCGCTGGTAGGACGCCGTTGGCAGGCGTTCGATTTCAACGCCGAAACCAAGGTGACGTTCGAGCCGAGCAACTACATGCAGATGGCCGGCCTGACCAACTTCTACAACCACCTGTGCTGGTCATGGGCATTCATCACCTGGGACGAGAAGCGAGGGCAGCGCGTAATCGAAGTCGCCCAGAACGATTTCGATACGTACACGTCGTTCCTCAAAGACACAGCCATCGCCATTCCTGATGACATCGAATCCGTATGGTTGCGAACCAAAGTGCGTACTCGTACCTACACCTACGAGTATTCGTTCGATGGCAAGACATGGCATGAGATTCCGGTGACGCTGGACGCCGCCGTGCTCTCCGATGATCATGTGGCCCAACGTTATGGCGGATTCTTTACCGGCGCGTTCGTCGGGTTGGTGGCCGTGGACCTTTCCGGATACGGCAAAGAAGCCATTTTCAGCCATTTCGATTACATGGAAATATGATGACGCCAGGCGGCTTTCCTGATAATCAGGGAAAGTCGCCTGACTATTCGGCACTGGGGAATGAAAGGCGACACTTGTGGCAAGCGACAATGAACATTGCGGCGACCGTGGCCGCGAATGTACCATAACCGTCTCCAACCCGGTGCTGCGCGGCATGTACCCGGACCCGTCCTGGATCTGGGATGCGACGCGCGAGGAAATCGTGCTGGTCAACTCCTCGTTTGAATTGGTGCCGGGGTTGCCCATTCATACGACCCGTGATCTTGTGACGTGGACGCACACGGCGAATGCGGTGGATGAGGCGATGTCTCATCGACTGCTCATTGATGGCGTCGAGGATTCCGGCGGCCTGTACGCGCCGACCATTCGCCGTATCGGCGGGCGATATGTGATCGTATGCACCGTGGCCCGCGTGAATGAGGTGAAGGCGCTCGCTGCAGGATGCTCGCAGAAGGATGTCGATGGCTGTCGCGCCGCCCAAGGCAATTTCGTCATCGAGGCCGATGAGTTGACCGGACCATGGCGCGGTCCGTACTGGGTGGCCGGGGCCGAAGGCATTGACCCGGACATCTTTGAAGACGGCGATGGCACAGTGTGGTGGACGCAAACGCGCCCGGCATTACACCCGCAGTGGGATGGTCAAACCGAGATCTGGACGCAGCCCATCGCCCCAGGCACGTGGACGTTGCAAGACCATAAAACCGTGATTTGGCGCGGCTATGGCATGGATGCGGTATGGGCTGAAGGGCCGCATTTGTACCGGGTGGGCGATTACCTCTACCTGATGACCGCCGAGGGCGGCACCAGCTTCGAGCACAGTGAGATGATAATGCGCACGCACGCACCGCGCGGATTCGCGGTGGCGCTCGCCGGTTTTGAGAAGAACCTTGCCGCGCAAGATATCTGGATTGAGCCGGCGCGTGACGGTGAACGAGGCGTGGTGGGTCACGATAACCGGCTGTTTGAGGCTTGCAAACGCAATCCGATCCTCACACACCGTCATTTGGGAGCGGGGGAGCCGGTCCAATGCGTTGGGCACGCCGATCTGCTGCTGCATCCGACCGTCGGCTGGCTGCTCGCGTGTCTTGGCATACGCGAGACTCCGGGCGAGGAACCCGGAGAAACGTTCAGCTACTGTGGCCGGGAAACGTTCGTGGCATCGGTCGTATGGCAGCACAATCCGGTCTCGTGGAAGCTGGACGGTGGGGAGCCGAATAAGCGTATCGATATCGTCGATCCCGGTTGGCCGGTCGTGGCTCCGGGGCTTGGCCGGCTTCCCGAGAAGTTGGTCGTGGACGTTGACGAGGATGGATTGCCATGTGCAGTGAGGGGTGTGGATTCTGCGGGGTGCGATTGCGCTGCTGGTAATAATGCCGCATGCCCTGCTGAGCTCATCCAGCTCGACGATACCCGCCTAGTCGGCGTTCGAGGCCGTGACGATTACCGGTTCCTGCGTGTCGACGGGCAGGAATATGCCGCGTTCACCCGGCCCGAATACACGATGATGATGCATCAGGATTCCACCCATGCTGTCATGGTCATGGCGGAAGCGGAATCCGGCCAATTGACGGCCGAAATCACCGATAGGGGAGATAAGCGGTGCATTGCGCTTGGAGCGCTTGGGGCCAACGAATGGTTCGGATTGCGCTTGCATGGCAATCGTTTGGAATTCCTTGCCGGGCAGCCTGCACCTGACAGCATTGATGAGGGAACAATGCCTGATATTGCACTAATTGCGCACGCGGACGTTACTTATGCTCGTATCATGGCAGATTGTGATGCGCGATTCCTCAGTACCGAATGGGCCGGCGGATTCGTGGGTTGCCTGATCGGCGTAAAACGGCGGTAATGGTCTCAGCCCGCTCTACAATATTGTACAATCATATTGTTTAATCGTTAAACAAATGCAAGGGGGCAATCGATGGCGCACGATCTCGAACAACTCAAGCAAGATCACCCGGATGTGGCGAAACTGTTCGCCGATGACTGGTTGCAGTACCGTAAGTCGGAGATTTTGCCGGAACTTACGCGCGAGGCGCAGTCCACGTGCGACCGCATCAATCGCATCTACTTTGAAGACACCGCCGAAGCTGAGCGACTGTTCCGCGAACTCGTGCCCGAGGCCGGCGAGGGCGTGGACTTCCGCCCGCCAATCCGGCTTGATTACGGGCTGGGCCTGAAAATCGGAGACCGTACGTTCATCAACATGGACCTGCTGATTGTGGGCGGCGGCCCGATCTCCATCGGCTCCGATTGCCTGATCGGCCCGCGCGTGAGCATCTATACGCCAAACCACGCCATCGCCCGCAAGCCTCGACTGGAAGGCTGGCAGCACAACGCCGACGTGACCATCGGCAACAATGTGTGGCTGGGCGGCAATGTGGTGATCTGCCCCGGCGTCACCATCGGAGACAACTCGATTATCGGTGCGGGTGCAGTCGTCACCCACGACATTCCTGCCGATTCCATCGCTGTGGGCAATCCGTGCCATGTGATTGCCGAAGTCCCGGATGACTGGACTCCTGAAGAGCGGGCCGCTGCCGAGGGTCGGTAGGTTTGCTGCTCTGGCCAACTGTCACGGCGAAACCGGGATACAGGAGAGAAAGGAACAATGCAATGACGCAATATCATGTTTCCGCGCAGGCGGCGAAGACGAACGGCGCCGGCAGCGCGGCCGACCCGTTTCTGACCATCGGCCAAGCGGCGCCCATCGCCCGAGCCGGCGATGAGGTGGTTGTGCATGCCGGCACCTATCGGGAATCTGTCGACCCCCGATTCGGCGGAGAGAGCGCCACGAACCGCATCGTCTACCGCGCGGCCGCGGGCGAACCGCGCCCGGTAATCACCGGCTCCGAACGTATCGACACATGGCAGCCCGAAGGCGATGGCGTGTGGAAAGCCGTAATCCCGAACGCATTCTTCAACGGATACAACCCGTACGTGGAAACCGTATTCGGCGATTGGACCGTATACCCGGACCCAAAGGTCGAGGTACGCCACCTGGGCGATGTGTATCTGAATGGCAAATCCTTCTACGAAGTCGCCTCGCTGGACAAGGTGCGCAACCCACAGCGTTGGGATACCGGCCGTGACGCCGCCACCGATTCCATCGTGCCGCTGATTGATCCGGATGCCACCGTGAACGTGTGGTGCTGTGCGGTCGATGATGAGGCCACAACCATTTGGGCCAATTTCCATGAAGCCGACCCGAATGCGGAACTTACCGAAATCAACGTGCGCGAGACCTGTTTCTACCCGAGCCGCCCGTTCGTCAATTACATTACGGTCTCCGGCTTTGAAATGGCGCAGGCGGCCTGCCCTTACACGCCGCCGACTGCCGATCAGGTCGGGCTGGTGGGCCCGCATTGGTCCCGCGGGTGGGTTATCGAAAACAATCGCATTCATGACGCGAAATGTTCGGCGATCTCGCTGGGCAAGGAGATTTCCACCGGCGACAACGAATCGACGCGCACCCATCGTAAGTCCGGGTACCAATACCAAAAAGAGGCCGTCTACAAGGCGCTGCATGCCGGCTGGGAGAAAGGCGTAGTCGGCGGGCACGTGGTGCGCGGCAACGTAATCTACGACTGCGGCCAGAATGGTGTGGTTGGTCATATGGGCTGCGCCTTCTCGCTGATTGAAGGCAACCACATATACCGCATCGGCGCCAAGCGCGAGTTCTTCGGCTGGGAAGTGGCCGCCATTAAAATGCACGCAGACGTCGACACGGTGGGGCGCGGCCATGACGTGCGGCAACCGGGTGCATGATTCGGTGCTGGGTATGTGGCTCGACTGGCAGGCGCAGGGCACCGTGGTGGATTCGAACGTGTTCTACCGCAACACGCGAGATGTGATGACCGAGGTGACCCACGGGCCGATTACGTTTATGAACAACGTGTTTGCCTCCGAGTTCAGTTTCGACGATTATGCGCAAGGCGCGGCGTTCGTCAACAATCTGTTCGCCGGTCGCATTCGTCACACCGCCGTCTTGGACCGATCCACGCCATACCATTTCCCGCACGTCACCGATGTGGCCGGCGAGGCATTCGTCTACGGTGGCGATGATCGGTACGTCAACAACCTGTTCTTGGCTGTGGACGATTCCGCCAAACCGTTGTGTACCGCGGATGCCGCCGGTGCGGCCGGTATGGCGGAAGCTGGAACCGCGTTCTTTGACGGCTATCCGCGCTCGCTTGAGGAGTATGAACAGCTGATTGAAGAGGCTGGCCTTGGCGATGAGGAGTTGTATCGCAGCGTGAAGCAGCCGGTATTGCTGGCTTCGAACGCCTATGTTTCGGGCGCGAAGGCCGCTTCCGGCGAAGCCGAGGCCGTGGTGAGTGGTGACGGCTCTTCGTTGGCATTGCGCGAAACCGATGATGAGCTATGGATGACCGTTTCGTTGCCCGAATCGATTCGGTCGGCAACTGGACCGGTGATCTCCACTGCTGATCTTGGCCAACCGCGTATTGTCGAGGAGTATTTCGAGAATCCTGACGGTTCGCCGATTGTTGTGGACCGGGATATCACCGGTGCTGCGCGCGGCGCATGCTCGGCTCGAGGCCCATTGGCGGCGTATGGCGATGGGGAAGTGCTCATCTGGTCGAAGTGACGGGATCGCGGTTTCGACTGTTGCCTCTGCCTCGGCCTTTGTGTGGCCCTGAGTGGGGCTGGGCTGCCAGTA
>OAVS01001221.1_pt1 | contig 9615 bp, 5 predicted proteins | sample 1550601 | NCBI WGS metagenome assembly OAVS01 (sample SAMEA2580093, study PRJEB22360) | human gut metagenome | biome: human gut; feature: human-associated habitat; material: faeces | place: Denmark | collected 2008/2010
CGCATCGCGTGGGACAGCGCGCCCGCCGCGCCCGTGGTCGGGAAGATGTGGTTGCCGGTGTATGCCATGCCGAAACGTTCGTTGAGGTTCTCAGCGACCGTCTCTTTGAAGGACGGGATGCCGAGCGAGGGGGAGTAGCCGTGGATGGCCACCGGGTCGCCGTTCTCATAGAGGTCAATCATGGCGTCGGCGAAGGATTTCGGGGCCGGTACGGAGGGATTGCCAAGGCTGTAATCGAACACATTCTGGTAGCCGATTTCGGCACCGCGGCTCGTGGCATACTCGCTCAGCTCGCGAATCACGGACTTGCCGCCAAGCATGGCCTTGTATTCCTCATTGATCATGGCATTCTCCTCGTATATACGTACTGATGCTTATCCCACTACTACCACCATGTTCCGTTTTGTGCCATCTGCCGCGCCGGACACACCCATCGAACATGTGTTCGAATTTGGTCGTGTGTTCGGGTATTCTTGGGGCAGGCTTTGATACGTGCGGTGTGATGCACGTGGAAAACAGCGAGACGGAAGGCGGGGATTGTGGCGGCAGCGCAAACTGGCACAAAGCGCGCAACTGGCGGAGCGGGCGCGAAAACCGACAAGGGCAAGAACGGCGAAGTCATCGTGGAAAAGGTGATGACCAGCGACTCATTCCTGAGCCGCGAAATCAAAAAAGCGCCGCTCGTCGAGCATGACGGTTCGCTGGTAGCGGACATCTCGCACATCCCAAACGACCTCAAGATCACCATTCAGGGCGCACGAGAGCACAACCTGAAGAACGTGGATCTTGCGATTCCGCGTAACCGCATGGTCGTGTTCACCGGCCTGTCCGGTTCCGGCAAATCATCGCTCGCGTTCGACACCTTGTTCGCCGAAGGCCAGCGCCGGTACGTCGAATCCCTGTCCGCCTACGCCCGCCAGTTCCTAGGCCAGATGGACAAGCCCGACGTCGACTTCATCGAAGGCCTGAGCCCAGCCGTCTCCATCGATCAGAAGACCACCAACCGCAACCCGCGTTCGACCGTCGGCACCATCACCGAAATCTACGATTACCTACGACTGCTATTCGCCCGCACCGGTATTCCGCACTGCCCTGAATGCGGCGAGCCGGTCGCATCCCAGACCCCGCAGCAAATCGTCGACACCCTGCTCGATTACCCGGAACGCACGCGATTCCAGATTCTTGCTCCCGTGGTCAAGGGCCGCAAGGGCGAGTTCGTGGATATGCTTGAACTGCTGCGCTCCGACGGTTATGCCCGCGCGCTCATCGACGGCGAAATGAAGCAGCTGTCCGACGACATCAAACTCACCAAGCAGAAGAAGCACACCATCGAAGTGGTGGTCGACCGACTTGTGGTCAAGGACGGCATCCGACAGCGCCTGACCGACTCGGTGGAAACCGCGCTGAAGCTCGCCAACGGCAGCATCGTCATCGACTTCGTGGACGAGGAGGAAGGCAGCCCCGCGCGCCGCCGCCCGTTCTCCGAACACCGCAGCTGTCCGAATGGTCATGTGCTCGAACTCGATGAGGTCGAACCGCGCACGTTCTCCTTCAACGCCCCCTACGGCGCCTGCCCGGCCTGCACCGGTCTCGGCTTCAAACTCGAAATCGACCCGGAGCTCGTGATCTCCGACCCGGATAAATCCCTGGCCGACGGTGTCATTGAGCCGTGGAGCGGCACCAAGATGACCTCCCAGTACTACGGCCACATCCTTGAAGGTCTGGCCAAGGAAATGGGCTTCTCTATGAAGACCCCGTGGAAGGATCTGCCGGCCGCCGTCAAGCACGACATCCTCTACGGCCATGACTTCAAAGTCAACGTCTCCTACCGCAACCGTTGGGGTCGCCTGCGCGAATACTCCACCGGCTTTGAGGGCGTGGTGCGCACGCTGATGCGCCGCCACGACGAAACCGACTCGCAGTCCATGCGTGAATACTACGAGTCCTACATGCGCGAGGTACCTTGCCAGGTCTGCCAAGGCCGCCGCCTGAAGCCCGAAGTGCTCGCGGTCACCGTGGATGGCAAATCCATCTTCGACGTGTGCGATATGCCCGTAGTGCGTGAACTCGCCTGGGTCAACGGGCTCAAACTCGAAGGCTCGGCACAGATGATCGCTGGCGAGGTCCTGAAAGAGATCAAGGCGCGCCTCGGCTTCCTCAATGACGTCGGACTCGACTACCTGACCCTTTCACGCGCGGCAGCCACCTTGTCCGGCGGTGAAGCGCAGCGCATCCGACTCGCCACGCAGATCGGCTCCGGTCTGGTCGGCGTCATGTACGTGCTCGACGAGCCTTCCATCGGCCTGCACCAGCGCGACAACGAACGACTCATCGAAACCCTGCACCATCTGCGCGACCTTGGCAATACGCTGATTGTGGTCGAACACGATGAGGACACCATTCGTCAGGCCGACTGGCTGGTCGACATCGGCCCCGGAGCCGGCGAACACGGCGGCGAAGTCATCTACTCCGGCCCCGCCAAGCACCTCATCGAGGCGAAGCGTTCCATCACCGGCGACTACATCGCCCACCGTCGCGAAATCGCCGTGCCCGCCAAGCGCCGCAAGGTGCGCAAGACCCAGATGCTCAAGGTCGTAGGCGCACGTGAGAACAACCTCAAAAACATCGACGTGAGCTTCCCGCTCGGCGTGCTCACCGTGGTCACCGGTGTCTCCGGCTCCGGCAAATCCTCGCTTGTCAACTCGATCCTCTACCCGGTGCTCGCCGACAAGCTCAACGGCGCACGCATCGTGCCCGGCAAGCATACGCGCGTCGAAGGCGTCGACCAGGTGCGCAAAGTGATCCACGTCGATCAGAACCCGATCGGCCGCACTCCACGCTCCAACCCAGCCACCTATACCGGCGTGTGGGACAAGATTCGTGCACTCTTCGCCAAAACCCCCGAAGCACAGGTGCGCGGCTACGGCCCCGGCCGATTCAGCTTCAACGTCAAGGGAGGCCGCTGTGAAGCCTGCCACGGCGACGGCACGCTGAAGATCGAAATGAACTTCCTGCCGGACGTCTACGTGGAATGCGAGACCTGCCACGGCAAACGATACAACCGTGAAACCCTCGAAGTCACGTACAACGGCAAAACCGTTTCCGATATCCTCGATATGCCCATCGAAGAGGCAGCCAACTTCTTCAAGGCCTACACCGGCATTTCCCGATATCTGAAGACCTTGGTGGACGTCGGCCTCGGATACATCCGGCTCGGCCAGCCCGCGCCCACCCTGTCCGGCGGTGAATCGCAGCGCGTCAAACTCGCCACCGAACTGCAACGCCGTTCCGACGGCAAGACCGTGTACATCCTCGACGAGCCGACCACCGGTCTGCACTTCGAAGATGTAAACAAGCTGCTCAAAGTGCTGCAATCCCTAGTGGACAAGGGCAATACGGTTATTGTCATCGAACATAATCTGGACGTGATCAAGGAGGCCGATTGGTTGATTGATCTTGGTCCGGAAGGCGGTGACGGCGGCGGCACCATCGTTACGCAGGGCACTCCTGAGCAGGTTGCCGAATGCGACGAATCCTGGACCGGCAAGTTCCTGAAACCGATGCTATAGCCTTTCAATTACGGCTGACCTTGGGTGGGCTGGGGCGTCGCTGGACACGCTCCGGGCCGCTCAGGCCAAGTCTTTACGGTCCCGCAACGCACACCCCAGCCCACCCAATCCTGAATCAATTATCTGCTGCTACTTGCGAGAGGAGGATTATGACGAACGATATCGAGCGGCATAGTCCGGACGAGTGGCGCAAGACTGCGGCGGCGTTGATGCCGGAAAGCTCTAGTGCAGGAGCCGAAGAAAGCGCAGCTGCGGCGAAGGTGAATGCGAATGGGGCGCCTTTGCTGGGGGATTCTCGTGATCTGTTTCGACCTAAGACTTCGGACATTCCGGCCAAGCCTGGTGTGTATAAGTGGCGCGATGGGCAAGGGCGCGTCATTTATGTAGGCAAGGCCAAGAACCTGCGCAATAGGCTTACCAATTATTTCCAGCCACTATATCTGCTGCATCCGCGCACACAGACCATGGTGCTTACGGCACGCAGTCTGGAGTGGACGGTTGTTGCCACTGAGTTGGAATCTTTGACGCTTGAGTACACGTGGATCAAGGAGTTCGATCCGCGGTTCAACGTGCAGTTCCGCGACGACAAGACCTATCCGTATCTGGCGGTCAGCACGGGGGAGCGGGTTCCCCGCGTGTGGGTCACGCGGTCGCGCAAACGCCGCGATACTCGTTACTTCGGCCCATACGCCAAGGTGTGGGAGCTGAGGCACAGCCTCGATCGGCTGCTGCGCACCTTTCCGGTACGTACCTGCACCACGAATGTATTTCATAAAGCTCAGCTGACCGGCCGGCCCTGCCTGCTGGCCTCTATCGGCAAATGCTCGGCTCCCTGCGTGAATCAGATTGAAGCGGACGAACATCGACGGCTGTGCGAACAGCTCGTCGGCGTCATGACCGGACGGCTTGGACGGCCCTATATCGCACAGCTGACCCGCGACATGAAAGAGGCCAGCGCTGAGCTTGAATTTGAGAAGGCGGCACGTCTGCGCGATCAGATTCAGATGTTGGAGACCGTGGTGCAGCAAAACGCCGTCGTCTTCGATCAGGACGTGGATGCCGACGTGTTCGGCTTTGCCAGCGACGAATTGGAAGCTTCCGTGCACGCTTTCTATGTACGCGCGGGTTCGATTCGTGGCGAACGCAACTGGAGCGTCGAACGAGTCGAAGACATCGCCGACGCCGACCTTATGGCTGACCTCATCGTGCAGGTCTATTCGGACGCGGCGGGCGACAACCACCCCCAGTCGACTTCGTCGTCAGCCCCCGCCAGCGGGGGCGAAAACGAAGCCGTGCCCCCACTGGCGGGGGCTAGCACGAGAAGCGTGACTGGGGGTGGCGCTGCAACCATTTCCACCAGTCGCGAAGCCATCGGCTCCACGCAAACCCTTACGGCCACGGACGCGATTGCTCGCGCCCAGGCCACCCGCGAACGCAATACCCGTCAGGAAACCACCGGCCGCGTGGATCTGCTGGCTCCCATTGCGCCGGTGCCGCGCGAAATCATCGTGCCGATCGAACCCTCCCGGCGTGCGGAACTCGAAAGCTGGCTGACCGACCAGCGCGGGGGAGCGGTGACTATTCGTGTGGCCTCCCGAGGCGACAAGAAGCAGCTCATGGATCGCGCCAACGAGAACGCCAACCAGGCGTTGCAGCGCAGCAAGATGAGCCGCATCTCCGATATGGGCGCACGCACCCAGGCCATGAACGACGTGGCCAAGGCCCTGGGCCTGAACCAGGCGCCGTTGCGCATCGAATGCTACGACATTTCGAACACCGTGGGTGGCGCCTTCCAGGTGGCTTCCATGGTGGTGTTCGAGGACGCCATCGCCAAGAAATCCGAATACCGTCGTTTTTCCATTCGCGGCAAGGACGGGCAAGGAGCAGTGGACGATCTCTCCGCGCTCTACGAGACGCTGACGCGACGTTTCAAGCATGGTAATATCGCCGGTGACTCCGGCGAAAGCATTGACGCAAAGCAGCGCGCGGCCAAAGCCGAGCAACAGCAGGAACAGTCCGCATCCGATGTAAATGGCACCAGCAGTACGACGCCGGCAGCAATTACCGATGCCTCATCATCCGACGATTCGTCTGCAGTAATCCAGCAGAACACGAATCGTCATCACTTTGCATACAAGCCGAATCTCGTGGTGGTCGATGGCGGCAAACCGCAGGTCATGGCCGCGGCCAAGGCTCTCGAGGATTGCGGCGTGGATGATGTGGCCGTCTGTGGCTTGGCCAAACGCCTCGAAGAGGTATGGGTGCCGGATGATGACTATCCGATTATCCTCAAACGCCAGTCTGAAGGCATGTACCTGCTGCAGCGCGTACGTGACGAATCGCATCGATTCGCAATCACCTACCATCGCCAGCAGCGCCGCAATGGTGCACTGCGCAGTGCGCTCGATGAGATTCCGGGTATTGGCGAGAGCTATCAAAAACGGCTGCTCAATCATTTCGGTTCGGTCAAAGCCATGCGTGCGGCCAGCATCGAGGACTTCGAGCAGGTCAAAGGTGTTGGCCACGCCAAGGCCGAGGCGTTGTATGCCGCGTTGCATGACGAGTAGGTAGACTCAACTGATTCTCTTCGGGACCTCCCCTCAGTCACTTCGTGACAGCTCCCCTTCTGCGGGGAGCCAGTGCGGCAACAGCCCATGACAGTTTCCCATACACAGTCGCGATAATCTCCTTCCCGGAGCCAGTGCCGTCACTCGGCATGAATTTTCGATTACGAATTGCGTAGCGTGACCACACCACAACAAGATGTCGGCTAGCATAGGAGAAGATATTCAAGGAGGGGATATGGCCAACCATCGCTGCGCAGTACTTGGCAAACCGATTGCGCATTCTCTGTCTCCGGTACTGCATAACGCAGCCTACCGGTCGCTGAATCTCAATGATTGGCTGTATGACAAGCACGAGGTGGGGGAGGATGACCTTGATGCTTTCCTCAAAGGTCTTGACTCCACTTGGGCCGGTCTGAGCCTGACCATGCCACTGAAACGCACCATCCAGCCGTACGGCACCCCGGAGAACCTGTGGGCCAAGGAGCTCAGGGTGGCCAACACCGCGGTGTTCGACTGGAATGACATCACCGATGATCCGGCCTGGCCTCACGGAAAGCCGGCCATCAAACTGTACAACACCGATGTCATCGGCATCCAACTCGCCTTCGACCATATCAACCGGGAGCTCGGCAACCATTATGCGGGCGATCGCGCCGGCACGGCCCTCATCATCGGCAACGGCAACACCGCCACCTCGGCATTGGCTGCGTGCTGCATGATGCCGGAGATCGGCCATATCACCGTCGCCGCACGGCATCCCGGTAGGAACGCCGGATTGAAGCCCGTGGCCGAAAAATTCATCAACACGCATAACCCGTACGACGAAATCGAACTGAGCGACACGTCGGCCCTGCTCAACGCCGCACGCACCGCCACCTATGTCATCAATACCATTCCCGGTTTGGCGGCAAACGGCATCGCGAATGTCATCAACACAGACAGCGAATCGCACGCGGAACCGTATTCTGGCCTGTTGCTGGACGTGGTATACAATCCACGTCCCACCAGACTCATGCAAGCATGGCGGGCCCACGGTGGCCGCGCCATTGGCGGCGAGGAAATGCTGCTGTATCAGGCACTTATCCAAGTGCTGCTGATGACCGGCATATGGGACGACGATCCGCCCAGTGACGCCGACAAGCGGTTGCAAGGCACCACCACCGAGGACGATCATCTGGAAATCGCGATGCGCAACGCGCTCGAGGAGGCATTGTGATGAGTCAGCCATCTTCCATCCACGATTCGGGAAATCAGGTCGACACCCATTCCGATTCCGCCGCTGCGGATAATCAGCCCAATCCGGCTGACGCATTCGAGGTATTGCTCATCACCGGCATGTCCGGCGCAGGCCGTTCCCGTGCCGCCGATTCGGTGGAGGATATGGGCTGGTACGTAGTCGACAACCTGCCGCCTAAATTGCTGGTTCCTCTTGTCGATATGATGACGACCTCCGGGTCAGACAGCGGCGTTCACAAGCTCGCCGCAGTCATTGACGTACGTTCCCGCAGCTACTTTGACGATCTGGCAGCCGTGCTCGGCCACTTGGATGATCTCGGTGTCAAAACCCGCATCCTTTTCCTTGATGCCAACAACGACGTACTTATCAAACGATACGAATCCGTCCGCCGCCCGCACCCATTGCAGCACGGCAACCGTCTTATCGATGGCATTCTCGAGGAACGCCATCTACTGGAAAATCTCAAAGAGCGGGCCGATTGGGTCATCGACACCAGTTCCTTGAGCATCCATCAGCTGTCCACCAAGCTCTACGAGACAATGTTGGGATCCGGGCCCACCACCGTGGCCGTGCACATCTTCAGCTTCGGATTCAAATACGGCATGCCTATAGATGCCGATTTCGTGGCCGATGTCCGGTTCCTGCCCAATCCATTCTGGGTGCCCAGCCTGCGCGAGCTTACCGGAGCCGACAAACCCGTCGCCGACTATGTGCTGTCCAGCAAAGGCGCCAAGGAATTCCTTGATTCCTATGAACGCGCCATTGAAACAGCCATCGAAGGATATGCCCAGGAAGACAAGCACTTTGTGACCATTGCCATAGGTTGCACCGGAGGCCAGCATCGATCGGTCGCGATGAGCGAAGAACTGGCTCGCCGATTACGCGCACACGGCCTGAACGTCACCGTTTCGGCACGGGAACAACACCATCGACGCTCATCCTGAGTGACCACACTGCGAGAAAACAAAGCCCAAAATATATATCAAACGGGTTCGGTTGTCCACCAGATTAGGTATCACAGAAAGCCGATGGCTTCCGACTGCTTGATGGCCGAGGCGCCTAAGGCATTGAGAAGAACGGGACTGTAGGAGGTTGGATCTTTGGCTCTTCTGGACGATGTTAAAAGCGAGTTGGCTGCCTTTGAAGGTGACTCGCCTGCCGCGATCAAGGCCCAAGCAGCGGCCATGATTCGTTTTGGCGGTGGTTTGCGTCCTGTGCAAAACGCGTATGTGATTCAAGCCGTATTTACCTCATTGGATGCAGCCGAGTGGCTTCAAAACACCCTGAAGAACGTATTCGGTCATGAGGCAGAGGTCAATCACCTGACCCGCCAGACTCCGAATGGTCCGGTGGAAACCTATGTGGTGCTTGTCACCCGCAACGTGGTGGCTCTTGCGCTGCAGACCGGTCTGGTCGACCGCCGCAAGCAGCAGGTGCGCGGACTTCCCGCCGAAGTGGTCAACGGCTCCATCGCCCAGATCAAGGCCGCATGGCGTGGCGCTTTCATGGCCCGTGGCTTCCTGTCCGACCCCGGTAAAGCAAGCTTCCTGGAAATCGCCTGCCCCACCGAAGAGGCCGCCATGGCCCTGTGCGGCGTGGCCCGTCGTCTCGGCATTCAGGCCAAGCATCGCACCCTGCGCAGTTCCGAACGCGTGACGCTCAAAGATCCCGACGCCATCGAGCGCATGCTCAAGCTCATGGGTGCCACCCGTTCCGCCCGCGAATGGACCGGCAAACGTTCCGACGGCGAAGCCCGCGGCAAGGCCAATCGTCTGGCCAACTTCGATGATGCCAATATGCGCAGGTCCGCCAAAGCCGCCGCCGAGGCCAGCGAGAAGGTGCAGCATGCCTTCGAGGTGCTGGGCGACAACATTCCGGACAATCTTCGTCAGGCCGGCCAGCTGCGCATCGACCACGTGGACAAGAGCCTCGAGGAGCTCGGCAAGATTGCCGAACCGCAGATCACCAAGGATGCAATCGCAGGCCGTATCCGTCGACTGCTCCAGCTCGCCGAAAAAACCGAAAAGGCCCGGGCCTCCGAAGGACGGTAAGAGGCAAACCGTCAAGATCGTCCAGCATATGCAACGACTTACGAAACACCGCATTCAGTCATCAGACGAATGCGGTGTTTTGTTCTGGAATGCCTGTAATATGCAAAGTGGCAAAAATTGGCCACTTTGACGTGAAATTCGTCAAGGAAAGGATATTCATGAAGACACTCAAGGACCTTGGAGATCTCAAG
>OAVS01001225.1_pt1 | contig 9559 bp, 8 predicted proteins | sample 1550601 | NCBI WGS metagenome assembly OAVS01 (sample SAMEA2580093, study PRJEB22360) | human gut metagenome | biome: human gut; feature: human-associated habitat; material: faeces | place: Denmark | collected 2008/2010
CAACCGCGAGTTCTGATCTCCGCTCCTGCGTCGCTTCAATCAGAACTCGCGGTTGGCGCGCCGCGCTGTGTTGTTTGATGGTCGGTCTGGCGACCGTCCACGTCGCGAGTTCTGATTCGCCTTCCTCAAGAAAGTTGACTGAGGAATCCTGCTAAGGGCCCGACATCTCCGGATGCCGGGCCTTTTGCATATGCGGGCTGAAGTCTGTTAGAGGAATTGAACGTGGTCATTCCGCTCTGACGCCTATTCGCAGGTATATAAGGTGTCTTTTACAAAGGTCGCAGGTATTTTGCGTCGAGTTAGAGCCTCACACGTCCTCCACATTGACACCAAATACCTGCAATCGTCTTATTGGTGTCTTTATACCTGCAAACAAATTCATAAATGGAGCTCTCGAAATAGGTTGCAGGTATAAAGGCACTATGTAGGTCGGTTATCGCATCGCCCGCATCGCCAGTGTGCTCGGTCGCCTTTATCGCGTCCGGTATCGGAAATGATGGGCGAATGCCTTGGTGCGGGAAGCAACGCTCAGGCACCCTTATTCGCCTCATCCAGCGTCAGCAGGTCGTCGTCGGCATCGTAATCGAACAATTCGCCGTAACGGCCCCACTCCACGGCGATGGCGAACTGCTGGTGTGCGTCCTCGTCGGAATACCGCGCGTGCAGCAGATCCAGCATGAGTTCGCCACGCAGATGACCGCCCGAGGCGTGCCGCAACGCATGTTCGATATTGCGTACCAGCGGCACATGCTCCATCGCCAGCGAGGCGAACACCTGCTTGGCGCGCAGAATATCCGCCTGATGCCAAGCGTCGCCAGCCTCGGTGATTTGTACATGGCCGTCGCGCACGACGATTACATGCAGCAGCGTGCCGGCATCCACCAGCGGGAACAGGTCATCGACCTCGAACGAGAGATCCGATGCCAGGTCAGCCAAGTCGATGCCGTCCGGATGTTCGGCAACCACATCCAGCAAGCCTGCCAGTCCGCCCGGTGTGGCGTTCGGCAACGGCCGGCCCTTGATCTTCTCTAGGGGTTCAGCCGTCTGCAGGTTGGTCTCATCCATGGCCGGCACGTTCGCACTCGATGCCGATAGTTCGGGAGCCTCGGCCTTGTGCGCGGGCTGCGCGGGCTGTGTGGCCTGCCTGGTCAAAATCGCATACAGCTTGTCCATCATCGCCTCGAATGCCGCGCTGTGACGGTCGCGCGGGCGCGGCAAATCGACCCGAACATTGGCGATCAGATGTCCCGGATGCGAGCCCAGCACCACCACACGGTCGGCCATCTCCACGGCCTCTTCAATGTTGTGCGTAACCATCAGCACCGATTTGATGCTGCGCTGTTCACTCGACCACAGCTTGAGCACTTCCTGACGAAGATTCTCGGCAGTCAGCACATCCAGCGCGGAGAACGGCTCATCCATAAACAGTGCATCCGGCTGCAACACCAATGCGCGCGCGATGCCCACGCGCTGCCGCATGCCGCCGGACAATTCCTTGGGATATGCCGATTCAAAGCCATCCAGGCCAATCATGTCAATGGCATCCAGCGCCAGTTTGGTGCGCTTCGCCTTCGGCACGCCGCGTGCCTTGAGACCCAACTCCACATTGTCTTGCACCGTGAGCCACGGCATCAGTGCGAAGGTTTGGAATACGAGCGCGATGCCGGGATTCGGCCCGGTCAAAGTCTCGCCGCGATACTTGACCGTGCCGCTGGTGGGCTTGACCAGTCCGGCCAGTGCACGCAAGAATGTGGACTTGCCGGCGCCCGAACGGCCCAGAATCGCAACGATCTCGCCCTCGTAGAGGTTGAATGAGATGTCGTGCAGCACGGTGAGCTCGGTGCCGTTGTCCGCCGTGAAGCGCTGGCTGATGTGCCGTGCTTCGATGATGGTGCTTTGCGGGGTCACCGCCCGCAGCGAACGAATGGTTTCTTTTGCGATGGTCATAGTGTTCTCCTTAAGTCCTTAATTTTTTTGGGGGAGGGGCTCAGCCCGCTTCGCATTCAGCTACCCTCCCTGAGGGGGAGCTGTCGCCAAAGGCGGCTGAGGGGAGCTCCATATAACGTCATTAATTCAGCGCGAATCGACGTTCAGCCAGTCGCTGCAGCGGATTCCAGAACAGGCGGTTGACTGCCACGACAAACACGCTCATCACAGCCACGCCGATGATGGTGCGCACGGTGTCGCCGTTCTCCGTGGCCTCGGCAATGTAAGCGCCCAGCCCGGAAGCGGTCAACGTGTGCTGTCCGTAGCTGACGATTTCCGAAACGATTGACGCATTCCATGCGCCGCCGGCCGCCGTGATACCGCCCGTGACCCACGACCCGAACACTGCCGGAAGAATCAGCTCGCGCCATCGCTGCCAACGCCCCAGCTGGAAGCTGTGTGCCATTTCACGCAAATCATCAGGAATCTGACTGGCTCCGGCAATCACGTTAAACAGGATGTACCACTGTGTGCCTAGCGCCATCAGCAGGATGCTGCCCCAATTGATATTCACGCTGCACGCCACAAACCAGAGCGTCACGAACGGGAACGTGAAGTTCGAGGGGAAGCTGGCCAGTACCTGCACAATCGGCTGCATGAACCGCGAGACCCGTGGATTCATGCCGATTAAAGCCCCAACAGGCACCCATATCACCGAACAAACAATGGTGAGCAGCGCCACTCGCAGGAAGGTCAGCATGCCGAGTGCGAGAGCATGTCCCAACTCGTCAAAGCCCGCATCGCGGTGAATCACCAGCATGAGCTCGATTACCCCGAACGCGCTTGCCGTCACGACGACCACCATAAAGAGCACGTCAAGTACGCGGCTTCGGGTGGACTTTGTCTCAACGGGCCAGCGTCCTCCGGTGCGGCCCAGCGGCCGGGTCAGCGTGTCGAACAGCTCGCCGACCGGCTGAAAGAGGCGGTCAAGCATCTCGTCGATATGAGACTGGCGGATTATGGTCAGCACCGCACTGGTCTTGCGTACTGCGGACTCGCTTTGTGTAATGCGGAATTTCTCGGCCCACGCGGTCAGCGGTTTCCAGAGCAGCACGTCAATCAGCAGCACGACTGCCACCATCGTCACGATGGCCCAGCAGATTGCCGCGAGGTTCTCCTCGGCCGCCGCCTGCGCCACAAAACTGCCGATACCGGGCAATGCATACGTGTGATTGTTGACTGAAATCATCTCGGACGCGGTCAGGAAGAACCAGCCCCCGCCCACGCTCATCATGCAGTTCCAGAGCAGCGGAATCATCGCGTTTGGCACGTCCAACGTCCAGAATCGCTGCCAGCGGGTAAGCCTCAGGGAGCGGGCCGCCTCATCGAGTTCGCGCGGCTCGCTGGTCAGGGACCGGGTGAACGAGAACGCCATATTCCATGCCTGACTGGTGAAGATGGCGAAAATCGACGCGGCTTCCACACCCAGCATCGAACCGGGGAACAGCACCATCCAAATAGTGATGGTGGCGGAAAGAAAGCCCAGAATCGGCACCGACTGCAGGATGTCCAGCAGCGGAATCAACACGCGGCTGAGCCTGCGGCAGCGCGCGGCCGCCGTGCCGTACACAAACGTGAATACCAGCGAGAAGAACAGCGCCACGAACATACGGAATACTGAACGCAGCGCGTAATACGGCAGGTCGGCAAGATTCGTACTCACCGATGACGGCACGCCTTTCGGGCCGATGGGTTCGCCGATGGCCGGCAGAATCCAGGCGATCAAGCCGAACAGTGCCAAAATGCCGGCGATGACCAGCGCGTCGGCGGCAAGACGCACGGTGAACGGTTGACGGTCGGCCGAGGAAGTGGAGGGGTTTCGTGCCGGCGAGCTTGGGCGCATGGCGGCATGGTTGAACGAAAACATGGTCATGGAAGACCTCCCTATGCATAGGAAAGACAAATTATGCAAGGGTTATCCGGGTGGGCGTCCTTGATCCATCTCAGCGAGGGGAGCCAAGGAGCGATACGGGCAGGAGCCCGACTTGACGGATAACGGAATAACGAAAAAAGACATCATCACCGCAACAACTATGACTGTTGCCAGCGGCGGAACTACTGGAATAATCACCGTCCATCGGACTCTCACCTCCTTGCCGTCGTGCGCTCGCGGCGCAAAACCATACCGTCGTCGGTATCCTTGCGACCAGCAGGAGGGGCGGAAAGTATTCGAATCCGCCGATTCGAGCCATCGTTCAAGCTTCAGCATCGCAGGGCGGTGGAATTGCATTAGTTCATGCCTTGATCCGACAAGAACTGTTGACCAGCATGCAGTGTCTCCACTGTTAGCGGCAGCAACCCATATCCCTGCGGTAGCCTCGCCTATGCACGGCCCCAAGATAAAGCCCGACCGCAAGCCTGTCAACTATGTGGTTGCTGGGCGAGTTCACAGCGAGTCATCCCCGTCAGTCATGTCGCCAACGTTTGCGTTGTTTCCCGGCGTCCGTGTGTATGCGTTCCGACGAATAGGTCGCATACACACGGACGTTTTGATGGGCTGAAACGTCCGTATGTATGCGAGGGGTTCGTTGGGCCGCATACTTGCGGACGTTTCGCGGCATATCAAGGAGGCAGTACGCCGTGCATATGGTGGGCGGGTGCTGTGGGTCTTCAATCGGCTGTCCTCCGTAATCCGTAAAATAATCGATTGCTGTGTCGAGAAACGGGCCGCCGCATAAGCCCGCGTCTCCACGAGTCCAGTCCGAACGGCTGAGAAGCCCGACTTTCGGCGGATTGACAGGCTTCCCGAGGGCAAACCCGAAGGATAACAAGAACAGGCCACCAGCCATGCAGCTGCCAAAGGCGAGCGGCATGAGCGCGACGGATGGCCCCAACCTGGCGCTGATATGCGGCAGCACTGAAGGAACAACAATGGTTAACGCTGTTGAGGCTTTTGACGCCAAGCACCTCAAGCCGGCCGAGGAAATCCCGGCTTTCCGTCCCGGCGACACCGTCGACGTGAACGTGAAGATTCAGGAAGGCAACAACTCCCGTATCCAGACCTTCACCGGTGTGGTGATCGCTCGTAAGGGTGCCGGCGTTCGCGAGACCTTCATCGTCCGCAAGATCAGCTTTGGCACTGGTGTGGAGCGCCGCTTCCCGCTGCACTCCCCGTCCATCGACTCCATCAAGCTCGTGCGTCGTGGCCGCGTTCGTCGCGCCAAGCTGTACTACCTGCGCGCTCTGCGCGGTAAGGCCGCTCGTATCGTCGAGCGCCGCGACAACTCCGCCAAGTGAGTCGTCACACAGGTTTGATCGCGCAGCCGATATTCGGTTCACGCAAATAAACCGTGAAATTCAGCTCGGAACCGTTCGGGTTCCGGGCTGTTTTCGTTTTGCTCGCGTATGATGGACGCTCGCCGGCAACACGACCATGCCTGGCATTATGAATCGCAAGGAGACACCATGCAGGACGATCAGGACAACGGTGAATCCCCGGCCCTTGACACTCTGGAAATCTGGAATGGGTCGAGCACTGCGGAATCCGCGACTGATGAGCCTCTTGCCACCCGCTCCGCTGCATACGATTTTTCCGGCGACGATTCGGCTGATTCCGGTGCTTACCAGCCTCCATTGGACGATGATGCTCGTGACTCGCGGACCTTCCAGGTGGCGGACCACGGTGTCGCGTTGTCTCCGGTTCCTCCCGCGCCCATCCGCTCTTCTCGCAGTTCGCGGGCCAAGCACGCTGATTCTGCGGCGGCGCGAACGGGTGACGATCGATTCACGCTGCGTGATTTCGCGATTTGGTGTGGCACGCCCATCCTCATCGTGCTGTTGGTGCGCATCTTCCTCGTCGGCTTCTATGAGATTCCTTCTCGCTCGATGATGGATACTTTTGTACCCGGCGATCGTGTGATGACCAGCAAAATCTTCAATCTGCAGCGCGGTGATGTGGTGGTGTTCAAGGATCCCAACAACTGGCTGAATGAGGAGCAAAGCAACGCCATCGGTGGCGGATTCCTGATCAAACGACTGATTGGCATGCCTGGCGATGTGATCGAGTGCAAAGGGGCCGGCCAGCCAATCACCATCAATGGTGTGGAGATTGACGAATCATCGTACATTCGCCCGGGAGTAGAGCCCAGCGCCTTCCCGTTTTCCGTGACCGTCACGGAAGGGCATGTGTTTGTTATGGGCGACAACCGCTCCAATTCAGCCGATTCCCGTTACCATCAGAACGATAATGACCATGGCTTGGTTCCCATTGATGACGTGGTGGGCACGGGTCTGGCGATTTACTGGCCGATTAACCATATCGGGCTTCTGGCATCTCACCATGATGTGTTCAAGGACGTTCCCGACGCGTCGTCCGGCTCCGCGTCCTGAGCGGCGCCTTACCTGTGAAGCGAAATGATGATTACCCCAACGCTTGATCTTGAACGAAGCCTTGCCTCCCAAGGCTATGACCTTATTGTTGGCTTTGACGAAGTTGGCCGCGGCGCGTTGGCCGGCCCGGTCATGGTCGGGTGCGCTGCCATTTGGGCTCGTGATTTGAAACCGGATGCCGATGGCGAATTGGCTCAGGCTGCTGGTTCTGCCGCCTCTTCGCGTGTGTCCGGTGACAATGGCACCGATGCAGGCGTGATCACCCCGAATCCCGCTCCATATCTGTCCGTACCTGCCGGTGTGGCCGATTCCAAAATGTTGACCGAGCACCGGCGTGAAGCCATTTTCGATGAGTTGTGCAGTTGGTGCGCTGCCTATGCCGTCGGCCAGTCCAGCAATGCCGAAATCGATGAGTGGGGCATTACCTATGCGCTCGGCGTGGCCGCTTTGCGCGCCCTCAATCAGGTCGAGCGTGACCTTGGCGTGGGAAGCGAATTTGGCTCCCCTCGGGAGGGGAGCTGCCTTACGGCGACTGAGGGGAGGCCTTTGCCGAGCCGACGGCCCATCACCATCGGCGCCATTCTCGATGGCCCCAGCGATTACATCACCAAGGCCCTCAACACCTTTGACGCTCCGGATGTGCCGATCCCGGCCGACGTGACCACCAAAGTCAAGGGCGACCAGCATTGTGCCACCGTGGCGACTGCTGCGGTTATCGCAAAAGTCACCCGTGACCGGCTGATGGTCTCCATCGCGCAGGGCAATCCGCGATATGCCGCCTATGAGTGGGATCACAACAAGGGCTACGGTTCCGCGGCTCATCGTGCGGCCATCGCCGAGTATGGACCGACTCCACTGCATCGCACTTCCTGGCATTTGACCTGATGTTGCGGATTGCCATGCAGCGCAGTGGCTCCAGACCGATTCGCGACACGACAATGTGAGCGCTCACGCGAAATCGCCTCAGGCGCGCTAAAGTCAATAATTAATAAGGTGCAGCACGGCCGGGCACGGAATTCGGCCGCCAGCGGGGAGGTTCGGGCAGTATGGTGACCAGCCGCAAACCAAACAAGCGCCCATCCATGTTCGAGGTGGCCAAACTCGCCGGGGTCAGTCACCAGACCGTATCCCGTGTGATCAACGATTCGCCGGATGTGTCTGATGCCACGCGTGCCCGTGTGCAGGCCGCCATTGACGAGCTTGGATATCGTCCCTCCAATTCCGCTCGTGCCTTGGCCTCCCGCCGTTCACGTACTATCGGTTTGATCGCTGGCGGCCTGAAGTTCTTTGGTCTGATTTCCGCCATTACCTCCATCGAATCTATCGCCCGCGAACATGGACTGTTCATGAGCGTGATGATGGTGCATGAGGCTCTGTGCACGCAGTCCGACTTCGACAATCTGTGCGACACCTTCAATGAGCAGAACGTTGACGCCTTCATTTTCCTGACCCCGACTGATGTGATGTTCGCTGCCGCCTGCCGTGCGCGCGTCAACCAGCCGCGTGTGATTGTGACCTCCACCCACGGCCAGATGACCGTGCGCGAGGGGATGAGCCTGATTTCCACTGCAAACAAACGCCGTACGGCGATGGTCGGCATCGATCAGTGGGGAGCGATGGCCAAGGTGGTGAGTCTGCTGGGGGAGTACGGCCATAAGTCCGCCCTGTACTTCGCTGGCCCGAACGAGTGGCGTGACGCCCATACTCGCCTTGACGCTTGGCGCAAGCTGGCCGCGGCCCGATCTATTGACTCGCAGATCGTGCGCTGTCACACTTGGGATGCCGATGAGGCATATGCGCATATGAATCATTTGTTGGACGAGTATGGTCGCACTGGTGTGCCGCTGCCCACCGCAGTTGTTGCCGCGAACGACAATCAGGCCGTTGGCGTTGTGCGCTCGCTGCATGAGCATAGCCTGCGGATTCCGCAGGATATCAGCGTGGTTGGCTTCGATGACATGGCCGGTATGGATAACCTGTATCCGCCGCTGACTACCGTGCACCCTGATTTCGAGGGGCTCGGCGTGGCCGCCATGCGTGAGACGCTGCGACTGTTGGGGGAGGGGACGGAACCGACGTTCCTGTCCCAGCAGCATGGCGTGGGGTTGATTCCCGCTGAGATGTGTGCCCGTCGTTCCCTCGGTCCCGCCCCGCGGCGGTAGAACAGCGGATTAGCTTTTTTGGGGCACTCTCTCGGTCAAACCGCTATTTTGCTGTGCTGAGTGCCGTTCAGCGGGGTGGATTATCGGTTTGCTCGTGGTTTTGCTTTGCTGAGTGCCGCTCAGTGGGGCTTATTTCCCGGTTGCTGGTGGTTTTGCTTCGCTAGGGGGGCGTGCCGGTTGGCCCGTTCCGCCTCGTCGGCTCCGAGGCCATCGGTGAGGGCGTCATCGAGACCCTGAAGAAGTACCCGAAGTCCCCGGCTGTCCTCATGCAGAGCCATGGCCGCAACAAGCGGACGTTCAGTGGCCATAACGCAGCATTCCTTCGTCTCGATAAATATTGCCGCCACTGTATCGAATTGATGTTAACCGTCAAACCAATGGCAGCTTGAGCAGGTAAGTCCAGATGGTGACGTCGATGGAGACTGTGAAATCACCTCCAAGATGGGCGGTGGTGCCACGTGGCGGTATCGGTAAGTGCTTACCTACAAAAATGGAAGAGGACCGGCGCGGGGCCTCTTCCATTATCAGCTTGATCAGATTAGGGAACGGTGGCTCACCGCTTGCCGTTATAGATTTCGCTGTCGATCGCATCGGCGAACACGCGGTTGACAGCCGGGCGCACCACTTTGAGGGACGGTGTCAGGCACTTGTTCTCCTGCGTGAATTGCGTATCCAGCACGGCGAACTTGCGCACGGACTCGGCGCGCGAAACCGTCGCGTTCGCTTTATCCACGTACTGCTGGATCTCTTCGCGCACTGCGGCGTTCGTGGCCAGACGGTCAACCGGCGTCTCCGTGGACAGTCCGTGTGCGGGCAGCCAGATGGCCAGCGACTCCGGGTCGAGCGTCACCAGCGCGCCGATGAACGGGCGCTGGTCGCCCACCACCACGCAATGCTCCACGATCGGGCACTTGGCGATCTCCTCCTCCAGCGGGATGGGGGAGACGTTCTTGCCGCCGGCGGTGATAATAATGTCCTTGATGCGGCCGGTGATGATGATGCGGCCCTCGTCATCAATCTCGGCCAAATCGCCGGTCCTGAGCCAGCCGTCGGCGGTGAACGCCTCGGCCGTTTTCTCGGGC
>OAVS01001233.1_pt1 | contig 9513 bp, 7 predicted proteins | sample 1550601 | NCBI WGS metagenome assembly OAVS01 (sample SAMEA2580093, study PRJEB22360) | human gut metagenome | biome: human gut; feature: human-associated habitat; material: faeces | place: Denmark | collected 2008/2010
GCCGCGCCCTCGTGCAGCTGTGCGCCATGGGATTCATCATCAGCTATGTGATTCGCTCGAACAGCGTGTGGATGGTGTTCGCCCTGATGACGGTCATGCTGATCGCGGCGGTGCAGATCGTGATGTCCCGCGCGCACGGCATCCCCAAGGGCCTTGCCGGACCGATCTTCCTGAGCTTGGTCATCACGATGCTGCTCATGCTGGCGTTGGTCACCGAACTCATCGTGCGCCCGCACCCATGGTATGCGCCCCAGCTGGTGGTGCCCCTGACCGGCATGCTGCTGGGCAACACCGTTTCCGCGCTTGCTGTCGGACTGAGCCGATTCTATGAAAGCATGGAGGAACGCCGCGACGAGGTGGATATGATGCTGGCCCTGGGGGCGACGGCATGGGAGTCCGCCCGCCCATCCGTCATCTCATCGATTCGGCTGGGACTGCTGCCCACCACCGCTTCGCTGGCCTCCAGCGGCATCGTGACCATCCCGGGCATGATGGCGGGTCAGGTGATCGCCGGCGGAGATCCGCTGAACGCCGCCAAATACCAGTTCGTGGTCTTCGGCGCCATCGCCGCGCTGACCTTGCTGGCCGACGGCCTGATCATGGCCATGGTCTATCGCACCTGCTTCACCGCCGACGATCAATACCAACCACCGAAAGCGCGATAGCTGGGTTCTGCTCACGATGCTATTTTTGTTTTCAGTCTTGCAACGGTGAAGCTGTCGCGTGCGACGAGACTGGCGGAGATTCGCATATGCTGGCTGATTTTGCGGTCATTGGTTAAACGGGCTTACTCATTGATTTAGCACATATGATTCCATCCTGCCATATTTCCTCCAAGCATTTCCCGAGATAAAGCAATCGTGATATAACCGAGAATCGTCTCTACTCAGCTTGCCTCGGGGCGGCTTCGGGCAATGAAGTGCCCATGGTTTCGAGACGCATGAGGAACTCGTTGGCGTTCATGGCGTTACTCAACAGCGTGCCCTCCGCAAGCGTGCCTCCGATGGAACGGATGAACTCAACCTGATCCAAAGTCTCCACGCCATCGAACACCACATGGAACGCATCATTATCGCGCGAAATATCGAGCGTTCGCTGCATGATCTGCTTCGCGCGAGGCGTACGGAAATCGCGTACCACCGTCTTGTCGAATCGTGCGAAATCCAAAGGCAAATGCGCGAACGCAGCAACCTCCGAATACGTTGTGCCAACATTGGTCAAACCCAACTTGACATTCGGCAAAGCGACAAGATCGGCAACCTCATCGTCAACTTCATCATGCGCCACATGAATGGCATGCGACCCCAACTGCAGACCGAAACGCAGCTGTGGCTGTTCATGAGTCAACTGCTCCAAGCGCTCGTGGAAGATGGACGCGCCTAATTCCGAACCATTCATGCAAATGTCCACAATATCCAATTCGGGCGCCACCTGGCGGAATGCAGTCATGTCTTTCACGCAGGTTTCCAGCACGTCGAGCGTCAGCTGCACGCTCATGTTGAGGCGATGCGCTTCGGCCGTTACGAAATACGGTGCCAGCGTGCGGCCCTTCGCGTCATGCACGCGCACAATCGTATCCAGCGAAGTGATGCGTTTCGTATTCACATCAAAAATCGGCTGGTAGAGCACGGAAATCGTATTGTCTTCGATCGCATGGCGAAGCACATCGGACACGTTGACGTAATCGTCTGAACCATTTTGCGCGGCGAGCGTGGCCGTCGTGCCGTCGACCGCCGGCAGATTGGAACTTTCCGATTCGTAAATATGCGCGCTCGCATCGGCAAGCAGCACGGCGAAACCGTCCGTCGCATTCGAGAACGAAATACTGCTCGACACGTCCACGGAAACCTCGCCCTCTTCGGTATGCACCGGCATGACGGCAAGGTTGCGCATGCGCGTGGCCAACTCCTCCACATCACTGGTTGACGTCACATCGGTTACGAGCATGGCGAATTCCGCGCCGTTCACGCGAGACAATGTGGCATTGTCCGGTAGCAGCTGGCTTAAACGCATACCCACTGATCGCAGCACGGCATTGCCGATTTTGCGTCCATAATGTTCGTTGACGGTGCGCAAATGCTCCACGCCGAAATACACCACGGCAACCAGATTATGCACATTTTCGGTCTGCAAACTCTTCAGATGCCCGATGAACGCACGATACGTGAGTGCTCCGGTCAGCGCATCCGTTTCCGATTCGGTGCGCAGCAGCGTCACTTCCTTGTTCACGCGCAACGATTCAGTAAGCACTTCGCCGCAAGTGAGCAATATCGTTTCGTCGGTCGACGTGAACGGACGATTCCAAATGCTGCGTTCCATCGCAAGATAATACTGTCGCGAGCCGGTGGAAATAGGCGCGGAATATTGGTAGGAATATCCTCTTTTATCAAGATTGTTTGCATCGCTGACGAAACAGCGCATGCGGGTGAGGCCACGATTGATACGCCTCACCACGGTCTCCTCCGGCACTTGATTCGGCAACGGCAGTGCGTCGCTCACATTCGCAATGCATTTCAGCGCACTTCGGGATCGCGCGAGCCGGCTCATCGTATCGACCGTCATCAGTAACAGTGAGTAGGCGATCAGTGCCAGCATGAACACGGAAAGCACGGTGGCGGTATCCGAACCAATATTGGCGAACTCCAGAATTTCAGGAATCCACACAATCGCCAGCAAATCAGCCAAAGCCATGGCAAGAATGTGGGACAGCGAATACTCGTGCATGGCTTTACGAATCGGAATTTGCGCAAAAAAGAACGTTACAATATCGCAAATCAATCGAACAATCGGCACTGCAACAGTCATAATCAGCAATGGCAGCAACCAATTCTGAAATTGATAAGGATTAAATGCAGCATTGACAGAATGCTGGTTGATAGTAATCGACAGTACGTGAGAAGTATTCGCAAATAGTATTTTGATTAATGGAATTGGCACAAGTGTTGTTCCGGCGCGAAGAATGCCGATTTTCAGGCTGCGTGCGGTGATGATCGACGTGATGATGGTGACGATGATCAGGAACATGGCCACGTCGGGAAAATAGCCGGTTATCAGCAGTATGACGGTCAACGGCGGCAGCACGGTGTGTTCGGCGGCAACGCGATACGACGAACGCTTTTTGTGGTAGACCAGGCACAGCAGAAAACACAGCGACCATATGCAGATGCGCGCGGGGCCTTCCATAAGTCGCTGCACGCCTTCCTGTGCATGGAATGCGATTGCGGCTGCGAGAAACAGCGTGTAAATAATGGCCAGAATGGTGAGTCTGACCGGCTTTCCGATGCCATCTTTTGACTGGCTGCCGGTGGTTGCCTGATGTTTCGATTGCTTCGATGCCATGATTGCCTGATTTCGTTCCCTTGTCTCACGGTTTCACGGTTTGCGCTGCTTTTGTTGGGAAATAGCGCCTGCCTGTGTGTCTGCTTGCCTATAGCACCGGTCCGATGATGCGCCACGGTGCGTTGGGGCCTTCCTCGGCGCTGTCTGGCTGCTTGTTTTCGTTGTTGCCCAACGATTCGTAGATATTGCCGTTCCAGATCACCTTGTCGCCTTGCTTGTACAGTACGTCTGGCTCCCATGTGGGGTAGGCCTGCTGCGAGGAATTCCAGCGTGCATTATCGAAATCGACGAGCGTGCCCGGTGTGCCTCGGAATCCTGATCCTAGGGTGGTGGCAAATTCGCCGTCCGTCTGTTTCATGCCACTGCAGAACGTTTTGAGCGTGTTGGTGTTCGTATAGTTTTCGCCGCATTGCTGGTCGCGGTTCAACGACCACATGCTTAAGTGGCCCAGGCTTGTTTCCAGTGCGAACGTGTTGATTTCGCGCGCATTGTCGAGCGTGAAATACTCGTTTTTGGTGTCGTTCTGGCCGATGAGCACGGTAGCTCCCAGCAGTTCCCAGATCTGATGGTCGCTGAAGAGTTTGCCACGACTGTACAGCAAGGTTTTGTATTGCGCGTGGGCCGCGTTCAACGAGCTTTTAATCAAGGTTGATTGTGTGATCGACGTGGATGCCACGTTGAAATCCATGGTCATGAGATTCACGGTGGAGAGCGTCACGCCAGCGTCCAGAAACGCATTCACGGTTTGCATTCCTTGCGTTGTAAGGCCTTTCGCGTCGGCTGGAAGCGTCAGGCTGATTGTCAGATCGTGACTGGTATCGTCTTTTCCTTTGTTTTTCGCTTTTCCATTGGCGATGAGTTTTGCCACGGCTTGCGCTCGCCGGGTTGCGGTTTCACTGTAACCGTCGAGATTCGTGTTTTCGATATCGAAGTCGAGCGAGGTGACGTGATAGCGGTCGATCACCTGCTGGTATGCGTCGGCAAGCGCGTCGACGTCAGTGCATGCGGAGGCCAGTTCGGTGCCGTTCTGGCCTCCGAAGCTGACGGTTACCGTACGGTCGGTTTTGTAGGTTTGCGCGATGCGACTGTCAAGATCAAGTGTGGAGGCCGCTTCATCAAGCGTGTAATAGCCGCCCCAGCTTGGCTGGCAGCCGTCGCCGGCGGTGACGAATCCGAGAATCACATTCCGGTAGACATTGCCCACCTTGGATTCGAACTCGTATGAGGGGGTTGTGGTCACGTCCACATAGCCGCCGAACCAGGGTTCGGGCAATTTCTTAGCCGCCGTTCGCGTGAACGTGATCCACGACCATGTGCCGGCAGCAACGAGCGCGATGCACAGTATCGCTATGAACAATCGGAGGAAGGAAAAACGCCTTCCCGGAAACAAGGGTTTCATCATTCCCTTTCAAAAATCGTCCAGTCGTCATGCCGATGGGGTCATCGGGTGGCCGAGCAGGCTGTGCCTCCCCCCGCTTGGCTTCAGTGCACAGGCGGGGGATTTTACGGGGGATTGGGTGTTCCTCTCGTGCGCTGGCTTTCTTATATCTCGCTTACATCAAGGGAGTGTAGTATGTGGCTGGTACGACGATTTAGGCAGTGACGCGTATGTTTTTTGCGCCGGTGAGGCGTTGTTGACGATGCAAAGGGGGTTTGAGGTGGCAAAAACAGGGGGTAATAAAGGCGGCGATCGCAAGCATCAATGGGGAGCGGAAACCTCCACGCAACCACTTGCGATTATGCATGACAAGCCTTCGCCGACGCGAGTTGTGCTCGGCTATGTTGCGATTGCATGCACGGTTATTTCATGGCTTGTCTACATGATCACGATGATTCTGTCGTTGTTCGTCAACAATCCCTCACTCACATTACGTTTCGTGGTTGAAGGCGTGCTGTACATGACGATTGTGACCACGCTGATTTTCAGTGCGCTCGTCTACTTGACCACACGGCAAGGGGCGCTATACCGCTTCATCCGGCATGAGCGTGTGCCTCGAGCGATGCTCGATGACCATTTCGCACACAACTACGGCAAAGGCATCACCGTACTGATTCCGTCGTATGTGGAACAGCCGAAAGTCGTCGAAAAAACGATCTGGTCAGCCGCATTGCAAGAATTTCCCGATTTGGCAGTCGTGCTCTTAATCGACGATCCTCCACATCCCAAAAATGATGAAGCGCGTGCGATCCTCAAAGCAAGCCGTGAACTCATGCCAAAAGTGCTCGCCGAATTGGCGGCGCCAGCCGAACGCTTCACGAAAGCGCGAGATGAAACCGCTGCGGCGCTCGCCAACCAGGTGAGCGCAAGACGTAGTGTGGTCGCACACTGTGCGGAAGACTATCGTGCGGCCGCGCAATGGCTGGAACATAAGGCCGATACTTGGCTGATCGAAGATCATACCGACGATTTCTTCTGCGATCAGGTATTGCGCGGTCTTGCGCGAGACTTGCGTTTGACGGAACAGGCGTTGAACGAATCAATCACTTTGCAGCAGCATGTCGACGTGAATCGCATTCTGCAACTGTACGAACGTTTGGTGCGTATCTTCACCGCAAAAGGATGGTCTTTCGAACGCAAACTGTACGCATCGACTTCTCGCGAAGGCAACAAGGCCATGAATCTGAATTCGTTCATCGGGTTGATGGGCCACTCGTTGAAGCGTGTGGAAACGTCGGATGGCGTGATTTTGCGTGACGTGCGCGAGGACGAATCTCCGGATTTCGTGATGCGCGATTCCGAATATGTGCTGACATTGGATGCCGATTCCATGCTGCTGCGCGATTACTGCCTGCGTTTGGTGTACCAGATGGAACAGCCGGGCAACGAGCGTATGGCCGTGATTCAAACCCCGTATTCCTCGTATCGTGGTGCGCCGACGCGAATCGAACGCATAGCGGCCGCCACCACCGACATTCAGCACATGCTGCATCAGGGCATGACGTACTATGATGCCACGTTCTGGGTGGGCGCGAACGCGGTGATTCGCAAGGCCGCGCTTGACGACATTTGCGTGGTCTCAACTGAGGGCACGCGCACGGTGAAAACGTATATTCAGGATCGCACGGTGATTGAAGACACCGAATCCAGCATTGATTTGGGCTATTTCGGCTGGCATTTGGTTAATTATCCGGAGCGGTTGAGTTATAGTGCCACGCCTCCGGATTTCGGCTCGCTGGTGGTGCAGCGGCGACGTTGGGCGAACGGTGGTCTGCTAATCATCGGCAAATTCTTCCGCATTGTGCATGCCCGGCATCAGCAGGGCAATGATGTGAAGCTGGGCGAGTGGGCGTTGCGCGTGAACTACATGGCATCCATCGCATGGTCGAGTTTCGGCTTGATGTTCCTGTTGGCGTATCCGTTCGATCAGCGGTTGCTGAGCCCGTGGGTGGTGCTCGCTTCGTTGCCGTATTTTGCCACCATGTCGAGTGATTTGAAACGTAACGGGTATAAGCGTTCTGATATTTTCCGTATTTACGGTTTCAATATCGTGCTGTTGACGGTGAATCTTTCCGGTACGCTCAAGTCGATTCAGCAGGGCATGACGAACACGAAGATTCCGTTCGCGCGTACGCCGAAGGTCAATAATCGTACTGCGTCTCCGGCATTGTATGTGACGATGCCGTGGGTGATCATTATTTATTCGTGCATGGTGTTCTATGCCGATACGTTTTCGCATAATTGGGGTAACGCGGTGTTCGCCGGATTCAATGCGATCGTGACATTCTGGGCGCTGACCGCATATATCGGCATCTGGCATTCCGTGCAAGACATGGTGCTCGGCCTGATTCGCTGGTTTTTCGTGCCGATCAAGGAGCCGCAGCAGGAGGCGGCCCACAAGAGGGCCTCCTGGCGTGACGCCCTCTATTTCGGCGATCGCCAAATGATTTACGAGTCCCGCCCGTTATAGCATGCTCCCCGCGGCTGTCTGCACAATCCGTGATTTGCGGTCTTTTTTCGGGTTGTGCAGACGGGTTTAGATATCACGGCGTTGCCACGCCGATTATCGTGCGAACGTTCTGCGCATCCGCTCAACAGCCGGTTGCTTCGAAAAGCAGATAATTGCGGATCATTTCGTCGATATATCCGCTGACGGTGGTTGGAGAGATGCGCCGGCCGCTTGCGGCGGAATTCGCATTTGTGCATGTCTGCTTACATGTCCGATACATTTTTCCCAACGAATTGACAGGAACACGCATCATTCCTCCATGACTTGGGCGGTTATATGGAGCATGTCAGCGGTTACGGCGGCTGGCGAGGTTCCTGATGAACCCCATAACTGAACCCTTCTTCTCTCTGCTGTGGGCGGGCGCGGCTACTACCAGGAGTGGGGGCAAGGAGCCGGTCGAGCTCAACCCCGGCGACGTGGTGTACGTGGTGCCGGAGACCAAGCACTGGCACGGGGCTGCGCCGGATTCCGATTTCGCGCATATCGCCATTATGAATGTGGTGGACGGCGCTTCGAACGAATGGCTAGAGCCGGTCGAAGCCGAATACGACGCGCTGCGCTGCATTGATGAGGCCGCAAAGAGTATGTGATGAAAGCTGTTATGCGCCTATGCGCGGCGCACTAGAACACGACCGCCGACACGATCGTCAGCGAGGCCAGCGAGAACAGCGTGCTTACGAGCACGAAGCCGACCGCATAGTCAGGCATGTTGTTCTTGCGGCCGGTAAACATGGCGATGGTGGTCATGGTCGGCAGGCCGGCGATCACGGTAATCATCAGAATCATGTCGTGAGTGATGGGCAGCTGCGGCAGCGCGCTGGCCAACGCGGTCAGCAGCGCATAGAAAGCGAGCGGGAATGCGATCATCTTGGCGACTAGGCCCACATAGAGTTCGTAGCGTTTGAGGACGCCCCACCACTTGGTCAGCGCGAACAGGCCACCCAAGTAGATCAGCGACATCGGCGTGGCCATATTGCCGATGGCGTGCAGCGGCTTGAGGATGATGTCCGGCACCTTGACGCCAAGCAGAATCAGAATCAGGGCGAGCATCACGCCGATGAAGGCGGGATTGACGAATCGTTTAAGCAGGCCGAGGACGCGGGTACCTAGCGAGGGACGGACGACGGCCGGAGAACCACCGTTTGCGGCATTGCTCGCCGAACCAGCATTGCCCACCGAACCGGCGCCGTTCACCGAACCGTTCGCGACCGCACCTCGCGCGCCAGTCGTTTCGACGACCGGCTCGCACAGCCATACGCCGTACGTCCAGAGCAGCGTCTGGTCGATGATCGACATCAAGGCCACGTAAATCGCGCCATTCTGAGGCCAAAGTGCCATGATCAACGGAATGCCGATGAATCCAGCGTTGCCGAAAATCAGCGATGCCTGAAACACATGGCTGCGTGAGCCCCTAAGCCGCAACAGCTTGGCGACCAGCCAAAATACGAGGATAAGTAGTGCGTACATCACGGCGGTCAGCAGCATCACGCCCCAGTTGGCGGCGAGCTGCGCGCGGTCCGCACCGTCGACGGCATTCGAGAACACGAGCACAGGGATGAGTACATTGAGCAGCAGCGAGCACATGCCGTCCAGCGCCGTCTGGCCATAGGACCGGAGTCTCACACATCCATACCCGACCATCAGCATGATCAGGAATCCGACCAACTGGCCAATCATGACGCCAAATTGCCCCATGCACGCTCCTCTCGCTCGTTCCCTCCCCGTGTTTTCCTGTCACTGGTTCATATAGGCAGCCATCTGGACAGGCTCGGCGGCACACGCATCAGTATGTTCGATACCACCACATGTCAATCCACTTCTCGTTCAACCGTTCCCCGTGCTAATGAGCCGCCGGCCACCCCGTGTTGCCTGTGCTGCGCGAGCACCATTACACGTATTGCATTCCAGTGACCATCGGACGCAACGTGTGGGTCGGCGCCAATGTGTCGATTCTGCCGGGAGTCACCATCGGCGACAATTGCGTGATCGGCGCCGGTTCAGTCGCGACGCATTCCATCCCCGCCAACTCGGTCGCTTACGGCGCACCTTGCGAAGTCGCACGCGAAATCGGCGACAAGGACCTCGAGTGTTTCTACAAAGACCGCAAGCTCGACGTGTGGGAGTGAGCTTTCGCGCTACTGCTCTTTGACCTTAAAACGCTCACTGAATTGACGGTCGCGCCAGTAGTAGACGTCGTCGCGTTCGTTGATTTCGCGAATTACCTTGC
>OAVS01001234.1_pt1 | contig 9507 bp, 8 predicted proteins | sample 1550601 | NCBI WGS metagenome assembly OAVS01 (sample SAMEA2580093, study PRJEB22360) | human gut metagenome | biome: human gut; feature: human-associated habitat; material: faeces | place: Denmark | collected 2008/2010
CCCGAGGGGGACACGGTCCCCATCACCCAGCCCATCGCCATCGTGGGCCAGCCCGGTGAGGACATCTCCGGCCTGCTGGGCGGTGAAGCTCCTGCTGCCGCCCCCGCCGCCGCTGCACCCGAGGCACCTACCGCCGAGGCCGCTCCCGCCCCGCAACCTGTCGTGGAGCACGCCCCCGGTGAGCGTGTCTTCTCCTCTCCCAGAGCCCGTCTCCGGGCAGAGGAAAACGGCGTGGACATCGCCGCCGTCCCCGGCTCCGGGCCGGACGGCCTGGTGGTGGAGCGGGACGTGCAGAACTACATCGCCAACCAGCCCACCGTGACGCCGCTGGCCGCCAACCAGGCCCGCATCCAGGGCATTGACCTCTCCGGCCTCACCGGCACCGGCCCCAACGGCAAGATCACCACAGAGGACTTGCACATCGCCAGTGCCGCGGTAGAACCCGCACCCGCAGCGGAGCCCATCCCCGGTCAGCTGACCCGGGGCACCCGCACCGAAGCCATGAGCGGGATGCGCAAGGCCATCTCCCGGAATATGCTGACCAGCAAGTCCACCAATGCCCAGACCAACCACCGGATGGTGGTGGACATGACGGCCGCCGTGGCCCTGCGGCGCCAGTACAAGGCCCTGGGCATCAAGATCTCCTACAACGACATCATTGTCCGGGCCTGCGCCAAGGCGCTCCAGGACTTCCCCATCGTCAACGCCAGCGTGGACGGCAGCGACATCGTCTACCATGATTATGTAAATATCGGTACTGCCGTCTCCGTCCCCGGCGGGCTGATCGTGCCTGTGATCCGGGACGCCGACATCATCGGCCTCACCGGCATCGCCGCCAAGTCCGCGGAGCTCATCGAGAAGGCCCGGGAGGGCAGGCTGACCGAGGCCGACTATCACGGCGGCACCTTCACTGTGTCCTCCCTGGGCATGTTCGACCTGGATGACTTCGTGGCCATTATCAATCCCCCTGAGTCCGCCATCCTGGCCGTGGGCAAGATCGCCAAGACCCCCGTGGTGGTCACCGATGACGAGGGCGAGGACCAGGTGGTCATCAAGTCCATGTGCGCCCTGTGCCTGAGCTATGACCACCGGATCATCGACGGGGCCGAGGCCGCCAAATTCCTGCAGAAGCTGAAGAGCTATCTGCAGAATCCCATCCTGCTGATCTGAGGAGGCGCCTATGCAGAAATTTGATGCCATCGTCGTGGGCGGCGGCCCCGGCGGCTACGAGTGCGCCATCCGCCTGAGCCAGAACGGCCTGAAGACCGCCCTGGTGGAGGAGGCGGAGCTGGGCGGTACCTGCCTGAACCGGGGGTGCATCCCCACCAAGACGCTGCTCCACTCCGCCGATATCTATCACGACGCCAAAAACGGCGCCCCCTTCGGCGTCAGCGCCGACAACGTCACCTTCGACTACGCCAAAATCATTGAGCGGAAGAACGCCGTCTCCAAGCAGCTGAGCAACGGCGTGGCCTTCCTGGAGAAGAGCCACGGCGTCACGGTGTTCGCCGACCACGCCACCCTGACGGACCGACAAACGGTCCATCTGGCCGGCGGTGAGGACCTGACCTGCGACCACCTGATCGTGGCCACTGGCTCCAGCCCCGCCCGGGTCCCCATTCCCGGCGTGGACCTGCCCGGTGTGGTGGATTCCACCGGCCTGCTGAACATGACCACGTGCCCCAAGCACATCATCATTGTGGGTGGCGGCGTCATCGGCGTGGAATTCGCCACCTTCTTCTATCGCCTGGGCGTTCCGGTCACCATCGTGGAGATGCTGGACCGGCTGCTGGGGCCCCTGGACAAGGATGTCACCAGCTTCGTGGAAGCGGAGCTGAAGTCCTGCGGTGTGGAGCTGGTGCTGGGTGTGAAGGTGGAGTCTATCGAGGACGGCCTGAAGGTCCACTACGCCTCTGTCAAGGACGGCGCCAAGGGCACTGTGGAGGGCGACGTGGTGCTGATGGCCGGCGGCCGAGCCCCCAATACCCGGGGCATTGGCCTGGACACCATCGGCGTGAAAATGGACCGGAAGGGCTTTGTGGAAGTGGATGGTCTCTGCCGCACCAATGTACCCGGCGTGTACGCCATCGGCGACATCAACGGCAAGATGCAGCTGGCCCATGTGGCCTCCGCCCAGGGCCTGCTGGTGGCGGACCACATCGCCGGAAAACCCTGCAAGCAACTGCACTATGAGCGCATCCCCTCCTGTGTCTACTGCAATCCCGAGACCGCCATGGTGGGCCTTACAGAGGAGCAGGCCCGGGCCACCGGCCGGGATGTAGGCGTAGGGACATTCAGCCTCTCCGGCAACGGCAAGGCCCTGACCATGGGCGAGAACAAGGGCTTCGCCAAGTTTGTCTACGACAAGGCCACGGATGAGATCCTGGGCTTCCACATCATCGGCCCCCGGGCCACGGACCTGGCGGCCGAGGTGGCCGCGGTTATGGAGTGCGAAGGCACGGTGGCGGAGATTGGCCGCACCGTTCATCCCCACCCGACGATCAGCGAGGTGGTGATGGAGGCGGCCCACGTGTGCCACAGCACCTGCGTCAACGCCCCCAAGCCCCGAAGATAAAAACAGATCGTGCCCCGGCAGATGCCGGGGCACAGCGTACATTTTATATTTAAAAAGGAGACAAGAATCATGGATGCTTTTTCCGCTTCCCTGATGGCTGACAAGCGGGAGATTATTTTCGCTCCCACAGTGTACAAGTTCCAGACCTTCGCCCAGATGGCGGAGGAGTTCAAGCTGAACGAGCGGGACGTGGTGCTGACCAACGAGTTCATCTACACCCCCTTCATGAAGGATCTGGGCCTCAAGTGCCATTATGTGTTCCAGGAGAAGTTCGGCGCTGGCGAACCCAGCGAGGAAATGATCCAGGTCATGTACGACGCCATCCCCTACGACAGCTACGACCGCGTCATCGCCGTGGGCGGCGGCGCCATTATGGACCTGTGCAAGCTGCTGGGCTGCAAGCGCCCCGATACCGTCCACAACCTGTACTTCAAGCGATTCCCCGTGGTGCACGAGAAGGACGTCATCGCCATCCCCACCACCTGCGGCACCGGCTCTGAGTGCACCAACATCTCTGTGGCTATCGTCAAGGACGAGAAGGACGGTGTGCTCACCGGCGGCGAGACCAAGCTGGGCCTGGTGTCCGACGACATCATCCCCAACAAGGTGTGCCTGATCCCGGAGCTCCTCAAGACCCTGCCCTACAAGCCCTTCGCCTGCTCCGCCATCGACGCCCTGGTCCACGCCACCGAGTCCTTCCTGAGCCCCCACCGCAAGACCATGACCTCCGAGCTCTTCAGCGAGAAGGCTATGGATGTGATTCTGAAGGGCTTCAAGCTGATCGACGAAAAGGGCCAGGACGCCCGGTTCGAGTATATGGATCAGTTCGTGACCGCCAGCTTCTACGCCGGCATCGCCTTCCTGAAGGCCGGCTGCGGCCCGGTCCACGGCATGAGCTTCCCCCTGGGCGGCACCTATCACGTGCCCCACGGCGAGAGCAACTATATGCTCTTCGGCGCCATCATGGACTACTATGACGAGCACAAGCCCGACGGCGAGATCATGAAGTTCAAGGAGCTAGTGTCCAGCATCCTGGGCTGCGAGGTCAAGGACGCCATCCCCGAGATGAACGCCCTGCTGCAGCGCATCCTGCCCCTGCGGCCCCTGCGGGACTGCGGCTTCACTGAGGCGGACTTCAAGGCCTTCCCCCTGTCCGTCGAGGCCAACCAGCAGCGCCTCATGACCAACGCCTACTACCCCTTCGACCTGGAGTCCGAAGAGGCCATCTACCGCAAGTGCTATTAAAATTTTTCCAGACAACGAAGGGAGAGACGGCGGCTGCCGTCTCTCCTTTTTTCCTTTCGCCACGCGGTTTCTTTCCTCTATACACCGCACCTTTCTTTGCATTTTTGTACAGTACACACAAAAATATAATGAAATCAAAATTATTTTATAGGCGTTCTTTTTTGGATTGAGGATTGACTTTCCGAAAGAGAGCCGCTACAATTGGAAACAACATCAACGGGTTGTCTGTTTTGAAAGGAGTGGAACACCATGGCATTTTACACGACGTCTTCCCAGTCCATGATGATGAATGGTGCGTCCGCTCGCCAGGCGGCGTCTACTTCCTGCGCCTATTCCACGGAGATGTCCCGTGCTTCCATGATGAATATTGCTCTGATTCTGGACGCCATTCTGCTGGCGTCCATTATTATTTGCGCCCTGATTCCCCTTGCCATTCTGGTATCCGTACTGGCAGTGGCCCTGTTTGTTCTGGTACTGGTATTGTTGGCAGCAGAGTATCATCATACGCCGAGATCGCGACGAGGTGCATAACTGTTTGATACAGTAAAGCGGCTCCGCATCTGGCGGGGCCGCTTTTTTGTATAATCTGAACCAAGAAAAGGAGATTGCAAGATGAAAAAGAAGTTCTTTGCCCTCATGATGGCCATGGTTATGGTCCTCAGCCTGGCCGCCTGCAGCAGCTCGGATGAAGCCGACCCCAACTCCGGCGATTCTGCCGGCGGGGAGAGCTCCGGCAGCAGCGCCTTCAAAGTCGGCGTCATTGGCCCCCTGACCGGCGGCGCCGCCATCTACGGCACCTGCGTGGCCAATTCCGCCCAGATCGCGGTGGACGAAATCAATGCCCTGGGCGGCGACATCCAGTTTGAGCTGATGACTGAGGACGACGTCAACGACGCTGAGACCTCCGTCAACGCCTACAACGCCCTGATGGACGACGGCATGCAGATCCTGGTGGGCACCGTCACCACCCAGCCGGCCCTTTCCGTGGTCCCGCTGTCCTATGAGGACCGGGTGTTCACCCTGACCCCCTCCGCCTCCGGCGACGATGTCATTTCCATCAACGACAATGATAACGTGTTCCAGATCTGCTTCACCGACTCCAACCAGGGCTCCCGTTCCGCCCAGTACATCGATGAGAACTTCGACAGTCCGAAGATCGCCATCATCTACAAAAACGATGACCAATACTCCATCGGTATCCGGGACAACTTCAAGGCAGAGGCCGATTCCCGCGGTATGGACATCGTCTATGAGGGCACCTTCACCGAGGCCAGCCAGACCGACTTCAACGTCCAGCTGGCTGGTGCCCAGTCCGCCGGCGCCGATCTGCTGTTCCTGCCCATCTACTATACCCCCGCCTCTGTCATTCTGACCCAGGCCAACGCCATGGGCTACGCCCCCACCTTCTTCGGCGTGGACGGCATGGACGGCATCCTGACCGCCGAGAACTTCGATGCCTCTCTGGCTGAAGGCGTCTACCTGCTGACTCCCTTCTCCGCCGACTCTGAGGACGAGATGACCCAGAACTTCGTGGCGGAGTATCAGGACCGGTTCGGCGAGATCCCCAATCAGTTCGGTGCCGATGCGTATGACGCCATCTACACCCTGTATCAAGCCATCCAGGCCGCCGGCGCCACCGCCGACATGTCCAATGAGGAGATCTGCGATGCTCTGATCGAGGTCATGCCCACCCTGGCCGTCACCGGCCTGACCAGCGCCGGCTCCGAGATGACCTGGGACGAAAACGGTGCTGTGTCCAAGGACCCCACCGCAGTCATTATCGAAAACGGTACCTATGTCACTCCCTGACAGCGGAACACACACTCCACTGTAATAGAGGACAGGGATCGGCTGCCGGAACTCCGGCAGCCCTCCCTGGACTTCTATGGTGGAAACCGACGCGGGGAGCTGTCACCGCCCCGGTTTCTGCCATAGAAGGGGAAAGAGAGGAAAATACTTATGGAATTTCTATCCTACCTGATCACGGGCATCAGTCTGGGAAGCATCTACGCCATCATCGCCCTGGGCTACACCATGGTATACGGCATTGCCAAGATGCTGAATTTCGCCCACGGCGACGTTATCATGGTTGGCGCCTATGTGTCCTTTTACGTGACCATGTTTGCAGGCAGCAACCTGCTGGGAGAGGATCCCTCCGCACTGACCACCGGCGCTGTGGCTCTGGTGTCCGTGCTGCTGGCTATGGTGGTCTGCACGGTTCTGGGCGTGGTCATCGAGGGGCTGGCTTACCGCCCCCTGCGCCAGGCCGGCAGCCTGGCGGTGTTGATCACCGCCATCGGCGTCAGCTACTTCCTGCAGAACGCAGCGCAGCTGCTGTTCGGCGCGAATCCCAAGAACTTCACCCCCGTGGTCAGCGGCCAGCTGACGCTGTTTGACGGACAGCTTCGGATCTCCTATGTGGCGCTGCTGACCATCACGGCCTGCGTGGTCATCATGCTGGGGCTGACCGCCTTCACTGGAAAGAGCAAGATGGGCAAGGCCATGCGGGCCTGCTCGGAGGACCGGGGCGCAGCCCAGCTGATGGGCATCAACGTCAACGCCACCATCTCTATGACCTTTGCCATCGGTTCCGCCCTGGCGGCCATCGCCGGGGTATTGCTGTGCTCTTACTCTCCGGTGCTCCAGCCCACCACCGGCTCCATGCCCGGCATCAAAGCCTTCACCGCTGCGGTGTTCGGCGGTATCGGCTCCCTCCCCGGCGCCTTCCTGGGCGGACTGCTGCTGGGCGTCATTGAGGCCATGGCGCAGGCCTATATCTCCACGCAGTTGTCCAACACGATCCTGTTCGCCGTGCTGATCGTGGTGCTACTGGTCAAACCGTCCGGCCTGCTGGGCAAGTATGTGCCTGAGAAAGTGTGAGGTGGCGGTATGAAAGGCTATTTCAAAAACATGAAAACCATCACCAAGGTGGACTTCGCTACGTATCTGGGCGTGATCCTGGCTTTTATTGTGGTATCGGTCTGCCAGGCCCAGGGACTGGTGAACCGTTCTCTGGGCGGTATGCTGGTTCCCATCTGCTGCTACGTGTGCATGTCCATCTCCCTGAACCTGACCGTCGGCATTCTGGGGGAGCTGTCTCTGGGCCATGCCGGCTTCATGAGCGTGGGCGCCTTCTCCGGCATCATTGCCGCCATGAGCCTGCAATCTGCTGTCCCAAATGATCTGGTGCGGATGATCATCGCCCTGGTGGTGGGCGCCTTCTTTGCCGCCATCGTGGGCTTCATCGTCGGGATTCCGGTGCTGCGGCTCCGGGGGGACTACCTGGCCATTGTCACCCTGGCCTTCGGCGAGATCATCAAGGATCTGATCAACTGCCTTCTGGTGGGCTGGGATGAGAACGGCCTGCACATCGCCCTGAACGTGGACGGCACCAAGAGCATGTCCTCTCTCGGCCTCAGCGAAAACGGCATCGAAATCATCAAGGGCGCCCAGGGCGCCACGGGCAACGCCCGCATCGCCACCTTTGCTATGGGCTTTGTACTGGTGATGATTACCCTGGTGGTGGTGCTGAATCTGGTCCGCAGCCGGACCGGCCGGGCTATCATGGCCATCCGGGACAACCGGATCGCCGCCGAGAGCGTAGGCATCAACGTCACCAAGTACAAGCTGATTGCCTTCGTCACCTCTGCCTCCCTGGCAGGTGCCGCCGGTGCCCTGTTCGGCCTGAACTACTCCAATGTCACCGCCGTACAGTTCGACTTCAACACCTCCATTCTGGTGCTGGTGTATGTGGTGCTGGGCGGTCTGGGCAACATCTGGGGCTCCATCGTGGCAACAGTTGTTCTGTATGTGCTGCCGGAGGCCCTGCGGCAGTTCTCTGACTATCGGATGCTGGTGTACGCCATTGTGCTGATCCTGGTGATGCTGGCCACCAACAACCCGCAGGTGCGGACGCTGATCAGCCGGATCATTCCCAGAAGAAAGGGGGCAGCCCTCGATGAGTAAGAAATTTGAAAAGGGCAAGATGGTCCCTGTTCCCAGCCATGCCATCATTCCGGAGCGGGACATCGACAAATCCCCCATTCTGGAGTGCAGCCACCTGGGCATCGACTTCGGCGGCCTGCGGGCGGTGAATGACTTCAACCTCACCATCGGCCGGACGGAAATCGCCGGCCTCATCGGCCCCAACGGCGCCGGCAAAACCACTATCTTCAACCTGCTGACCAAGGTCTATCAGCCCACCCGGGGCACCATCCTGCTGGATGGACTGGATACCTCCGGCAAGACCACAGCTCAGATCAACCGCATGGGCATTGCCCGGACCTTCCAGAACATCCGCCTGTTCAACAACCTCTCCGTGGAAGACAATGTGAAGATCGGTCTCCACAATCAGGAGCGCTACTCCGCCATCACCGGCGTTCTGCGCCTGCCCTGGTACTGGAGCCGGGAAAAGGCCGCTCATGAGCGGGCACTGGAACTGCTGTCCCTCTTCGGGATGGCGGACCTGGCGGACCATCAGGCCGGTTCCCTTCCCTACGGCGCCCAGCGCCGGCTGGAGATTGTCCGGGCCCTGGCCACCAATCCCTCTCTTCTATTACTGGATGAGCCCGCCGCGGGCATGAATCCCTCTGAGACGGCGGAGCTGATGGAGAATATCGTCAAGATCCGGGACACGTTCCAGATCGCCGTCATGCTGATCGAGCACGACATGAAGTTGGTCATGAGCATTTGCGAGGGCATCTGCGTCCTGAACTTCGGGCAGGTCATCGCCAAGGGCACCGCCGAGGAGATTCAATCCAACCCCGCCGTCATTGAGGCATATCTCGGTAAACAGAAGGAGGCGTGACCATGGAACCGATTCTGAAAGTCAGCGACATCAACGTCTACTACGGCGCCATACACGCCATCAAAGGTGTCTCTTTCGAGGTAAATCCCGGAGAGGTTGTCACCCTGATCGGCGCCAACGGCGCCGGCAAATCCACCACGCTGCAGACCGTCTCCGGCCTGCTCCACTCCCGCACCGGCTCCATCGAATTTCTGGGGGAGAACCTGATGGGCGTCCCAGCCCACAAGGTCGTGGCCAAGGGACTCGCCCAGGTGCCGGAGGGGCGGCGGGTCTTCCTGCAGATGACCGTAGAGGAGAATCTGGAAATGGGCGCCTATACCCGGTCCGGCGGCGACATCGACGCGGATCTGGAAAAGGTCTACGCCTATTTCCCCCGGCTGATGGAGCGGCGGCGGCAGATCGCTGGCACCCTCTCCGGCGGCGAACAGCAGATGCTGGCCATGGGCCGGGCGCTGATGAGCCGTCCCAAGCTGCTGATGCTGGATGAGCCCTCCATGGGCCTGGCACCCATTCTGGTTGAGCAGATCTTCAAGATCATCCAAACCCTCCATGAGGCGGGCACCACCATTCTGCTGGTGGAGCAGAATGCCCAGGCAGCCCTGAGTATCGCCGACCGTGGCTATGTGCTGGAGACCGGAAAAATCGTCACCTCCGGCACCGGAACGGAGCTGTTGGCCTCCCCGGAAATCAAAAAAGCCTATCTGGGCGGCTGAAGTCTCAGAAAAAGGAGAGCGTGTGCTCTCCTTTTTTCTTTGCAATCTGCCGGGCATGTGGTATACTGCTGTCATGACGGAAAGGAGGGATCCCATGCGCGCGGAAGACCGGCGGCAGGCCATTCGGGAGCTTCTGCAGCGGGCAAAGCAGCCTGTCAGCGCAACGG